>Ga0137829_10971533_pt1 | contig 33254 bp, 36 predicted proteins | sample OV2TP2_FD_97737 | JGI IMG/M metagenome (GOLD analysis project Ga0137829, IMG submission 97737) | reverse complement strand
CGCATAGACATTAATAACAACAAACAAAAGTGAAAGGAAAGTAATTGTTTTCAATTGTTGATATTAATAAACTTTAAAACAATATGTATAATTTCTTTCATAATCGCTTACAGAACCGTTATTAGCCTGTTCAAGAAAATACAGGTGCTGATCGGTGTTCCTTATTTTAAGAAAATATTTATATAATGCGCAGTCGTAAGACCGACTGCTTTGTTGTCCAAGGTTAACTACAAATATGCCTTTTATCTTAGGTCGAATATGGATTTTTAATTTAAAACTGTCGGGGCTGTTGCCATCCCAATATACGGTTCTAAAACTTTTCAGCTGGTCATCAGAAAAATGTATCGTATCTTTTACGATTTTTCCATGTTCAGGTGTAAGTATCATATCTTCAATAACCCCCTCCGTTGGCATTAACTTTATTATCCTTAATGGGCCATTTATTGTGCTATCGGAATCTGTTACGATATATTTCTTTTCTTCATCATAAAATGTTCGTGGTGCAGCAGCCGTAATAGTAATGCTTGCTCCGATGGGGATGCTGTCTGAAATTGGGGTGTAAAGACAACCAGGTTTGTCATACAAAAATTCATACCCCATTTTGGGACAGATGGTATATTTTCTACACGCAGTAAGCAATACTGCTACGAGGACTGTAATTATTATTTTCCAAAGACAATTAATAGCCATAGCTTACGAATAATTGATCAATTTGAGATGCTTGGCTTGAATGCAAGGCCTTTAAATGGGATTTAAATGCAGTCATGGTTGTTGGTTTATTATAAAGAGCAACTTGAATGTCATAAAAGGGAAATCCTGAAACATTATCAACAACCGGGTTCTGTTCATTAGTTGCATCCATTAAATCATTTATTAACCCAACAGGGATCCAATTAAAATAATCATTAGGTGCGGAAATGTTTGGATCAAAGTCTTCTAGGAATTTTAAATTACTACTTATTGAAAGATTTGAACTCCATATTTTTCCTTGTAGTTCAAAACTTTCAGCGCTGGTTTCATAAATTTTATTGGTCAATGAATGTGCAAAATGCTGAGCAAAAGATTGCCTTATTGAAACCACATCAGGATGATAGTTTTGATTATTATCAATACCATTACCAAAAGGGGAATAATCATTAAGAGTGTATCTGTCCTTTACATACCCAATAGATTCCCGGTATAGTAATTCTACATCATCGTTAATAATACTATTCTCTTCAAGATTCCATACATAGGCTAATCCAAGCTGTTGTCCTACAGAGATCGATACTTTAGTTGCCGTTAGTGAATTAATATCACTCGTTCTGTAATGAATATTTATATCGGGATTTTGAGGAGTTGAGGCTAAAAATCCTATAGCAGCTAAGATTGAAAATTCTGGTTCAGTATAAATAAGAATGGCTGTCAAAATAGCAAATGCAGAATTAACCCCATATTGGAGAATGTCAGCCTCCAATATTTGATCCTGACTGATTAACGGAGCGCTGGACCTTCTGAGAAAATCAAATTGAGGAACTTCACCTTGTGTACGAGATTCTGCTAAATAAATTCTCAAATCCTTCGGTAAAGGTGAAAGATTATTTTGACTTAAAAACTGATTCGCCTCAACTGCTGTATTAAGAGTGACTGCTGCTATCCAAAGCCTGGTTTTTCTTTTTATTGAAGTGCTTCCTTTTTGAAATTCATATTTGATGTTTTGAAGATCATTCCCTCTATAAGTGCCAATATTTTTTTTCATAGGGAACCATGTTTTCCATGCACCAAGTTCACTAAATTTTTCTCTTACAGAGTGACTTTTTTGGTAAGATGAAGTTTTAAATTTTACTACGATTGTTACTTTTTTTGGGAAGCTTTTTTTAAACTGAAAGCGTCCGTTTTGATCTGTATATGTTTTATCAATTTTAAAAAAACGCTTTCCTACAACCCTGACAAATTTTAGAGGAGCAGAGGCACCAATTCTTCCTGCAGGATTAGCAACATAGGTTTTAAAATTGATTTGACCATTAGGTGATAATAAAGAAGGTGTAGTACCACCACCTCCACCACTACCACCACCTCCATTATCATCACAAATCACAACCTGATTCTCACATGGAGCAACTCTGTTAATTTGGTAATATTCTTTTCGTTGTTGTCGAAGTTGAGGATAATTTAAAGAATCGTTACATTCCATATTTCCTGTTATATACATGGCCTCATCTTCAAGAACTTCATTTTTATCCGGAATAAACAATGGTTCCAATATTTCATATTGAATACCCGAAGGAAAAGAAAATGTTTGTTCCACAACGGAATATAACCAGGTATATTTATCAGATGCTAATCCATAGTAGGCTTCAGGCCAATAGTCACCGTCTTGAATTACTTGGCGGTTTAAAGGATAATCATATAACTCAACGTCTAAAGAATCTAAAACTATCAGATCATTGAAAGATATTGGTTTAAACCTAACATAATAATGTGAAGTTCTGACTAATGATATATTATCTGAATAAATGTAATTATAAGCAGTCGTCATATTCGTAAGTGAATATGGATTAGTTAGGATAGCACCTAGTATTACAGCATATTGAGAAGTATCGTTGACAATAGTCTCCTGATAACTGCAATCCTCGCAAACAGTATAATCCAAATCGCAATTGGGCTTATTATCTTCTGGAGACGATGTTGCAAATTCCTCTCTGAGTTGTTCTTTAAAGTCAATTTTTTTACAACTCACAAGAAAAAGAAAAAAGCCAAATAGGGTGTAGAAGAAATAGGTTGAAAATCTAAGTCCGCGGTTGTGCAGTTGTGCGGTTGTGCGGTTGTGCGGTTCATGGTTTTTTTAGTTTATGTAATTATAGCAATATACGACCTTTAAAAAATTATCAAAATAATTTTTGATATGTTGCCGAAAATATATGTAATGAAGCGGCGGATTCTCTTTTTTTCTCTTTAACCCGCTTAACCTAATTTTACCGAATGAGTTTCCGGTACACAAGGCCCGATAATTTTCCCCCGATTGTAAAAAACCTGCTAATCATTAATGGCCTGTTTTTCCTTGCACAATACATTCTTGACAGCCAGGGTATAGATCCGTTTCTTTATGGAGCACTGTTCAACTGGAATCTTCCCTGGTTCAAACCTTACCAGTTTTTCACCCACATGTTTATGCATGGGGGCTTCGGGCATATCTTTTTTAATATGTTCAGCCTATGGATGTTTGGCCGCATATTGGAAAATGTGTGGGGGCCGAAGCGGTTCCTGTTCTTTTATTTTGCCTGTGGTATTGCAGCGGCATTTGCACAGCAGTTCATGGGAAATTTTATCAGTGCGGTAGGCGCTTCCGGCGCCATCATGGGTTTGTTTGTGGCTTTTGGTTACCTGTTTCCCAACTCCGAGCTTCTTTTTCTTTTCATTCCATTCCCCATCAAGGCAAAATACGCCGTCATCATCTTTGTAGGCATTGACCTGTTCAGCGGGCTGGCCCGCATGCCCGGCGACCGGGTGGCTCACTGGGCGCACCTCGGTGGCGCTGCCGCCGGTTTTATCATCGTTTACATCTGGAATAAAACCAATAAAAAAAAGTTTTACTAATTAAGAGATTAAAAGAGGAAAGGAGAAAAGAGGAATAAAGAAAAAGCGGAACTTTGCTCTGTTCACCCAACTACACTATCCCGATAATGATCGTGACGTTGGGCAAGTCATTCAACCAATGGGTATTTACGAAAGAGACTATAAAACCCGTTTTACCAGCACCTTCCAGGATAACTCACTGGTAATGCTCATCACCATTAACCTGGTGGTGTTTGTGCTGTTCCAGTTTATCAATGTGTTTTATTTTTTCAGTTACCCGCAGGATATAGCAAGGGTAAAATTCTACAACGACTTTTACCAGAATCTCGCTATTCCCGGAAAGTTTGTGGACTTCATCCGCAAACCATGGACACTGCTCACCCACATGTTTTATCACCAGGGCATCTGGCACATCATCGGCAATATGCTCTGGCTTTGGATGTTTGGTTACATTTTTCACGATCTGACCGGCAATAAAAAAATCATCCCGGTTTTTATTTATGGCGCATTGGGCGGCGCCATCGTATTTATGCTGGCATACAATTTTATTCCAACACTAAGAGTGGTTTCTGCAAATATGGTTGGCGCATCTGGCGGCATCATGGCTATTGTAGTGGCTACTACCATGCTGGCGCCGGGTTACCGCATTTTTCCCATGATTAATGGCGGCATTCCGCTCTGGGTGCTCACTATTATTTTTCTCATCATCGACCTGGCGCTTGTACCTGCTGAAAATACAGGAGGCCATCTTGCACATCTTGCAGGCGGGTTCACCGGTTTCCTGTTTATTTATTTTATGCGCCGCGGGTGGGACTGGAGCACGGGCATGAACAATTTTTTCAACTGGGTAAACAATCTTTTCAATCCTGACAAGCCGAAACGAAAACCCAGGGAAGAAATGTATTACCGTGCCGGCCGGATACCTTTTAACAAAACTCCCAACCTGACCCAGCAGCGTATTGATGAAATACTGGATAAAATAAGCCAGAAAGGTTTTCAGTCTTTAACCCCGGAAGAAAAAGACCTGCTGAAGAAGGCGAGTAAGGAAGATTTGTGATAAGTGAATTTTGTTAAATTGTTTGATGGCTGAATTGTTTGATGGTTTTCAGTCCGAAGGATTTTTATGCATGCTGGCAATTCAACCATTCAACCATTTAACCATGCAACCATGCAGCCATCAACCCATCGTCATTTCGTAACTTGCACCAATGCCATCTCGCCTCCGCACCATTACCAGGAGAACCCTTGTCGTACTCAATGTAATTACAGCGGCGCTTTATTTGCTATCGTGCCTGGCGCCTTATGTAAAGCCCGCTGATTCGTGGTTCATTTCTTTTCTTGGTCTCAGTTTCCCGTTTTTCCTCGTGCTGTTGCTCGGCTTTATTTTTTTGTGGCTGATACTGAAACTGCGGCGGGCCTGGTTTTCCGTCATCGTTTTGCTGCTGGGTTACAAAAGCATTGCTGTGTTCTGGGCATTCAATACGCCGGCGGCTTTCCGGTACGATAAAAAACCGGGGCATATTCGTGTGGCCAGCTGGAATGTGGCCCGCTTCCTGGAATGGAAAAGAAACAACAATGAACGAAGCCGCACACGGCTGCAAATGCTGGAGCTGATAAAAAAACAAAATGCCGACATTCTTTGCCTGCAGGAATTTTTTCATTCACCCGATTCCGCATTTTACAACAACATCAGCGAAATACAAACCATGGGGTACCCCTGGTTTTATTTTTCTTTCGACCCCGATGGCGACCGGCAGTTCATCGGCTCGGCTATTTTTTCAAAATACCCGGTGATTGATACAGGACTTGTGCGCTACTTCCGCCCTTCAATGCCCGAGGCGCTGGTGCATGCCGATATAAATACCGGCGACGATACCATCCGGGTTTTTGCCACACACCTGCAATCGGTGCAGTTTCGCCAGCGGGATTATGAAGCCATCAGCGAAATAAAAAAAGCCGAAGACAGCTTTTTTGTAAATTCAAAAACGGTGCTGGCCAAGCTGCGCAAAGCCATGAAATACCGCAGCACGCAAGCCGATGTGGTGCGGCAAATCATGGACGACAGTCCTTACCCGGCGCTTTTCTGCGGCGACCTGAACGATGTGCCCAACTCCCATACTTACTTCACCATCCGCGGCAGCATGCAGGATGCTTTTTTAAAAAAAGGTTTTGGCATCGGCCGCACCTTTTCCTCCCTGTCGCCCACGCTGCGCATTGATTATATTTTTGCCGATAACAATTTCCGGGTTCAGCAATTCACCAGGGTTGTTAAATATTTGTCAGATCACTTCATGCTGATGGCTGATGTGGAAATGAAAGCTCCGGCCCCTTAAAAGGAGTAAAAAAAGCATACATTTGATTTATGGCCCTCTTCTATCAGTATCTGCGATGTTGATAAATCTTCATTATCATGGTATAGCCCTATTTTTGCCAAAATTTTTTTATTTATTAACCCGGCTTGATTACTGTTATGAAGCTTTTGTTGCCCCGAACGTTCGGGGCTCCGTTCAGGGTTCTGTTCGCTTATCATCTTTTTTCGAAAATCGCCGGCCGTGAGAAATGTTCAAACTTATGATTCACTGCTGACGAATTACGAAAGCTGATAAGAATTACCGGAAGATGAACCCTGCCCGACTGCGTCACGCAGGCAGGGGAGCGTCCCTCCTGCGCCGAAGCTTCGGAGGACAGGCGTAACGGAAGTGGAATCAGGGAACAAAAGCCGGCTACATAAAAATTGTTCATGACAGAATTAAAAACCTATAATTCCTACTCACGGCAGAAAGAAGTATTCACGCCGCTGCATCCCGGCCATGTGGGCATGTATGTGTGCGGGCCTACCGTAAGCGGCGAAAGCCACCTCGGTCATGCACGGCCCTATGTCACATTTGATGTGATTTACCGCTACCTGGTGCACCTCGGTTATAAAGTTCGGTATGTGCGCAACATTACCGATGCGGGGCATTTTGAAGAAGAAGGCCGTGAAGCGGAAGATAAAATTTCAAAAAAAGCCGTGCTGGAAAAAATGGAACCGATGGAACTGGTGCAGAAATACACCAACCTGTTTCATTGGGCCATGGAGCAGTTCAACACGCTGCCGCCATCCATTGAGCCGACGGCCACGGGCCACATCGTGGAGCAGATTGAAATGATAAAACAACTGATTGATGCGGGCTATGCCTACGTGGTGAACGGCTCGGTATATTTTGATGTAAAAAAATATGCCGCCAGTCATGATTACGGAAAGCTGAGCGGAAGAGTGATTGACGATTTACTGGAAACCACCCGTGACCTCGAAGGGCAGGAAGAAAAACGGGACACAGCCGATTTTGCGCTCTGGAAAAATGCAGCGCCGGAACACATTATGCGCTGGCAAAGCCCGTGGGGTGAAGGCTTTCCCGGCTGGCATATCGAATGCTCGGCCATGAGTACAAAATATCTCGGCAGGCAGTTCGATATTCACGGCGGTGGCATGGACCTGCTTTTTCCCCATCATGAAAGCGAGATTGCACAGAGCACCATCTGCAATCATGCTGCGCCGGTGCGCTACTGGATACACAACAACATGATTACGATTAACGGCAAGAAGATGGGCAAGAGCTATAACAATGTTATCAGGCTTACCGAACTGTTCAGCGGCAATCACCCCATGCTGGAAAAAGCCTATCACCCGATGGTGGTGCGGTTTTTTATTCTGCAGACACATTACCGCAGCACCCTCGATTTCAGCAACGATGCGCTGCAGGCAGCCGAAAAGGGACTGAGAAGATTGTGGGAAGCGTATGAGCGGTTGGAAATCGTGAGTCGTGAGTCGTCAGTCGTGAGTTCAGAGTCAGGAGTTGATACAGAACTTGATGAGAAAGTAAAAAAGTTGGTTGGAGAGTTTGATGAATTTATGAACGATGATTTTAATACAGCCAAGGTGCTGGCCAATATCTTTGAGCTGGTGCCGGTGATAAATTCGATGAAGGATAAAACGATTCCGGTGACGGCGTTGAGTAAAGAAACATTTGAGTTGCTCAGCAACCAGATGAAAACTTATATTGAAGACATCCTGGGGCTGAAAAATATTTCCGGTACGGATGATGCAAGATTCAGAGGTGCGATGGATTTGCTGATTGAAATGAGAAAAGAAGCAAGGAGCAGGAAAGATTTCGCCACGAGTGATAAAATCAGGAATCAGTTGTCAAAGCTGGGCATTGCCCTGAAGGATGAGAAGGACGGGAGTGTGAGCTGGAGTATTGAGGGGTGAATGGGCAATGGACAATGGTGAATAGACAAAACCTGAGAAACTCTGTATTGACCATTGACTATTCACCATTCACCTTCCTGCCCTCAGCATCTCTCTCTTCTGCTGCGGCCCGGGCAGTTTCTCCACTTTAAATCCGGCAGCCATCATATTTCTTCTTACCTCACCTTTGCTGCAGTAAGTAACCAGCACGCCGCCGGGAGCAAGCAGGGAAAACATTTTATCAAACACATCTTTTGTCCAGAGTTCGGGCTGGGCCGCAGGAGCGAAGGCGTCGAAGTAGATCAAATCGAATTTCGTTATATGTTCAAATGATTGCAACATATATTTCGATTTGTGCAATAAAAGATTTTCAGTTACTGCAATGCTTTTATTCCATTCACATTGATGCATTCTAATAAAATCATCCTGCAAATCTTTTCGATTCAACTGTTTGCAATAATTCAATGAAAGTATTTCCTCGGCACCAAGGGGGTATGGTTCCAGTGCGACATAATAAATACTTGATCCAGTTTTTTCTGCCTCTATTGCTGTAAGTAATGCATTCAACCCGGTACCAAAACCAACCTCAAGTATAGAGCATACTGACTGATTTGTACATGCTGATTTAAAACCTGCTTCTATAAACACATGCATTGATTCCTGTATAGCCCCATGTACGGAATGATAAGTCACACCCATTTCAGGCATACTGACGGAGTGAGAACCATCGCCCGTCAAAATAATCTTCCGTTCCATGCGGCAAAATTCTATTTTTATTTCCTCATCATCCTTATAATTACGTAAATACTGGTTCTGTGCACTACGTTGAACATTTGTCCAGAGACGAAAAAATGAAAAAACTGATTGAGCAGCACGGCGTGTTCAAACTGAAGAAGCGGAATAATCTCTGGCTCTATCTCTGTTATTCTATCATGAGCCAGCAACTGAGCACCCGGGTGGCCGATGTCATCCGCCGGCGGTTTATTGACCTGTATGGCGGTGAACCAACACCGCAACAGGTAGCAGACACAGCATTTGAAAAACTGCGGGCCATCGGCATGAGCAATGCCAAGGCAATGTATGTACAGCATGTGGCAAGATTTGAAATGAAAAGCGGGATGAGCCTGAAAAAACTTTCCAGGATGAGTAACGAAGAAGTGATTGAATACCTGACGCAGATAAAAGGTGTAGGCCAATGGACGACAGAAATGCTGCTGATGTTTGCCCTTTGCCGTGAAGATGTGTTTGCACTGGATGACCTCGGCCTGCGTAATGCGGTGATTCGTTTGTATGGCTTAAAACACCGCAAGAAAAAAACAATGGAAGCGGCTATCTTAAAAGTTGCCGGTCAGTGGGCGCCTTACCGCACCTATGCCTGCATGTACCTGTGGCGATGGAAGGATAATGTGCCGGTGAAGGGCCGATAGCTGTCGGCCGGGAAGAAGAAGTAAACCCGGGTAAAGTTCAGTTCTTTTTGATGTCTTCCCACAAGCCCAGCAGGTTGCCCTCACTGTCGGTGGCATAAGCGTAGTAGCCCATGCCTTCAATATTTTGTTTTGGCTTGATGACACTGCCGCCTGCTGCCTTTATTTTTTCAAGGTATTCATCAATGGAGGGCACATTTACCGTGACCTGCGGGGTTTTTACAAACTGGTCACGCTTTATGATGCCGCCGTTGATGGCGCCGGGTTCTTTGGGAACAAAAGTCTGTTCATCCACGGCAACGGTTCTTGCGCCTGTATACACTGAGCCGTCGGCCATGGGCCAGTCCTGCAACTGCCAGCCGAATATTTCCCCGTAAAATTTTTTTGCTCTTTCCAGGTTGTCGGCAGGAATTTCAAAATGCACTACTTTATCCATTTTTGTTGGTTTTCGTTTCAGAATTGTTTATTGTCGGAAGGGAGATATAAAATTAAGAATAACCTGAAATACAGGTTAGTGAAATTTATCGGCCAGGAAAAGAATAATTCTTATTCGCACTGAGCTTGTTCGTAATTCTGCCGCATTCGCAGTTTGATTCACACAGTCACTTTCTCCAATTTGTCTAAATACTCCTGCTCAAACCTTGCCCCCAGTCCCGGTGTATCGGGCACTTTCATTACTCCGTTTGCATGGTATGTGAGGCCGCCAACCACATAGTCTTCGGCATGCATCAGCGGTGTATCAAAATCGCAGTAGAGAATATTGTCGCTGCATAGAGCAAGATGTGCCGATGCCGTCATGCCCAGCCTTGATTCCATAAAGGCGCCGAGCTGCATCTGCATACCGGCTTTGTCTGCCAGCTTTATTATTTCCCAGGCCCGGTACACACCGCCGGCTTTTCCCACTTTTATATTAAACAGATCGCAGGCTTTCAGTTTCAGCAGCCGCTCCGCATCATGCGCATCGCCGCAACTTTCGTCGGCCATGATGGGTATGGGGCTTTTCTTTTTCACTTTGCGCAGCCGTATAAAATTCCATTTGGCAATCGGCTCCTCGCAAAGCTCAATATTGTAAGCATCAAGTGCATTCAGCGTGTCAATCGCTTCTTTTACACCCCAGCCCTGGTTGGCATCAATACGCAGCGGAATGCCGAAGCCTACTGCATCCCGTATCATGCGTATCCGCTCCACATCTTTTTTCTTCGACTCACCCAGTTTTACCTTGATGGCCGGGTAACCGGCTTTTTTTATTTTCAGCGCATCGGCCGCCATCTTTTCTGCACCGTCAAGACTCACGGTGTAATCCGTCACAAGTTCTTTATTGTTTTTTCCTTTGTACAGCTTGTACAGCGGCACGCCTTTGAACTGGCCGATGATGTCGTGCAGCGCTATATCAAAAGCGCTTTTAATACTACAGTTTGCAAAAATCAGTTTATCCATGGCAGCAATATGCTCATCTATCTTCAGCGGGTTTTTTCCTTTCAGCAGCTTTGCAAAATACTGGCCTACGATAAAACAGGTATCCATGCTTTCCCCGTTCACCGGCATGTACGGACTGCTTTCACCAAAGCCGGTAATGCCCTCGTTAGTTCTTATTACTACAATCACATTCTCCACATGGGTTTCGTAAGCCAATGAAGTAATAAAGGGCTCAATCAGCGGGATGCGCAGTTTATAAATTTCCACCTGTGCAATGGAAAGCCGGTCGCTCATGCATTTGGTTTTTTATTGTTCAGAATTAAACAATACACGAATACCGAAGTTAATAGTTGCCGGCAACGGTGCATTTTTATTTTTCAGCAGGTAACCGGTTGAATAGCTGGATGTCGGCAGATGAATTCTTGCCTCTGAAAATACAAATATTTCATAGCCCACCGGCAGTTCCCAGCCGGCAGTAATGTCAAAGGTCAGCCGCTTGAAATTACCGGAGCCGCCCAGGATATTATCCTGTACCATGTAAAGCGAAGTATCGACAGGTGCAGAAAAATTGTTGGTAGCCGTACCGCTGGTTAGTCCGAAACCGGCGGCGCCATAAAGGTTGAATTTTTCCAGCTTTTCAGCAGCGCCGTAGAAATATCTTTTTATACCCAGCGAAAAATGGCGTAAACGCATTTCTGAACGGCTGGTAAATGAAAAGGACTGGGGAACGGTGGATGAAGATTTTGCTTCAGCCGACAGGTTGCTTTTGTATTTACCATTGCTGTGATAAGAGAACCACGCATACAAAGTATGTTTTTTGGTAAAATGCCATTGCGGGATAATCGTTTGCCCTATTACAGTAAATTTTTGTTTACCATCAAAATTGTGAAGCAGGGACAAATCGGTTGCCAGGCTGAATTTTACCTGGGCATGCAGGCAACTGGATAGAATAGCTGAAGTGATGAGCAGGATATAGCGATTGTATTTCACCGGGAAAGTTGTATTGCAATGTTAAGTAAATATTCCGCATATAGAAAAAGCCATCCGCCGGAGCGAATGGCTTGACAATAACTTTAAAAAAATCACTTCACCAGCTTCAGTTCATGGATGAAGTGCGAAGCGCCGCCCAGCTTGTCAATGCACCAGAGTACATAGCGGATGTCAACGCATATCGTCCGGTTCAGGTCTTTATCGAAAGCAATTTTATGACTCAGCGCTTCATAATTGCCGTCGAAAGCAAGGCCGAGCAGGTTGCCGCTGCCATCCAGTACGGGTGAGCCGCTGTTGCCGCCTGTAATATCGTTGGTGCTGATGAAGCAAACCACCAGGTCTTTTTTGGTTTTGTCAATATACTGACCAAAGTCCTTCTTCCTTGCCAGTGCAATGAGATTTTCCGGCAGGTCAAATTCATAATCGCCGGGTTTGTATTTCTGCAGCACGCCGTTCAGGGTGCAGATATAATCATAATACACAGCATCCCGCGGCCGGTAGCTTTTTACATTGCCAAAGCTCACCCGCATGGTGAAGGTGGCATCAGGATACATCTTCTTTGCTTTTGCCGTATCCATTTCCATAATGCCTTTCAGGTAAATACGGCCAAGCTCAGCATTGCGGGTGCTGAACTGCTGGTATTTTGCCGCATACTTGCTTTGATAATTGATAAGAAAAGCGCTGGCATGTGCATAGGCGGGGTCGTCCTGCAGCGTGATGCCGTCGGGATTTTTGATAAATGCATTCCACCGGGCATCATCAAATATCATCGTTTTTGAAAACACATGGGCGGCATATTTTTTATAGGTTTCTTCCTCATTCAGTTTGCCCCAGGCGCCTACCTGCGAGCTGAAAAAATCAACCGGGTGCTGCTGGCGGTCCACATCCTGGTAAAACATTCTTGTCACATCGGCAAAAATCCGCTCATCGGAAGGCCTGTTTTCGTTTTTCAGAAATTCATTTCTTGCCTTTACTGCTTCATCCAGTGCGGCTTTGATATCGGCGGCTGTTTTTCCCTGCTGCACCAGGGCGATTTCAATCTGCTGCAGGCTGGCGGCAAAAGCCATCAGCGGTGAGCCAAAAATGCCTTCGTTGATATACATGCGGTGTTTGGCATAGGGCTGCCAAGCTTCGTACGCTTTGGCCCAGTCTTCAAACATTGAAGAGTAATTTGATTTTCCCTGCGCCCAATTAATAAAAACTTCTTCGGCTTTTTTCTTCTGGCCATACACATCGTATTTCAGCAGTTGTTTGGTTTCGCCGTCATAAAATTTCCAGTAGTTGGCTATGATGGAAAAGCTGGAGGCCAGCTGCAGTTTTACAGCCGGGTCTTTCTTCATTTCTTCCAGCATATATTTCAACCGTACATCACGCAGCTTTACCAGCGTAGGGTTGTCAATTTCCGTTTTCAGTTTTACGCCAAAGGATGTTTCGTAGCGGTTGGTGCTTCCGGGATAACCATAAATCATGGTGTAGTCGCCGTCTTTGAATCCTTTTAATGAAACGGGAAAAAACCATTTTGGTTTCAGCGGTATATTTTCTTCGCTGTACTCCGCCGGTTTACCGTCTTTGCTCATATACACCCGGAACACGGAAAAATCTCCCGTATGCCGCGGCCATTCCCAGTTATCCGTATCGCCGCCGAATTTGCCGATACTTTCCGGCGGAGCGCCAGCAAGACGCACATCTTTATAACGCTGGTAAACAAAAAGCAGGAACTGGTTGCCTTTGAAAAGGCTGCTCACTCTTGCTTCGATAAACTGCGGGGGGTCAGAAAACTTTGCATTCAGGTTGCTGAACACCCTGTTTTGCCGCTGTACTCTTTCTGCCCCGCTCAATCCTTTGAGTGAATCCATCACCATGGCGGTTACGTCTTCTATTCGCAGCAGAAACTGAACCGAAAGTCCTGAAGGAATTTCTTCAATTCTTTTCATGGCATAAAATCCGTCACGCAGGTAGTTGTGCTCTACGGTACTGGCCGAAGCAATCACATCGTAGCCGCAGTGGTGGTTGGTAAAAATCAATCCTTCGGCGCTGACGATTTCGCCGGTGCAACCGCTGCCGAATATAACAACGGCATCCTTAATGGAGGGTTTGTTAATGCTGTAGAGTTGTTCTTTGGTAAGCTTCAGCCCCCGTTTCACCATATCGTTATACACCTGCTGGCCCAGCAGCAGCGGCAGCCACATGCCTTCATCGGCAACAGCACGTGAAAGCAGTGCGAGGAAAAGAAAAAAAGTAAAGAGCAGTTTTTTCATGCTGTCATAATTTTTGAAAGGACAAACCTAAGCTAAAAATCAGGGGCAGCCAATGACCGGATGCCTTATCTTCTTTATTTTTACACGATAAAAACAAAAGAATGATAACCACAACCACCCCCAGCATTGAAGGAAAAACCATTGAGCAATATCTTGGTGTTGTTTCTTCCGAAGTCATCATCGGAGCCAATGTGCTGAAAGACATCATGGGCAGCCTGCGTGATTTTTTTGGCGGCCGCAGCGGCACGTACGAAAGAGTGATTGATGAAGCCCGGCAGAATGCCATGAATGAACTGATTCAGCGGGCCCAGTCGCTTGGCGCCAATGCCGTAGTGGGCATTGACCTGGATTTTGAAACCGTGGGCAGCGGTGGCAGCATGATGATGGTGATTGCCACCGGCACAGCGGTGCGGGTGAGTTGAAATGATTTTGTCAATTCCTGATCCTCAAAAAATGAATCGGGTAATTCAGCATCTGTATAGTGGAAAAGGGTGAATGATTTATTTATCATCCATCTCTGAAATAATACTTTTCAGCCTATCCTTTATTTCTTTTTCATTCAGCCGGGCATCCATCGCATGCAGCAGGCGGCCGGATATTACCCAGTTCATGCTGTAGGTGATGGACCTGTCCTGGTAGCGGTACAGGGGTATGGTGCGGTAGTGCTTTGTATTTCCGAAAGATGTTTCCAGGTAATTGATAAGCCGCTGATCGTTGGTGCTGGTCTGGCTGCTGTAGGCGCCAATGAGTGTTTTTACCGGTGCAGCCAGGTCATTGATCAATGGGTTTACTTTCTGCAGGTCGGGCCTGAAGCCCACGGGGTCGTTGGTGATGTGCAGCACATGAAAATCCAGTTTGCTCATCATGGTTTTTATTGCAGGATCTTTTTCCTCAGCCCTGAGCCTGTTCAGTTCAATAATCATTTCGTTTACTACGCCGGCGCCGGAATTGTCGAAGTAGCCGCCGTCAACAAAATAGCTTGATTCATTTTCCTCGGTGTTTAAATAGCGGTGATCAATGCGGCCGGCCGGGCTTACATAAGGAAAACTGGCGCCCAGTACTACGGCGCTGCTCAATTTTAAATCTTTCTTATCGTCAACCAGTGCCAGCACATCAATGCGTTTGTTAAAAGTTTTTTCGTCGATGATGATGTTGCTTATAACACTTGGCAGCCCGTCCTGCATGCGGGTGCTGTTGATGCAGAGTATGGGAAGCCGGTAGCCGGTATCTTGCTTTTGTGTGATGAAAACAGAAAAACCGGTGGCAAGGCTGTCGTAAAGAAAATTGTTTTTTCCTGCAGCTTTTTCCAGCGCTTTGGACAACGCAATGGCTCTGTCATCAATTTTGCGTATACGTAAAAGATGCCGAAAAACATCGGGCCCTAGCATGCGGGCAAGTGTGTAGGTAAGAAAATCGGTCTTCAGGTAATTTTTTGCTTCGGTAAGAAAAGCGCTGTCAGTGGGGTTAGTTTTTTTTAATTCAGCTTTGCTGCGCAGCAAACTGAAAAATGCCGCGTTGCCCACACTACCTCCCGATGCGCCGGACAAACAAAACAGGTGCTCCGAAAATTTTCCATCCGATTCATCTTCCATCCGCGAAAGCACCGAAGCCACCCAATAACCTGAGCGGGATGCACCGCCGTTTGCCAGCACAAAGTAAACCGGGTATGGCTGTGCAGCACTGTCAAGAAGATCTTTTCGCTGCATCACCCAGTTTCTGAAATACTCTTTCAGGTTCATGCGGTTGGCAAAAGCGGCAGTCGTATTTTCTTTTGGCACCAGCTTCACCCTGTGCGGTTCATAGGTGCTGCCGAGAATAAAGGCCAGTATCCAGATGAAAAAATGCAAATTGATGCGCTTCAGCACCGACAAAACGGTTACAAAATTTACAAGCCCCAGCAATACGCCAAATGCAAGAATGACAAAAGGGAAACTGCCCAGCTGCACAGAAACCCATACACTGTAAATGGTGCTGACATAAACTATCAAAGCAAAAAAGCTAAGGATATTCAGTGTGATGAAATAGGGATTGTCTTCTTTGTCACGCACCAGGCCCCCTAGTTTTACTTTGGCCGAAGGCGACTGAAATAATTCTTTCTGCAAAGCTATATTCTGGTAAAAAGAGCGGTTGTTGATATCAAGAAACCGGCGGCGCAACAACAGCAGGAGCACCATACCTGCCTGCATGAATAGCAGCAATATCAGCAACATCGTTACAGATTTTATTATAACAACGAGGATTGTAAAACTTACCAGGAAAACATAGGTGACAGCACGGATGCCTTTAACCCAGGCCTGCTCGGTATGGAGCGGCGCATTCTTTTTTTTGCTGATGAACTTCGACCATACATTGTATAAAAGAAAATAATACACGATACTTGCGGTCAGCAGCACATAACAAAGCCAGCGGGGAAAAATTATTTTAAGTACCGGCAGCTGCACAAAGGCAAGAATAATAATTGTAAAGCAGGAGAAGGCCAGCAGGCGGGGGCCGTGTATGCGCAGCTTTTCCCAAATGCGGTGGTCGTTATTGTTTTTTTCAATGTAATTATAATAAATGCTACTGATGTCAGCCACTTCCGGATCCTGCCTGTTGTTTTCATTTTTATCAAGAAAATCAGCCAGCGATTTTTCCAGCCTGCTTTGTATCTGCAGGTCTTTGGCTTTTGCCGCCAGCCGGCAGGTGTACCAGGTAACGTACGACCAGAACAAAAGCGCCAGGATAAAAAAAGCAAACACATCCCGGTTTTCCAGCGTAATTATCATCAGGTCTTTACCCTGCGTGATTTTCCAGAATGCAAACCAGGCAAATACAAGAAACAGGATGCCCGGGAAAAACAGCCAGGTTACTTTAAACAGGTTGCGCCAGAAATATCCCTTCAGCAGGTCGCTTGCATAAAATGGAAACGTGTTGAAGCTCGGTTGCATAAGCAGTATTTATTTGCATTAAAGGTAAGTGCAATTGAATCCGGAATCAATACCACGTTCGTGTTACTGGTTCAGGATTTTCCACAGCAGGTCTTTCAGTTCAATGAGCCTTTTGTGCTGGTGCGATGAAATAAAAACATGAGGAATATGAGGAGGCAGTTCTTTTTCCACCGCTTTCATCAGTTCCTCATCCAGCAGATCGCTTTTGCTGACGGCGATGACAAATTGCTTGTGCAGCAGTTCGGGATTATATTTTTCAAGCTCGCTGAGCAGGATTTCAAATTCTTTTTTGTGATCGGCGCTGTCGGCCGGGATTACAAAAAGTAAAACGGGGTTTCTTTCAATGTGGCGAAGAAAGCGATGACCAAGACCTTTGCCTTCGGCTGCACCTTCGATGATGCCGGGCAGATCGGCTACGCAAAAACTTTTTCCATCACGGTATTCCACAATGCCGAGTTGAGGATTGATGGTAGTAAATGCATAATCGGCAATCTTCGGCTTGGCGGCAGTGATAACCGAAAGCAAGGTGGATTTGCCGGCATTGGGAAAACCAACGAGCCCTACATCGGCCAGCACTTTCAGTTCGAGTACTTTCCATCCCTGCACGCCAGGTTCGCCGGGTTGCGCATATTCCGGCGCCTGGTTGGTGGCGGTGGCAAAATTGTAATTGCCCAGGCCGCCTTTGCCTCCTTTTATCCAGGTTATTTGCTGGCCGTCTTCAAGAATCTCTGCTTCTTTTTCACCGGTTTCTTCATCATAGGCAATGGTACCGGGCGGTACTTCGATGATGATATCTTTTCCGTCGCGGCCGGTCATATTATTTTTAGCGCCGCCTTCGCCGTTTTCGGCAAGTATGTTTTTAAAATAACGGAGATGCAGCAGGGTCCACAGGTTGCGATTGCCTTTTAAAATGATATGACCGCCCCTTCCTCCGTTGCCGCCATCGGGCCCGGCCAGCGGGTTGAATTTGGTACGGGCAAAATGCCGGCTGCCGGCGCCGCCATGACCGCTCCGGCAATAAATTCTTATCTGGTCAACGAAATTGGATTTCTCCACATTGAAAGATTGGCGGCAAAAGTAAAGGTTCTTTACTTGCTGAATAGAATACAGGAAGCTGAAGTGTGCGACGCAAGGGACGCTGAACGGAGTGGTAAAGCTGGTAACACAATAAAAAAAATTATTGAACTATGAATATTTCCAAATTAATGAGACTGTTTCCAGATTCCCCGTTCAGAAAAAGGGGGGCGGGCATAAAAAAACGCCGGTCTTACGGGGCCGGCGCTGTAACGCAGTAAATGATTATTTACTGCACCACTAACTTCTGGCTCAGGACAGATTTTCTTTCCTGGTCAATAATTTTTACAAGATACACGCCGCGTGCCATCGAGGGATTGAGTGAAATGGTTTCCACCTGGTCTTCGGCCTGCACGTTTACATTGCGCTGCATCACCACCCGGCCCATCACATCGGTGAGTTCAATATTGTAGTTACCTGTTGTCACTTTTCCAAACTGTAATGTGAACTGGTTGTTTCCAACGGGGTTGGGATAAATGTTGATTCCTGATGGAGTTAAATTACCAGGGGCACGGCGGGTGGCATATTCAGGTGTTGTGTTTTTAGGTTTTGTTTGCAAATAATTGCTGTTGGCCAGGTCGGAGCTGCGGAATATGCCTGCTGCTGCCTGGTATTGCGTAGCCGTCCAGTCTCTGGGATCAACAAGGAAATACGCATTGCCATTGACGGCGCTGCTCACCAGCACTTTTCCTTCGGGAGTAACCACAGCGCCATTGGAAGTAAAGTCCTGCGGCAGACCTTTGATGTAGCCCAGCAGTTTTGCCGCTTTGGTTTCCACATCTATTTTATATACGCTATTGCGGGCCGAAATAATATAGAGACCACCTTCATCATCGGCAATCATATCGCCGCCCCAGCTGCTGCAGCGGTTGTGAACGGATACGCCGCCGTTGGAAGGATCATCAACCAGCGAACCGAGTTGTATAATCTGAAGTTTTTTACCAGTAGAAAAACGGATGAAAGTATTGGCATCGTTTGAAACGGCATAGCCATTACCATCCGGCGCTATCACCATGCGGGTAATTATTTTTCCTTCATCGTGATGATTGCCAAAATTGGTAAAAGGCTGATCGGTTACATAATACACCTTCATTGTTTTCAGATCCAGATAGCGCAGCTGATCAATGAACATGGGTGTGTAATAAAGGCGGTTGTTCTTTTTATCGTAAGCCATGGCGGCCACGCCGGTGCCAAAAGGCGGCTGTACCGGTGCGCCGTTTTGAGCGGCTAATAATGCTGACCATGGTTTTCTTGTGGCAGCATCCAGTGCTACAATTTTCGGATCGGTGCCATTCAGCAATACCTGGCTGAACTCACCGCTGCCAAGATCCAGTTTACGCAAGGCATTCCATCCGGCGCCGGTTTGCTGCAGATCTGTTACCGCAAAAGCAAAGCGGTCATTTTGTGAAAAGGCAATAGAAGCAAGACTGAGCGTTCCCAGCAGCAGGGTTGCAGGAAGCAAATATTTTCTCATACACAAGGTTTTTGATTTAAAAACGGAAAGTTTAAGTTACGAAGTTTCCTTTTGATGAGAAAGAAATTTTTATGGGAGGCGTTTTACTTTTTAAACGGGCTGTAGCCGCCGGTTTGTTTTCGTAATTCTACGGGCAGTTCACGCAGCGGTTCACATTCTTTCCAGCTTTCCCGCATCTCTTTCGGCAGCGCCTGGTACAGTCGGGTGCCTTCAGTTTTCCAGGTTATCATTTCATCGCTTACCTGTTTTATTATTTTACCCGGGTTGCCTGCCACCAATGAACGGGCCGGAATTTTTTCATCCTGCTTTATCAACGTCAAAGCACCGACAATGCATTCATCGCCCAGTTCTGCATTATCCATTATCACCGCATTCATCCCTATCAAACAGTTTTTGCCTATCGTTGCTCCATGGATAATGGCGCCATGCCCGATATGAGCTCCTTCTTTTAATAAAACTGTTACGCCGGGAAACATGTGAATGGTGCAGTTTTCCTGCACATTGCAGCCGTCTTCGATGATGATCTGGCCCCAATCGCCGCGGAGCGCAGCGCCGGGACCGATGTAGCAGTTTTTGCCAATAACCACATTGCCTGTAACTGCCGCCTGCGGGTGAACGAAGGATGACGCATCAATAACCGGGATAAAATTTTTAAAAGAATAAATCATCCGGCAAATTTCAGAAAATAACGGGGTATCTATAATACACCTGCCTGCACGTTTGCATGCAGAAGTTGCAGGATGCTTTCAGCCGCCCGCCTGCCGGTTTCGGCGCCGCCGTTCATATAGCCCTGGAAGTTGTAAGAGCAATGTTCGCCGGCGAAAAAGATTTTGTCTACCGGTTTTATTTCGTTGCCTGCAATGGTGGTAAACTGGCCGGGGTAAAAGCAACTGTAAGATGCTTTCGTCCATTTATACCGGGGCCACACAAAACGTTCCGCCTTGCTGTTATAAAAAGACATGGCGCCGGGAAACATGGCATCAATCAACGGTAAATGAATATTTGCCTGGTGCTGCGTGTTGCCCTGGTCAACGGCAAGCGCCTGACCAGCGCCGGAATAAATAGTTAATCCCCCTGTAAGGGGCGGCTGCATCAAGGAATTGTCCCATCCAATCTGCAGCAAAGAGTCGGTAAAAAACGAACCCTGGTAGCCCAGCGTGCGCCAATAGCGCCGGGTAAATCCTAGCATCAGCTTGCTGTTATTTCCATAACCAAGACCCGAAATAGCCAGCTGCTTCCATGCCGGCCAGGCGGGTTGCACTTCTACGTTTCGCAAAAGTGTAAACGGGATAGTCAGCAACAGGATATCACAGTTAATGGTTTTGGCAGATTTACCAGATTGAAAAGTTACATCATACGTATTGTTGTTTTTTTGGCGGATGGAAATAAGCTCATGCCCGGTAAAAATCTGGCCATCCAGCTGTTCTGCCAGCTTATCGCAAATCTGCTGGTTGCCGCCCAGTATTTTATACCTTTCGTCGCTGGCTCCAAAAATTTCAAAGTTGTCATTGCTTACTTTCGGGCTGATAAGAAAGAGGAAATTGAGCGATGATTGATTTTCGACAGGCTGGCCGTATTCTGTCAGGTAAGCCACATCGAGCAGCTTACGCAACCAACCGGTTAAACCTATGCGGTCGAAATAAGCGGCGATAGACATGTTGTCGAACAGTACATCGTTGGCATTGTGACTATCGGCTGTGATGACGGGTGATAAAGAATTAATATCCCGTTTTATTTTGTCTGCATAGAAACTGAATTCTTCTACCACCTGCTGCACCGAATAATGGGTGCGGTTGAAATAATAAGCATCTTTTATTAAAGCTGCTTCTCCCGGTGCATCGGTATCAATAAGCGTAAGATTAAACGTTTTAGCGAGCTGCAGCATATCCTTGTGAATGCTGTCAATAAACTCGCCTCCCAGCTCGGTAGTAAGGCCACTGCCTAAGATGTTTTTAGCGGAATACATACGGCCGCCGGTTCTTGCACTGCCTTCATATACCTGCGCCAAAAACCCTTTTTGTTTCAGAATATATGCGGCATGCAGGCCGGCTATACCGGCGCCAACTATGACAATGCGGCCGGGGGTTGAATTGCCCGCGGCAACGGATGTGTTTTCCGTGTTTCGGGGTGCAATTTTTTCCAGTGTCTTATGGCAGCTTTCCATGGCGCCCAGCAGGCCTATAGCAGCGGCAGCCTTTCCGGTTTTCTTTAAAAACCTGCGTCGCTGGACAGAGAACTCTTCATTATAGGGGTCTTGTAAAATTCTTTTTTCATCAGTATATAGAGCGGTTCGCAATGCTTTGATGAGAGAGGCAAGCAGATCGGTTTTGGGTTTACGGAAATACATAGAGTTACTTTTTTGAAAAAATAATGCCGGTTAAAATACAATTTTTTTCTGTTGAAAAGTACTCAAAGCAGTTTTTTGCCGCTACGGAAACAGGTGCCTTTAAACAAAGCCACCTGTTCATTTTTCTGGTTGGTGACGGTGATTAAATAAACGCCGGTGCTTCGTCCGTTGTGCACTTCTTTTGCTTCGGCGGTAAGGGTGTCGCCGATTTTCACCGCTTTGGTAAAGGTGATGGTGACATCCAGCGCCACGGATAAATTATTGCGGTTGTTGCAGGCAAACGCAAAGGCGCTGTCGGCAAGGGAGAAAGGAATACCCCCATGCACAATGCCAAAACCGTTTGCCATTTCTTTGCGGATGGTCATTTTTATTTTACTGTATCCTTCTTTTACATCCAGTACTTCCACTCCCATCCACTGGCTGAAAAAATCATTTTCCATCATGTGGCTCACCACCTCGTCATAAATTGTGGGCATAACAGGATTATTGATTATTAATTATTGATTATTCTCCTCTGAATTTCGGTGCTCTTTTTTCCAAAAATGCTTTCACCCCTTCTTCAAAATCCTTTGTGCCGGCAGCCCGTTGCTGAAACACATCTTCATCCTGAAGCTGTTCTTCGAAAGTGCTTTTATAGGAAAGGCTGAGCAGCTGCTTGGTATAAGCCAGCCCTTTTGTGGGCAGGGTGGCAAGAAAGGCAGCGATGTTTATTGAGTTTTCAGCAAATGTTTCGTCGGGGAAAACTTTATAAATCATCCCGATTCTTTCGGCTTCCGCAGCCGGCACTTTTTCACCCAGCATCATCAGGGCACTTGCTTTTTGCCAGCCAACCAGCCTGGGCAGTGTATGGGTACCGCCGCTGTCGGGTATTAAACCGATTTTTGAAAAAGCCTGCAGAAAGGAAGCCGATTGCGAGGCAACAACAACATCACAACACAATGCAATATTAGCCCCTGCACCTGCTGCCACTCCGTTCACAGCAGCCACCACGGGCTTTTCCAGTTTACGGATTCTTCTGACAACCGGGTTGTAATGTTCTGAAAGTATTTTACTCATGCCGGGTCCATTGGGATCGACAACTTCTGAGAGGTCTTGCCCGGCTGAAAACGCCTTTCCCGCACCGGTGATGTACACACAGCGTACTTCTTTCTTTTTACATTCATCCAGTTTTTCCTGCATCAGCAGGGCCATTTCGCGGTTGAATGAATTCAGTTTTTCCGGCCGGTTGAGGGTGATGATACCGACGGAATTTTTTATTTCAAAAAGAATAACTGGCATAAAAATTCAGATAAAATTAAAAAAATAAAACCCGAAAAAAGTTCAGGGTTTGCAAAAGGAAATACTCAATGTTTTACAAATTTGCCACTCGTCCATTTAGTTCCATCGAAGACCCTGATAAAATACATTCCTGGTCTGAGTTTGCTAAGGTCTAAATTAACAACCTTATTTGCTTTTCCATATCCAATAATACTGCGGGTAATACCCAACCTGTCAACGACTTGAATTTGCAAAATTTCCTTCTTCCTGTTTTTATCTATGCCTTCATACAGGAATAATTCCGCTTTATCACTTGCAGGATTAGGTGATATAGAAATTCTCATTGGTGGACCGCCGCAGTTTTCATCGGAAACAGCCAGGAATCGATACAGAGCGGAAGAGGAACCACAGGCATTGGTTGCGGTTACATAAAAATATGCGTATGCATCTGGATATGAAAAATAAAAAGTAATGTTATTGCCATTCTGCCACCAAGTTATGCCCCCCGAATTGCCTGCATCCTGCCAGGTAATAGTTGTACCCGGCCATACGGACATGTTTGAGTTTATGTATTGACCATAACAGGTATAATTCCAGTTGAAGTCCATCGGATCAGAGGGATTCAACGGTTCGCTGGGGTTGTACGGTGAGTTATACCAGCCTTGTACGGGTTGTTTGCCAATATATAATGTTTTATCGGGGATGTTGATATTATAGCAAGCACTGGTGGCAGAGCAATTCAAAGTGTAATCCCCTGTGATGGTTGTTGAACCTGTATGTTGTAATGTAATTGTTGGAGTGCCCTGGCCTGCTACTACTTAAAGAAACGTTGAAGAAGGAGTCCAATTATAAGACATGTTAGACAATGGATTTGTTACCGAATAAGTGGCCGTTTCTCCTGTGCATAATAAAATTTTATTTTCGGTAATGACAGCTGTTCTTTGTATCTGAGTTTTCGGCCATTCTTGTTTGTCTATTATTTCTTTTCGTAATCGAACAACATGACCTAATAAAAGTGAATCGTGCCGGGTGTTTATATCTGGCGCCCAATACATGTCGAAAGGACTTTCCTTTGTTTCAGGACAGGTAACATCACAAGGTTGATTGAATTTATCTTTTCTGAAATTGGCGTCCCATTTACGAGTGAAATCAGGTGCACTTCCCCTCCCTAACGCAATTGTACTATAGGTCGGCTCTTGATTGCCAGTTGTTACATAATTGTAGGAACTTGCAGTTACAAATTTTTCCCAAAAACTGTACAGGTCCTGATTGGCTTTAGCAAGCTCATCGTGAAGGAACCTAAAAACAGGAACTTCGCCGCCTTGTGTCATATCAAGAGTGGTATTAGAAAATGATGGAGCCGTAATATAATTAGCAACTACAGTTCCGAAAATCGTTTCTTTCGTATAAGAAAGGCAGGTGCCGTATGCAGGCGCCAAAAAAGCGTGATGAGTTTGAGTAGAGGCAATGCCAATAACTGCTGGGATACCCGGGACAACAAAGTTTACCAGCCAATTCCAGAAGCCTCTTGGCTTTACTTTTACTTCAAATTTGTTTGTTTCCTGACAGGCTTGTCCGTAAGGCATCGCCACCCCCAGATCACTGCCGCTCAACATAGCTATTTTTCGTAGACCTGCTGCTTGTGGAAAGCGAAATGCAGGATCATTTATTTCATCGTAATATCTGTTAAAAAAACCCGGAGTACCCTGAGTTGTTTGGCTATTGGAAAGATGATGGTGAATGGTCATTTGCTTGGCGGCAGAACAGTTGATCCACGCTTCTAAAAACATTTTTTGCTTTTCATTGTTATTGCTATTGGCCAATTGCCTCACCATTTGCTGCGGACCTACAGGCACCCATGCCCCATTATGGGGGCTGTCAAAACTTACCCAAAGACGACAGTTATGATTTATACCCCGCAATTCCATATCCCGTAAAGCATAGCGACTTATCTGACCTCCCATGCCAGGACCCACTATCACTAGCTGCTCGGTGCTATTGTTTGCCAGCATTTGCTGATTGCAATAATCAATCAATTCTTCCAATGCGTAGGCATTGCGCTGTATATAATCCCCACCACCATAAACGTAAGGTTTGTTTGGGTCTGCGTAGGGCGGCACTGGATACAGTAGGCTATTGACGGATCGTTGAGAGTCGGCTGCTGGTGTGTATAACCTGGCTGGTCCATTACAATGATATCGAAGCCTTGAGTTCGAAGCTGGTCAGCAAAATTTACACGTACATTGGATTCATTATAATATCTAAACAAATCATATATCGCTGTATCCTTTCTTTCGTCTAAAGCATCTATTCCATCAACAATAATTATTGGTTTCTTTATTCCTGGAACAATGTTGTTGTTTGCATCTAACTTCCACCAGATAGATACTTTCACTTTCCCGTAATAAGCCTGGCTTTCATCATAACCCTGAAACGGATATTTACTGCTGAGCCAAAAATTTTCATTTGGTATAGGAGCTGCCACTCTTCCTAAGTTTGTCGTGCGGGAATATGGTGCTGAGCTGCTGCCCACCTGCACCTGCCCATTATTGGTAAATGACAAGCCATAAACATAACTTACTGAAATAATAAAATTGAGTATGCCGCTGCCACTTAAGTTTATAGTTTGTACGGGAGATGCGGGTGTGAGTGTAGCAGAACCGGCCGCTCCAAAATTGAGTGTAATGCTGCTTACGATTACGCCGTTATTGGATTTTACAAAAGAAGCGTCGTAGTAAAAGCTCACGGACCCCGCTGGTACCTGCTCAGCCATCACAGAGGCCATTTGCACTCGGCGGTTCCAATAAGGGTTGGGCTGCCCCGGCACATCGTACACCTATCCGTTGCTTAAGCTCAGCCAGCCATTGTTTATGGCGTTGCTGTCAATCATATTAAAGCTGTAATCCAGAACGCCTATCATGTATCGCTTTTCATAAGCTTCGGCCTCTGAACGGTTGCGAAGCTTTATAGGCTGATGCCAGCCTGCTTTGTTATAAGCGGCTATAAATAGCTCATTATAGGCCTGCATAAAAAAGTCGAAATTGCACGGAGGAGGATTTTGCCCGGCATCGTTATACAAATCAATATTAGCCCAAGGCATGACCCGCTCATACAAAATGCCGGTAGGTATCCGGTTTTTATCAAGCGGGGCTAAAATGTAATCCATCGTTTGTGTAAAACTGGTGTCTTGAGCGGCAACCTGTTGCTGCAAAAGTGAGAGAAGCAAGAATAATGTAACCTCTCTCCGAAATGCATTCCGAATTTTCATATTGCAGTTAGTTTATGTTAAAAAGGTTGAGTCACTTTACATCAAAGCGGCCATCGGTAATTTTTATAGTTTTATTTTCTGAAGCATTGTAAGTTTCAAATTCAAAGCGACCACTTACAATTTTTGTTACACTGTCAGCTTTCATCACTTCAATTCATCCATTATGCAATGAATCGGTCATATACACTTTTCCATTGGCAGAAATATAACCATATGAATGCAGCTCTCCATAACCGTAAATTGTTTGGGTATTTTTATTAAAGAAATACTTTCCGGGTAATAGGTACCCGGAGGTATATTGTCTGCAGAAAAGTTGAAGTTTATAGTCTGAGCTATACCCATCTATGAGTACATGAATGCCTTGAAATGGAGGCCGTTCATAAAATCCTCCTTTTACGGGATATTGAATTCCAGAAGGATCAGAAATCCCCTTAGGTACCCAAGGTTGACCGTTTATTTTGCAACCAAGAGTGTTTTTACCTTCAAATGTTAATGGAGGCAATCCATCATCGGATTTACTTTTCTTACAACCTAAGGAGCAGAAAAGAAAGAGAAAGAGAATGCCGGCGAGGGTTTTTAAAAGCAGCTTCATTGTAGTAGTAGTTTAATGGTTTTGTGTAAGTAAAACTGCCTAATGAAACTACTAAATTTTTCTGCGTACGGAAATTTTTTTTGGTATTGCCGCCTGAGAAAAAATCCCTATAAAAATTGCATAAATAATTATTGTATTCTAAAAGTATTATGTAAATTCAAAAACCAAAACAATAGCTTATGCAGAAGCAGATTTTTTTAATAACCTTCCTTTTACTTGCCGTAAGTGCATATTCATCAACAATATTTCCGTCGGGTAATCCCAAAGCAGATAAAATATTTATTATGTTTCCTGAAAAAAATATCCGAATCAGTATAGCAGAATATGTCAACCTAAAAACCGGTTGATTACAAGAAGATCACAGGAAAGAAATTAGACTGGAAAGAAGTAATTGTTTTTAAATTCACACAAAAACAAATAAAGAAAACCATCAGGAAGGATGGCGCCCTAATTATTAGCGCCTTTGAAAGAACTCAAAAGGAAAACTTCAAATGGCATTGGGCGGTTTCTTTCTTGGCATGCTTGTACCTATTGGTCTTCTTATTGCTCTTTTAATAAAGGATGAGAAAAGAAAAAACCGTATTACTACTGCCATAATCTCAACACTTATTATATCAGTTGTCGGTTTAATGGTTATAGCTGTAATAAGCGTGTCAACCCTTTTTGATTAAATCTGCAGCTACTAATTTCCTATTTTATCTCTTAAGTTGAAATTATTCTTCAAAAGCACTGTTTTTCTTATTCCTTTTGACAAGGCTTGCCAAACAAAACTTTCTACTTAGTGGAAATAAAATCTTACTACTTTATAAATTATTTTAAGGATAACATAATTTTCCAGGCTTGGCCGCCATCCGATTTCTCCTGCATCTGCAGCGCCATTTCGCGGTTGAATGAATTCAGTTTATCGGGGCGATTAAGTGTAATGTAACCAATATTGCTTTTTACTTCGAAAAGAACAAAAGACATGTGAATTATTTTTTTCTTACCCTTATATTGGCAGGTGTTCTCACTGGAAAGCAATTTACCAGCTCGTCTTTATGCAATTTAATAATATCAACTACTCTTTGAGCTTTTGCTTTGTTTTGCATTTCATTGCATCGTATGAGAATAATTCCATTATGAGGAAGTTGAAAATTATATACAAGGTCGCCGAAATCCTTGTCTTCAGTAATAAGAATATGCTGTTCCCTGCTGCAAAAATTTAATACAGATTCATCATCCGCTCCCGGCTCTGTTTCTTTAACTGAAATGACAAAAAATTCATTTTCTCTCAGTAAGGAAATAATGTTTGAATCTGTGCTTTCTTCTGCGATAAATACCATATTAAAAGTCTATTCATCGTAAACAACGGGTTTCCTGCTTGCCTCTGCGGCATAAAGAAAGCATGCCTGCACCTGTTCTTTTGTGAGATGGGGATAAGAATCCAGGATCTGGTCAACGGTTTGTCCATGTCCGATCTTTTCAACAATCATGTCAACCGTTATCCTGGTTCCTTTTATACAAGGCTTACCAAACATTACTTTGGGATTGGTGGAAATATAATCCTGCCATTTCATAATTCTTTTAAAGATAAAGAAATTTCCTCAAGCCCGGTCCGGGAAACATTAAATCAGTTACAGGTTGGCAGCTTCGTTAAAAATATTTTGTTTTTCCCGGCATGGCTATCGGGTACCGGCCATCCTCATCCGGCACAGTGGGCGGCAGGGCATTCCAGTCATATGCGTTCGGCATAATGCTGATGCCGGAAGCGAGCAGTTTTTCCCATTCCATTACCTGGCCTGAATAGGTAGCCATTCTTCCCATGATGGCAGTGAGTGTGCTCTTTGCTCCATTTTCCGTATCGGCAAACTTGTATTCGCCTTTGGCAATGGCGGCAAACAGTTCATCATGCTCGGCTTGATAGGGATTGTTCTCCGTTTTTTTATCAAACTGGAAAATCACATTACCACTGTTGTCTTTCATGTGTGCCGCCCCGCAGAAAATTTTTCCTTTGGTGCCAATCAGCAGTTCATCCACCTTGCTCATAGTACCCGGAATATGGCGGCACTGGCTGTTGAGGATGGAATCATCGGCATAATGAAACTCCACATAGTGATGATCATAAATTTCACCGTGATCTTTTCCTTTACGCACCTGCCTGCCACCCATGCCCTGCGCTTTTACCGGGTAGCCGCCTTTGAACCAGTTCACCACATCTATATTATGTATGTGCTGCTCCACGATATGATCGCCGCAGAGCCAGTTGAAATAATACCAGTTGCGCATCTGGTATTCCATTTCAGTCTGGTTATACTTTCTTGGATATACCCAAACACCGTCGCCATTCCACCATGCCTGCGCCGATGTGATGTCGCCGATTAAATTCTTTTTGGCAAACAATTCACGATACGAATTCTGGTAATGCCGCTGCAGGCCGACAACTACATTCAATTTTTTTTGCTTTGCAATTTCAGCCGCATCCAATACTTTTTTTATTCCTGCCGGATCAGTGGCTACCGGTTTTTCCATAAACACATGCTTGCCAGTGTTGATACATTCTTCAAAATGCATAGGACGAAATCCCGGCGGTGTGGTAAGTATCACTACATCAGCATGAGCAATGGCTTTCTTGTAAGCATCAAATCCAACATACTTTCTTTCTTCGGGCACATCAATCCTGTTTTTGATATTCCCTTTCACGCCGCTCCAGTCGGAAAGGTCATCAGCCGTTAATGCTTTATAGCAACTGTCAACCCGGTCGCGAAAAGCATCGGCCATAGCCACCAGTTTTACGTTTTGTTTGGTAAGGCAGGCCTGCATGGCAGCGCCGGTGCCGCGGCCGCCGCAGCCTACCAATGCCACTTTAATTGTATCCTCAGCGCCGCTGAAATAATTTGCTTTTGACAACAAGGGCATTGCCATAGTACCGCCGGCCAGCAGGGCTGATGTTTTTACAAATTCGCGGCGGGAGTTTTTATTTTCTGAGTTCATGATGCGGGGTTTTAATTACGGGTAGTAATTTAATTTGAAAGATATAAGGTAAAGAATTTTTCTATCTCTTCGGCTGAGGGCTGTTTCAGCGGCCGCAGCAGCCTGAAACCGGCAAAGGGAGCATCGGTAAGCCACCACTTGCTTTTGGGGATCTGCGGGTCGCGGCGGTTCCAATCGGCCAGCCATTTGATGCGGTTGGCGCAGCGCAGTTCACCAGCTTCATCTATGTATGAGCCTCCTTTCAAAAGATGAGGATGGCGGCTGATGGGTTCCAGCACAGGATCGGTTTGACCATCGTTCATTTTTGTAAAATAATTTTCATCATACTGATCGAGCACCCATTCGGCTACATTGCCCAGCATGTCATATAAGCCAAAAGCATTGGGCTGCAACTGACCTACCTTATGATAAACACTGCCGCTGTTCTTTTTATACCATGCATACTTTTCCAGTTCTTTTTCATCATCGCCAAAAAAATATTTTGAAGAAGAGCCGGCGCGGCAGGCATATTCCCATTCAGCTTCGGTGGGCAGGCGGTAAAACACTCCGGTTTTTTTATATAGCCAGCGGCAATACATGATGGCCGTTCTTTGCTGCATGCTGTTTACCGGGTAGCCACCCGCCCGACCCATATCCCAGCTCAGGTCCACATACTGCGGGCTGGGCCGGGTGATGGCATCGGCATTTACATTCTGGCTGGTAGTGGCATCTTTAAAAAACAAATCAAACTCATCATGCGTCACTTCAAAGGCGCCCATCCAGAACGGTGAGATGGAAAAAGTTTTCTGCGGGCCTTCATCAGCGTCTCTTCCTGTTTCATTTTCCGGGCTGCCCATGGCAAAGCTGCCGCCTTTGACAGGAACCATCCTGAATTTTACGGAATTGCCGGGAATGGTTTGTTCGTATGCAACAAAGGAAGTGTCGGTTGGTTGTGCAATAATATTGTGCCAGATAAAAATGACAAGTAAAAATGAAATAGATTTCATCAGCGGCTCAAGTTAATAAAGTTCGTGTTGCGATAAATGAAATTTCAATCAGGATGTTGATTTTTTATGATATAGGCCCGGGTAACTCCGATTTGGCTTCTGTTGCGACGCTCCGTTCATGGTTCGGTAATTCTGTTCATCTTCTCACTACAGAAAACTTTCTTTAATGGTTATAGGACGTTTGATTATCATAAAACCGGTCTTTCGTCTTTTAAAATTCAATACTCCGGTAAATTCCTTGATGCGGATTCCTGAGGTTTATATATATGTGAGCATAGTTATTTTATTTTTCTGTAACTCAAAAGCAATGCTGAGTTTGAAAAGAAAGCCAGGTTATTTTCTTTCCGTAGGAACGAAAGGTGGGTAAAACAGGTACAAGGTGTTTTTCGACGTTCCGCAGGAACGTTGGGTTCCCGAGCAATAAGCACCCGGCGTTCCGATGGAATGCTTGAATCGTCATTATTAACATATTCTACCTACCCTATGTCCCTACGGGAAAATAGAGGGAATAAAATATTACCAGGCTATTGAAAATAGGAGCTGAAGTTTTTGGATGTATAAATAATTATTCTTTTACCCTTCTGTATCGCAATGAATAACGCAGCATTTTCTTTCCGGGCAAGCCGCAAGGCTTTTTTGACGGGTAAAATGCTGCAGGCGGTGGCCAGCCAGTCGGCCGTAGCGCCGTCTGCGGCAATCACGGTTACATTGCGCTGCGATGTAACGCCATAACCCGTTCGCGGGTCAATGATATGCGAATATTTTTTCCCTTCATGAATGCTGTAGCGGTACAGGTCGCCGGATGTGGCCACAGCGCAATTTTTTAGTTCCAGGTTTTTATCCCAATACGCTGTTTCACTTCCGGGCAGATTAATTGCAATACGCCAGCCGCTTTTTCCCGGCGGCGCATTGCTCATGGCAATATCGCCCCCGGCATCGGCCAGCGCTGCACGGATGTGTTTAGTTTTTAAATAATCAATCACCTGCTGAGCTGCATAGCCTTTTACAATGCCGCCGAAGTCGAAACGGATGCCCGGTTTTTTAAATGAAATGGATTTTTCCGCTTCATTGATATCTACATTTTCAAAGCCGGACAACGCTTTGGTTGTATTAATTTCTTCAGCCGCAGGAAATCTTTTTTCTTTTCCCGCTTTTCTCCATAGCTGTGTTAAAGCCCCCATGCTGATGTCAAAAGTTTTGCCTGATTTAACCCATGCCTGTTTTGACAGCAGAATCATGCTGAACAATTCATCAGACACTTTTACCGGCTGGTTAGCCTGTTCCGGCAACCGGCTTGCTTCGCTGGCGCTGTCGTAATCGCTGAAGATGCAATTGAGTGAATCAACCATCAGGAAACATTCTTTTGCCAGTTGAACCGCTCGGGTGGAATCCGAATGATAAAAAATGATATTGAAAGACGATCCCATTTTGATCTGGGAAAATTCAAACCGTTTCAGTTGGGCCGAAAGTGAAGCCGGCAACAACAGAATAAAAATCCATCGGCACATGGATGGGATGTCTTACATTTAAGTTTGAAAGATATGGATTATGCAACGCAGAAAATTTATCCGCAGCAGTTTTTTATCCGGCGCAGCCGTTATTGGCGCGGGGCACCCGATAGTCATCGGGTCGTTTGCGGAAAATAAAAATGAAACTTCGCTGGCAAACAACAAGCCTTTCAATCTCGATTACGCTTTTCACGACGGCATGTTTAAAAATAACGGTGGCCCGGATTTTCTTGACCAGGTACGCTGGGCATACGACCAGGGCTTCCGCAGCATTGAAGACAACGGCATGATGAGCCGCCCGGTTGAACAACAAAAAGCGATTGGAGATCTTCTTGCAAAATTGGGTATGCGGATGGGTGTTTTTGTCATTACATCGGACAACTGGCACTGGAAAACTTCACTCACTACCGGCAAACAGGAGTTTATTGACCGCATGGTAAAAGATTGCAAAGAAGCAGTGGAAGTGGCCAGGCGGGTGAATGCAAAATGGATGACGGTGGTGCCGGGCAATTATGACAGAAATCTTTCGCTGGATATGCAAACGGCTAATGTGATAATGGCCTTGCGCAAAGGCGCTGAAATACTGGAACCGCACGGGCTGGTGATGGTGCTGGAAGCGCTGAGCGATAACCCGGATTTATTTCTGCGCTATACACACCAGTCATATATGATTTGCAAAGCGGTAAACAGCCCGGCCTGCAAATTTTTGTTTGACATGTACCACATGCAGCGCAATGAAGGCAACATCATTGCCAATATAGACAAGGTGTGGGATGAAACGGGTTATTTCCAGATTGGCGACAACCCCGGCCGCAAGGAACCCGGAACAGGAGAGATGAACTACCGGAATATTTTCAAACATATTTATAACAAAGGCTATAAAGGAATTCTTGGTATGGAACATGGCAATGCATTGCCGGGGAAAGAAGGAGAGATGGCATTGATAAAGGCATACAGGGAAGCGGATTCGTTTAAATGAT
>Ga0137829_10895382_pt1 | contig 34787 bp, 49 predicted proteins | sample OV2TP2_FD_97737 | JGI IMG/M metagenome (GOLD analysis project Ga0137829, IMG submission 97737) | reverse complement strand
GTCACCACTGCTGAGGATTTTGACCCCCTACCCCCTGCTGCACACCGCCTTGAGCGGACGGCTCGCGTTCGATGACCGTGGCCAGCCCGCTACCATCGACTTGAGAATCCGCAGGCACTCCAGCTCGGACCACGGCATCATCGGTAGCGTAGTGCTTGAGACCTCGAAGCTCAAGTCGATTCGATTCCGCCGCGACTTTGCAGCGTCCAATCTCATCGGGATCAATTTCGCCAGCGCTGCGGATACGCGCAAGACCGTCAGCCGAGGTCCAGAGAGCGTCAGTATCAACATAGTAGACATGCTCCTTCCCGCAGAGGGTCATGCACGTATACGGTGAATCTGCCTAATGGGGTTGCGCTGGCTCGTCCTCAACAGCGGCCTGTCGGCCGCCGGGATCACCGCATCCCCCTTGCCGCCGCTCTCGCTTCACGCCACGCGTAGCCGTTGTTAAGCAGCGCCCATTTGCATGCGTCGACAAACGCCGCTGCCCGCGATTTTCTGATCGGTCTGTGGTTTAATCGGGCTAAGATCCGAGTCACTTGGCTTTCCCAGAGTTTGCCATCGATTAGCGCGTGCGCAATTGTCAGCAGTGGGCCAATCTCGCACTCCGGACCCACTGTGCCCTTTAGCCACTCCGCCAAACGCGTTGCGCGCTCGAGGCGAGCAGGCAGGTCGTGTGCCTCGGCGACGCGGTCCGCGACGGCGGCAAGGCTGCGCGCTAGAACGTCGCCTACCAGCTCGGGGTTAGTGGATTGTGGAAAACCTGTTGATAACCCCGGCGGATGATGCGCATCATCCGCCGTGCAAGCATCATGCTTGATGCTAGATGCTCGAGTAACTTCTCCTTCAGAAGATGCCTGATGTAGCGACGGCGGATCATGCGCATCATCCGCCGCGGCACGACAAAAAAACCCGGTCGGCGCTCCCAGCTCGCTGGGTTGCGCCGCCGGTAACGGACGAACCTCTGCCGGAGATTTTGGCTCGTCAGCGGAACCAGGTCCCGCGTCAGCTTGCTGCTCGACTCCGCCCGCGTCCGGATCGGCCTCGAACAACTCGCCTTGGCTGTCGCTCTCCAATGGCGCACGCCGCGCTTTAACGACGATCAGAGGGTCATGCACGTATACGGTGAATCTGCCTTCGAATCGATCAAGGATGTCGATCAAGCCGTGATGGGCAAGCTCCTCCAGCCGCCGCCGGCCGGAGCGATCTGTCGTGCCTTGCCAAGCGCCGAGCATGGCCGCGTCCACAACGATGGTGTCTGGCCGCTGGCCGGCCTGGACCCACAGGTCAAACCACGACAGCTTCGCCTCACCCCGCAGCCCTTTCCACCGACGCACCGTCTGCCAGCGCGGGCATCGCCATGGATCATCTTGCGCAGGCCTAAGTTGTGTTGCCGCCATGCCCGGTGGCTCCTCGGTCAGGCCCACGATCTGGCTCACGACGCGGAGGTTGCGGAGCTTGCTCGTCCTTCCTGGCGCAGGGCAATTGCCGTCGGCGACGTGGCCATGAACTTCTCCACATCTTGCGACGTCAACGTCCAGCCCTCATGCGGCAGCTTGCAAACGACCTCGAACTTGAACGGCTGGTGAAGCGACAGGGCCAGGTCCGCCGATTGCGAGCCCTTGACGCTGGCCCCCAAGTAGTCGGCCAGGATTGCGAGCGCAAGCTGCGCTGGGCCGGAGCCCGCATAACCCCACTCGAACCCGCTTGGCGAGTGGTTCCACAAATCTATCCGCGGCGGCAGCGGGCGGCCGTTGACCGTAACCAGTGCGCCCAGCTCACGCGCGGGATCCGGAGCATCCGCCCGCCGCCCAACATAGGTTTTCATCATATTGTGCCTCCTCTCTATGGGTGTCTGGCCTTGCGGCTTTTGCGGCCGTGGATGGCGCAATGAACTCGGCGGGCGTCTGGATACTGCGGAAAGCCGGGCAGGGAAAACCGTTTGGGAAAACGCCGGAAGCAGGCAACGATAATCTGCTCCCGGCTAGCTCCCTCTCCAAGCTCGGTCATGACTTGCCTGAGCAGCTCGCGATCGCTGTTCCGGCGCATCCGATCGGAAGGCGGCAAGGCCGGCGCCGGCAGCTTGCGCTGGCGCCGGCAGTAGTGACACTGATCCACCGGCATATCGTGCCGGCACAAAGTTACGACAACAGCTTCCACTGCAGCCTCCAATGAAAAGCCCGCGCGGCCGGCGGCAGAAGCGCCGGCGCGCGCGGGGCCAACCGGGACGGCGGGGACCGACCCCGCCGCACGGGAACGGAAAGACTCTCGGAGCAAAAACCGTGCTAGACTTGTGCTTGGCTTCCACGACGGAACCACGGCCGCCGCGGCGCAGCTGACTGACGCCGCCCCTGTCCTGGCCGGGCAACGGAAGCCGCGTCCAGCCGAGCGCTTGACGCGCGTAGCCAAGCCCCTAGACTTGTCAGCACGGCCGGCGCACTGGGTTGCCGGCCGCGTTGGGCTTCCGTGCCAGAGGAAGTTTAGGGGAGGCCCAACATGACGACTGCCCTGTCGCTGTTCGATCCCGCCGGCCCGGAGCCAGGCCCAACCACCATCGAGGCCGTAGTCCGCGCCTATCTCGCCGACGCGAAAACCGAGCTGGCCAAGACGACGCACGCCGACCGCCGGCGCGTGGGCCTGGCCTTCGCCGCCGCCTTCGCCGGGCGTCAGGCCGAGACCCTGCGCCCCAGCGAGGTCAAGGCCTGGATCTTGGGCCGCCCCGAGTGGACCAAGCCCACCACGCAGTGGGGCGCCCTCAATGTCGTCAAGCGCATCCTCAATTGGGCCGTGGACGACAGACTGCTGCGCCTCAACCCCGTCAAGAAGCTCCGCCTCGAGCAGGGCGAGCCGCGCCGCCCCACCAGCGAGTGGGAGTTCCAGGTCATGCTCCGCGCCTCCAGCCCGTGCTTTCGCCGGGTCTTGTGCTTTCTGCGCTCGGAGGGTTGCCGCCCCCAGGACGTCCGCGAGCTCGAATGGCCCTGGATCGTCTGGCAGCTCGGCGTCGCCATCGTGCCCAAGACCCGCCACAAAACCGGCCGGCAGACGAAAAAGGACAAGGTCATGGTGCTGACTCCCTACGGCGTCAAGCTGCTCCTCTGGCTGCAACGCCAGACGGTGCAGCGCACGGGCAAGGTGTTCCTGAACCAGGCCGGCCGGCCCTGGACGCGGACCGCGTTCGGCCAACGCTTGCAGGAGATCCGCCGCAAGACTGGCCTGGCCGCCGCCGCCACCTTGCACGGCATCCGCCACCTGGCCGGCACGACGGTGGCCCGCGAGGGCGGCAGCATCATGCTCCTGTCCAAGGGCATGGGCCACGCCTCCACGGGCGTGACCGAGAAGTTCTACGTCAACCTGGGCCTGGCCGAAAACGACATCGACGCCATCCGCAAGACGATGCTCCTGGGCGCCCGCCGCCCGCGGCGCATCAAGCCGCCCGCGCCGCCGCGGCCCGACCAGCTCGAGCTGTTCTAGTTCCTCAGGTGCTGGCAGTTTGGGCAGTGCAAGTCGTAAAGCGCAATGCACTCCCCGATCTCGTGGAGCGAGCGCACGCCCAGAACGTGAGCGATGTAGCCCACGACGCTGGCCCGATTTCTCAGGCACGGCTCCCCGTCGTGGGCCTGAATCTCGTGCAAACGCAGATAATCCACGATCTTGTCGGCCAAGCCCCGCATGGGGCCTTGGGCCATTTCCGCTGGAGATTGCATGGTCACCCCCGATGAAACAGCGGCATCCGCTGGAACAGCGGCATGGGCTCGTAGTCCTTGAGCGGCTGGACCGCGCGGTAAGGTTCAACGACGATGTCCACGCCGGGCCGCCGCTCGTTGTCGGCGGCGACTTCGGCGTCCAGCGCGCTGCTGAAGCGATAACCCAGGTCGCGGACCTCCTGTCCCCAGGGCTGCTCGCACACCGCCAGCAGCCGCCAAAGCCTGGCGTAACGCATGCGTTCCTCCGTGCCACGAGCGCGTGAGCGCCGAAAATGATGAAAACCGGCCGGGCGGCTGCTGGCACGTCTGCCACGGCCCATCTCCCGGCCGGATGAAGCCCAACTATCCACTTGTCACACAAGTGAGTAGTTGCACGTGGCTGGCGCCAAGTGGCCAGCCAAGCGGCCAGCCGGGGCATCCATGGAGCTCCTGCGGGTCCCCGGCCGGCCACAGCGCTGGCCACCCACGACGACAGCGAAAGGCACCCGAGCGCGCCCAGCCGCGCACTTTCTCCCTCCGTGTAGCTCAACTGGCGACTTGGAGGGGCCTGAAATGTGAGGCGAAGCGGGAATCGCGCCCGTAGCTCAATTGGATAGAGCAGTGGACTACGGATCCACAGGTTGGGGGTTCGACTCCCTCCGGGCGTACTGGCAGCGCGGCCGGGCGGATGCTGCACACCGGCACGCGCTGGCCACCCTAGGAGGAACCGCAAAAGCTGGGAGTGATCCATCAGGCGCCGCCTCATCCGAAAAGCGGTTCGGGCCGACTACCCTGCCAGGCCCGTGGGGAGACCATTTGGGCGGGGAGTGTTTGTACCGCGCGGGAGGTTGCTGTGTCAAGGAAAATTCCGTAGATAATTCTTTGAAGTTTTCATTTGACGCAAACCCCGACCGTGGCAATAATTGCCGCATGAAGGAGATTCAGGTCCGAGTGCACCCGGAGCTCTTTGAGCTCATTGCTGCCCAGGCTGACCGCGACCAAATTTCCATGGGGAAGTTTTTCGTACGGCTGGCAGCTCGTTTTTTCAAACGCCCCGACTTGACCAAAAGCGTGCGCCGTCCCGGCCGGCCGCGCAAGCAGGTGGTTGCGTCATGATCATTTTCTCCTGTCCGCACTGCCACGTTACCGTGCGCATGTTCGAGGATGCGTTAGGAAAACGATGCGCCTGTCCCAAGTGCGGCGGAGCGCTGCAGGTGCCCCAGGCAGCGGCAATCTGGACGTGCCCATTTTGCCGTGGTCACAGCGTGTCGGGAAAGCTGCAGCGCGCCTCGGCTGTCGGGAAGGGCTTGACCTTGTTCGCCCTCGTGCAGTGGGCCGGCATTGGCGTTTGGCTGTTGCTGGCCTCTCTGGGCGGAGGGCTCAGCGCAGGGGCACGCGCTGGTCTATGGTTCGGCTGGGTTTGCCTGCTGGTCGTGTGCTTGGTGCCGCTTGGCGCTTGTCGGGAGGAGTATTCGGTGTGCGAAACCTGCGGCACGCGTTTCTTGCAGTGACCTGGGCGCGGCCGGCAAAATCAGCGGCGGCAGCTGGGGCCGCGGGATGGGGCGGCGGAGGCCTTCGGGCCGAGCAGGGCGCTCACGATGGCTTGGCGCTCCAGCAAGGGCAGGCGGGCCAGCCCGGCCGACCAGGTCCGGACCTTGCGGGCGATGCGCTCGCGCTGGCGCTTGCCCTGGCCCAGGTAGCGGTAGTCGTGCAGCTCGGCCGGCTCGGCATAGTTCATCCACAGGTGCTCCTTGCCGACCGCGCCGCCGCGGGTCGGGGCGTTGAAGGTGATGCACCGCCAACGCTCGAGCGCCGCGGCATAGAGCGGCGACCAGTAGCCCGAGATCGCCACCAGACAGGGCAGCCGCAGCAGCACGTCCAGCAGCTCCCGATGGCCGGCTTCGTCCAGCTCATGCCGGTAGAGCCGCCGCAACGGCGTGCGCCGCGTGCAGCGCAAGTAGGGCGGGTCGCAGTAGACGAACCATCTGGCCGGGTCGGTCGATCGTGCGTCGCCGGATCCAGCGGCCAGGGCCTGGATCGAGCCGCTGAATGGGGCGGCCGTGGACGACCCGTCGGCTCGGCCGTTTGATCCGGAGTCGCCAGCTGGCGGCGTGTGATCCAGCGGCGCCGACGTGCTGCACATTGTGCTGCACATTCGGGGCTTCAGCCGGGCACTGGCCGGCCACGCCGCTGCATTTGGCGGCTGGCGATCGCAACTGACGCAATACAGTCCAAACGCGTGTTTGAGCCACTCAACGCCCGAGCAGCAGTACACGTCCACGCGGGGGCCTTCGCCGCCTGATCCTGCGGCATGGCCGGCCATGGCTGCGAATCGAGCGGCGGCGGCCGCGTCGAGCTCGACGCCAATGTTGCGGGCCGCGGGGCGTTTCCTAAGCATCACGGCGCCCGCGCCGAGAAAGGGTTCGACGTAGACCTGGTGCGGCGGGATCTGGTTGATTATCGCCTGATACACGCCGGCGCCGGCCTTGCCGCCTGGGTAGCAGCGGGCCAGCCGCATTTTCTCGATGGTGTCCATGCGCTGCAGAGTCGCACGATCGCGCGGCCGTGTCAAGCGGATTTTTCGCTGGCCTCTTTGGGCATTTGCTCGACGTGGGTGCCCACGGGGAGGCGGCCGGGGAGGCAGAAGAAGCGCTTGGCGTGGGCGCGGGCCTCGGACTTCGTGTGGGCCCATACGACCAGACGCCGGCCGTCAGGCAGAGTGATCAGCCATTGACGCATCACGGGCGCTCTGCGGATCGGGAATCCGGGCCTTGGGCCAATCGTGTGGGCGTGCCCGCTTGGGGCAGCTCCATTATGGCCCGATTTGGCGGGCGGCGGTAGCCCGCCTTTCCGGCGTTTGCGCTCATAACCGCTGGACAACCGGCCGGGCAGAAGATCCAGGGCCGCATGGGTTTGCAGCGCCATGGCAATCGGGAAGCCATCGCCGTTGCCGGCCTTTTCGCCAATCAGGCCCTGGCCCTCAGGCATTGGCGGGTCGGCGGGATCGAAGAGGGAGACGCCGGCCAGGAACCGCTGACGCATCAAGGCCAGCTTGGCGTCGGAGCGGGGCACGGGCACGTCACGAGTCAGGGGGCAGGAGTCAGGAGTCAGACGATGATCGATGACGCGGGCGCCGCCGGCGGCCTCGAAAATAGCCGGGCAAAAGCCGTTAACGAGTCGCAGGCCGCAGATGTAACAGTCGGGCAGCCTGGGCTGGCCGGCGTGCACCTGGGTTGGTCCCTGCGGGGCCAGACCACCGCCGGCGCGGCGGTGCAGCTTGCGTGCTTTACGGAGCACGGCCTTGGCAACCATGTGAAGTCAGAGGTCAGAAGTCAGAGGTCAGAAGTCAGAGGTCAGAAGTCAGGGGTCAGAAGTCAGAAGTCAGATGACTTCTGACTTCCGACCTCTGACTTCTGACTTCTGATTTCTTCCGCGCCCCAGACCGCCGTCTTCGTGGACGGTTTTGTCGGCGTGGCACGGGGCGCACAGTCCTTGCAGGTTATCGCACGCGTCAGTCCCGCCGGCGCCCTTGGGGACGATGTGATCGACGTGGGCGGCCAGGGCGCGGCGGCAACGGCGACAAATGGGCTCCTCGGCCAGCACGACCAGGCGGAGCTTTTGCCACGTCCAGCCGTAGCCGCGGGCCGTGGCCGGCCGCTCATGACGGCTGGGCAGGCGCAGCGGGCGGTGTTTGGGGGGACGGGCCGGCATCACTATCTCCCGTTCCGGGCTGCAGCAAGGCGGCGTGGCCTGGCTTGTTGGCCTCGCGGCGGTAGCCCAGGCCCTTAAGGACGTCGAGGACCTCCTTCCAGGTCGGGAACGGGCGGCGGTGCTGGCGCTTGTAGCGGTCCATGGCCAGCATGAACTCGCGCTCGTCGTCGCCGTAGTCGGCGCCGATGTCCTTGTGCTCTGAGTAATTGCCCACGCTGTGGCTCATGCTGGCTCACGGTTTGGGCGCCGGCTGCCCAGGATTCGGCAACGGTGACGGCAGCGCGGGCGCAGCCGGCTTCAGCTTGTCGAGGATCTGCTGGATCAAGGGCGCCAGGATCGGGCCAGCCAGCTCGGGGAGCTTGCCCAGGCCGCCGGGGACCAGGCTGCCGAGGCTGCCCAGGATGCCGCCCAGGCCGATCTGCCCCGCGGCGGGCTTGGGCCAGTTCTGATCGTCGCCCAGGGCGGCCACGACACCGTGGTAGAAGATGCGGAACAGCTCCCACTGCATCAGGTTCTGGGCCCGAACGTTTTGGTCCTTGATGTCGATGTCCAGCGGCAGATTGTCGGGCAGGTTGGCGAGCGTGCCGGCGGCAAGCTGGGCGGCCACGTTCATGCACAGGATCTTTTCCACGACACAACCTCCGTACCTCCGTACACTCACGACCACTCATCAATCAACGCGAGACGCCAGCGCCTTTTTCTGGCCACTGGCCACTGGCCACTGGCCTTGCCTCGCGAAGCGCTGATAGCCCTGGGGCGGGCCGAGCTGGCGATACTCCTCGACGATGGGCGGGCGCTGGCCGGGCTGTGCCGCCGGCGGCATGTAGTAGCCGGGCGGGCCGGGCAAGGGCTGCTTGGGCTCGCCGGCGCCGGGCAGGTCCTGCTTGGGCACGCCCGGACCTGGCAGGAGCTGCTTGGGAGGGCCGGGCAGGGGCAGCAGTTGTTTGGGATCCCCGGGGATCGGCAGGAGCTGGCGGGGATCCCCGGGGATCGGCAGGAGCTGCCGCGGCTCGCCTGGGATGGGAAGCTCCTGCTTCGGCAGGTAATAGATGTAGTACTCGCGCGTGATCTGCGGCGCCGCCGGCGGCGCGGGCTGTTGCTGCTTGCTCACCAGGTCGATGATCCGCTCGAGGAGCTGCTTGTTCTCCTCGCGCGATCGGCGCAGCTCATCCTCGAGCTTCTGCCGCCAGGGCAACAATGCCACCGGCTTGACTCCTGGCCCCTGACTCCTGACCTCTTGCACTACGGGCGCGGTTGCCGGCCGATAAAACGTCTGGGCCGATAGGGGACCTGCCAGGAGCCCCATTGCCAGCAGGACCGCGGGCACGACGACGCCACGCGGTCCATTGGGAGGGGAAGAAGGAGGCTTCGCGGGCTCCGCGTCATCGGCCTTGACCTTGAGGCGGACGCGGCCGCTCACGTAGTTGACGATCACCCCAGCGCTGGCCAGCAGCGTAAACACGGCGGTGATGCCGGCCGTCAGGGCGCCCTCAAGCGTCGAGCGATCGGCGTTGTTGACCGCGCCCAGGATCACGAGCAGGGCCAGCACCTGGCCGACGGCGGCGATCCAGAATTCGGTGGTTTTCCATCCCGGCTTCATGGGAGCTCCTAACCACGGATGACACGGCGCCGCCCGGGCTACGGTCAGCCGTAAGGCGTACAGCCCGGCGGGCCGGAGATCGGGGCGGGGAGCCTTGGCAACCCTCGCGGCGGCGCCGGCGGCGCCGGCCAGCGTTTCCTTTCCGACTCCTGACCCCTGACTCCTGACCCCTGCTGTTTGGCCAGGAAGGCCAGCACGGCGCTATGGCTGGCATACATGCCCCGCCCGCCGGGGCTGGTCTCGTAGGCCTGCACCACGCCAATCAAGAGGCCGGCGTCGGCGTCGATCAGCCCGCCCCCCGAGCGGCCGTGCCAGGGCTTTTGCTTGGTCCAGGTGATCCGCCCCTGGCTGCTCACGATCGTGGCCGGCCGCATTTGCGGCGGCATCTGCATGTTGTCGTAGCCCACGCTCAGGACGTTGCCGGGCCGGTGGCCGGCCGGGGCCACCGGGCACACGTAGGGCAAAGGCCCGTGATTGAGCCGGATCAGCGACAAGTCGCTTTTGTAATCCACGTCCAGGACGACGACGCCGACCTTGCCGGGATGCGCGGGCTTCGTGGGCACGGGCACGTCGAGGGCCATGGGCTTATGGCGGGCCGCGCCCTGCAGCATGTGGGCACAGGAGAGGATCAGGCTGTGGCCCTGAGTCGTGGCAATCACGGTGCCAGAGCCGCCGTGCGACGGGATGCGGACCACGGCGTGCTCGCCCTTGGCCTGCACATCCAGATCCAACACAAAGGCACAAAGAAGCAAGCACAGGCGCTTCATGGGTTTTTCTCGTGGTTTTGTCGGGTTGCCAGCCGCAGGAGTTCCTCGAGCAAGCGGCGGTTGGCGTGGATCAGGCTGTTGGTAGCCGCGCGCTGGCGGCCATCGTGCTCGCGCTGAGAGCGCAGCTCGTCGCGAAAGGCTTTCAATTCCTCCCGGGCGATCTGCCGGTCCTCCTGGTGCAGCTCGACGAGCTGGTCCTGGCCGCGGATCAACAGCACGCAGACCACGCCCACGGCGGTCAGGTTGGCAAGGATCTTCGGCCAGCCGCTGAGCCCGAAGCTGCCGTTCGTATCCCGGCCGTGGGCCTGGCTCTGCATGGACGCGGGCCTCCAAAGTCGTGAGAGGTCAGTGGCCATTATGGCCGTGCCGCCCATCCGAGAAGTAAACCAATCAGAAGCCGCTAAACTCCGGGGGCTCGTAGTTGGCCAGCTCGGTCAGGTCGGCGATCGCGGCCAGTCTGCCATCGAGGCTCGTGTCCAACCGGCGCATGTCGCGGCGCTTGATCTTGAGACCGGCGGCGCGCAGGGCGTCGCCCTCGTCTTCGGCCTCCAGGATGCGCTCGGTTATCTTCGCCAGTAAACCGCGCTGCGGGCGGTCGCGTCGCCACAGCAGGTACGCGCGCTGGACCTGCCGGGCCGCGGCTACGTCGATCACTAGAGCCGAGCCGTTCCAGCGCAGGGCGGCCCGGAAGCCGCGGCGCACGCGATCCAGGGCCGCCAACACGACGGGCACTGTGGCCGAATCGACGCGGCCAACGTAGTGCGCCGACCGGAGAGCCGGCACGGTCCAGCCCTCTCTATCGACGCCGCCGATCTTCCCCTGGAAATAGAGCGCCCAACCATCCAGCCATTGCCCGACCGGCTCGCCAGCCAGCGGCGGAAAATCCTTGCAACACGTCAGTCGAATGCGCTCGCAATAGAGACTGCCGTCCGGCCGGCGCACCGGCGCGCCCATGTCCCACACGATAGTATCCAGACCCATTACTGGTCTCCGAAGCACGCCAGGCTGATGCGCGAGCTGTCCTGGTTGGCCGTGTCCGAGTCGTCGGAACATCGAACCTGCAACGAACCGGCAAGCTGGCCCGCGCTTTTGAGCGTCGTAGCGTCGCCGGCGCCGCCCTCGTTGTTCGGCCCAAAGCACACGGCATAATTGGCGGAGGAGAAGTCGGTCGTGAGCGTGCTGGTCGTGAGGCCGACGCCGTCATCCGTGGGCGGCGAATCGAAATTGTAGGAGAGCGAGTAAGCCTGCGTGCCGCTCTGGTTGAGGACGGCGAAAGCCTTGGCGACGCCGGGATGGTTCTGGAGCCGGCCGGGCGTGACTGCCACGGTGTTGACGCTGGCCCCCTCCATTTGCGCCTGGGTCGCGATCGGGATGTTGGCCGACACGTTGTTGGGCGTCGACGCGTCCTTCTGCCAGCGGGCGTTGATGGCGTCGGCCGGCGCCGCCGGCGTGGCGTCGTCGAAGTCCGCGTCCGTGGCGGCGGCGCCGTTGACGGAGATGTTGTCACCGCCGCCGCCGGCAGTTACCGTAGCGTTGATTTTGTTGCCCGCGTCGTCATAGGAGAATGAGATGCCCGAGTGCGTGCCCGTGGTGAACAGCGAGGCGGCCGCGTCCTGGGCCTGCTCGTCGCTGTAGGCGGTGGCGCCAATTGCCGTAATCAGGCCGCCCGAAACCGTGGAGCCGTCCTGCAGCGTGCCCCAGGCCCCGTTTTTGTACGTGGAGCTGGGACCGTGATAGACCGCAAAAAAGGGCTGATGGTCGACGGTGGTGCCTTTGGCGGTGACGCGCGGTTGCGTGGCCCCATTAGCAGTGCCGCGCCGAATTTCCAAGTTGGCTTTGTTATTGACGTCACCGGAATCCCACGCCGACACGACCGTCTCGGCAAAGCCGCCGCCGCCATCCTGCAGGGTGAGCTGCGCGCGCAGGCTGGAGAGCGCGACTGTGCCGTTCACGAGCACGGCGTCTTGAAAGGTTTTCAGGCCGCCGAAGGTCTGGGCGCTGGCGCTGACGACGCCGCGCGTGCTGGCGTCGGCGTCGGGCCAGTTGATGGCGTACACCTGCCGGCCGTTTTCGTAAGTCGTCGGTCGGGCCAGGTAGCGCGTGGACAGCGCCGGCACGCCGCCGTTGGCGTCAACGACCCAAATATCGTCCTTGTCGGTGTAGGCGTCCAGGGCGGCGTCGTGGAGCAGCCACTTGCCCGGATAGCGGCCGCTGGTGGGCGTGGTCGAGGTGATGCGCACCCAGTGCTGCTGACTGGCGCGCGGCCGGCCGCGGCCGCGGCGCGCGCCGCCCCCGGCCGGCGCGGCCTCCACCTCATCGACGGCGGCCAGGATGCGCTCGGCGGTCTCGCGGCTGAAGGCAACCGGCTTCTGCGGCACTGTGACTCCTGATTCCCTGACCCCTGACTCCTGGCTATTTGCGGCTGTACTCCAGCCAGGCCGCGTACAGCTCGACGGCGTCCGTGGCGTGCGTCCCCGGCGTGAAGGTCAGGGTCCAGGCCTTGAGCGTCGTGGTCGAGGCCGTGGCGGTGACGGTTTTACTGACCGTGGCCAGGGTGTTGGACAGGGCGCCGGTGGCGCCGCCGATGTTGGCGCCGCCCACGTCCTCGCGCATGTCCACGGTCACCGTCGGCGTGTCGGTGGCGCCGGACATCTTGGCCCGCAGCTTGACGGTCACGACCTTGGCTTCGTCCAGGTCCACCGGGCTGACCACCGACATCGTGATGGCGTCGGTGTTGCCGGCCGCCCACTTAATCCGCAGCATGGGATCGGTGCCGACGTTGACGCGCTCGAGGATGGGCGTGGTGTCCTTGGCCAGGATGCCGCCGGAGCCTTTGGCGGCGCCGGTGGCGGCCGTGTCGATGTCGGCGGACACCAGCTCGCGCCAGTCCACCAGCGGGAGCTGGATTTGCCCGGTGGCCAGCGTGGCGGTGAGGTGGCTGGCCTCGACGTTGTTGGCGGCGGGCACCATTTTCTTGGCGGTCAACGTGCCATCGACGTGCAGGTTGCTGGCTACGCGGCTCATTGTTACCTCTCGGCTTGGGACAGTTCACGATTTGGTTACAGCCGCAGATCGAGCTCCTCGAAGCGTTTGTAGCGGCGCGGGTAAAAGGCCAGGTATACGGGCGTGGCGCCCGCGGCCAGCTTCCTGCCGGTGCCGTCGAGCATTGTCGGCTCGGACAGGGGCACGCCGCCCGGCGCGATCTCCACCTGGGCGCCGGCGACCAGCTCGCGCGTGCCGCGGTCGAGCAAATATTCAGGCTGCCACTTCAGGAACACCCGGCCTTCCACGAGCTGGTTGGCGACGTCGCCGACGCGCTCGTAGCGCTTGAGCTGCACCGCCGGGCCGTACTTCATTACGAAAGTGACGGTGACCGCCGAGTAGGAGCCGATGCCGTCATCGCGCTGGTCCCACTCCTCCTTTTCGGTGATCGACTCGCACTTGACCGCGCCCGGCTCCCAGCCCAGGAAGTGGGTTTCGTTGACGGCGTTCTCGAATTCCACGATCTTCAGCTCGTCAAAGGAGCTTAAGTTCACCTCGACGTGCAGGGTCAGCAGCGAGTCCTGGATCTCGTAGGGCGGCTCGAACGGCTGCTCGGCGCTGTTGATGTAGGCATCCCCGTAAATGTCCACCTGCGGCACGCGTGCTTCCTTGACGGAGCCCCAGGTGAGCTTGGCCGGCCGCTCGATGGGGTTTTCGTCATGCAGCTCCGGATCACCAAAGCCGGTGGAATAGCGGCACACCACCTCGCGCAAATAGAAGCCCTCCGGCGAGGCTTGGGCGACAACGCTGACGCAGCGGGCGTTGAGGTTGCGCTCGGTGTCGGTGATGTAAAGGGCGCCGCGGCGCGGCACGCCGGGCGCCAGCCGGGCCGCGTCCGGGCCGTCCTTGACGTTGTCCACCCGGAGCTGAAACTTGCGCTCGTACTCGAGCACGCCGTCCTTGTCCTCGGTGACAATGGCGCCGTACCACACTTCATGCAAGCTGCCAGCGACGAAAGCCATGGGGGGATCACTCGATGACGTCAAAGACGCCGTCGCGCAGGGCGGCGGCAATTTCAGTTAGCCGCGCCTCGCGGCGGCGGTCGCTGTCGCGCTGCTGCTCGAGCACGCGCCGAACCCGCTCAATGGGGCTTTCGGCGGCGGCGCGGTCGGCTTCGGCTTGGCGGTTAATGGCCGCGGCGGCCCCCGAGCTGCCCGCGGTTAGGGCTTGCACCGCCACCGGCCTGGCTACGGCGGCTGCGGCGGCGCGGTCGAGCTCCAGCAAAAACTCGCGCTCGCGCCTGGGCGCCTCGCGCTCCGCCTCCGCGCGCTCGCGGTCGCGCTGGGCCTGGCGCAACTGCGCGGCCAGCCCCTCATTGCCGGCGGCGGAGGCGCGCCGGGCCATGACCTCTGCCTCCGTCAGGCCAAGGCTCTCCGTCTCCTTGCGCATCTTTTCCAGGAGGCTGGTAGCCTCGGTCAGGGTGCGAGCATAATCGCGCACCTCCTGGGCGCGCTGGACTTGCTCGAGCTGCGGGGCAAGCGCGCGCGCGGCCTCAGCGAGGCTCAGGCCGCTTTTGCGGGCATGCTCCTGCACCAACGCCCAGCGCTCGGCCTCGTTGGCCGCCATCATCATGCGCTGGGTTTCGTCGCCGATCCTGGCCGCCAAGTCGGTGGCGCCTTGCTGGGCCTGGGCGGTTTGCAGCTCCTGCTGCGCGCGCGCCGCCCCGCGCAGCTCAACGGCCAGCCTGCGCTGGGCCTCGGCCAGGTCGATGCCCGAGGCCTCCGCGAAGCGCTGCGCCTGCGCCAGCCGCGCCGCCTCATTGGCGGTCAAGCCCACGGCCGCCTTGGCGTTATCGAGCTCGCGGGCCATGTGCGCAATCGACGTTTCGGCCTCGCCCAACGCAAACGCTTCGCGGGCGGCCGCCAGGGCTGGATCGGCGAGCACGGCGCGGAGCGCCGCCGCCGCGGCGGCGGCTTGCTCGTAGCCCCTGGCGATCGCCTGCACGCTCTCGGCGTGCGCCTCCCGCATCAGTTGCTCCGGCCCGACCATGCCGCCCATCATCAGGTTGCCGCGACTCGGGTCGGCGACGCGCAGGCGTGCCTCAAGCGCGGCGCGCGCCGTGATTTGGGCTGCCTCCTCGAGCGCCTTTTTCAGTTGCTCGGCCTCGACCGCGCGCACCGCCGCGGCCAGCGTGTTCGCGCCCTGGCTCATGCGGGCAAAGGCGTTGCCCGCGCTGGCGGCGAGCTTTTGCGCCTCCTGATCACTTTTGACGAACAGGGCAATCAAGCCGGCGCCTACGGCGATGGCGCCGCCGATGGCCATTCCCAGCGGGCCAAACGCCGCAGAGGTCGCGGCGGCGGTGTTACCCACCGCATGAAGGCCGGTGGTCATATCCTTGATCTGACCGATCTGGAACAGACCAGCCCCGGCCGCGCGCAAGCGCGCGGCCCCCTGCTCGACCTTGCTCATGCCGCCCGCGGTGGCGGCGAAGCCTTGGACGGTTTGCGCGCTCGTCTGGCTTACGGTCCGACCGAGTTCCTGGGTGCTTTTTTGGGCTGCGCCCAGGCCTTGCGTCAGGCCGCTGGTGTTGGCGGTGATGGCGACGGCGAGTTGGCCGATGTTTGCCATGGGAAGCCCAGGGACGGCCGTCCCTGGGCTTTCAGGGCGGCAGCGTGTCGTTGAGCATTCGCACCTTGGCCAGCAGCTCCTTGCGCGAGGGCGGGCGGGGCGGCCGCCACAGGTGGCCCTCCTCCAGGCGCTTGGCGGTGCCGTTGACGGCGTACAGCACCTGGCAGATGTGGGCCTGGGCGTCGTCCAGGGCGTCCGACCACCACGGGTCTGTCTGGTAGTCGGCCAGCCACACGGCCAGCTCGCGCGAGTCCATGCGCTGGCCCAGCTCGCGGATCGTGCAGTGCAGCGTCTTGGCCAGCCGGATCAGGAATTTCAGCCGGCTGCCTGGCCGTTCGAGCCTGGCCCGAAAAAATCGACCGTCTCCCGCGTCAGGCCCGCCAGCCGTTGGGCGACCTTGAAGATCCGGTTCATCGGCTTGGCCGACTTTTGCGCCAGCAGTAGCACTTCGTCCTCGTCGAAGAGCGGATTGCCGCCGGCGTCGCAAATGCAGCGGGCGCACAACCTGGCGCGCATGTTGCCCAGGTCCGCCTCGACGTCTTCTTCGCCAGCGTCGGCGGCCGCCTTCAGCTTTTTGCGGTCGATGCTTTCAAGCTGGAAGGCGTCCAGCTCGCCAACGGGCAGGCTGCGCACCCAGACGTAAGGCACGCCCTCCTCGGGCTTGTGGCCAGCCGGCGCCCACTCCGGCGCGGGCACTTTTTCCTTAACCAGGTCCTTGGCCTCCAAGATGTGCTGCTTGGTCAACTCCATTGGAACCTCATTGGAACCTCATTGGAAACTCATTGGAAACTGCTGACGCTTTACGAGTTCAGCGTCGGTTTCTCGGTCACTTCGTAAGTCCAGTCGATGGTCATCTTGCCGTCGTGGGGGGCGCCGGGGCCGTAGCCGGTGACGTAGCCGGCGAACGGTCCCCACACCGTCGAGGAGCCGTCGGGCCAGGTGATCTTGACGTTGCGCTTGGTGCGGTTGTTGCAGTCGTTGCGGAAATTTTTTTGCGTGGCGTTGGCGGGCAGGTGGTGCGTGGTGATGGTGATCTCGCCGTAGTCCACGATCCCGGAGGGGATCTTCTCGGCGGCGTTGTTGGCCGAGTCGTTGTTAGTGGCGTTCAGGAGCGCCGCTTTGACGCCCGGACCTTTCACATCCACGGTCTCGGCCAGCGTGGTGAACACCTCGGGGCTCGCGGCGTCACCCACGGCGAACAGGAGACCGAAGCCGGACTTGGCGGAAGTGGGCATGGGCGAACCTTTCACAAGTCAGACGTCAGAGGTCAGGAGTCAGCGGGCGTTAAAGGCTAAGGCCAGGCGCCGGCCGGGGCCTTTATGCTCGGGCACGCTGTGGGCCAGGCCGGCCGGGAACACCAGCAGCAGGCCTGGCTTGGCTTCAATGGCCATGTCGGCGCCGGAGTCCGGGTGAAACACGATCGGGCCGGCGCCGTCGAGGTAATACAGGGCGGCCCACTCGTTGAGCACGACCTGGTCGCCGGCGCCCTGGTGGCTCACCGAGTGATCGTGTCGCTGGATCCAATCGCCCGTGGGCCGGACGAAACCGGTTTGCGGGTCCTGGCCGGGCGGGTGCAGCAGGTTGAACCACCAGCACACGTCCCAGGTTTTGGTCTGCGGTAGGTGGCCGCGGATCTCGTCAATGAGCTGATGGAGCACGCCAGCCGAAGCCGGCACGCCGACTTGCTTGGCGGTGGCCCAGCCGCCATAATCCTCGACCAGCGCGCCGTCGGCATCAAGCCGCTGGCGGCGGCACACGCCCAGGTGGCTGTGGCCGTCCTTGTCCCGGAGCTGCTTGGCCAGCCGCTTGAGCGGCGCGTAGGTCACCGGGTCCAGCTCTTTTTGCAACGGCCACATGACTTCTGACCTCTGACTTCTGGTTTTTTTTACCGTTCCCACATGATCATGAAGTCGAGCGTCGCCACCGGGTCGCCGTCGGCGCCGCCGGGCAGCGGCTCAAGGTCGTCCGCGCCGCCGTCGATGAAGGCGTGCTGAATCGTAACGCCGCCAGCGGTCCCGGAGAAACCGGACAACGGGCCGCCGTCCTTGGAGGGCTTGGCGACTTGCTTGGCCAGGCTGTCGGCCTCGTCGCTGGTGGCGCCGATGCACTGGACCTCGACGCGGCTTTCGACGGCGCCCGTGGCGCCGTCGTTGGAGTAGACGTCCTGCTCGCTGATGACCCGGAACACGATGCAGGGCGCCCGGCCGTTGGTCCCTTGCGGCCGCTGCCGCGGAAACACCCGCTTGGGACTGCTGCCCACCAGGTCAGTAATCGCCGTTATCGCCGTCAGGCGGGCGAACACCGCTTTCTTGACGCTCATGGTTCGCCAGCGCCTCCGTCACTGCCAGCTCGCCGAACAGGTCGGCCAGCAAATCGTCCACCGAGCACTTGGGCGCGCCGGTCATCGACTCGTAGACTTCACAGCCGCCATCGGAGGGGAGCACTTGCAGCAGCAGCTCGCGGGCATGGCTGAGCGGCCGCGGCGGGATCGACCACAGCTCCAGAGTGCCCACCACGGCGTCGATGCGCCAGCGGATCGTGCCGCCGTGCTTGCGGCAGGCCTGGCGGATGGCCCTGGCGTCCCGGACCGTGCCGGTCATGCGCTCCTCGCTTCCTGTTCGATGCCGGCGGCCAGCTCGGTCTTGATGGCGCTGGCGACGGCGCCTTTGGCGGAGTCGCGGGCCTGGGTCATGAACCGCGTCCGCGCCTCGACGATGGGCCCGTACTTGACCGGATCGACCTTCTTGCCCTTGATGACGGTGCCAAAGCCGGTCCGCGGGCCCACGATCCCGACCACGGTGCCCGACTGGCGGTAGACCTTGATCTTACGGCCCTGGCTCTTTTTCAAAAGTCCGTGCCGCCGGGGCGTCTTGGCCTTCGCCTCCCTGAGCAGGATCTTGGTGCCGGCGCCGATGGCCCGCCGGGCGATCTTGACGCCCATGGTCCGCTTCATGGTCTCCAGCTTGGCCAACAGCGGCTCCAGGCCGTCAACACGTGCGCTGATGCTCACTTGTGCTCCTTGGCCCACACCCAGTGCTCGAGCTTGCGGCCGTCCGGGTTATCGACGCGCAGCACCTTCCACGTCCGCGCATCGAACTTGAGCTGGTGGGTAGCGTCCAGGCCGGTGTAGAACTTCAGCTTGAAGAGCGCATCGGCCTCGGCGACCACCTGGCCAACGCGGAAGGTCTCGTTGCCGGCCAGCGGCTCGTAGCTGCCCCAGCGCGTCGCCGTCGGCGTGCCGGGGAACGTCGAAGGCATCGAGCCCGTGGTCGCGTCCTGGGTCTGGGTCGGAGCATACAACTCGATCCGGTGTCGCATTGTGCCGGCGGCAGTCACGAAGACGACCTCACTTGAGGCGGCGGAACTCCAGAGCCGCCCGGACCTGGCCCTTGCACAGCGTTTTGGGCTTGCCCACCTCGAGCAGGGCGCGGATTTCCTTGGCCTGCTGCTGGGCCTGGGCCTGAACCGACTCCAAGACGAAGCTTTCCGGGTCGGGGAAGGCCTCGCCAACCAGGTCGGCCAGGGTTTCGCCCGTACGAGCGTGGAGCTTGGCCACGGCCAGGGCCAACAGCCGCTGCAGGTCTCCGCTCGTGACGAAGAGCTGGTGATAATCGCCCGGCACGATCAAGGTGCCGGTGACGCGCACCTTGAACTCGACCGGGTAGCTGCCCTCGACCAGCTCCTGGCGGGCGGCGTCGGCCAGGGCGCGCGGGAACTTGTCCAGGGCCACGGCCTCCTTGGGCGCTAGGCCCAGGGACGGCCGTCCCTGGGCTTTCGGTGCTTTGAGGGTTGCGGGCATTGTCTGACCTCCGCGCCGGCGTGCGGGTCACGGCTGTAGTAGAGCCACATGGCCGCGGCGGTAATCGTAACCCAAAGCACAATCACGGCGGCTGCACGCCATCGACCAGCCATGGCGAAACCCCCGTGGAAAGTGGGAGAGTGGGAGAGTGGGAGAGTGGCGCCTCTTCCGCGTACTCCGCCTCGCCGTTGGCGACCAGCAGCTCAGCCCAGCCGGCGGGCACGGCGCGCACGTCGCCGGCCTGACCGCTGCACACGAGCCCGCGGCGGTCGGCTAACAGGCGGATTCTGACCCACGCGTCCACGCTGACTCCTCTAGCAACTGGCAACTAGCAACTGGCAACTGTCCTATGCCGCTTCCACGGCCCAAGCGCCGTCGTAGTGCTGCACGTACGGGGCAATTAGGGCCTCGAAAGCGAACGGCAGGATGTTGATCCCCTCAGGCCGGCTGGCCTCGCGGTTGAGGTACAGCTCGGCGGCCAGGATCTTGATGGCTTGCAACAGCTCCTCGGGCACCAAACCGACGTAGTGAGTGCCCGTGCCGGCGCTGGTGACGTCGATGGCCGCGCCGCCCGACGTGGCCGCCAGCTTGAAGGTGTTGGCGGTGTAGTCCCGGACGTAGTAGTCCGTGGCCACTGCCAGGCCGCCGGGCAGCGTGCCCGCCGCGGTGCCGTTCTGGCTCCACAGGCGAACCTTGTCGCCGTCGGCGAAGGTGCGGGCGCTCACGGTCAGCACGTCGGTGGCGGCCACGGCGGTCATTTCGGCGGCGTGGCCGGCAATGTACGTGACCGTGACAGCACCGAGCTGCTCGCGGGTCTCGGGCCAGACCTCGCCGTAGGCGGGCACCAGCCGGGCCGGCTCGCCGTCGCCCTGGACATGGTACTTGGCCGCCGCCAGCGTCGTCGTGACCCCGGCCGTGTCCACGTACTTGACACTCGACACGGACAAAAGGGGAGGGCGCGGCAGCACGATCAGCTCGTCGCCGGCGGGGAATTCGTCGAGCGACAACTTCCAGGTGGCTTGCACGAGCTGGCGACGGCAGAGCTGCTCGACTTTGCGCCGGGCCGCCGTCACGAGAGCATCGACAATGGCGTCGTCGTCGGTGATGTCGATCTTGGCCCAGTTCTTGGCCTCGGCGCGGGTTACCGGCTCCACCGTGGGCGCCGAAGTCTGTTGCAGTTGGAGCATGGCTTTCAGGTCAGGTAGCGGTCGACGGCGAACGTGAAGCTTGGCGTGGTGCCGCCGATGGTCCAGACCACGCGAAACCAGGACGCCAGGGCGCTGAAGCGCTTGGCGGTTTTCTTGGCGGCCGTGATTTGCGCGAGGGTGTCGGCAGTGTCGGCCTTGAACCAGGTGGTGCCGTTGTCGCTTGACCACTCGACGGACAGGTCCAGCGTGGGCGTGGTGCCGGTTACGGCCGTGACGTCCACGAGCAGCGACAGGTTCTCGGCCGCCGAGGCGACAACTTCCGTGGGCTTCTCGTAGGCCATGTTCTCCGCGTCCTGGCAATCCAGCGTGCCCGACTGGCCGCTGGCGGTACGCGCCGCCGAGGCGACAACTTCCGTGGGCTTCTCGTAGGCCATGTTCTCCGCCTAAACGGCCGCGCTAAACGGCGTGGCCTCGGTGCCGGTCCCTTGCAGGAAGCACTGCACGCTCCACACGTCGGCGGCCACGTCCTCCAGCTCGATCACGTCGCCGGCCAGACCGCCCTTGGTCGAGCCGTTCATGGTGATGGTGTCGGAGTCCGAGGCGGTCTCGAACGCAACCACGGTGTCGGCGGCGTCCTGCGCCATCCAGCACGTGCCCTTCATGGTGTCGTCGCCGGTGACCTGCACGATGTGGTTGTTCGAGGTGACCGTGGTTTTGTTGACGATGCGGAAGCGGGCGCCCGAGCCGGTGGCGGCGGGCAAGGTCAGGGTAACGCCGGCGGCGCTGTCCAGCACGACTGTCTTGCCGTCATGCGTCGCTTCGGTGAGGGACAGGGTGGCGCCGGTCTGGGCGATGATCCGGGCGGACACGTCGGCGGCCCGGTTCAGCTCGGCGGCCGTGGCGGCAATGGCCGTGCCGGCCAGCTTGAGGCTGCCCCCCGACTCGACGTCGATTTCCCCGCCCGACTCGACGTCGGCGGAGCCGCCGGAGGCGACCACCAGGCGGGCGCCGCCCTGCTCGTGATATACCTTTTGCTGGCCGTAAGTCGCGTCGGGCATGACAATCAGGGATCAGGGGTCAGGAGTCAGGCATCAGCAAGATCACGACGGGTCAGGCTGACTCCTGATTCCTGACCCCTGACTCCCGGCTTAGGCCAGGTCGAGCTTGGACACGTTGGCGTGCTGGCTGACCTTCTCGGTGCGCAGCCGGTAGAACTCGAGGGTGACGCCGTCGATGACGGCGTTGGCGGTGCCCCGGTCAACGGTGGCCCGGACGTAGCGGGCCTTGCCTTTGAGCGACACGTCCACGATCAGCAGCTTGTTGGAATCGGCGTCGGGCGCCGCCGTGCCGGTCTTGATGGCCGTGAAGGTCACGTCGTCGGGCGAGTCCTCGATGATCAGCTTGGTCACCTGCGTGGCCGTCAGCGTGCCCAGCGAGCACACGGCCCGCACGGCGTCGGCGGGCACGGTGCTGGTGTCCACGCTGGTGCCGTTGATGTCCGTCGTGCCCGCGGCCGTGGCGTTGATCGACCGCGTGGTCAGGACGTTGTCGCTCAAGTGTCCGATCATAAGTCAGTCCCAAGTGGCCAGTGGCCAGTGGCCAGTGGCCAGTCCTCATGCTCGGGCGAGCCACAAGCCGCGCCCGCTTCTCTTCTGGCCACTGCCCACGGGCCACTGGCCACTCTGATAATTAGTGCAGTAGCACCTTGACCGGGTCGGTGCCGGCGTCGAGCAGGTTGCCGTCCTCGCGGACCAGGGCAATGAAGCCGTCCTCGTCGTTGTCGCGAAAGCGCTCGACCAGGCGGTACATGCGGACGCCGTTGACCGAGCGGATCTTGTACTTGCGGAGCTGGCCGAACAGCACCGTCTTTTTGGCCGCCGCCAGGGTCTTGTCCATGTCCTGGTTGTTGACCAGGCCGTAGTTGAGGATGCGGTCTGGCTGGCCGTCGCGAAGCCCACTTTGCCAGAGATACTGGCCGTTGCCGTCCTTGAGCTTGCGCAACTCGAGCGTGATGTCGTCGTGCATCATGAACAGACAATCGCCCGTGCGGTAAGCCGGATCGACTTTGTGGACCAGGCCGAAGATATCGTCGAACTTGATGGCCGTGGCGCTGGCGGCGGCGAACGTGCCGGCGGCTGGCACCAGGCCCTTGGGCGCGCCGGTGCCGTTGCCCGTGGTGAACTTGGTGTTGGTGATCCGGCCCAGCCGCTCGCCGAGCATGGCCCCCAGGACGTTCACGAGGTCGAAGGCGGAATCCTCCAGCAGCTCGAACGGCACCCGGATCAGCTTCGATGAGAATTTGTAAGCGTCCCAGTAGACCTTGCCGATGGTCGGATCGACGCTGGAGCCGACCGAGGCGCCTTCGCCGAGCTGCTCGCCGGTGTTGCCGGTGTCATCGGCGGTGGGCCAGCCCATGCGCTCGCCGGTAGCAGTGCGGATGACCTCGGCCACCTGCCGCATGCCGCCGAAGGCCAGCATGTTGACTTCCAACTGACGGATCAGGGTTTCGGGCGGGATCAAGTAGGCGCCGGTCGAGCCGGTGACGCTGGACATGTTGGCGCGGAAGTCAAGGGCGTGCTCCTGGGCCTGGCTGGGGTGGACGGCGCGGAAGCGCTGTTGCAGCCGGCGCACGTCGGTGGTCCCGTACAGTTGCAGGTTGAGGCTGCGCTTGGCGTGATTCAGGCCGACAATTCGGCACGCCTCGCTTTGCTCATCGGAGACGTCCTCACCCATTTGCCAGCGACACCAGGCCTGCAAAGCGAGGGCGCGGTGCTGGTCGGAGACGTCAACGCCCTGGGACGGCGATCCCTGGGCTTTGCGGGCGGACGCGCCCCAGTCGTCGCGGCCGGCCAGCGGGTCGCCCACCGGGGCGAGCTGCTCGGCCTGGACCTTCTGGGCCCGCTCGAGGATATCGACCTGGGCGCGGAGGGCGTCGTAGTCCTTGTTCACCTGGTCCCAGGCCTGGCGCTCCTCGGCGGTGAAGTCGCGCTTATCGTCATTGATGAGCTTGGCCAGGCGCTGGATCTCGGCGTTGAGCTTGCCGCCCCGCTCGCGCAGGGCTTTCAATTCGTACATGGCGACCTCTGGGCAGGAAACCACGGATTGCACGGATCACACGGCATGGGCCGTGGCGATTTCGCCGGCTGGGCGGCGCTAGAGTTGAGCGGCCGCGACTGGGCGCGGCTGATGGTGGAAACTGTAACCGGAAGTGAACTCCGGGCGCTACTCGCTGGGGATCTCTTGGTGCGAAGTTTGGTGCGCGCGGGCACGGACAGCGGCCAGCACCGCCGCCAGCGGCCTTGACTCCTGACTCCTGACTCCTGACTCCTGATCCTTGGCTCCCAGCCGCATCACCACTTGCTCCAGCGTGGCCACCTTGTCGGCCATGCCGGCGGCGACGGCGTCCTTGGCCATCAGCATGCGGCCTTCGCCGAAGCCGCTGCGGACCCTGGTTTCGCTGACGCCGCGGCCCTTGGCCAGGCCGGCCACGAACATGTCGAAATAGTCGTTGACCATCTTCTGCAGGTATTGGTGGCCTTCGGCGGACAGGGGCAGCTCGGGGGCGCCCTCGGCCTTGTACTCGCCGGCGGTGATCAGCGTGGTCTTGACCCCCTCCATCTCCTCTTGTTTGGAGACGTCGCGATGGGCGGCGATGACGCCCACGCTGCCGACCTGGCCGCCGGGAGTCACGAGCAGCTCGGAGGCCTGGGCGGCGATCCAATAGGCGGCGCTGGCGGCAATCGAGTCGGCGACGGCGACCAGCTTCTTCTCATGACGGGCGGCGCGGACCTTGGCGGCCAGCTCGGGCACGCCAAACACGCTGCCGCCGGGCGAATCGGCCACGATCACGATGGCCCGCACGCCGCGATCGGCGACCAGACTGTCCAGGGCCTTGCCGAAAATCTCCGTGCTGGTGCCGCCCGACGTCCACAGGAACATGTTCATGCGCTGGGCGATGACGCCGAACAAGGGCAGCAAGGCGACGGCGCCGACCATCTTGACGCCTTGGAGCTCGCGGGCGCTCGAGGCCTCAATGTCCGGGCGGCGCTCGAGGCCGTGGAACATGGACTCGAGCTCCTGCTCGCCGTAGCGCTGGCCGGCCAACACGCGGCGGCGCACCACGGCGTCCAGCTCCTCGAGCTTTTCAGGCGTGATGGCCCAGGGCTGGTTGTAAAACGCATGCAGCACGTAGCGATAGCGATGCACGCCCAGGGACGGCCGTCCCTGGGCTTGGGGCGGCAGCACGCCATTTTCGGCCAGGATGTCGGGAATGGCTGGATCCATGGGAAAAACCTCACATTTGAGCTTGTTGGCGAGTTTGTCTCAACAACGACCGCCCAGAATCGCTTATACCGCGTCCGGACAGGTCAAGGCGGGTCTGTACCCTCTTGACGGTGGCCGGGGCCGCTGGCTGTCAAATGGGCTGACCACAGGGCAGGAAACTCGCGGTCCAGGCGGTTGGCCAGGCGACTGACCTCGACTTCCAGGTTGGCGGCGGTGCAGGCGCCAGACAGCTCCAGCAGCCGGCCGCTGACCAGGCCCAGCAGCTTGGCGGCTTCCATCTCCGGATCGTGGTCAATGCCCAGGGCGGCGTTGACCGCGGAGATCGGCGGCGCGAAGGCCTCGCCGATCGTCCGTGCATGATCGGCCGGCATGCCGTCCAGCCAGGCCAGGAACCGGTCGGGCGCGCGGGCCGCGCGGCAAGCGTGCGTGGTCAGCCGGTGCAGCATCCGCCGGCCAACGTCCTCGAGGACCTGGGCCAGGGCGGTTCGCAGCGCGGACGCGGGGGCCTTCGCCGCGGGATCTGGCGACGCACGATCGACCGCGGGCAGCCGCGCGGCCGTAGCCGCGGCGGAAGTGGCGCCACTTCCGCCGGCGTGGCCGTTGGATTCGGCGGCGACAGCTGCCGCCGCCCGATCCCGCGCCGCTGACTCCTGACTCCTGACTCCTGACTCCTGATCCGCGTCATCCGTGGTTTCCTCCTCCGGGGGCTGCTTGGCCGGCGGCGCGTCCTGGGCGGGCTCGTTGTCGGCGCCGCCCTGGCCCATGTTGAGCGGCAGCAGCATGTCGTCCGTGCCCTCTTTGGGCGCCAGGTTCTCGGCGTCGCGGACCTCGCCGACGGTCATCCACGGGGCGCCGCCCAGGGCCGTGCGGTAGTAGTTGCCGCGCTTGTCCAGGTCCACGCGCACCAGCGCTTGACGCAGGAATTCCACCACGTGCGTGTCGTTGGCCTTTTCCTCCTCCGTCAAGAGTTTGTCCCAGCACTCCTCTTCCCAGGTCACCAGCCACGGATCAATGGAATCGTCGAGGAAAGCCTGGTTCTCCTGCTCAAGGCTGGCGTAGGCGGTGCGGGTTTCGTCGGACAGCTTGTGCGGCGGCAGGTTGAGGAAGTTGGCGATTTCGCGGACGTTGAACTTGCGCAGCTCAAGCATTTGCGCGTCGCGGTTGTTGAAGGCCATCGTCTTGGCCGTGAGGCCGTGGTCGAGGATAGCGGTCTTGTGGTGGTTGTCCAGGCCCGAGCCCATCCGCTCCCAGCGCTTGGTGATCTGATCGACTTGCGGCTCGGTAAGTTTGCCGGGAAACTCCAGGACGACGCTGGGGCGGTTGCCGTGCTTGAACACCAGGGTCGAGTGTTTGCGGGCGGCGACGCCCTCGCCAATGGCTTCCTTGGCCTTGTCGAAAACCGAGTAGCCGACCAGACCGTCGAAGCCGAAGCCCTTGACGTGCAGCACGTCGGCGCCTGGGAGCCGGCGCTGGTCGCGGTCGACGCTGGTCGTGTACCAGAGCTCGCCGTTGGCCAGCAGCGGAAAGGTGGCGTCGGGGTTGAGCGGCAAGAGCTGATCGATGGTCTGGTCGCCGCGGCGGACCACGTAGGCATATCCGTTGCCGCCGCCGATGGCGTGCCCGGTCAGCAAGCGCTTGAACTGGAACGCGGTCATGCGCGGACTCGGCTTGAAGCGCAAGAGCGGATAGCTGCCGTGCTCCTTGGCCCTGACTTTGCCGTCGCGGCCGGCTTGGCGGATGCGCCGGTAAATGAAGGCGGGCACTTTGCCGACCGTGTTGGCGATCAGGGTGATGCCTCGCCACCAGGCGTCATGAGTGAGGGCGACTTCGCGGCTGACTTTGATGCCCGAGCTGGACGGCGCCGAGCCGATCTCGTCCCAGGCCCGCGGATCGTTGAGGCCGAACTTGGGGTTCTCGGGCGTCGCGGCTTTGAAGAGCGTGGTGAGAAACATCACAGCTTCCACAAGTGCACCCAGCAGCCGGAGCAGTATCGCCGGAGGTAGCCAGCGACCAGCCGCGCCTCGGCGCCGTCGTCGAACACCATGTACCGTTCGCGCGCGCCCGGCAGGATGACGTCAACGCACCACATGTCAGGTACCAGGTAGCGTGGCTCGCCGCTAATGGCGGGCCCGCCACGCTCCCCACACTCCCAGGGCGCACACCGGCAGGCCGCAGATGACCAGCGCCGCCGGCGGCCAGATCCACCACAGGCCGGCGAAGGCCACGCCAAAGCCGGCCAAGGCCAGCACGTCGAACACGAGCGTCAGTTTCATCCGACCTCGAAAACGCTGGGGGCGGCGCCTTGCGGGTTCAGCATGGCCCGCCCCAGGGCGATAATCACCGACACCATGCCGTCGATCTTGTCCCGGGAGTGCTTTTTCGACGGCCGCACGTTGAGGTTTTGATCCTTGACGACGGCGACGTTGCCGAAATTCCACCTGAGCACGGGGTTACCGCCGTGCCTGATCTTCTGGGCCAGGATCAGTTTCTCGGCTTCTTTCATCGGTCCCGACATGGCGCCGAAGGTTTGCGGGTACTCGAGCACGGTGAGGCCGTCCTCGTCCCTGAGTTGCAGGAGCAGCTGCACGGCGTTCCACGGATCGGCGCCCAGCTCGCGAATGACGAACAGGCCGGCCAAAAGACGCAGGTGCTGGCGGATGGCGCCGTAGTCGAGCACGCGGCCCTCGACTTCTTGGATCCAGCCGGCCGCGATCCAGCGGTCGAGCTTTTGCCGGTTCTGCCGCTCGCGCTGGCGGCAGGAATATTCCGCCACCCAGTACCAGACGGCCACATCATAACCGCCGGCGTCATCCGGGAACACGAGCGCCAGGCTGGCCAGGTCGGTGGTGCTCGACAGGTCCAGCCCGGCAAAGCACTCGCGCCCGGCCAGGTGCTCCAGCGGCAAGGGATACAGACCAGCAAGCCCAGGGACGGCCGTCCCTGGGCGTTCGGGCCATTGCCCGCAGGCGTCCCAGCGCTCGACCTCCAGCCATGGGCTGACCGACGACTGCCACAGGTTGAGGCGCAACTGGCGGAAGGCGGCCTGGTCGGCGGGGGTGCCGTTCTTGGCTTCCTCGAAGTCGGCGCGAAAGCTGTCCAGGGTGATCGTGTGCCCCAGCGACGGGTTGGCCCGGTGCCATTCCGGCTCCTGCTCCCAGGTGTCGTTGCCGCCGGCCTCGTAAATCACGGCCAGCATTTCGGGATCGTCCGCGGCCTTGCCCTCGGCAATGGCAAGGGCCAGGGCGCCCGCGTCGAGCTGGGCACCGGCCAGGACCTTCTTCGCATACGTGTAGCGCTCGAAGCCAAAGCTGGTGTCGTCGTCGCCGGCCGTGGAGATTTCGATCAAGAGCGGCTGGCGGCGGGCGGCCCCGGCGTAACGCATGGTGCGGTAGAGCTGCTCATCGACGACGTGCATCTCGTCAATCACGCACAGGCTGGCGTTCTTGCCGTGGCCGCTCTTTTTCGAGTCCTTGCTCAAGACCGCGTAAAAGCTGGCCTGCTCGGGAAAGGCGATGCGGCGGCGCGTCTCGATCACGCGCAGCCGCTCGCTGAGCTGCTTGGACTGCGCCACCATGTTGGCGCAAATCTGGAAGATGGTCGAGGCCTGGTCGCGGTCGATGGCGCCGCCGTAGACCTGGGCGGCCGGCTCGCGGTCGGCGACCAGGCCGTAGAGCACGAGGCCGGCGCAGAGCGTGGACTTGCCGTTTTTTTTGGCGACCCACTGCGCCGCCCGGCGGTAGCGGCGGCTGCCGTCCGGGCGCAGCCAGCCGAACAGCGGCCCGATGAAGTCGCGCCACTGCCAGTCCAGCAGCTCGAACGGCTTGCCCGCCCAGCGCTCGCCCTCGGAGTGCCGGAGAAAGCGCCGGAAAAATAGCCGCACCCGATCGGCGGCGGCCAGGTCGAACGCGCAGCCGGCGACGACGGCCCGCTCGTCGGCGGGCGCGCGGACCCACTGGCGAGTGATCCTGTCCATGTCCCCAGAATATCGCCGCCGGCGGCCCCAGCCGGCGCGCGACTTGCTTGGAAATCGACCATGAGCATCCCGATCACGCGCGTCACGATCAGGATCCCCACGTCGCTGGCCAGGGCCCTGCGCCGCCGCGGGAGCAACCTGGCCCGCGTCATCCGCCGCATCCTCGCCCAGGCCGCCGGCGACGAGGTCCTGGGCGCCGTCAATCCACCCCACCGCCCGCGGGCCGCGCGGCGGGCCCACCGGCCCCCCAAACCGGCTGCCACTTTGACATAGCGGCTGCCACTTCGGCAGCCGCGCTAACCGCAATAGCGGCTGCCACTTACGGCGGAAAACAGCCTGATGTGCGCCTAAGAGGCTGCCAGTTCGGCAGCCGGTGCGCGAAATCAACTGGCGGGCAAAACGCCCGAAGTCAGCCTGGGGACGTGACTTCGGGAAATCCGAAGCGGCAGCCGCTTTTGGCACGCCGCGTGCTACCTATTGGTTGCAGCGGGCCTGGCGGCCCGCGCGGGCGGGCCGCGGGCCCGGCAACACGCGGCGGCAGAGGTACACGCACATGCATACGCACCCCACCACCACCACCCCCACCGCACCGGGCTATAGCGCCCGCGACATCATCCTGGCCCGCGCCCGCGGAGCCAGCTGGCGGCTGCTGGCCCGGGCCAGCGGCGTGCCCATCACCACCCTGGCGGCCCGCTGGCAGCGGGCGGTGCAGCAGGCCCTTGGCCTGCACCACCGCACCCGCCGCCTGGCCCGCCTGCTGCGCGGGCTGCACGCGCGGGCCTGGCAGCGCTACCTGCGCCGCCTGCAGGCCCAGGCCTAAGGGGGGGGAGGCCATGCACAACATCAGCTTTAGCCTTACGCCCCCGCCCCTGCTCCGGGCCGGGGGCAAAACTGTAACCCGCCGGCTGGGCAGGCGGGCCAGCCCGGCCGAGTTCGTCGCCCTGTTCTGCCGCGCGTATGGGTGCGCGGCAGACGTCGAGGTCACCCGGATTGAGTTTCGCGTGGCCGCCGCATAAGCGGCCGCGGCAGGCCGGCCGCCGAGCAAGCGCCGGCAGATGGAGTCACGACACCATGTACCATGTCATCCGCACCAGTGGCGCGTGCCAGCATCACACTGTGCGCACGCCACACACCACGATCACGATCGAGCGGCGCACGTGCCGCATCGGCCAGATCGGCACCTGCGCGCCCTCGGAGGTGGGCCGCCCGATCACGTGGGGCCCCCCCAGCTACCACGATGCCCGCTGCTGGGCCGTGTTCGGCAGCAGCGACACCTATACGTGTCGTACACCGCGGGAGGCCCGCGCCGCCATCGCCGCCATCGCCGCCCGCGCCGCGGCCACGGCGGGCCATCGCGCGTGCGCGGATCAGTGGGCCGCGTGGTGCACGCGGCTGGAGGCCGAGGCAGTGGCCCACCGCCGGGAGCACTGGGGCGTGCCCGAGCTGCTCCGCTGGGGCCGCCCGGCTATGCAGTCGCTCGGGGCGCGCACGTACAGCCGCGCGACCGATCAGCTGGCCCGCCGCGAGGTGGTCCGCGCCGCCCTGGCCAGGCTCGCCGAGCGCCAGGCCCGGCGCGAGGCCCGGCGCGTGGCCGAGGAGGCACGCGCCGGCAGCCCGCGCCGGATCCTGGACCTGGCCCCCGAGTACCGCCGCCGGCGGGAGGAGCGCCGGCACGCGCGGGCGCTGGCCAGGCTGCGGGCTGGCCGGCTCGGGCGGGACGCCTTCGAGCAGCTCCTGCCGGAGCTGCTCGAACGGGTCGGCGAGGACGCCGACGCCGCCGTGCGCCAGACCGTGCTGCTCGTGGGCCCGGCCGGCGACCAGGCTCAGGCCGACCTGGAGGCGATGCGCACCGACGAGGATTTCAGCGGTCGGCGCGGCCGCCACCACCGGCTCAAGCGAACCACGCTGCACCGGGTGGAGCACCGCCCGGACTGGTCCGCGGCGCTGCTCACCCTGCGCGACTACCGCTCGTTCGGCTCGTCGCGCTGGGGAGGCGACGAGCACCGCTACGGCAGCCGCGGTGGGTCCAGCTACCGCTGCTACCTGGTGGTGCGCGACAGCACCACCGGCGAGGCCCACATCCTCCGCGTGCCGCCGCGGCACGGCAACGCCGATACCGACTACTATCGTCGCCTGGGCACGCCCGCCGCGCGCATCGATGCGGCCGTGGCCTGGACGTTCGCGCGCGCGCCTGCGGAGTATGCTCCGCAGGTCCAGGCGTAGCAGAGGGGGGCCGGCCGCTGGGCCGGCCCTAATGCCCCCGGCCACGCCGCGCGGCGTGGCCGGCCGGTCCCAAGGCCGGGCACAGCTGGGCATTCGGCAGGCCGGCCGCCGAGCGAAGGCCGACAGGAGGAGAGATCTATGTCCGCTATCCGCCAGATCCGCCAGGGTGACGTGCTGCTGACCTGGATCCCCGAGCCACATGGCGCGGTCCGCGCCCTGGGCGCCGACGGCCAGCCCCTGGCCGGCCTGCGCGTGCCGGGTGAGCGCACCAGCCACGAGCACGTGCTGCCCGCCCGCGTCTACGATGCCCCGCGCGTGGGCCGCGTGCTGCTCCTGGAGCGGCCGACCGAGATGCAGGTCCTCGACACCCGCACCGGGGAGATCGCCGTGCTCCCCGATGGCCGGCCGCGGCACGCCCCCGTGGTGGTGCGAGCCGGCTGGTGGATCCCCACCACCCAGCAGCAGTACGTGCCGCGCTCCCGGCCCGTGTCGCGAGCGAGGTACGACTAGTGCACTTCCACGAGCACCACGAGCTGGCCGCGCTGTCGAGCGCCGAGCTGCGGCTCGAGCTGAATATCGCTCGACATCACGGCCCAGCAGCTCGTCAGGATGGCGGCCATCGTCCGCATCCTGGAGGAGCGCGGCGATGACCTGGCCGACTTTCGCGGGGCGCTGCCGAGCTGACCGCGGCCGGCCTGATTAGGAGGGTGGACCATGACTGACTATCGCTTGCCGCGCAGCGGCGACGCGCCGCTGGCCATCACCGCCGAGAAAATTGCCGCCTCGGACGGCGAGCGCCAGGCCGGGCGCGAGCGCAACCGCTGGCACGACCTGGCCATTTACCGGCTCAGCGACGGTCGCTACGCCGTCGCCATCGACTATCGGACCCGCTGGCAGGGAGAACTGGATCACCACCACGTTGTCGTGGTCGCTTCCGGCGCGGACGTGTCAGGCGTGCTGCGCCTGTACGATCCGGCGGCCGTCGTCAAGGGCTATCCGGCCGGCGTGGGCTACGAGCGGCGCCAGGCGGCGCTGCTCGCCGACGTGCGCCAACGGTACGAGGCCCAGGTCAGCGAGCTGCTCGACAACGAGCTGTTCGCGGTCGCGGCCGGCGCTGGCGCCGAGGAGGGGCTGCGCCGGCAACGAGACCTCGAGCGCTATCGGGAGCTGCTGAGGCTGGCGCTTGCGGAAGTCGCGCTGACGCGCGACGAGGCGTGCCTGTTGTGCGACGCCAACAACGGCATCGGCGCGCTCGACCTGTACGGCGACGCCGAGCAGACCGAATGGCGTTGGTGGCCGGCCAACGTCGAGGACGACCTGCGCCTGAACGACGCCGGCGCCAAGTGGGGCGTGGATGGGCCGGCGCTCATGGCCAAGGTCCGCGCGCTGAGCCCAGTACAGCTCTGCGCCGTGGCCGACGCCATGGAGCGATTCTGGCAGCAGCCCGAGCGCAACACCGACGAGCTGCTGCGGGAAGTCGGACTGCTGCGCAGCGGCAGCTGCGGGCCGCGTAAACAAGTTTAGCCGGCCAAGAATTGATCCAGGTCATCGCGCGCCGGCGCTGGCGCTCTGACGCGCGTGCGGCTGGAGGGCGTCAAGCCGAACTCCGCCCCGAACTTGTGCAGCAATTCCAAGCAGCGATTCGCGATGGCCAGCCACGGATTTTGATACACGCCATTTTCGCCCTTCAGCACTTCGCCCGATCGCGAAATCGTTTCCTCCGCTTTGACCCAGCGCGCCCAGCAGGTGCAATAGGCGGCCAGGGCGGCGCGGTCCACCTCGGTGACCAGGCCCAGCGCGGCCAGCTCGCGCGTGATCCGGTCCCATTCGGCCGCCGCCTCGCCGGCCAGGTGCGGGGGGCGAGCGGGGACGGCCGCCGCCGGCCTGGGCTCCAGAGCGTTGAGCGGCCGGCCGCCGGGGTTGCCCAGGAGCAGCTTGAGCCGCGTCGGTGTGGGCTTACGTCCGCGGGACATGGTTGGTGCGCTCGTGAATGGAGCAGGCGGTGCCGCGCTGCTCGAGGGCCTTGGCCAGGCGGTGCGCGGCGGCGGATGCGACGTTGCGGCTGTTCCGCTCCTCGATGTAGGGAAAGACGTACTCCGTGGTCGGCAGCCGGCGGGTGGCCACGATGAACCAGCCGGCGGTCATGTCGAGGCGGTCGGGATTGGAGGTGACATTCATGCGAGCGTTGCCGTTGCCGCGGATCTTGGCGGCGCGGGGGTCTTGAGCACGCCGAGCCGGCGGGCCTCGTCGGGGCGCGGCGGGCCAATGTACTCGAACGTGGCCGTTAGCCGGCCGGCCAGGGCACTCGAACTCTGCCGGTATGTGGCTCCTAGTTGCGCTGAGCTCGGACAATGGCGAATGCGCTTGCGGAACACGCGCGGCACCTTGGCGCTGCCATCACTGCTAGGCACTTTGAGCGTCCCTTTGTCGTTGGACCCGATCATGAGGCTTGGCGCCCGGACCATCTTCCACAGCGGCGAGCGGGCGCGGTGGCGGATCATGGCGGGGTGGCTGGTCACCGATCGGTAGGGCTTGCCCGTCGAGGCGAAGACGCCGGCCATCAGCTCGGACATGGCGTTGCCCAGGCCCACGCCCTGAAAGTCGGGCAAGCACACCGTGCGGTGCTCGCGCCAGCCGGAGCGGCGCGGATGGGCGAAGCTCATCACGGCCGTGAACGTGGCCGGTTGCCCATCGACCAGGCCGACGAAGGGCATGGCCGCGGCCGCGAGCTGGTCGCTCAGATAGTGATGGCGACGGAAGAGGTTCCAGGTCGATCGGCGGGTACGGAATATCTCCAGCGCAATTTGCGGGCGTTTTTGAAGCGACCTCCAGGCAAAGAGGCCGGCGCCGGCGTCGAACGTCCAATCGGGCTGCAGCCAATCGCTGATGTCGTAGTGGCAGCTCACGGCCACGAAGCGCAGGTGTGGCCTGGAGCGCACGGCTTTGGCCACGGCGGCCGAGCCGATCTGGGCGACGGTGCGGTCAACCACGCTGGTGAACTCGTCGATCACGACTGGCGGTTGTTGATCGTGATTCTCGGTTGCCGCTTGAGCGAGAGCGCGGGCCACGCTGACGCGAAACTGCTCGCCATTGCTCAGGACGTGGAAGGGACGCAGCCAGGCCGGTGGGGAGGAGAAGCCCACGGAGCAGAGCAAGCCGCAAATCTCCTTGATGGGGAGTGCAGCGGGAAAGGCGTCGAGGATGGACTTGTCCTTGGGCCAGGCGTGGCCGGCCAGGACCGCGGCGCCGAACAATTCGTGGGCCAGCGTGGTTTTGCCCGAGCCGGATGGTCCCACGATCAGGCCAATTTGCCACGGCTTGTGGTCCAGCGGCAGATCGGCTTTAAGGAAAAATGTGCTAACCTTTTCCGGGCGCAGGTCGAACATCCCCTCAACCTGCTTGAGCCGCGGCGTGCGGGCAATGGGCACAGTCCTTACAAGGTCAACGCACGGCATTCCAGGCCCTCCGCTTCGAACTGCTCCAGCAGCTCGACCTGGTGCTGCTCGGATTTGCAGATGACAACGATCCGCCAGGACTCCTCGATGGCCTGTCCCTCTTGACCGTCTTTTTTCTTCGTGGGCACCAGGTCCTCCAGCACGGCCGCGACCGCCGAGCTGTTAGTGCTGACGTCGGCGACCAGGAGCTTGAGGGCCTCCATATCGGCCGTGGCCATGGCACCGATCGGATCGAGCGTAGCCAGAATCGTGCGCTCTTGCTCCTCGGTCCAGCTGCCCACGAGCACGGGGATGCGGCCCGGATTTTTGAGGAGCGTCCGGGCGTGGCCGTCGATCAGCCGGCCCGTTCGCTCGTTATACAAGCATGCCCCTGCCCAGCCGACCTCGGCAATCACATCGCGGAGGGCGTTGAGCTGCCGCTCGGGATGGCGCCGCCAGTTCGCTGGATTTGGCTGCAGGCTGTCGGCTTCCCACCACTCAAGCCGTAGCGGTTCAGAACCGCGTGTGCGTTTTTTAGCCACAAGCAAAATGTAC
>Ga0137829_12011042_pt1 | contig 34866 bp, 50 predicted proteins | sample OV2TP2_FD_97737 | JGI IMG/M metagenome (GOLD analysis project Ga0137829, IMG submission 97737) | reverse complement strand
GGTGCTGGCTTAAAGCGCAGGTGAAAATTACCTGGCGGAATGAAATTCGCAATATTTCCGGTCTTAAGCCGGCGGCTTACAACCCCCGCAAGCACGACAAGAAGCAGTTTGCGGAGCTTTCCAAGTCCATCGAGAAGTTTGACTTGGCCGATCCCATAATCATCAACGCCGACAATACCGTCATAGGCGGCCATCTGAGAATTCGCGCGCTCACGGCACAAGGTACCAGGACGATCGAAGTCAGGGTTCCGGACCGCCAGCTTACCGATCAGGAGGAAAAAGAGCTCAACATACGGTTAAACAAAAATCAGGGCGAATTTGACCTTGAACTATTGGCAAACTTCGACGATTCCTTTCTCAAAGACATCGGATTTGACTCTGCGGAATTAGATACGATTTTGACATATAGACCAGAGACCGGTATGACGGATGACGATGATATCCCGGAGACTGCGGAGTCCGTGTGCAAGACCGGTGATCTTTGGCAGCTTGGCGACCATCGTTTGCTTTGTGGGAATTCGATGAAGAAAGAAGATGTGGACAAACTGATGGACGGAAAGCTGGCAAACCTGGTTTCAACCGACCCGCCTTTCGGGGTCAACTATACCGGCGATGATAGGCCGCAGGGAGGAAAAGACTGGAAGAATCTATTCCATGATGTCGGCATACAAGACTACGAAAGGTTTCTGCGCGAGTTCTTAGCGTGCGCGACCGCCAACGCAAATCCCAACGCCGCATGGTACATTTGGCACGCGGAAAAAACGCGGCACATTCTTTATAAAGCCTTGGAGGATAGCGGGATCTTGGTCCATCAAACGATTATCTGGAAAAAGCCGAGATGGATTCCGACACACACTGTCTACAACAGGCAGTACGAACCCTGCCTTTTCGGCTGGAAAAAGGGGTTTAAGCCGGTCACTTATGTCGAGCATAAATATCTTTCTGATGTGTGGGATGTTTTCTATGACGATGGGAAAAAAGCGTCTGTCGGCAAAGATCACCCGACTCAAAAACCAGTAGAGCTCTTTGAAATACCGATCATGGCTCACACGCAAAGAGAAGATGTCTGCCTGGAACCGTTTGCCGGCAGTGGTACCCAATTTATTGCCGCTGAGAAAACAAGCAGGATTTGCTACGGTACGGAAATCGAACCGCACTTTTGCGATGTAATTATCAAAAGATGGGAAACCTTTACTGGAAAGAAGGCTATGAAAATCGCGTGAAAATTGAAGCGCATCCCGACATAACTTTCATAATCAAAGGAGTTGCCTGCAAGGTTTTCGTATCACACGAATTTGCGTGTATACTCAATTCCAACGATCTCATAACACTTATGAAAATCTGCAAATATCTGTCAAAAATGGAAGATGAAAATAAGGAGGCCGCCAATGGCTAATTTCTGGAATGTCGGGCGAATTCATTACATGCGCGCATTAAACAAAAAAAGGTCACGCAAACAGCGCATGAGATTTGCAGCAATGATCGCCAGAAAACGCGCCGAGGAATGCGCACGTGCTTTGGGGGAAAAAAAGACTTGACAAATAGCCGCGTATTGTAGTATATGTGATTCTAGCGGATAAAACCGAAGGTCTGGCGGCGAGATGCAGCTGTATGAACCAGCCGCAAAAGGCGGGCGGAAACTCAAACACAAACAACCGCTCCTTCAAAAGCATCGTCATATCGGGAGTAACAATCAAAAAAAGCTCCCAAAGAGGAAATAATGAGAGGAAGACTCCTTATCCTTCGGGGAAGTTTATTCCTCTCATCGTTTCCTTCGAAAAATTCGAAAAATTCGCGAAATTTGAAAAAGCTTATTTAAAAGCTTTTTCTCAAATAAACAATAACAACAAAAACTCCACTGCTGCCTTTGACGGAATGCTTCCTCTAAACAACAACAAAAACAAAAATACCACCAAAGTATGTCAAACTATCTTGCCCCCCTTACATGCTGCCTTTGACGGAATGCTTCCTCTAAACAAATTAGAGAATATGCCGCTCCCCTGTGTTGTGCTAGGGTGGGGGTAATGGCTTTTTTTGTTTTTGTTGTTGTTGTAGTGTTGATGTTACTCTATGATGATAACTGTAGTGAATGCTAACCCATGAACAACGGAAAATATAAACCAGAACTCGTCGAAACGGTTTTGAAAAATATCACGGAGGGATACAGCGCCAAGCGCGCCTGCACACTGTCCTGCATATCAGAGGACACGTTCTATGAGTGGAAAAAGATACACCCCGAATTTGCGGAGTCCGTGAAAAAAGCCCAAGCGCAGTTCATCAGGATCAGGATGGGGATCATCAGCAAGGCCGGTCTGACAAGCTGGCAAGCTTGTGCTTGGCAGCTGGAGCGGCTGTTGCCAGACGAGTTCGGTCTGCGCACGCACCAGCAGATCAGTGGCTACCTCGAACGTGGCGAGACGGATGCTGAGCAGAAGGAACGCAAGGTCAGGATCACGCGGAGGCTCAACGAGATTTTAGAGGAAAAGATGGCATCGCTGACCGGGACCAAGGACAACCAAAATGGCGCGCGGCCGGCTGGCGAGCCCGATGAGAGTTCGGACATTTTGCTGGGACCGTAAATCCATGAACGGGATCACGCAGGCCGAGTTGGACGATAAGTTCAAAGAACCGGAATGGGCTGAACAGGACGCGCAGCTTGCCAGGACAGACCTCAAATTTCTTTGCCGCGATCTCTTGAGCATGGGCGACTGGGACGAGTGCCACGATAAGCTTTCTGAGTGGCGCTGGCAAAACCGTGATCGGCGTTTCAAGCTCTACATGATGCCGCGCGGGTTCCTAAAAACCTCGATCCTCACGGTCGGCGGAACTATCCAGGACATTCTCAACGATTTCGACACGACGGTCTTGCTAAGTTCTGCCGGGTCAGAGAATGCGGCCAGCTTCCTACACCTGATAAAAGAGTATCTAACCACCAAGTCCACGCTGCCACTTCTGTTCGGAGAGTTCGCCGATTACAACGGCAAGTGGACGACCTCGGAAGTCATAATTCGCCAACGCCAGAAGCCGAATAAAACGCCAACCATCGACACCGCAGGAATAAACAAGATACTGACATCGCAGCATTACCGCATAATCCGCGCCGACGACCTCGTGACGCGCGAGACCACCACCACAGGTGAGCAAATTCAGAAAGTCGTGAACCATATTAAGGATCTGCTGAAGCTGCTTGATCCTGACGGATTCATGGAGGTCGTCGGAGCGCGGTGGGACGACCGGGACGCATACTGGTGGATTCTCGATGAACTTACCAAGCATGATCTAGGCAACGAGGCATTTGCCGTCTACCGCACCGGCCCAGTAGACGAGAAGACCGGGCAGCCAATATTCCCTAAAAAATTTTCCCTGCAAGTGCTTGCTAATCTGAAAAGGAAGATTGGTTCCTACGAGTACAGTTGCAATTATGAGAATGACCCGACATCGCCGACAAACAGAATCTTTCAGCTGCCGATGCGGTACTGGGACTCGATACCGGAGGATGTGGCGCACGTCATAACAGTCGATCCGGCAATATCAAAGAGGGAGGAAAGCTCGGATGCCGTCGTCGTCGATACCGCCGAGTCGCGCGGCGGACAGATGTTCGTCGTGGAGTACCATGCGTTCAAGGGCGTGGATAAGCACCCCGGACGCATCATCGACAAAGTCGTGGAATATTTCCTGCGCTTTGGCGCTAACGTCTGCGGCGTGGAGGCCGTAAACTACCAGGAGGTGCTTAAGATTCTGCTCGACGACGAGTTAAAAAAGCGCGGTCTGAATATGGAGGTTTTAGCTATAGACCAGACCGAGGACAAAGCACGGCGAATTATTTGCCTGCAAGCTCCCTGGGAGCGCGGCGATCTGCTTATCAAGCGCGGCATGGCGGAGCTTGAGGAGCAGATAGAAAAGTTTCGCAAGCCCATCGTCGCTAAGTGCGACATACTCGATGCGATCGCCATGCGCAAGCAAGTTCCGTCGGAACTCGTCGTATTCAAAAAAAATGAGCCAAAATATTGGGTTCACGAGCGGTATAGGCGCGACCAGAGACAGTCAAACCCATACGAGGGCAGGGCGTTGCCGGAAAGGGACTGGTACAACCTGCAAGCAAGAAGAGGATTCACAAGGAGATGAGCGGCCAAAAGCAAAGAGGGCCTAACAAAGATGAGTTCATGGGAAATGACAAAAGCTGTTCTGCTTCTTAGCGACTGCCGGCCTGGTCCTTCTTGGGGCCTGCGTCTACGTAATTTATATTTATTTCACGTCAATGAAAAAGCGATTAGAGCCTGCACTGCCGCGCCGCGCGTCGTGTGGTCCAGGCCGTTTTGGTTTTGGGGCGTTCAGGTGCTGAGGCATCATCTCGGCGTGAACAAAACTGAGCATGGAAACCTGGCCCGCGTCGACGGATTTATCTTTCGGTTTATGACCTTCGGATTTAATCTTGGTGTCTGCTGGAACCATGAGGAAGGCTCTCGATTCGACGCGCAACTGGTAGTGTGTTATAACCCGTTCGGGTATTTCACAATCAATGACGCCTTCGTATATAAAGGCTGGGTGCGCGCGTCGCTCGGAAAACGCACAGTTGATTGGCGATTTGGCCAAACCGGATATACAAAATGGGCGTTAAGAAATCTTCCCAAAGGGCCCCGATCATCCAAGGCATCGAAATAGTGGACGTTTGCGTGGATTGCGGAATGCGCGTAAAAGTTGCCAGCTGGTGGTGGCCCAAGGATGTTACAGAATGTATATAATAATGTTACTTGGGATATATTGACTTTTTCCAGGCCATGATGTATATTACGGTCCATGAGGGAATGCATCAAAAGACTTGCCGCGATTGAAGCCTACCAAGTTTATCAGCTTAACCTGATTATCGACGCAGCTTCCTTCTCTTTATTACCGATGTTCCCGATCAAAAAATCCCAGGAGGCAACCAATGTCCGTAACCCAAGATCAAGTTGAAGCAAAAGATTTTATCGGATCCAAAGTCTCCACGCCGGACGGTGGCGGCGTTGTTTTAGCCGCCGATGTTCGCTATGTATCTGTGAAGTTGGAGACTGGACCCATGGTGCATTATGGGTACCGCGATGTGACACTCCTATCGAAGATAGGCGGTAGTCAAGATTCTCAAACACCGCTAGACCCTGAGTCAGCAGGGGGACAAGAAGCTGTTGTTGAGTCAGCGCCGGATTCCACGGGGGATGCCGAGGCGGTGCCGTCATGAGTGGCGAGACACAGCAGCAGACGCGGAAACCGGCGATAGAGCCAGGGACGGCGCAGGTCGGCATGCGCGTACTTTGTCCCGAAGGCTTAGGGAGTGTCCACGCCATTCTGAGCCCTGATGTTGTGATGATAGAGTTGGATGGAAAGGCGGGGTCCGGGAAATCCATCTTTGCGAAATTCGACTTGTCTGAAGTCGCGTCAATCGAACCTTCGCAAAACCGGAACGGTCAATGGGAGACTCCGCCTCCGACGCCAGAGCAGGCAGTGGCATAGTCAATGCCCGAGTGCGTTATCACGAGCCAAGAAGAAATATTGAAGCGTCAGCAGATGATCGAGGCGGCGCACGCACTCGGCTCGAAGGTGATGCCGATGATAACGCAGTTCTGCGAATGCCACGGCCAGCACCATATAATCCGAGTCGAAGGTGCGGCGGTCGAAAAAAACTATGGGGCAACCCCCGTTGATGTTCATATGACTCCAGAAGAAGAAAAAGAAAACGGTATTTACCACCACCATGAATATTGCTCGACGTGTTCGAGTTATCATGCAATCGGTGCTTGCCGAGGTTCGAGGACGAGAGAGAGCGTGGGTTCGTGACGGCTTTCCGGCTTTTTCTCGCCGTTCTATGCATCTTTGTTCCTGGTTGTTACTCCGCGAAAATAGCCGCGCTGCAAAACAAGGTCATCGATCTTGGTAACAAGATAGATGATGTGCATAACGGCCTCCATGCAGACGACAAAGCCATATTGCAAACTATCAGAAACGTGGAGAATTACTTAAGTGAACGAATATACAAATGCGAGCGCAGCATTTTTTTCCTTGAGGATTTCAGATCCGACCACGACAAGCGCTGGCCGCCTCCTGCTAAGCTGAAATGAGACTGATATATTTTCTGCTTGTGGTTGTATTGCTTTCTGGGTGCGCGAGTGCAAGAGGATTTTGGATCGGCGCGGCTGGCGGGCCGCTTGCAGTCGATGAATACGTGCATGACGAGGTCAAAATTATGGAACCGGAAATTCATGTGAAAGTCGCTGTCCATCAGGGGATTCTAATTTCCACGGCATTTGTCTTGTGGCCGTTCTCGGCGGCTTATGCCGGTGCTTCTGGACTTTATGGCGTCTACAAATTCCACACCGAGGGAAAATGAGCATAGAGATCGACGAGCTTGGAACGTACGATACGGAATCATTGCCGGAAGGGCTATCGCTTCCGATTGCGCTCGACGAGAGCAACGAGGCGATAATCGGCAATGATGGCGTCATCCTTGCGCGCTATGCCGGAGAGACGATCGAGCAATCCGTTTTGCTGCAGGAGAAACGCAAAATTCAGTTCTTAATCAAGCTTGCGAACGGCGAATTAATCGTCAGAAAAGATAAGAGTGGGAATGACCGCGTGTTCAAGCGCGTTAAACAGTTTGTAACTAAGGACGGCAAGATCGGTATGGAGTTCGAAGAGGTCAAGCAACTTGCAAGCGCTTAAAGATTCTCCGCAGCAGAGCATGAGCCCGCCGGAATCCTTTTTCGGTTATACCGCGCACTCATTGATGATTCCACCTTTCCCGCCGAAATCGATGCTGGTTTTAGGTTGGTGTGAAGGAACAGTGCCATGGCTGACGCGCAAGATTTGGGGCAACCAATTCCCGATCAGAGGATGCGACCTGCAAGCACCGAAAGAGGCATGGACTGAGATCATGGAACTGGCCAACCCAGGCATAAAAATGATGATCGCAGACGCTAAGGATTACGTGAAAAGCTGCGAGCCTTCGGACTTTGTTGTGGTGGATTTATACGAGGGCAGAAAGATTCCCGATTTTGTTTTCGACGAGGAATTCATCTTCGATCTTCGGCAATGCACGAAAAAACTTCTGGCGGTCAACTGCACATTCTACAAATGGGGCTACTTTGACGTTTACAATAAGGCCTTCATTGTGGATGTTGTTAAGCAGGTAAATGAGGACAAGGTTTTATTTTTCAATCCGCGCATGGACAAGCCGTGACTTGAGGTAGTAAAGTGATGTCATGGAACGCAGTATCAACGGGAATCAAAATGGCCAGGTTTGACCATGCAAAAGCAATTGGTGTGTCAGATGGAACGTTAATGAAAATGAAAGACACCGAACCGACAAACCAAGAAATCGGTGACATACTAATCAGACTAATCAAGAACATGAGTGCAGACCGCCTTGAGCGCGAGTTCAAAGAACTCATGTGCAGAGCAGGAATGGAATATTGGTGTCTATGACTTAGCCTTAGCAAGTAGAGCGCGCAAAAACCCCACGTCAAGCAGAAAGTCCCGCACGGATTCGCGGGACTCCATTGACGTGGGGTTTCCTTTTGGCAGGCGGCGAAATGGCCTCGCGGAAGTCCTGCCAAAGATTTTATGGAAAATGAAAAGATAAAATATATCCGCCTCAGGTCGAACTCTTACACAGACGGCGACATTGCCATTGTCTTTATTAAGGAGGATGACGGAGTTACAAAATCTTTCTCCATATACGACCACGGTGACACGCACGTTGTGACGAACGGCGGCCATTTCCCTGAGTGGCACATCCTGAAAATCCCACGGAATGCGGCGGAGGAAATGGTTCTGGATTTGATGAAACTATTTGATATCAGAGGGCAAGATGCCAAAGCACCTGCAAATACGTAAGGGCAAGGTCAAGAAGGTCATGGGCGAGTTTAAGCGCGGGACGCTTCATTCCGGCGGCGGCGAGATCGTCAAAAACAGAGACCAGGCCGTGGCTATAGCGTTATCGGAAGCTGGTTTGTCGAGGAAAAAAAAGAAGCCGAAATATTTGAAGACCAGGTGAGATGCCAAACGCAATTGACACTATAAGAAAAGCTCCGACGCCGTCGGAACTGGTAAGGCTCCTGAAGCCGAACCCTGATTTGCAGAAACTTCCAGGCGATCAGCTGATACCGAAGAGCCTCGCGGAGCCTGACGTTGACGAAGATTTCCTCTCCGAAGAACTTGTCCGATCGCTGCGCGAGTTTGTTCAAGACCGCGAGACGTTCGGCTTCGAACAGAAGCGGAGGTATGACGATGAATCCTATTTCGGTATCAAGGACACCTTTTTCGACAATTGGCCATGGCCAGGCGCGTGCCTGGATGACAAGACGGAAGTTTTGACGGATAGAGGATGGAGGTTGTTTGAAAACCTAGATCTTTCCTATCGCGTCTTTTCCATAAATCCTGAGACCGGCAAGTCGGAATATATGCCGATTGAAGCTCTCCATAAATCCAAACCTCCCATCCAACAGCTTTTGAGTCTTTCCGGCAAGTCCATTGATCTTTGTCTGACTCCCAATCATCGGCTTCTTGTTTTCAGCGAACTTGAGAAGAAAATGCTTTTCAAACATGCCTTTGATTTTACGAAGATTCGCGGGTCTGAATTTGTCATTCCACTCACATCCGAATGGCTGGGAGAAACCGCAAAAAAAATCCACGGATTTGATGCGGAAGATTGGCTTGAATTCCTGGGATGGTATATTGCAGAAGGATGGACTTATGCAGGCGGAACTGTAGGGATCCCTCAATCTTCATTGGTAAATCCGTGCAAATATTTTGAAATAGAATGTCTTTTTGCCCGCATGGGAACTTCATGGAAGAAACTCGTCAATGGAATGCAATATTTGGTTCATATTCGCAATTGGCCGATGGAAGCGAGAGAAGAATTAAAAACTCTTGGGCTATGCCATGAGAAATTCATTCCAAGACAATATCTTGATCTTTCGCCGCATCATCTTTCAGTTTTGTTGGATACGTTGATAAAAGGCGACGGATACGAGAGGAATCGCAAAAATTCTTTTGCCAAAAAACCGCAGAGGACTTATTATACGACTTCAAAAAGATTGGCGAACGACGTACAGGAACTTTGTCAAAAAGCCGGATTGCGCGGGACAATATCCGAACGGCAGCCGCGTAGTGGCGGTATGGTTCGCGGAAGGCAAATCATTGCGACCATGACAAGTTATTGCGTGAGCATAAATACTAAAAAAATGGCTAAAGTTAAAAATCTTGCGCGTGAACTTGTGGATTACGACGGATTGGTTTATTGCGCGACGACTCAATATCATACGCTTTATGTGCGCAGGAACGGCAAAGCGTGCTGGGTAGGCAATTCGAATTTCCACGAACCTATAATCCCGACGATGGTCGATGTCGGGTACACCCACATACATGCGTCGATGTTCCGCGACAAGATGAAGACCGTGGGAGTGGGCGGTATAGGCAAGGAGGATAGGCCGTATGCGCCGTTGGTTGCCGACGTTCTCAACTTCCAGAACGGCGTGGAATCCAACGCGTATGAAGCGCATATAAGCAATGCTTTTAGAACAGTCCATAAGGGGACAGGGTTCGTGAAAACATGGGTGGATTTCGGCGACAATTTCCGTATCCGGCACGCCTCCATTCCGCTGCAACTGATATACAAGCCGATCCGAGGAGGTGGATGCCAGCGTGGGGACACCTGGGTGACGCACCAGCTTATTCCGATGACTCCGAACGACTGGCTATTCCGCAAGGGTTTGCGCCAGGACGGAAAGCCGATTTACCGGCACCTCGACCTGATTGCGCCAGGGTTTGGCCCAGGGGAGGCGCTTTCCGCCGAGGACAATATGCTTTTGCAGTCACAGATAACCGGGTTGGACGTCACTGGTTCTGACAAGCGCGACGTGAGATACATGGTTGAAAGCCATCTCACCCACTACCCCAAGGGCAAGTTTAAGGCCATAGAAATGGTCGTCTGGTGGAGTCCTAAGCATGGGATGATTCATCGCAAGGTCGAAAATAAAGACCTCATCAGGCCTCTCTCGGACTACGGAATTTGGCTCAACCACGGATTTGCCTACCACAGGAGCGCTCCTGAAATTCTCAAGGACATCCAGGAAAAAGCGAACTACACCGACAAACAGGTCACCGATGCCGCCGACAAGGCGATCAGCCAGCCTGGATATATCGATGAGCGCAGCGGGTTCGACGCGAACACGCACGTGCGCGTGCCGTCGGCAATGTATGAGGTGAAGCGCGGGACCAAGATCACCTTCGAGCAAACCAACATAGCGCCGATCATCGAACGCGGTAGACAGATAGACAGTTTGTGGGACAAGGCGAAGATCAGGCTAGGTTTTACGGACATATTTATGGGGTTAGAATCGGAGCGCAGAAACACGCTTGGCGGCGACAGGATAAGACTGGGAAAGGCGGAGAACCGTTTCCGCACAATTCTTGACACGTTCGGGATAGGCTGGGCGAACACTTGCAAGGTTCAGTACGAGCTCACGGACAGAAACATACCGAGGAAGAAACTTGTGATGATTCTCGGCTCCGCCGACTATGCAAACACGAACCAACTCTTCCCGCGCGACAGCAAGCAGCAGTTCGGCATCGGCATAAAGGCGAACTTCAATTTCTATATCGCTGGCAGGTTGCAGTCAGAGATCGATGCGGAGGAGGAGCTTCACAACGCATTGTTGAACGACATTTACAAGGTGAAGGGCGAGAAAGACGAGGGCGTCGCCTGGAAGATTTTCCGGGCGAAGGCGGAGCTTGTCAATTTCAAAGATTTCGAGCGAATCTGGCCGAAGCCCCCGGAGGCGGAGATGATGAGCATAGACGAGGTTTTGCAGCGCATCGAGTCGAACGAAACCATGCTGCAACCGACTCCGATAATGGAGCGGGTAATGCTGGAATTCTACAAATTCCGCATAGCGGCGTTCAAGCGCACCGAGCGGTACGCTAACTATTCGCAGCCGCAGCGCAGGGAACTTGAGTTGTACCTCGAAAAGCTGGACAGCATAGGGACAGGCGCAAACCTGGCACGCTACGAGCACCAGTCCAAGACAGATCCAGACGTTGCGGAAGCATTGGACGAGATCATGGTTCAGATCGGACAGTCTGGCACTCCGCAGGCGAATGGAGCGGAATCTGTATGAGACAGGAATTGTTTCCGCCGCAGGAGCGCGAGAGGAGATTTAGAATCATAGAGGCGGGAGTACGCGACGAATTCTGGAAAGTTTTGAGCGATTCCATGATGGCATATACCTCCATGAGAAGCATAGAGGCAATAGAACTATCCGCAATGGGCAAGCTCGATGAGGCGCAGCGCATAGCGATCGAGGTGGAAGCGATAAGGCGCATCATCGCGGAGCCAACTACAATCATACGCGTCAACAAGCCGATTTTCGACGCGGTTGTCATGGAAGTTTGCAATGCCTGCGGGCATGTCGCCAAGAAGCTGAAACAGATTATAAAAGGGAAGGAGGAAACACAGGATGCATGATGGTAGTGTTCTCGCATCAGCAGGAGATGAGAAAATTGCCGGCAAGAAATACTTGAGACAAATCCGCATCCGCAAGCTGGACGACGCGACCTATATGCTTTCCGCCGAGTTCGAGGGCATAGGAAAGGAAGGCATGCGCTTCTGGGATAACAAGGAATATTCCTACAAAACGGTCAAAGAATTGAAGGAGGCGTTAATTACAGATTTTCTCAAGCCGAACATGGCTATGAGAGATAATAAAGCGGAAAAGTATCTCAAGACCCGCGAGGACTGAAACAAATTTTCACTATACAGAAACCACGGAGGGAAACAAATGGCTGACAAACTAGAAAAGGGCGCGAAAGTTGGCGATCCGCCCCCGCCTGACAAGAGCGCGACAGTTACGGCCGAATCGCTCAAGGCCGCCCAGGACTCAGCCGAAGCAGCCCGCAAGGAAATCGCGGGATTGCAGCAGATGATCGAGGACAAGGACGAGAGGTTGGAACAGTTCGAGACGCAGCTTAAAATACTTGAGGGCACAGTCGCAAAAGGCAGCAAAGTCCAAAAGGGAGTCCAGGATGCAAAGGTACTTGCTGCCACGCTGCGCCGTCAGGCAGCGGACGGCGACGTCGATGCGATAGCAGTCCTGGAAGCTGCGTCGGAGATCGCGCGCGAGGAATATGGCAAGGCCAGCATGGCCGAGCGCATCGAGGCATCTTACGACCAGCAGGAATCCTTCATCAATGCCAAAATAAAGGAGCACGGCATGACGAAAGAAAAGCTGATCGCGGCGATCGATGAGTATGCCGCTCCATACACGAACAAACTGCCGCACGTCCAGACGCAGCTGGCATACGCCGCTTGGATGAAGGACCAAGCGCTCACGGCACGCGAAGCAGCCATAAAGTCCAAAGAAATAGAACTGGGTATCTGGAAAGATCCAGGCACTACAGGAGACAGCGCAGGCGAGAAAAAGCCGGAAGCATTGAAGCCTGGGGCGAGTTGGAAAGACGCCAAGACTGATGCGGAAAAGCTTGCCCAGCTAGCGGACATCTGAAAAGGTAAAAACCGTGGATTCGAGGGGGATTACTCAATGGAATCACTGAAAGCAAGTATCAAAGCGGCTGTCGCTTTCGCAGCAAAGTACTTCAACTGGAAGCACGCGCTTGTAGGCGCAGGCGTCCTGGCTGTGGAATATGTCATCAACTATTTTTTCCAGACAACAGGAGGAATGTTGATGGCTGCGACAGCCTACATCAACCAGGAACGGTTCGGCGTGGAGTTCGAAGACCGCGTCAACAAGCTCATCAACGTCGACCCAAAGGATACACCGTTCATGTCGATGGTTCAAAAGTCAGAGGCATATCGCAACCGCGTGGACTGGCAGACCGAAACATTCGCGGCTGCGGATGCCAACAATGCCGCTGTGGAAGGCGCGAATGTGACATTTGCCGCAGGCGACTATGTTGCGCCGGTCGGCGTGTTCAACTACACGCAAATCCCGCAGAGGCCGTTCGCCGCGTCGTTCTCACTTGACGCGATGCGCAAGCCTGGCATCGGCTCCGGCGACAGGAGCACGTTCACGCACGAGAAGATGAAGAAGTTGATCGAGATGAAACGCGATGCGGAAGCGTCACTAGTCTCGAACAACCAGCGCCAGCAGCCGTTGCCGGAAACCTCGCAGGCAGGACTTCTGCGCGGCGTCCAGCGCTGGATCACGACGAACATCGTTAATGCTAACGACAAGGGATTCGGAGGCAACATCTTCTCACAGAAGATGTTCAACGCGATGGCGCAGAAGGCCGTCGATCAGGGCAGCGCGCCGGATACCGTGTTCTGCAACTCGTTCAACCGCATTAAGATCAACGAGTTCGTCTCGCGCCCAACGCGCGACGTGGATTCGCTTGGGCGGAAGATCGTCGACATGGTCGACACGATCATATCGATTGCCGGAACGCAGACGATAGTATTCAACAGACATTTGACAGCCTCCGTTGTTCTCATGCTGGAAATGAAGTACTGGGAGCAGCGGATACTCAGGGCGCCGCAGAGCTACATCGCCGGCCTACTCGGCAGCAGGACGGAGGGCTGGGTGGAGATAGAACACACGCTCATCTCCTGGGCTGAAAAGGCTAGCGCAATCTGTACCAACACGAAGACCGCATAAGGAGGATGGATAAAACATGAACAAAATCACCGTAATTCTCGCTCTCCTCTGCGGCGCGCTGCTCTTCGGAGCGGCAAAGGCGGAAGCGGCAGCTGTCGTCAGCAGCACGGCAAACTGGCAGCTGATCGAAGGCTCGTCAAACACAACCGGCGACCTACTCGACGTCACTCTGTCTACCGGCTACAACAACGGCACGTTCTTCGTCTGCGTAGACTCGCGAGCGACTGTGACGTTCGGCGCGACTGGGCAAGCGTTGTTTTTCTCGTCGTTCACAGTCAGCAGTCAGTTTCTGTTTCCGCCGATCCCGTTCATACCATCGACTGCGGCGGTCGCAGGAGCAGGATATAACATGACGTTTTCGCTGAGCGACGGAAATCGCGGCGGCACGACATGGAACAACGCTCTGATCTGTATAATCGACGGAGCCGACAGGACATTCGATGACAGCTCAAGCGCATTGACCAATCTGTACAGATGGACTGTGCGCACGGTAGAAACTCCGAGAACTTCGGAGCGATAAAAAATCTGATCGTAAATGGGCAGTGGAGCCGCGTCGGTTCCATTGCCCATGCGGTCATTTCCATGACACATAGCAGTATAATTAGGATCGGGCAGTTCATGCGTTTTTTCGAGTCAATCGAAAAAAGGCTGTGCATCGCCGACACTGAGGACGTCCGCTTCACGCTAGCCTATATCCAGTGGCGCAACTCCACCGGCCAGACGCGAAGCGCCGACGGAAATCTAGCCGTCGGAGCAGCAATGCCTTCCTCGTGGTTCTGGAACCCGGCTCTATCCGAAGGCCCGAACACGCAGGAGATGAGCCCACATGAACGCGTTGAATACAACGTGGCTTTCGGCAAAGTCTTCAGCAAGTTCGACTCCGACAGAAAACACAGGGGGATGATAACCATATGAGAAAATTCCTATTTACGTTCGCGCTGGCTTTCGCGGTTGCAATGCCAGCATTTGCTGATGATACGATTAGTTCACACTCCGCAGTCGCGACTGCCGGCCCGGTCCTGTTTTCCAGCGCTGCTGTGAGGTTTCTCGGCATAAATATTTCTTCCCCTGCTCCAAACGGACAGATCGTTATTTTCCGGTCGACCGAATCCACATTCACGCAATTCATTGCCACGCAGACGAAAGTGGACTGCAACTACCAAGCAGTCAACACGAATCCAGCGACAATTGACCTTTTCAAGATTACGAACACGTCGTATACCTATGTCAACCGCATCGGCGCGTGCGACGCGACGATATTCTTCACATACGCCACGCCGGAGCTTGATGATGCCGGGAGAATGAAGCAATCAGGGCTGCCGACGCACGGACAAAGGGGCGGGCCTGACCTCTATCCGTGAGGCGCAAGAATGTACTTCGCGGAAGCCATAGCGGAAATAGCTAGGCGGTTCGGCAAAGTCGCCGACGACAAGGACTTTAAGTCTATCGCCGGTCCGCTGGTAAGCCTGGCATATCTGGACGTCGGCAAATCCTGGGACTGGGTACATCTTAAAGCAGTAGGATCCATCCTCGCAATACCAATCTACGACACTGGAACCGCCGCGTGGACGCAAGACACAAACACTGTCACGCTCTCCGCAGCTGCTACAATAGACACAACATTCAAAGGCAGGTTTTTCAGAAAGCAAGGCGGCGAAAACACATACCGCATAGTCAATGTCGCTGTCCCCACGCGAGTTCTCACGCTAGACCAGCAGATCGTGGAGGATAACGAAACTGCCGCCACATACGAGATAGAGAAACGCTACTACACGATTCCGACTGAGGTTCGAAGGATTACCGGATGGGACAGGTCTGGGACTAAAGTTCTCGCTCTCGACCACGACGGTCTGCGCTCCGTTTTCCCAGATAGATCGCAGCCTTTGGCTGACGTACCGTTCGAAATTCATGGCACAGACGAATTCACTGACGACTATGAGACAGGCAGGATTTCCACGTCGGAGGACGACACGGACGTCGTCACCGGTACCGGCGGCATGTTGTGGCTGACGAACGCGCAAGCGGGGAACATCCTGCGCATAGAACCTGCCGGTACGGAAGCGCGCGGATTTACGCTGGATTACCGCATCAAGCGCGTGGAAGGCGATGACCGCATGGTGCTTTACAACAAAATAGCCGGAAAAATCGACGGCGAGTCATACTCGATTTCCGTGGACAGCGCCTTGACAGTAAGACTGCGCGCAGAATTCACTTCGCGCAAGGTCATACAATTTTCCTACATCCGCACCGTTTTCGACCTCATCCACGACGAGGACATAATCAGGCTGCCAAGAGAAGCGAAGCTGGCCGTCCTGGACTTCGCGCAGGCGTACGTCGCCGAGGCGTTGCCAGTGACGGGCTGGGAGCGAAAGCTTATCAAGGCTCAGGGACGCCTGGCGAGCGCGCAAGATAACGCCTCGCCTGTGCGCGCGGCTTATAAAACATTCCCACCACTCATCGCCAGAGGCATGGGTCGCCGATGAGAAGAATAAGGCTACTTTCACTCACGCCAGAACAGCAGAATTCGCTTAACAGTCTGATGCAGCAATACATTCCGAGCGCCCTGCATGAAGAGGTAAAAGACTCCATCGAGCATACCGGAACAATATCGGACGAGATTTTCCGTAAGGCGAACTTTTCCGAAGCTGACAAGGCAAAAACAAAGGCGCTGTTCCAACCGATAATTTCATCCCTGCCGGACAAAGCGACGGCGGCGCGCGTTTACGCAGACAGGATCAAGGACGAGGCCAACGCTTCGGACGAGGAGCTTCTCAACAAGCAGGAATCTCTGAGGACACTCGGTCAAACCGGCGAGCCTGTGGACAGGGAGACCATAAAACGGAATCTGGGCGGTTTGATGTCGCGTTTTGAAGTCGGGACGGAGGCAAGTAAACCATTTCTCGATTTTGTCATCCAGGCAAAACGTCTTCCAAAACCAGGGGAACTTAAAATTTATGGGTTTGAAAGGCCGAGATGGGTTAATTTTTTTAACGACCAATCCGCGAAAAACCAGGTTGCCCAATATTTCCAGCCAAAGGAGTTCAGTTCGGATATAAAACGCATCCAAGATATATTGGACACGCGCGCCGAGGAAAAACGGAAAGAAGGCATAACCACTGAATTTTTGCGGCAGGCTCCAAAAGAACTGTCAACCGCGCGCGACATCTTCTACAGGAGCCAGCAGGCCGGCGCCGCCAGATACCTTCGCACGCGTGGCACGGAGAGAATATTGCGTGAGCTGAATATACGCGGCCTTGCTGAAAATCAAGGAGATATAGCTTCTATGTTGGCAGCTGAAGGCGCGCGGCTGCAGGGGAGTATAGAGGAAAAGATAAGGTCGCTGGAAGCTTCCGACAACGCGATGTTCGCGGACGCATCATTCCGCATCACCCAGGCCAAACTGGAAAGGAGCGAGGATGCGTTACGGACACAAATAGACTTCGAACGCAGGCAAGCGAGATTGAAGCAGGAGACGGCGTTCCAGGAAAAGGAACAAGAACTTTCCGGCGAGTTCGAAAAGCAAGTCCTGGCTCGCGAGCAGAGACGGCAATTAGGACTTACCGAAGAAGAAATCGAGCTCGGCAGAAAGACACAGGCCGAAGAGACTATAGCCAGTCTTACCGGCGATATCGGCAGATCAGTGGGCGAAACGGCCACAACCGCAATAGTGAAAAGGCCTTCTCCCGCTTTCGAGCCTGTGGCGCCGCGGCTGCCTTCAAAAATAGGGTGATAAGTTGGCATTAGACAGAAGACAGGAACTCTTGCAGGCCGAACTGGAAGCGGAAAACCTGCTGAGGGCACGCACGCAGGCAAGCGAGGCCGAGATAGCCGCAACTAAACAAAAGATTGAAAGCTCGCGCGTGCCGTTTTCGGAGAATATCTCAGATGTGGCGCGCGAGACGGCAGCCAGGTACGGGATAGCGCCGGAATCCGTGGCCGGACCAAGCATTCTTCGCGCCCAGGAGGATTTGGAGGCTGCGAGCGAGGAGGCGCTTTCCCTGCGCGGGGTCAGGGAACGCCAAGAGAACGTAAACAGGACATTCAACTTCGTTTTCGGAAGGCTCGTATCAGCAGGTTTCGGTGTGGCTGAGGCAAAGCGCACAGCGATGCAGTATGCGCTTGACGAGGACAGGCGCAGGGCTGAATCGGCGAGCAGCGGGAAGGCCAGGCAACTCGTTACAGAAAAACAGGACATACTCGACAGGTACGCGGCGAGAATACTGGACGTGAAACGCAAGGCGGCGGAAAAAAGAAGGAAGGAAGCGATCAAGAATTCCATGCTCAGGACTTTTTTTGGTATTGCAGGGAGTCTCGGCACGGCCTATGCCCTGGGGCCTGCGGGCGCGGCGGCAAAAATCGGCGCGGCTGGCGCAGGCGGGGCTGTAGCATCCGAGTTCGGACCGCAAGTGTTCGGCGAATTCGAGAATGTTTAAGGAATTTGCTCTAACTTATGAAGACGACCATGTTCTAAGGAAAATACAATGGCATCTGACGATAGTTTAATAGTTGCGCTTTCGGGGCTGAGTGGTTTTTCTGCAGGGGTCCGGGATGTTTTAATTCCCCATCTTCAGGCGAGGTACCAGAGTCAGCTTGACATCGAGAGGGAAAGGATAAAGCGGGAGGAAGACCTTAAGAGCCAGAAGGAGTTGATGCTTCATGAGCAAATATTAAGGCCGGTCCCGCGCATCAAAGGAGTGCCGGAGGACGAGCCGTTCGACATAATTGGCGAACCGGGGCAAACATTAAGCGTGCAGCAGGTCAAGGCGAAGCCAAAACTTGGAGGCCTCGGAGGCGTGGACAGCGATGTGATAAAAAACGAGATGTCTCTGCGCAAAGAATTCAACGAACTGCAGGAAGTCAAAGAGTACTCCACAATAAATACTAAGGTAAGACAGATGGACAGACTAGTGAAGTCGCTCAAGACCGACCCTGAAAAGTCGCGCATCGGAATACAGCAGGCGGTCATAACGATCTTCAACAAGATGACAGATCCGCAGTCCGTAACCCGCGAATCGGAATATCTCAGGACTCCTGAAGGGCAGGCTCTGCTGGCGCGCGTCCAGGGCGGAATCATGAAGATGCAAAAGGGTGGAGCCGGCCTCACTGACAGGGACATAGTGACCCTGGTGAGCGACGCCAAGTTGCTGGCGAATGTCAGCGGCGAGATATTCCAAGGCAAGAAGTCTTTTTATGACAAGCTCGCTGAAGATTATGGGTTCAACAAAGCTCGTATCACCGGCGGGTTCTCTGATTTTTCCCCATTCCAGCCAGACGACAGCGCGGTCACGCCAGCAAGAAGTAAAATAGTGACGCTTGAATCTAGTCCGAAGCCAGGCGGTGTTTTGAACAAAGACGCGAAAGGAAACAGAGCATGGGTGTATCCTGACGGGACTTTCGACGAGGTGAAGTAATGGCTTTCGACATCAAGACAGCCCGGCCGGTTGCCGGAGTTTCCGAACGTGCAGACGCCAAAATACGAAAATTCGATCCAACTTCCGCAAAACCGGCGGCCGCTTCATTAAAAGCAATCCCGTCAATAAAAAGAACCGAGGGTCTTTTTGGAACCTCCATCGGACAAACAAGTGAATTGTTGAGGATGGCCAGAAAACCTGAACAGATTATTAGAAGCGATGCTCAAGCTCTGATGGATATAGTCGAGCCGGAAACCACAAGTGTTCCGCTGAATGCTTTAATCAGAATTCCACAAACGTTAGGCGCGATCGGAACTGAAGTGGCGGCCCAAGCAGTAAGCCCAGAAAGTGTGATTTTAGCAGGAGCCATGAGAGGAGTAGCACCGATTATAAAACCGGCCATCAAACTTGCCGGAAAAGGAATCGGAGAATTGTGGGGTATGGTCACAGGAGCCGCTGGCGCAGTTACCAAGGCCGCGCAGGCCGGGCTGAAGGGCGGTGAGGCGCAAAAGGCTCTTATCGGTACGATGAGAGGAACCGTATCCGAAAAACAAGTTGCGAATGATGCCTTAGATTCATTGGCAGAAATTCGCAGAAAAAGAGGCAGAAAATATGTAAAGCAGATGGAATCTATTTACAAAACCTCATTCCAAAAGAAAATTGATCTTACACCGATAAAAACAGAACTGGATGATCTATTGGATTCCTATAACATTGCGAGAAGCAAAACAGGAGCGATGGATTTCAGCCGAGCGGCATTGGACGACGTTTCTGCGAATGACGTGAAAAGGATAGCAAAACTTGTGGATGAATGGGGGATGAAAGCCGGAGACAATACCGTGAAAGGTTTAGACATCCTTAAACGGCGAATTGATGATTTTTATTCGCCTTCGAGCGAGGCCAGAGCGTTTGTGACTTCATTGAGAAATAAAGTCAAAAAAACAATTACTGATAAAGTGCCAAAATATAAAGAGGTTACGAAGGACTACGCGGAAATATCCGATTTGATCCATGACATAAGTTCCGAATTAAGTCTGGGGCCGAAAGCGAAGGCCGGGACTATTGTGCGAAAATTAAAACAGGCGCTAAGGCAAAATTTTGATTTAAGAAAAGAATTTGTGGAGACGCTTGACAAATTTGGGAACCTGAATTTAATGGAACAAATCGCAGGCATAGAACTCGCACCGCTGCTGCCTAAAGGATTGTCCAGAGCGGTTGCAACAGGCACGTTGGGTGCAAGTTATCTCAGCCCGTCTGTTTTGGCAACGTTGCCATTTTATTCTCCAAGGTTGGCTGGAGAGACCGCGTTGAAATTTGGGCAGGCATCGAGATTGGCTGCAAAAGGAGCCGCTCCTTTTATCAGAAGACCGGTTGTTTCCGGGATAGGATTGGAAGCAGCGAGAAAAGTATTTACCGGAGGTGCGCCGTCGCCAGAGACTCCCGGTTATATCAATATCCGCAAACTGTTGAAACAAGAAGACGAAAAAGCCGAATGAGACTTAAATGTGCAATCCTGTTCCATTTTGCATTGATTCCTGTGGTTCCCTTGATGGCTGACGAGCTGCTGCTTCCTATAAGTATGAGAGGAGGCGTCGATTTTTCCCGCAACTGCTCGGACATAGAAGATTGGCGCGCCTGCGATTCCAATAACATGTATGGCGACCGTGTTGGTTCAGCCGATACCCGCAACGGCAGCGAACGGCTGAACAGCACGGCGGTATCTACTAACCCTTTTAGCTCGCTGTTTTGGACGACTATTTCTACGTCCACGCAGAGAATCAATGTCTTAATAGGCGTCTCTGGACACACGATCTATTACTCGACTGACTCTGTTTTCTCGCGCTGGTCCGTCCTATATAGCAGCTTGTCGGCACCGAACCAAAAGTTCACCTTCGCAGTGGCGCAGAACGACATCTACATGACAGGGAACGCCCTGACCGACCAGATTTTTAGGTGGGACGTCACAAATTCCAGCTTCGGAGCTGCCATCCTCAATGGTTCATCGACGTTCACGCCGGTATTCTTTGCCAAATACCTACTTTACGAGAAAGGCTATCTGCTCGCAGCGCACATCAGAGACGTCAAAGGCGGTTTGACGAGCCCAACGACCACGTACGACGACAGAATCATGTATTCATATCTTCTGCAACCAAGTTCATTTTCAGTTGACCAGGCGATCAACATAACGCCAGGCGATGGGCAATATTTGACAGGCCTCACGAGCAAACGCAGCGGATTCCAGGGCGTCAGCCTGGTTGAGGCATATAAGCCGACCTCGGCCACATCGATTTCGTTCAAGACGCTGGCTCCGGCCGGAGTCGGCGGCGATCAGGAGGTAACCAAAATGGCGGACGGATTCGGGCATGCGGCCGAGCAACCGCCGGAGAATATAGGAGCCTGGGACGTTTTGCTTTCGTTGGATGGTATCCTGTTGTGGAATGGAGGTATGATAGCACGCTCAAATTTGGAAGCTGAAAGGATTGTGATTTCAGGTCGCATCAAGCCTTTAATAGACAAACTCATAAGGAGCAAGACATATGGTTCCGCTTACGTGAAATACTACCCGAAATCAAACTACCTGATATTCTGCTATGAAGATCCGGACAGGTTTCCGCAGGGTAGAATCAACTCCGTGCTGTTTTACGATTTTATCACCGGCGAGTGGTGGCCGATGAAGAACTGGCTGGCGGCGTCAATGGAAACTGATAATGGGCCGAACGGAACCGGCAGGCTGCATTATGGCGACGCCATGGACGGCTACGTCCACATCGCGGACGATCCAGCGTACAGCGACGATTCCCGCAAGGAAATTTCACTCGACGCGATGGAAAAGACGGACAACTGGGCGAATTCTGGCATAAGCAATGCCATCGTGGCCGTCGGCAGCGCTTCGTTGACATTGTCTCTCACCGGCAGCGTGAGGACTTCCTCGATCACGAGGGTATTCGTCATGCCGATGGGCGAATGGTACGACAAGACCGCCAGTTCCTCTACGGACATGATTTCGTTCAAGGTCAACCCTTCCAGCAGGGGATTTCTAAGCATCATCCGCGTCGATTTGGAGGTCAACGACGCGCAGAACCAGTTCGACACATATTTTTCAAGCGTGACAATCAGTTCCGCTGCATTAACTGCCGGCAGTTCAGCCTGGAGTCTTATTGAGATTCCTTTCTCGTCGTTCACTATTCTTCCAAGTTGGACGGACTTAGAGACTGAGACCCTCCCGTTCGCGCGCAATCTAACGCGGTTCGGTATAAGATTTGTCGCCACAGGCACACAAGGGCTGACTCTGCACTTCGATGATTTGCGCTTTGTGCAGGCCACGAAGAATCCCATCAACCAGATGCGGCTAACAAAACGATTCAATTTCGGAACGATCGCGGACAAGGATTTCAAACAGGTGGCTCTGACCAGAGAAAAGCAGCGAGACTCGAACATGCATGTCGATGTCCTGACCGGCCAAGGATACCTCGCAAACACTATTATCCGCGGGACCGAAACGCCAAAGGAGATATTCGTCTGCGGGTTCGCCAGTATGACCGGCATTTCCAGGCTCAATTCCGTCGATATGTCCGTTCTGGATGGCACGACGACACTTTCCTCAAATTCTTTCGAGTTTGAGAATGGTAATGCCGACCCAACGCACATATATTCTTACGATGTCACAAATACCAGACTGGTAAAAATCGCGCGTCCATCCATGACCATCTTCGTATCCACGTACGGTTCGCTCGGAAGCGGCGCATCGAACTTCAACTACGTCCAGGACATAGCGCCGGAAAGTAATCCGGACGGAAACATCCTTGTTACCGACCACATGAACCATAGGCTTAAGGAGCACAAGAAAAAGGGACTGACATTCGTTAGACAATACGGGCAATTAGGATTCGGGTCTACCAGCTTCTACAACCCGACAGGCGCTGATTGGGACAACCGTAATATATATGTCTGTGACGACGGGAACCAAGCGCTGAAGAAATTCGACCGAGACTATAAGTTCGAGAAACAGGCCATCCTTGACATAAATACTATCGGTAATTGTGCTGTGCGCGTCACACCTCAGTATGCCTACGTGGCGTACAACAGGGGCAGCGACATCGCCACATACTTCATAGATGTCGTCCTTGAAAAACGCAATAAAGGCGATCTTTCTCTCGTCAAAAGGGTGGTTCTTAGACCGGATGGTGTGGTTGCAAACAGCACGTACTCCATACGAGGCACGATCGGACTGCATTCGAAATTCGTAACCGTATCATTCAATGACAATGCGTTGATAGCCGGCAATTTCTATTTGCAGAAGCGCCTGCAATCAGATTTGACTCTCGTAGACGAGGTTGTTTCGCAAAGTTCTATGCTTGGCGTAATCGCCGATGGGCTACAGAGAGAGCCGTCGCAGAAAACGGACAAAATCAATTTGGGCATCGGCAAACCTGACCCATTCATTCAGTTAAAATTTTATGCGAAAGACGAATTAGAGAGCGCATTCAAACTGTCAGAAATGAGCATATTGGCTGATGCGCTCGAATATACGCCTTGATTAGAAGAATTGGGCTGCTATCATCTGCCACATTTCTCTTTGCATTGATGGAATGCAATGTCCACGCTCACGCCATCTTCGACGCCTCGCTTTTGCGATACGGTACTGTTAATTCAGCCAGGTTAGACGCAGACTCCGTCACAATGATGGGTCCTAATCCGTTCGTCACAATAAATTCTTCTGCGGATATTCTGAACCTCACGCTTAGCACGAGGACGCAGGTCTGGTACAATGAAGGCACGGCGTTAAGTGGCGGCCACGTCACAAGCGTGGACTGCGCTGGCGCGAACATAAATTGCACGCAGTCCGGTTCAAGCATTACGGTAACAATAACAGGAGGCGCAGGTGGGGAGGTATTTGGTTACGTTTCAACCCGAAACATTTCCATGGACAATTTTGCTCTAGTTGGAGCCTCTATAACGGAGACTGGGAGGATCATCGGACAAGGCTCAGCTACGATCAGGGGAATCATCATTTCAAGTGCCGGAGCTTTAATGGGCGGGACTACGATCCAAGGCGTATTTTTACTCGAAGGCGGTACTTTCCAGTTTAGGAATGGAACAAATGAATTTAGCATGACCTTTGCTACAAGACCTTCGGCTGGACAGCATTTGATGGTAACAGATGTAACGGGAGACAGAGTGCTCATTACGGGCGGCGGTGACAGCGCTGGAGGCGGAGGAGTAGGAGACGGCAACCTTATTTTATCCGTTGGCACAGGATCCGCGCAGGCGTTTAATTGGGTTTCCAGCCCTACGGTCAACATCAATTTCAGTTCAGGCACTCATATCGTTCAGTTGCGGGGCGGAGCCACGGCGTATATCTCTTTGGATTTTTCCTCAATCACGGCCAAGGGAGATACGCTTCTTCCTAAAGCTGATTTCACTCAACATACGACCACAGCCGGATCTTTAACGGCTAATCTACTTACCTGGACTTCTACGGCTACGGTTAGGATAGACGAGTTACAAGCGGACTTGTCTACGCATAGCGTAAGAGTTGATGAACTTCAAGCTGATCTTTCTACACACTCTGTTAGGATAGACGAATTGCAAGCTGATCTCTCAACTCATACTGCTGATATTGATGATCTGTGGACAGGAGCGGCTTCCACATGGTCTGTGCTTTCCACAACGGGAGTGTCGCTAAGCAGGTTATGGACAGTGACTAAGTCCACTTGGGATGCTTTCACGAATTTTACAAGCACGACTCAGGTGGCTATAGACTCTAAAATTCCCAACACAGACGACGTGCTTAGATCAACTCATATTGCTCCTCATCTTGTGTTAGAAGGCGGTTTATCTGTCGCTTCTATGTCGGCTACGGGCGAATTTGATATGGGCGCCAACTCTATCGTCAGCGTTTCCAGCATCACCGTTTCTTCCGTTGTCTTTAATACGCCAGACTTTGGCAGCGGCGGACCAAGGGTTCAGCACAATATCCCCTGGATGGAACATTACGTCACATCTTGTCCGAACGCAGCAATCTCAACGATAACTGTGTCATTTTCCACAGCCCCTACTCTCTACATCACGTTTTTTGGAACTCCAAACGCATCTCCGAATGGCGGAGATATCTTCGTCACATTTAACAATCAGGCTTTGGGATCGTCTAACCGCTCCCCCGTTTACACTGTGAACCGCTCGACGGCGACTTTTGCAAGATCAAGTTTTTCTGTAAGCACCACAACCGCTCTGGGAATTCCTATATTTGGAGCAGAAAGCTCATTTTCGACAAACACATACAGAACTATGGAATTGAAGGTCATTGGGAACCAACTAAATGTGGTAAAAACGATAATGGGGCATGCTGTAATTGCGACAAGCACAAGGACTGGTATCATCGCTACTTCCCATATAGGTTCGTCTTATATTGACCATGCGACCTGGCATGTGGACAATCAAATAACTTCCGTGAGCGTATCTTTGATACGGCAAGGCCGCGCTTATGCAGAAGGCTCAAAATGGGCTGCTGGAAGCTGCTTATGCGTTGGAGGCCGCAGGGAGTTTGAAATAGGGAGATGAAAGGGAGATGAAATGGAACTAAAAGAGCTTAAAGTCCTGATTGAGGCGGTGGATACAACTCTTCCAAGGGACTTGGATGCTACGTCAAACTTTGAGATCAGGGCGTTAAAGTCCATTGTGAAAGAGCTTGGGCTTCAATTTTTCTCGATAGTCGAGGGAATCCGGTCGATTCCTGGCGAGACGGCGCACAAGATTTGAAGGAGAAAAAATTAAAATTAGGTTTTTTGCAGTTGCCTTCACGATTTTAGCCGAGGTTTCTGGCTGTTTCGCCCACACAATCCTTGGAGATGCCGCAACGCTGACGCGCGGCATTTTGCCTATGGGCAGATTGGATACGCCCGTCATGCAACAGACTTCAGTATTATTTGATGAAGGTGTGGCCCAATCCGGAGGGAACCTTTCGGCCATTAATTGTGTCGGCGCTAATATAGGATGCACTCAATCCAACACTACAGGAACAATTACATATACAGCCACGGATGCTTCAAGGCCATTTCGAATTATGATCGCAACATATTCCGGAAATAATCCGGATGTTCAAGGGACGACGACGGAAGTTTTTGATTTCGCAATCTCGACCATGGGCGGATTGCTGCCTTCGACATCAGGAACCATCTATGTTAGCGCCGGCGATTATATTTACTCCGGTAAAAAAACGACTGTTCCAGCGAATGTTGAGATCATTTTTGACAAGGGAGCATGGATTAAATGGGATACGGCGCGGCCATGGAATTCAATATTTGCCGTCAGCGGAACCATCACAAATCCAAATCTGGATATAACAACAAGTATCGTCATTCCTTTAGGAAACCCTGGTTATGCCATTTTTGATATGTGGGGAGGTGGAAAGGTAAGAGGTGGAGAAGGTAAGTTGTTCTTTAACATGGTGAGCTTAAACGATTACTCACCCTTGATTGCCAATTTTGGCCCTTTGTCAAGGAACGCGGAAGTTTCTAATTTCACGGTATCGACATTTTCCATCGTTCAGACAGCCAACTCTCCGCAAAGTATGACCATGTTTGGAATTGACGGCAGTACTGGCGGGTCCATCATAAATTTTAGGACGAAAAGCAAATCTGAAACTGCTGGTGCTTCAATAGGAATCTTAAACGTAGAATCCTGTGATGGATTCTTGATTTCTGGCGGGGATTGGGAATGGAACGGTAACACCGTGGCCACCATCGGCGGTTTCTCGGATACCGGAGAGATGATTCGTGGATTCAAATGGATCGACACAAATATCAGGCTTAAAACAGATGCAACTACTTCTGGAAGTATTGATATATCACCAACAACAGCTGTCCTTATTTCATCAGGCAATGCCATAGACAATCTCAACATTATTTATGATGTGGCCACGACGAATCCATTGATACGATTTTCCGCTCCTGCCCTTGCTTTTGGAGCGATCACAATTTCAAACAACCGAATTTTCCATAATACGCCAGGCAGTTCCGGTGGAGGATTTTTAGTCGATGGGGGAGGAGTTGTAAATCTTCTGTTTATGAATAACAGTATTTGGGGCACCACAGGATGCATGTCGGATAGCGGAACTGGAACCAAATGGGCTGGAAATGAGAATTACTGTCAGGGAAATGAGCAATAACTTTTGTCAGTGCTCACAGAACCCAAGGTAAATATGCTTTGCACGGAACCGAGAGATCATCCTAATGAGAGAGGTTAAATCAGGCGTGAAAACATTATATTTTTTATTGACAATTATTGCAACTCTGTCGACTTCAACATTTTCCCAAGATTGGAAATATGAGACCGGCAAGGGATTGATTTATCCCGTGGCGAAAGTGAATGGGTACACCGCGTGGACGCAAAGGGAGCAAAGCGACCTTGAGGCCAAATTCGACGTGTGGAGAGACACAATGGTCATAGTGACTGAATTTCTTTCCCCGTCTCCGTTTGAAGAAACGCTTTCCACGATAACGGTATGGAATTCAAAATTTGAATTCGACCGAGCCAAGACAACTGAAGGACTTAAGGAATTAGCGGAGAAAATTTACACAGAGATTCAAGTGGACAAGGCAATCAGAGGCGCTTTCGCAAGGCAATCTTCTTATGACTGGATCGTATCTGAACTTAAAAAGAGATAAAGTTGATTAGATGGATGACTTTTTCAAATTCTGGCCGACCATCACATGGATTTTGCTTACCGCATTTTATACCGGCATTGTTTGGTATAAGGTGGAATCCGCAAGAGGAGCAATAAAGCTCTTGTTTGAAAAGGTAGGTCAATTAGAGAAGCATACAGCTAAACATTGCGCCGAGATAGAGAATTGCGAGGCATCCATTCTCAAAGTGGAAAAGGAATCAATGGAACACAGGCAGGAGGCGACTAATCGGTATGCGGCTCTCGTTATCCGTGTCGATCAGATATTTTCCTTGCTTACGGAGATTCAGCGAGGGATGAAGTGAGCGATCTAAAAGTAACCGGACTACATCCGAAATTGGCAGATACCGTATCCGCTATATTAAATGAAGCTAAAGCCAGGGGATTTTCAGTCGGACTTCATTCTGGCCTCAGAACTTTCGAGGAACAGGACAAACTGTATGAACTCGGCAGAACCATTGTCAATCCAGATGGCAGAACGGAAGCGAATCCAAGAGGAAATGTAATTACCAAAACCATTGGCGGATTTAGTTGGCATAACTATGGGCTTGCGGCAGACATTGTTTTTAAGGATTCCTCCGGCAACTGGACATGGAATAAGACCCATGCCCAATGGGATGATCTGGGCAGGATCGGAGAAATGTTTGATCTTGATTGGGGTGGACGTTGGTCCCGGTTTCCTGATTATCCGCATTTCCAGATTTTGGGAAGGCTTAAACAGATTAGCATTTCAGCGGCCAGAAAAATGGCTTTGGAGAAAGGTATCGAGGAACTTTGGAAAATGGTATGACTGTTCAAGACTTCTTCTGGATTCTCGCCACCGTAGCCTTCGGAATTTTGACTCTGCCATCCCAGAATTTGTGGCAGACTTTCTGGTGGTGGTAGTGGATTGAGTGAAATGGAGGCTAAACAATATGAAACTAAGTGGAAGTTGGCGGACAACTTTGGGAGGCGCTGCTGTTATCCTGGCGACGATTGCAAATGCGATTAGGGCTGTAACGGACAACGATCCTGCGACGAACCTGAATTTTGAAGTCCTTATCGCTGGCATCTCCGCTGGCCTGGCCATGATTGCGGCCAGAGATAATAAGGTATCCTCAGAAGAAGCCGGGGCAAAATAGAACTTAGTTTCTATACATTCTCACTGATCTGGAACTTAGCCGGCACTAAAGCTCCCTTTGCGCTGGTTGAATGTACGGCGGCAATATTCGGCAATTAAAAGCGAGTCGGCCATTGCATGTGTGATTTTAATTTTAGGAAAAAGCCTTTGTGCAGCCGCCTTGCTGACGTTCTTATCCCCGCGCGTGAGGCATCCCATGGCCTTCTGCCATTTTTCCGGCTGGACAAACTCATGCGGGATACCGCTAGCCGTCAAGATGCCGCGCAGGAAACCGTAGAAGTTGCCGAACGTGAACATGCCAGTCACGCCTGCGCCTGGGAAGGCATGGACGCGCTCGACCATCGCATAACCTTCCTGCCGTGCGGCCATCCACCTCTCAAACAGATCTGTCCATAAGTCGCGTTCCGTGACCTTGCCGAACGGGATGGCGGCGACATATTTGCCATCTCCATCGAGCCACGCAATCGCGCCGGACCTGCCTGGATCGACGCCGATAAAAATTATGGCGCGTGCCTCATAGCGACGTCTCTGAAATGAACGATCCGCAAGCTATATAGGACATCAGAGACTTGCGTTCGGCTTCGCTCATGCGGCCGTAGGCTTCCAAAAAACAGCCGGCAACGAATGAGGCGTCAACGTGTTTCTGATTTAACAGAAACGCGGTGGTAATAACTAATGCGCTCGGTTTCATTTTCAGTTTCCTCCTTTCTTCTATCAGTCTACGATAAGCGTGTCGTCGCTTGCCGTTGCAACAGGAACATCGTCTTGGACCGGTTTGGAAACCGAAGCGACGAACTGTCTGATTGCTTCGATGTTATCAAGCACAAGCTGCGCCTTTGTCAGACCAAGGGTCACTGGGAAAAATTTAGATTTTCCCTTTGTGCCGGTGATCATGATTACCGGATAAACCTTCCCGTTTTGCGCCTTAAATGAACTTATTTCGGTCGGCATGTTTATGATTCTCCTATTTTAGTTTTTTCTGAATCTGCCCGGCTGGCTGCATGTGGCAAAATGCGATGTGAATCTCCATCACCGTCCGCGCCGGCAAGTCTACCGGCATCTTCCTGCCGGTCCGTAAAGTCATCTGAATTTTTCCTCCAAAAATATGCGAAGGCACCACTCGGAGATGCGGCTCACGATGGCCTCGCCGGTCTCGCCGAACTTCTCCTTGATCTCGACTGGCTGCGTGTCCGTCGTTATGACTGTATGGCGATCATGGGCGTATCGCGCGTCGATGACCTCAAAGAGCTTCTCCATGCGGTGTTTGGTCGGATTCGGCCTCGTGAAGTCGTCGAGGCAAAGCGAGGCGGTCTCCTTGAAGTCCCATATCCGGTTGTTGTCGTCTTGGATGATGTCAAGCATGGCGATTGTGCTGATGAAGTGCCCGCCGGTTTTTTTCATTACCTGCGCCCCTAGACAACTTTTGCCGGTCCCGATCTCGCCATAAATGACGGTCGATCGTTTGGCGGCCTCGGCGTGCCTGTCCGGAAGGTCGTACCAAAAGAACCTCGCGGGAATGCCCTGCCTGGTCCAGCGTCGGCGCTCGTCCTGCGCGATTGCTGCCTCTATAACTGGACGGCGTTCCTTCGCATCCGCAACGTCACATGGTTCGCAATAGATCGCATAGTATGGCCTCTCGGTCATTTCTCCGCAGCGTGAGCACTGCTTTATGACTAGCTCAGTGTATTTCTGGAAATCCATTCACTTTTTACCAGGTCTGGAATATGACACATCCCTATTGTCTCCAAGAGCCATACCAGTGTATTTATTCACCAGTCCCACCCGCCTTTTTTTGAGCCAGTCTCCGCCGCTTCCATAAACCCATGCATGTGGTTCATAACAGCACCGTTCAAACTCCAATCAAGGGCGCGCTTCTCCAATTTATTCTTGACTTTTCGAATGATTTCTTTCGCTTTTTCCACCGATTTGGCGGCTGTTAGCAGGGCGACCGCGCTCTTGCAGTTCTGCCGTACGAAACCAGGGGGCATGTTCCCGTCTTGAATGCCCTTTAGGCGCGCATATTCGGCTATAACCTCAAGCATATCCGTCCTCTTTGACGGTTTTGCCTTGGACGGCTCGGGTCCCGCTGGCTTGGCTGCACCGAGCGAAAAATCGAGCTGCTCGGCGAATGACTTGACATGGGTTGCGAATTCCTTGAAAGGCTTGGACATCACTACCATGGGCTCGCCCAAGTCTTCGTTTACCCGGACAAGCTGGCAATCTGCCAGCCGATTCGCCATCCTGTTAGCCTCAATCGGATCCTCCGACAACTTGCTGACATTGCAAATCCCGAACCTCGACTCTGCCATGACCTTGACGGCGGCATGAATCTGCGCCGGCTTGAGGCTGGCCAGGAAGTTGAGCAATTCTCAACCCCCTCTCCCATCCTCGTACCCGTACCCGCTCCCGCTCCCGCTCTCGTACCCGCTCCCATCCTCGTACCCGTACCCGCTCCCGCTCCCGCTCTCGTACCCGCTCCCATCCCCATACCCGCTCCCGTCCTCGTCCCTGTAGATGGTCGTTATTTTTTCCATACAGGCACGCTCTCTATGGATTTGCGAGCAATGTCAGTCACATCCAATATTTCAATTGCTTCCAGAAGAAGGATATGATCTACAATCTGTGGGAACTTACAATTCTCAGGGTTTTTTGTCCCTTCCATAGCCATTTATGAAAGCGATGCGGCTCCATACCAGTACCACAAACGCCTGGCATTATTCAAGTCAACTTCTTTCCCGTTTCTTGATTTAAGCTCGCCGGCAAAAACTCCTGCGGAATGAGTTCGGACAATTACATATTTTTGCTCTTCCATTTTACTTACCTCCCTTTGCTATTATTTATGAACGCACTCCATCCCGGACGGTGAATGTGACGCCAGGGATTTTAGCGGTTCCCTTTGTCGCCGTTGCCATCTTTTTCAGGTATGTCAAGTTCGGCTCAATGGCCTCCATCGGCGCGTCCCCATCAAGACACGCCTGGGCAAGGCGCGGGAGATCAATCACTTCACTTACCCCATAATATTTCACGAATGAAACCCCCGCCACGGGGGCGGCTTTGGGAATCAGAACTGGGGCGGGCGGAGGCACAGGCTGAGCAAGGATAGCCTCCGCACGGTCATGGTCGCCGCTTTTGGCCGCTTCCTCCGCCATCGCGATCTGGTCGTCCTCCTGCTGTTTCTTGGCCTCGGCCAGGAGCCTCTCTTCCTCAAGTCGCCGCAAACGCTCTTGCTCCCTCATCCAGGCCGCCATGGGGGCGTCCAGGATGTCCATAGCCTGATCGAAAGGCGCTATGGCATCATCCAGCAGCTTGATCGCTTCTTTCCATGCTTTTGTGGTCGAATCCCGCAAGGGCTTGCACTTGAGAATGGCCTCCTTTTTGAATCCGTTGACCAGCTTTCTGAACTCTGCCGCCTCGCGGAATTGGGCATCGTCGGTGATGCGGGCAAGCTCAGTCGCCTTCGACACGGCGTCATAGGCTTTCTGTTGTACAGCTTCAACCAAGTCTTTGGTGACTTCTTCGTTCATTTATTTTTTCCTCCCTTTTAGTCCGAACTGTCCGTAAAAACAACTTCTTGATTTTCTCGTCGTTATGGTAAGCGATCATAACGTCGATCCTCCGCCTGTAAAATCAGGCAATGGATCACCTTCAAGACAAACAAAAAGATGGAGAACACGGGAATTGAGATTCACATATTCGCTCCTGGGCGGTAACACCATCACGGCCTTGCTCTCTACCCCCAGGAAAAGCTCCTTACACTTCTGCAATTCCTCCCAAGTAGGGACTCGGTTGGCACATGACATAGAAAGATGCCGCCATCTCTTACCATCGGATTTAATTTCGTCGTCCACAATGACGATCTGTCCTTCATTATAGTTGACGAATTTCCGGCCGTCGCCCCAATCCTCTATAACCCATTGAGGCGGTAAGAACATCGGAATCCGATAGGTTAAAATATCGCTCATACATACTCTCCTTTTATTTCGTTGTTCATTTTCCAGTTATAAATCACAACAGCTGATAAAAAAACGGGTCCGTCGTTTGGGTCTGAAAATTGCGTTACCCTATGGGTTCCGTCCTGGTTCAATTGGAGTCCGAGGCGCACAAACTTTTGCCAGGGAATATCGTATTTGTAGCCGACGGCCAGAGCATGGGCTGCCGTTTGGAGTGTTGCCCATACCGGCATAGGATAGGTCTTAAATTCGAGAATGGCATGTTTACCTTCCCACGCGCCGTAACTGTCCGGAATTGTGCCGAACATATAAATCGGATGGTGCACCGGCACTTCGTTTTCATTCGGGAGATACCGTCCTTCTCCAAGGAACCGGCCGTAGGCGTCTATGTAGCCCTTGATGGACGGGTCAACACTTGCCCAGTCCAGGCACTTCTCGGCCAGATATTTGCAGCCCAAGTGGACGGCCTGGCCGCGGATTAAGTCGCGTTCGGCCGCCCACCTGACGTCGATTATTCCCAATCCCTTAAGCACTTCGGTCGCGCCGGGCAGACGACGGTCTCCGAGCCAATACTTGTGCTCGACCTCGTCGAACCTGAATTTTAAGGTTCCCATTGTCGTCCCAGGCAATTCCAAGCGCATTAGAACTCGATCAGGTTCCCGTTCTTGTCCACGACCGGCGCGGATTCCTGTTGCGGGACCGCTTCCAGTTTCTTCGGCATGGCGACGGAAGATACGGCTTCGGTTTCTCCTGGAGTGGGTATCTCGCTTTCGTCGGCTAGCATGCCCAAATCCTGTGGCAACCCCAATTCGGTGCGCTCATCCAGTGTGACAGCCTTTTGCGTCTCGATCGTAACAGGAAGGACTTTGATCAATCGGCGGATAACGGTCTTCTTCCCCATTTCCTCATAGTCGTTCAGCCACGGTCCCACGATTTTGCCCTCTTTGTCTTTGCTCGGAGAGCGGAACATGATCTTATCCACTTCGTATTTCTGCATGACGTCGAACTGCCCTGTCCCATCTCTCATTCTGGCAATAGCATAAAAAGCTATCGGAGCACCGGCATCAACCGTGCTTGGGAATGGGACATGCTTTATCATTGCGTTGGTTCCAAATTCAAACAGGAATGTGTCCTTGTCGTGAACAACGCGTGCCTCGATTCCGGCCATCTCTTTTGACCGGCGGACAAGAGCGATCAGTCCTTTGTAACCGGCAATGAACTGCACTTCGCGTCGACCTTTCCTATTGTTCCAGAACGGAACTAGATATGCATGTCCTAGAGTCCCATCCAATTCAAGCCCCAGCTGTGCGGCCTGAATGATCGCGCCGACAAGTGTGATCGGCTCGCAATCCAAAAGTGTGGGATTTCTCTGAATCGAAGTCATGGCGACGCGCAAGAAGCGAGGCATGTCCATGAACTTGGGAAGCGCAGCCTTGATCTGGGCTTTGCTTTTGTCGAGCATCTCCCGGACCGTGCTGATTTTATTTGGTGGCCTTGTTGCGACCGCCGTCTTTTGCTTCTGTTTTTCTGTCATTGGATCTCCTCCTTCTGAGAGTCGCTCAATCGCGGTATTTCTCTTTTACTAAACCTCTAAAATGTACGCATGCCTCCTCAAATCTAATTTTGTCGCCATGACGAGCGGCAAAAACCTCATCTCCGCTATTGGCTGTATAAGCTGCATAATCGCCGCGATCTCCTTCAACTAAAACGGTAATTGTGCAAATATCTTGATTAGTGTAAGATGATGGATAGTACCGTTTGTTTATGCCCAAGATTTCCGGCATTTCTTCAGCCATCATTGGTTCTCCTACCGTGTCAATGTCTCTCTGCGTCACTCCATCAGGCAAGTTTGGGTCGCTCATATTCTATCTCCTTTATTTCAATCTTTTCTTCATTTGCGTGATCTAGTCTAGCTATTTGCCGCCTCCATCCATATTTCGCAGGCGGTGACGAAAACTTTTTCTCTCAGCGCCTCCGCCGTCACCTCTGCTGCTGCCGCCGCCGCCGCCGCCCTAGCCATCCTTGCTGCCGTCACCTCCGTCTTCTCCGCCTCCAGCAC
>Ga0137829_10109126_pt1 | contig 35191 bp, 27 predicted proteins | sample OV2TP2_FD_97737 | JGI IMG/M metagenome (GOLD analysis project Ga0137829, IMG submission 97737) | reverse complement strand
GCAGGAGGGTGAGTGGCCTGCCCTCCGAAGCTTTAGCGCAGGAGGGTGAGTGGCCTGCCCTCCGAAGCTTTAGCGCAGGAGGGAGAGTAGCCTGCCCTCCGAAGCTTTAGCGCAGGAGGGCCCGATGTCCAGTTGGGAGCTGTCTTCACTAGTAAAAGCAACCAGGCCCCGAAGGGGCCGTAATGTAAGTAGCCCCCGGTGAAATCGGGGGGAATGAGAAACCATAATTGGAATGAACCCCGGAGGGGTTCAATGTTTGGAATAATTTTATTGAACAACATGCAATATTACAGTCTGAATAATAAATCAACTTCAGTAAGTTTCAGGGAAGCAACAATAAAAGGCCAGGCGCCCGACAAAGGACTTTATTTTCCTGAAACCATTCCACAGGCAGACAAGGATTTGATTGAGGGAATAGAAAAACTTTCTAATGAAGAAATTGCCTTCCGGGTAATCAAACCTTATGTTGCCAATGAAATACCTGAAGAGGAACTCTTCAGGATGGTAAGTGAAACGGTAAACTTTCCCATTCCGCTTGTACAGGTCAGCGATACTATTTTTTCACTTGAGCTTTTTCATGGTCCCACACTCGCCTTCAAAGATGTAGGTGCAAGATTCATGAGCCGGTGCCTGGGTTTTTTTTTAAAAGATGAAAAAAAGAAGGTGACTGTGCTGGTTGCCACTTCAGGCGATACCGGCGGCGCTGTAGCCAGCGGATTTTATAATGTACCGGGGGTAGAAGTTGTGATTCTGTACCCTTCAGGGAAAGTGAGCCCGGTGCAGGAAAAACAACTCACCACTTTTGGTAAAAACATCCGTGCACTGGAGATTGAAGGCACTTTTGACGATTGTCAGCAAATGGCAAAGGCCGCGTTTGCTGATGAAGAAATCAATCAACAACTTTTTCTAACTTCTGCCAATTCAATTAATGTGGCCCGATGGCTGCCGCAGCAGTTTTATTATTTTTTTGCTTACAGGCAGTGGAAGGATAAAAATCATCCGCCTGTAATATGTGTGCCCTGCGGAAACTTTGGCAATATCTGCGCCGGCATACTTGCCTGGAAGTCCGGTTTGCCGGTGTCTCATTTTATTGCGGCATGTAATATTAATGATGTTATCCCCCGCTATCTTCAAACTTCAGAATTCAAACCTCAAACTGCAAAAGCAACGCTGTCTAATGCAATGGATGTAGGCAACCCCAGCAATTTTGTACGCATACTGGAAATTTTTCATCACAATTTCCCGGAACTGAAAAATCATCTCACTTCTTACAGTATTACCGATGAGGAAACTTTGGACACCATCAAAGAAGTTTTTGAAAAATACCATTATACCACAGACCCCCATGGCGCCGTTGGCTATCTGGCATTACAGCGCTATTTAACCGGCTATCCCTGGCGGAAAGGAATTTTTCTTGAAACGGCTCATCCTGTAAAATTTCCGGAAGCAGTACAATCAGCCACTGGTGAGGAAGTAAGTATTCCCGCCTCAGTGCAGGGAATTATGAACAGCAAAAAGGAAAGTATTTTAATGAAACCGGGTTATCCCACTTTTAAAGAATATTTATTAAGCTAATTCTTCTTCTCCGGTTTTGACATGGTGCCGAATACCCAATCCCAAAGCTGGGTGGATACGCCAAAATCCTTATACGGATTTTTGTAGTGATGATAAGCATGATGCTCCCACAGCTTCTTAAAAATTCGTATGGGGTGAAACCGGTGTTCAGCATAATGAAAAGAAATATACAGAATATATCCAATCATAAAGCCGGAGAAAAACGGGAATGAAAAATCACGCAGGACAAGCCAGAACAAAGCCAGAAAAACAGAAGCAATGATAAGCGCCGGCAGCGGCGGCATGGCCAGCCGGTCGGGGTCACGCGGATACTGGTGGTGAATACCGTGGGCATTGTACTGAAGGCGGTAAAGAAATTTTGAATTGGTTTCGCTGTGGTATAAAAAACGGTGTACCATGTATTCGGCAAAAGTCCAGAACAATACACCGCCGGAAAACAACAGGATGATGTGCCATACAGCCAATCCCACCCTTGCATAGCTGTACCAAATCACAAATGCTGCTACCAGTATCCACATTACCTGCACCACCCAGACAGGCGTGCGGGAAAGATATTTTTCAACAAACGGGTTTTTGAACAGAACACCTTTTTCAGTCTTTTGGGGTGCCAGGTGTTCGGGCATTTTTATTTGCCCGTTGATGAAAGCATAATATTGCCTTACATTTTCTTCCATAGATTTTTTTATTATGGTTGGTATAAATTTAAATCCTGCAACAGGCCGCCGGCTGCTGAAAGGAACTGAAATTTTGAGGGAAAATATTTTTTCATAATTTTTTTTCAAACAACGCCAAACATCCATCAAACAAGCAAACCCACCTCCGCTGATAATCCGGCGATGTATTTATGAAACAGAAAGCTTCGGCAGGCAGGCCACAGGCATTTTCACTTTTCCTCTTTTCTCTCATAACTTATCTTTGCACCGAAGCGACCGGTTATGCATGATATAGAGCCATTTTACAACTGGAGACATATATATATAAGCGAGGAAGATGTGCGTTCGCCCTTTTACGGCCAAACTTACTCCGAGTTTGAGTTCACCCAGACGGTTTACAATTATTATATCCATCCTCAGTGGGACAGCTTTGGCAGTCGCACCCTGTACCTGAAAGTGCTGATGGCCGATTATGAAGAACATTACGCCATCATCGAGCTCCTCGGCGAGTGGAATGATGCTATTGAAAACGACATCATGACCCTGAAACGGGAAGTGATTGACGTGTTTGAGGCGCAGGGCATCAATAAATTTATCCTGGTTGCCGAAAATGTGCTCAACTTTCACAGCGGCGACAGGGATTATTATGAAGAATGGTATGAAGAAGCCAATGACGGGCATGGCTGGGTGGTGATACTGAATATGCCGGAAGCCACCCAGTACGACCTGCGCAAAGCAAAGCTGGACCGCTATCTCGAACTTTTCGATTTGCCCGAATGGCGGATATACAAACCCTTCCATCTTTTCCGAAAAATTGATGCTGTAGAGAATGCCCGATTGCATGAATAACTGCAGGCTTAAACATTTCCTGTTTTTTTGGCCCTGCCGCTTTATTTTTGCGGCCTGAAAAGGGTTCCTTGCTGTAAACTACCAGATTTATGAATTGGACGCAGTGGCTTACTTCCTCAATAGGCAAAAAGATTGTGATGGGTGTGACGGGTTTGTTTCTTGTTTCTTTCCTCGTGGTGCATGTGGGTGTCAATGCCTGTATTTTCAAAGATTTGTTTGTGCCTGATGATGACGGTGACATGTTCAACCGGGCGGCCGATTTTATGGGCCGTACGGTTGTCATCCGCATCATGGAAGTTGTTTTGTTTCTCGGCTTTTTCATTCATATTATTCAGGGTCTGGTTCTGGAGTTTGAAAACCGCATTAAAAGAAAAAAAGGTTACCAGGTAGATATGGGCAACCGCGGCAGCACATGGTACAGCCGCTCCATGGGATTGCTCGGTACACTGTTGCTGTTGTTTCTCATTCTTCACTGGTCGCATTTCTGGGTGCCGTCACGCTTCACACATGCCGGGCTTGAATATCCAAAAGTATTAAGCAACCAGAGGCTGGCTCATGATATGTTTCAGCTGATGAAGGAAACATTTAGCCAGTGGTGGGTGGTAATTGTGTACATCGCCGGCTGCATGTCGCTGGCATGGCACCTGGCGCACGGATTTCAGAGTGCATTTCGCACACTCGGCCTGCACAACAGCCGCTACCTGAAAATGGTGAATGCATTCGGTATCGGTTTTTCCATCATCGTACCGCTGCTGTTTGCACTGATGCCGCTGAGTTTTAAGATGGGGTGGATTGGGTAAACCCCCTGTCCCCCTGAAGGGGAGACTTTGATCGAATAGTCCTGAAAAAATTGAATAGCTCTTTAATAATGATATAATGATGATGTCGTAAGCTGTGTTGCTGCAATGAAGCTTCAGTGGCGACGCTTTGTAAAACCCGACATTTATCGTCGGTGTCCGTTTGACTGCAACAATTCTGTTGAACAATGATGGTGCCTGCAAAATGGGAAGAAATTTCATATCTCCGCCGGCGGTTGAAATTCTTGGAATGAAGGAAATTTCAAGCAGGGAAGTAAAAAGCTCAGCAGCATAATGCAGCGTACAGGCGCCCGGCCGGCTGAGCATATCCGGGTCAGTAATAATTCAACAGGTTTTTTTATATGAATAACTGAAGCCGGTAACATAAAAGAATAAATTATTATAAGCGATAGCTTCAACTCCGGGTATGACGGAAGAAGCAGAAAGAATAATAATCAGGAGGAGATTGCTTCGGCTTCGCCTCGCAAATGAAACAAGATTATGCTTGACGCAAAAATTCCGCAAGGTGTTCCGCTGGATCAGAAATGGACGTATTACAAAGGCCACTGCCGGCTGGTAAACCCGGCCAACAAACGCAAACTGGAAGTGATAGTGGTGGGCACCGGGCTGGCCGGCGCTTCGGCTGCTGCTTCGCTGGGCGAGTTGGGATACCAGGTAAAAGCCTTTTGCTTCCAGGATTCGCCGCGGCGGGCACACTCCATAGCTGCGCAAGGGGGAATTAATGCGGCAAAAAATTACCAGAATGACGGCGACAGTGTGTTTCGATTGTTTTACGATACCATCAAAGGTGGCGATTATCGGGCACGGGAAGCCAATGTTCATCGTCTTGCCGAGGTAAGTTTAAATATAATTGACCAGTGTGTGGCACAGGGTGTGCCTTTTGCAAGAGAGTATGGTGGACTGCTGAGCAACAGGAGTTTTGGCGGCACACAGGTGCAGCGAACTTTTTATGCAGCGGGACAAACGGGTCAGCAGTTGCTTATCGGCGCATACCAGGCACTGGAGCGGCAGGTGTCATTGGGCAATGTAAAAATGTACAGCCGGCATGAAATGCTCGATGTGGTAATGATTGACGGCAAGGCAAGAGGAATTATTTGCCGCAACTTAATCACCGGTGAACTGGAGCGGCATTTTGGTCATGCCGTGCTGCTGTGCACCGGCGGTTATGGCAATGTTTTTTACCTGAGCACAAATGCTATGGGCAGCAATGTGACGGCTGCATGGAAGGCACATAAAAAAGGTGCCTGGTTTGCCAATCCCTGCTTTACACAAATTCACCCTACCTGCATACCGGTAAGCGGCGACCACCAGAGCAAGCTTACACTGATGAGTGAAAGCCTGCGCAACGACGGCCGTATCTGGGTACCGAAAAAACAGGGCGACAGCCGCAGGCCCAATGAGATTCCCGAAGACGAAAGAGATTATTACCTCGAAAGAAGATATCCCGCATTTGGCAACCTGGTGCCAAGAGATGTGGCTTCTCGTGCTGCAAAAGAAAGATGCGATGCCGGCTATGGGGTGGGTTCATCCAAACAGGCTGTGTATCTCGATTATGCCGATGCCATCAAACGCTATGGTAAAACGGAAGCCGGTAAGCTGGGCTTCGAAAATCCGGATGAAGCAACCATTATAAGGTTGGGTAAAAAAGTAGTGAAAGAAAAATACGGCAACCTGTTTGACATGTATGAAAAAATTACCGGCGAAAATCCTTACGAAACACCGATGAGGATTTATCCTGCCGTGCATTACACTATGGGCGGCCTGTGGGTGGATTATGAACTGATGACCTCTGTGCCGGGATTGTATTGTTTGGGAGAAGCCAATTTTTCTGACCACGGAGCCAACCGGCTGGGTGCATCTGCGCTGATGCAGGGATTGGCTGATGGTTATTTTGTGATTCCCTATACTATCGGCAATTATTTGTCAGACGAAATCAGAACCAAACCGGTTCCGACGGACCATCCGGCCTTTATTGAAACAGAGGAAGCCGTTGCCAGCCGCATATCAAAACTGATGAGTATTAAAGGCAGTCAAAGCGTGGAAAGCTTTCACAAGCGTCTTGGAAAAATAATGTGGGACAAATGCGGCATGGCCCGCAATGCTGAAGGACTGAAACAAGCAATCACGGAGATACAGCAGCTGAAAAAAGAATTCTGGAGCGATGTCAGAATTCCCGGTGAGATTAATGAAATGAATCCTGAACTTGATAAAGCCGGCCGCGTGGCCGACTTCATCGAGCTGGGTGAGCTGATGTGCATTGATGCGCTGCACCGCAACGAAAGCTGTGGCGGCCACTTCCGCGAAGAAAGCCAGACACCGGAAGGTGAAGCCAAAAGAGATGATGATAATTTTACATATGCGGCTGCATGGAAATTTAAAAGTGAACACGAGTGGGAACTGCATAAGGAGACACTGAATTTTGAAGTGGCGAAGCCATCACAAAGAAGTTATAAGTAAAACCCTAAACCCCCGCCAGGCAGCCGGTCGGGCCAAAAGGGGTTATTGGAGTTTTCCTGGTTTTTAAAAGTTCATTTATTATTTGCGAAAACAAATCTAAGTTTCCCCTTTAGGGGGCAGGGGGTATCATGGAGCACCAAACTATCAATGTAAAACTCAAAGTCTGGAAACAAAAGAACAGCCATACGCCGGGGCAGTTTGAAACCTACGAAGTGAAAGATATTTCTACCGAGATGTCTTTTCTCGAAATGTTCGATGTGCTGAATGAACGGCTCATCGGCGAGGGCAAAGAGCCGATAGCGTTTGATCATGATTGCCGCGAAGGCATTTGTGGCACCTGCTCGATGTATATCAATGGGCGGCCGCACGGGCCATGGCATGCCACTACTACCTGCCAGTTGCACATGCGGGCATTCAATAACGGAGATACTATTGTTGTGGAGCCGTGGCGGGCCAATGCATTCCCGGTAATTAAAGATTTGGTGGTTGACCGTACCGCATTCGACCGCATCATCCAGGCCGGAGGATTCATTTCGGTAAACACCGGCAATGCGGTTGATGCCAATGCCATCCCGGTGGAGAAAGAAAAAGCTGATGGAGCTTTTGCTGCTGCGGCATGTATCGGTTGCGGCGCCTGTGTGGCTGCCTGTAAAAATTCTTCCGCCATGTTATTTGTTTCCGCAAAAGTTTCGCACCTCGCTTTATTGCCGCAGGGCGAGCCGGAAAAAAAGTCGAGAGTTTTGAATATGGTAGCACAGATGGACAAGGAAGGCTTTGGCGCCTGCACCAATACCGGCGCCTGCGAGGCGGTTTGTCCTAAAGAAATCTCCATTGAAAATATTGCCCGGCTGAATAAAGAATACCTGGTGGCCGGGCTGACCTCGGAATAAATTATCTTTCAAATGATATTTCGGCCCTTTATCAAAGGGCTTTTTTATTTACAACGCCCCGTCGTATATTCATCCGCTCTAATCTTGCTATTATGAAATACAAAATTCTTTTACCTGCAGCGGCAATCATTATCTTGTCGTGCAATGATTCAAACGAAATGAAAAAGGAAGCTTATAAATGGCCGGAGGGCATTGCTGCCCCCATGGCTGAAAAAAAACCTTACAGCATGGTGGCGCATGGCGATGAGCGGACTGACAATTATTACTGGATGAATGATTATTTTAAAAAGGGACCCGACAGCAGCAACGTGGTGAAATATCTTGAGGAGGAAAATGCTTATGTGGAAACCATGACTGCCGGCCTGAAAGATTTTCGGCAGAAACTATTTGAAGAACTGAAAGGAAGAATAAAAGAAAGGGATGAATCAGCGCCATACAAAGACAACGGCTACTGGTATTACACACGGTTTGAAGAGGGAAAAGACTATGCAGTTTATTGCCGTAAAAAAGAATCGCTGGACGCCGCAGAAGAAATAATTCACGATGCCAATAAAGCAGCCGAAGGCAAAGGCTATTACAGCGTGGCCGGGCTGGATGTAAGTGATAATAATGAATGGATGGCCGTGGGTGAAGATGACGTGAGCCGCCGGCTGTACGAACTGAGGTTTAAAAATTTAAAAACCGGTGCGTACTCACCGGAAACCATCCTGCATACAGAAGGTGGTTCTTATGCATGGGCGGCCGATAATAAAACGGTTTTTTACATAAAAAAAGATTTGACAACACTGCTTGGCTTCCAGGTGTGGCGGCATGAACTGGGTGCCGATCCGAAAAACGATGTAAAAGTGTACGAAGAAAAAGATAACCGCCATTACATCGGTGTGGGCAGAACAAGATCAAAGAAATACATCATCATTTATTCCGAACTGAGCGAGCAGCAAAGCGAACACCGCTTTCTGGATGCGGCTGATCCGGATGGAGAGTTCAGGGTGTTTCATCCCCGTACCATGGGCCTGGTGTATGATATTGATCATTACAACGACAAATTTTATATCCGCACCAACATGGATGCAACCAATTTCCGCCTGATGGAATGCCCGCTGGATAAAACAACAAAAGAAAACTGGAAGGAAGTGATTGCTCACCGCAACGATGTGTACCTGGCCGGCTTCACGCCTTTCCGTGACCATCTTGTGATTTCAGAATTAAAAGAAGGATTGTTGCATCTGCGCATCATCAGCCAGAAAGACAAATCGGAACATTATCTGCAGTTTGATGAGCCGGCTTACCTTGCTTCTGTTGGAATCAACCCGGAATTTAACACCAATAACCTGCGGTTCAATTACCAGTCCATGATTACACCGGCTTCGGTATATGATTATAATATGGATGAAAAAACAAAAGAGCTGAAGAAACAAACAGAAGTGCTGGGCGGCTTTGATAAAAATAATTATGCCACCGAAAGAGTATTTGCCACGGCAAGAGACGGAAAGAAAGTGCCGGTTTCAATTGTTTACAAAAAAGGAACAAAGAAAGATGGCAGCCACCCACTGCTGATAACGGGGTATGGATCGTACGGCGCCACTTCGTATGCCACATTCAACAGCAACCGGCTGAGCCTGCTTAACCGCGGCTTTGTGATTGCGCTGGCCCACATACGCGGCGGGCAGGAAATGGGCCGGCAGTGGTATGAAGATGGCAAAATGATGAACAAGAAAAATACGTTTTACGATTTTATTGACTGCGCCGAATTTCTCATCAAAGAAAAATATACATCCCGGGGACATGTGTATGCACAGGGCGGCAGCGCCGGCGGTTTGCTGATGGGCGCCGTCATCAACCTGCGTCCGGATCTGTGGAATGGTGTGATTGCACAGGTGCCTTATGTGGATGTAATAACAACTATGAGTGATGCCAGCATTCCCCTGACAACAGGAGAATATTTTGAATGGGGTAACCCTGCCAACAAGGAAGAATACTTTTATATGAAATCGTATTCCCCTTATGATAATGTGGAGAAAAAAGAGTATCCCAACCTGCTGGTGACAACAGGGCTGCATGACAGCCAGGTGCAGTATTTCGAGCCATCCAAGTGGGTGGCAAAGCTTAGAGAACTGAAAACAGACAAAAACATTATTTTATTTAAAACAAATATGGAAGCAGGGCATGGCGGCAAATCAGGCCGCTTCAGGGCACTGGAAGATGTGGCCCTGCAATATGCCTTTTTGCTTGCGCTGGAAGGAACTACAGAATAAACTTTATCTGGTTCGGAAAGGGGAGGTGAACAGGCCTCCCTTTTTTTACTCTTCATATTATTTCCTGCTGTATTGGAATTAGCAACATTTTTCATTTCGTTGCACCGGCGGGCATTTCGCCGAACCGTAACTGCAAAACACACAGCAGTCGCCCGGGCGGGGTTTCAAGATGGTTTTACAGTTTTTACATTCATAAAAGTATTGACAGGCGTCCGGGGGCATTTCTTCCTCCGTTTTATAACCACAGTTGGGGCAGGTAATTACTGACCTGGTAATAATTTCCATCTTATTTTATTTGTATTCCCGTAATGGTATAGCCGGTTGCGATAATAGCTTTTTCAATGCTGTCAATTGTTGTTTTAGAATTATCGAACTCCACAATGGCAAGGCCCATTTCATAAGAGGCGTCAGCATTGATGACACCCCTCACCCCGGTTACTTTATGCTCCACATGTTCTTCGCAACCGCTGCAGGTCATGCCACTGATGGTAAAAACCATACGCTGCAAATTTGGGTTTTCAGCTGCCGTCACCTGCTTTTCTTTTTTAGGGTAAAAAATATGTGCATACGATGGAAAGGTAATCATCAGGATTGCAAAGCCGGTTACTATTGCCAAAAATGTTTTTGAGTGTAAAAATTTTGTTTTTACCGGCGGGCCGGGCGTCTCATCTTTATCACAGCTGCAGTCTGCCTGTTCAGCTGCATTGTTTTTTGGAAAAAGCTTTTGGTACCATGCAAATCCCAAAATAAGAATAGTGAAGCCAATGAGGTAGGGCCTGGCAGGCTCAAGCCAGGCAAAAGCAGAAGCAAAGCTGCCGGTGCCTGCCACCAGAGCCAAAACCGGGGTAATGCAACAAAGGGATGAGGCGATGGCAGCAAAGACGCCGGATCCGATAAGTTTATTTGTTTTCACTGATAATAATTTTTAAAAAACCGGGAAGAATGTTCCTCCCGGTTTGACTTTACTTTTTGCAGCAGTCAGGAAGCACAACTGTTTTGCCGTCATAAGGACATTCAGGGGTGCCTTTCAGGGGGCAATTGTTTTTGGGGCACATCGGAGTGCCTTCAAGCGGACAGGTGCTTTTTTGTGATGTAAAACCGTAAGCCAGCCCTGCAATTGCCAGGAGCCCGGTTACTGCAAAAAAGATCAACTTTTGTCTCATAATTTTCTTTTTTACGGGATTAGAATTGATTTATCAAAGATCATGTGAAGGGGGAGGGGTGTCCAAATTTTTTTCAGACAAAAAATTCAATATTTTTTTTTCCATCGCCCCGGCTTCCGCCAGTTTTTCCGGTATTTCTTCCAGCTTCAGTTCCGGGAAAAGCTGCCTGAGCTTTTCAATGTTTTCCTCCTGCCCGCAATTGCCGGGGCAATGCTGATGGGCGGAAGAAATTTTTTGTGCCAAAACTTTCCGGTAAGTATCATTTAACAGAATAAACAACGTTTTCTTCAGAGTGGATTGCGCTGCATTCAGCTGAAGCAATAAATTTTCAGCTTGTTGTTCATTATCTACCTCTCCCAGCACATAGTTCAGCTGCCCGATAATTGTTTTCAGCGATGTCTTTACGTCTTTGGTCAGGTCAGTGGCTATCATACGGTTTCCGGGATTTTATTTTCGTCAAGAATTCTGAAAAAGGGTTTTAACATTTTTTCATATTCCCTGGTAAGCGAATAGAAAATGATCTGCCCCTCGCGGCGGGTCTGAATGAGATTGCCATCCTTCAGTTTCTTCAGGTGTTGCGAAACGGCCGAAATGGTCATACCGAGAATATCACTCAGGTCGCATACACAGAGTCGTTTTTCATCATACAACAGATACAGGATTTTCAATCGTACATTATTACCGGCCAGTTCAAGTGTGTGTGAAATGTAATCAAACGGGTGGTCAAGCTCTGAAACCTTCGTCTTGCAACGGTTAATTTGTGCAATATCGGCCTGTAGTCTTATGCAGGTATGGTTATTCATCTGGTCAAAGTTAGCTCAATTCCTTATTTAAGTAATTGCTAAAATACATTTTTCTTGGCGAAATTTGCCCGGCCGGGTTTATTTCAGTCTTAATACCCACTTTAGGATAGCTGCCATAAAATGCTGAATTTTACGTTTTATATGAAAAACCACCGCTTTTGAATCCAAAACGGCTGATAATAATTTTCGCTACCCTTCTGTTTACCGTCCTGGAAAGTTTTCCCCAGATCCCCGTTCAGGATCAAAAACCCCTTTCCAATCTGCGGAAGAAAAAAATTGCGGTGACTGCAGACACATTGCTGTTGGATACGCTCAGCATTATTCCCAATACTTTTTCTGTTGATGGCATACATGATACAAGCTATATGCTCGATAACATCAATGCTTTGCTGATATGGAAAACATTGCCGGCTTCTGACAGTGTGTTGATTATTTACCGGGTATTTCCATATAAACTCAACGCAGCAGTGCAGCGCCTGAATTTTGACAGTGTGAGTTATCGTTTTTATACAAAGCCGTTTGAGTTTGGCAAAACCGATCAGCCGGTTGCCAAAGGACTTTTTGATTTCGGCAACCTGAACTACAACGGAAGTTTCGGCCGTGGCATTTCCTTCGGCAACAGCCAGGATGCCGTGGTGAATTCTAACTTCAACCTGACACTGAGCGGCATGCTGGGCGACAGCATTATGATTAATGCAGCCATTACCGATAATAATTTACCCATACAGCCCGACGGCACCACGCAGCAGCTGAATGAATTTGACCAGGTGTTTCTCCAGTTTAAAAAACGCGGCTGGCAACTGAACCTCGGCGATATTGACATCCGGCAAAGCCAGAGTTACTTTCTCAATTTTTATAAACGGCTGCAGGGAATTTCTTTTGAAACAAAAAATAATTCATCCAAAACGCTGGTGAGCGGCTCCATTGCCAAAGGGAAATTCAACCGCAATATTTTCCAGGGCCTGGAAGGGAACCAGGGACCGTACCGGCTGACCGGCGCCAACAATGAATTCTTTTTTATCGTTCTGGCAGGAACGGAAAGAGTTTTTATTGACGGGGAGTTGCTGCAGCGTGGCGAAGACCAGGACTACGTCATCAATTACAATACGGCTGAAGTTACCTTCACGCCGCGGCGCCTGATTACAAAAGACAGCCGCATACAGGTGGAGTTTGAGTATGCCGACAGGAATTTTCTGAATGCCAATCTTTACCTGGCGCAGGAGTTTGAGCTGAACAAAAAGCTGAAAATAAATATCGGCACATTCAACAACAGCGATGCAAAGAACAGCCAGATCAACCAGGTGCTGGATGCCGGCCAGAAATTTTTTCTGAGCACTGTCGGCGACAGTATTCAAAATGCGCTTTATCCCTCAGCCATCGTTGATACGGCATTTGATGCAGGAAAAGTTTTGTACGAGAAAATTTATTACAACCCCGGCAGTGGTCTTGATTCGTTTTATCAATACTCCACCGACCCGGCAGCGGCCAAATACAATCTTGCTTTTACCGATGTGGGAGAAGGCAAAGGAAATTATGTGCCCGATTTCAACGGGGCAAACGGTAAAGTGTACAAATTCATCATGCCTGTGGCTGGCGTGAAGCAAGGACGATATGAACCGGTGATTGTACTGGTGACGCCAAAAAAACAGCAACTGGTTACGCTTGGCACCGATTATAAAATCAGTGAACGAACATCGCTGAAAACCGAACTGGCCCTGAGCAATTATGATATCAATACTTTTTCCGGAAAAGACAATGGCGATGACATCGGCCTGGCAACAAAAATCCAGTTTTCTAATACCTCGCCTTTTAAATCATCAGCAAAAAAACTGCAACTCATTACGGGATTTGATTATGAATTTGTGCAGGGAAAATTTAAACCGCTGGAGCGGCTGCGTAATGTGGAGTTTTCGAGAGACTGGGGCCTTGCTTTGCAAACACTGCCTTCCGATGAACACATCGTCCGGGCTTCGGCAAAACTGCAGGATGCAAAAAACCAGTCGCTCAGTTATTCGCTGATGAATTACAACCGTGGCGATGATTACAATGGTTTCCAGCACAATTTTCAGCATGTGGTCAGTTTGAAAGGCTGGCAATTCAATAACCAGTTTGCTTATACCGGGTTCAAAAATCCCTTCAGCAAAGGAAGTTTTATCAGGCCGGTAATTGATGTCAGCAGGGAGTTAAAAAAATTAGACAACTTCCGTCTTGGTTTCCGTTATACATTGGAACGGAACTCAACCCGGAACAAATCATTTGATACACTGCTGCTGCAAAGTTTTTCATTTGATACCTATTCTGCTTACCTGAAGTCTTCGGAGAAAAGAAAGAACCGCTACGGGCTTACATTTTTTACCCGGAGTGATAAATACCCGGTGGGAAAAAACCTGGTGCGTGGTGACCGGAGTTTGAATATTAACCTGCAAACGGAACTGCTGGCAAATGAGCGGCACCGGTTTTTGTTCAACGCTACTTTCCGCAAACTGAAAGTGCTGAATGGCGTTTCAAAACAAAAAGCGGATGAAACGGTTTTGGGCCGGGCAGAATATATCATCAACGAATGGAAAGGATTGCTGATGGGTAACGTGCTGTACGAGCTGGGAACAGGACAGGAGCAGAAAAGAGATTTTGTGTACCTGGAAGTACCGGCGGGGCAGGGTGAATACACATGGAATGATTATAACAACGACGGCATACAGCAGCTGAATGAATTTGAAGAGGCCCTGTTTCCCGACCAGGCAAAGTTTATCCGCATCTTTACACCCACCAATGAGTTTGTAAAGGCCAATTACACTACGTTCAACTACAGTTTTCAGCTGAATCCCAAGGCCATTTTAAATAAAAGCGACCTGAAAGGATTTCAGAATTTTATTTCCCGCATCAACCTGAAAACATCGCTGCAGGTAAATAAAAAAACAATTGCAAAAGGAAGCACTGAGTTCAGCCCGTTTAAATACGAGCTGAACGATACGGCACTGATTACTCTCGGCACCGTTTTCCTGAATACATTTTCTTTTAACCGCTTCAGCAGCAAGTGGGGCTTTGATGTGAGCAACCTGCGAAACAGCGGCAAGTCGCTGCTTACTTACGGCTATGAAAGCCGCCGGCTGAACGACTGGCTGCTGCGGTTCCGCTGGAATATCAGCCGCTCATTTACGCTTGATGTAAGCAGCAAAAAAGGATTGAACGGTTTATACACACCCGGCTTTGCCAACCGGAATTATGAGCTGAGCATTTACAACATCGAGCCCAGGCTGGTTTTCATACAGGGAACAAAGTTTAGGCTGGCGACCGGTTATAAATTTGACAATAAAAATAACAAGGCGCTTTACGGTGGCGAAAAATCCACTTCCGGTTCGGTAAGCCTGGAAACAAAGTACAATGTACTTCAGAACAGTTCGGTCACCGGCAAATTCACTTTCAGTAATATTGATTTCAAATTTCCCACCAACACAACTGTAAGCTACATTATGCTCGACGGCTTACTTCCCGGTAGCAATTATCTCTGGAGCATTGATCTTACAAAACGATTGCTTAATAATCTTGAATTGAATTTTGTATATGAAGGAAGAAAACCGGGCAGTGCAAGAACAGTGCATATCGGAAGGGCGTCAGTGAGGGCTCTCTTCTAAAGTTATTTATTTTGATTCTTTTTCAAACGCAGTTATCAAATCTTCAATTTTTATTCCTAATAACTCAGCTATGTGCTCAAGCTGTTGGAGAGAAATTTTTGATCTTCCATTTTCGTATCTGCTTAGCATCACTCGTGATATGCCTACTTCTTTTGCGAAATTTTCTTGTTTCTTCCCTTTAAAGCAACGCCATCTCTGAATATTCCTGCCAATAATTATTTGTTCCATAACAGGTTAAGGTTTATTGTAAAACCTCATTTTACATTTTGTAAAAGCCTTAACCTATTGAATTTAACAGTGAATATTGAATTTTGTGAGAGAATTGTAAGGTAAAAAAAAAAAAATCACACTTCAAAATTCTTGTGTTAAATATTTATGATAAGGAAGAAAAAAGTTATACTTCTTTTTTCAGTAATTCTGTTTGCTTGCACTAATAATGCTCAAAAATTGCAAGATTCAATTATCATTAAAAACCTGATTCAAGATAATGATACAAGTAAATATCAAATTCAGCAATTGAGCAAGGAAATACTCGATTTAAGGCAACGGTTACAAAAACAACAATTAGTTGGTATTAATAAATTTGCAACAACGTCATCTTTTCTTGATGTAGCAATAGGCTCAGCAAATAATCTTCAGGCATTAATTTTAAAGGAAAGCTATCGAAACAAGATTGCTTCACTAAACAATCCAACAAGTAATGAATTAGGCTTTAGCCTTGAGATCGAGATTAATAATTCATTAAAACCATTGCTTCAAAAAGTAAGAAAGACAAACAGCTTGAAGTTTGGGCAGGTAGTCAGTAGCCTTTTAGAAACAGGTAAACGTAGTCCTGCTTCTTTATTTCCTGCAGGAAACGTATTCACAAGTATTATAAGTATGGTTGGAAATCTTACTGTACGGGAAAAAGGGATAGATCAGCAGGATTTGGACAAATTTATTAAAAGCATTGAAAAGTATTTTAATCAATATGAAAGATTGTATAAATGTAACCTTGCTTTCAATGCCGAAATGGAGAAATTGAAAATCAAGCTTGCTCTATTGCAGGAGGACATAAGGGTACTGCTGCAGGATTTGATAATTTCACTTGATAATTCAATAAGACGACAACAATTAAAATCATTACCATCAGAGGAGTTGATACTTCGTTATTTTGATACCAAAAAAATTAATGAGCTGTTTAATAAACCGGGAAAGAAGGAAGAAGTTCAGTTTCCCCCGGACGCAATTAAAAGTTGTAAAGAGATTGCGAATACTATTCAACGTATTTATAATGAATACACTACTATTTATAATACTAACTTTCAGGATATAAAAAACATAATCAGTGATTCAAAAGCCATTTCTCCTGCTGTGGATCAATTTCAATTAAATAAAACATTGAAAGACCTTGAAAAATTATATTCAGAAAGTAAGACAATGGATTCTGATAACATGCGATTAAAAACATTGTTTGAAAGGCTTGAAGTAATTACTCAATAACCTACTTCAGGATATAAAATGTAGAATCTGATTTTACATTTTGTAAATCCTGCAAAATTATAATCCCGCTACTTTAATATCACATTTGTTTGTCCTTGGTACTAGGATGCGGGATTCTGAAAACCGGGTAACAGAGTAAGAAAAAAACTATAAACTATTTTTTATGAAAAATATTTTGTTCTTGATTGCAATTTGCTTCTGCACAATTATTGTACACTCTCAGTCAAAGATTGGTTCTTACTATTCGGGAAGTTTTACTATTGATCTTACAAGTCAAGAGAGAAGCACGGTTTGGGATACTATAGCGGCTCGAAATGGCTATAGTGGTGCTACGTTAGATAGCGTCGGATTCGATGATCAAGATCCCTCAACGGTTGACTCAGCTGCATATGTTGTTTTTTATGGGGATTATCATGGAACCAAAATCACTGTCGGCTATTACGTGACAAAGTCAAGTAATCATGGGGTGATTGAGTATTTTATTGACGATGACAACCAATCTGTAGAACGAGCTTGGCAATGTACTCCTCCAAGTGTAGAAGACTGTCCGTCTAGGGCTTGTAAGCCATATAGGAATTGGTTTTTAGGTCCAGTTGTGAGTTGTGATTGTAAAGAAAATGAACAAATTCCCTGCACACTAGTCAATAGTGGACCTGGTTGGTGGGTTGGAGTTTTAGCAGTTTTAACGCTTATTGTAGCACTTTTGTGAGAGTAAGGTTTAATATAATAGTTATAGCAGCTTATTTAAGTAAGTAAGCTGCTATCTTTGTAAGATGAAATTGAAGTCTATTAGTTTTATAACATTTTTCATATTTTTCATTCTGGATAGTTATTGCCAGACTACTTCAAAAAATGAACTTCTTAAAGCATCAAAATCATATTATGAATCATTAAAGGTTTTTTCTGTCAATGTTCTTGAGAAATTTAAACCTCCGGTTGCAGAGGATACTACAATTTTAAGGCACAGATGTTTCCTTAATAGTAATACCGGGAATAAACTTTTTTTGGGCTCAATAAGTAATAAGGGAATGTTTATTAGCCAATCAAATGAATACGTAATTGATTTGGAGAAAAAAAGTTATATATATACCAGGAATAAGGATAGAAAACATACAGCCTATAACAAAACCCATCGATTTTATCCTTTTGTTGAGGTAAATGAGTTTTTTAATCGGATAGTTAATAAGAAGTTATCAACCAGCGAAACAAATACTGAATATATACTAAGCAATGATTCATATATATATGAGTTCAGAAAAAGCGATTACAGTATTAAAAGATTTGCAAAGTTTGGGTATGACAAAAAATATAAAGGCAGTTGGTATGAGGAAACAAATTTTAGTGAGTGTGCTGAGAATGATACCTTAGCCGCTGAATATATAAGTAAAGCAGTTGAAATAATATCATTGAATGACAATGAACAGTTTTTATCTGAAAAGAAACATACTGCTCCTGTAATGTTCGACCGTTCAGTTTTCAATAAAAAGGATCTCAGAATTGTTAATGGCAATATTGAGAATATTGATAAGATGATCATTTTTATTGATTTTTTTTATTCAAGTTGTATTCCTTGTTATAAATCACATCCACTTGTTAATAAACTTTATGAAAATCGCGATAACAATTTTATGGTTATTGGTGTTGATCCAATGTTAAGCGATACATTACATATTCAACAATTTCTTGAACGTTTTAATATCAGGCATCCGGTGGTGATCGGTCATGACGCTTTACAGATTTCAAGGATACCCGGGATAGTGAATGGATATCCAACTTTTTTGCTTATTGATATTAACGGGAAAGTTTTAGAATACAGGAATGGTCACTCTGAAAAGTTTCTTAGGGATATTGAAAAAATATACTTGAATAAAAAACTGCCGTGACTCTTTTTCTAGATGTTGAATCGGAAGTGTATCACGTCTCCATCCTTCACCACATATTCTTTTCCTTCAATTCTCAGTTTTCCCGCTTCGCGGCAGGCGGCTTCGGAGCCGTACTTTACAAAATCATCATAGCTGATTACTTCGGCTTTTATAAATCCTTTTTCGAAATCTGTATGAATAATACCCGCAGCCTGCGGGGCTTTCCATCCCTCATGTATTGTCCATGCCCTTACTTCCTTTTCTCCGGCGGTGAAAAAAGTGTATAAGTCCAGCAGCTTGTAGGTGGCATGAATGAGGCGATCGAGTGCCGGCTCATGCATGCCATATTCTTCCATAAACATTTTCCGGTCCTCCGGGTTCTCCATTTCCTGTATCTGTGCTTCAATGGATGCGTTCATAATGATGATCTCCGCCTCCTCCCTGAACGTACGTGAAGCCTCATTCAGGGCTTCCAGGTGAGATCTTTTCACTGCTTCTATCAAAGCGTCAGAATATTTATTTCCGGTAAGCATGGATGCCTCATCCACGTTGGCTACATACAGCACTGGCTTATCGGTAAGAAGAAACAGATCGGCTATAGCGGTTTTCTCTTCTTTGCTCAAATCCAGGTCATGTATGTTTTTCCCTTTTTCGAGATGTGCTTTGCAGCGGAGCAATACTTCCAACTCTGCTTTCAATTTGGGATCGGCTTTGGCCTGCTTTTCCGTTTTTTGAATTTTCTTTTCCACGCTTTCAAGATCTTTCAATTGCAGTTCCGCATCAATGATCTCTTTATCGCTTACAGGATCAATCTTTCCTTCTTCACGCAGCACATTTTCATCTTCAAAACAACGAATCACATGAATGATGGCATCCACTTCACGGATGTTTGCCAGAAACTTATTTCCCAGTCCCTCGCCCTTGCTGGCGCCACGCACCAGGCCGGCGATGTCCACTATTTCAAGTTGTGTGGGTACAGTGCGGGTTGGTTTTACAAGTTCTGCAAGCTTGTAAAGCCGCGGATCCGGCACATCCACCAGTCCCACATTGGGCTCGATGGTACAAAAGCGGTAATTGCTTGCCTGCGCCTTTGCGCTGTTGCTTACGGCATTGAATAAAGTTGATTTTCCAACATTCGGCAATCCGACTATACCAGCTTGTAAACCCATTAGAAGATTTTAGATTATAGATTTTAAATATCCGGCATCAGACATCAGACATCAGACATCAGACATCAGACATCAGACATCAGACATCAGACATCAGACATCAGACATCAGACATCAGACATCAGTTTTGGGGCGCAAAGATAAGTGCTGAGTACTACGTGAAGAAATGTGAAAACTTGATTTTGGAGAATCAGAAAAAATCCGCAATCTTCAATCCGCAATCTAAAATCCCAAATCAAAATCCGGTTATGGTTCTCAGCAGAATCTGGATGGCTTTTATCATCATCGCATTACTTTCAGCACTTGGCAGGTTTTTGCTTGAACCGGGCCAGGAAAAAATTTTCAGCAACCTGGTGACGGGAAAAAATACGGACACTGTTTCTGTTCGTTCAGTTGATTCAACCGTAGTGCCTGTGTTGATTCGTGAGCAGCTGAAAACAAAAAAAATTGCTGTATGGGGCAAAGAAAAAATTTACAAACCCGGAGAAAATATTTACCGTGCTTTCAACCTTCAGCAGGCAAACGGCGTGTTTGAAACCACCAAAGATGCCGTGAATCTCTGTATCAACCTGATTGGGATTATGGCCCTGTTCATGGGCTTTATGGCAATTGCAGAAAAAGCAGGCGGCATCCGTTTCCTTTCAAGAATCATCGGTCCTTTTTTCACCCGCATTTTTCCCGATGTGCCCAAAGGCCATCCCAGCATGGGGCACATGGTGATGAATTTTTCTGCCAACCTGATGGGGCTCGATAATGCCGCCACCCCGTTTGGAATAAAAGCGATGGAGAGCCTGCAGGAGCTGAATCCTGATAAATCCACCGCCACCAATGCGCAGGTGATGTTTCTTTGCCTGCATGCGTCGGGGCTTACGCTTATTCCCACCGTCATTATTGCCGACAGGGTAGCGCTGCGGTCGGCCGGCCCCACCGATATTTTCATCCCATGCATGATTGCAACTTTTGTGGCTACAATTGCCGCCCTATTCATTGTATCATTGCGGCAGCGCATCAATATTTTTCAGTCAGTGATTGTCTTGTGGGTGCTGGGAATAACCACCGTCATCGCAGCCTTGATTTTTTATATAAAAACGCTGGATGCCGAAGGAGTGAAACTGTTTTCTGAAAGCCTGAGTAATGGGATTATCCTCCTCATTTTTTTCCTGATTATTCTCGGCGCTATTTATAAAAAGATACATGTGTTTGATGCATTCATTGAAGGCGCCAAGGGCGGTTTTGAAACAGCCGTCCGCATCATCCCCTATCTTGTAGGCTTGCTTGTTGCCATCAGTTTGTTTCGCAACAGCGGGGCTTTTGATTTTATACTCGATGGCATCAAGCAGGTTTTTACCTGGCTAAATGGTGACACAAGAATTGTGGATGCGTTGCCCACAGCACTGCTGAAACCGCTCAGCGGCAGCGGGGCAAGAGCCATGATGATTGACACATTGAATGCGCATGGCGCCGATTCATTCGCCGGCAATCTGGCATCGGTATTCCGCGGTTCGGCCGATACCACTTTTTATATTGTGGCTGTTTATTTTGGTGCTGTGAGTATAAAAAACACCCGTTATTCGGTTGGCACCATGTTGCTGGCCGATCTTGCCGGCATCCTTACTTCCATAATTGTTGCCTATTTGTTTTTTGCATAAAAAAAAATACCCCGGCACAGCCGGGGCATTTATATCATCATCAAACCAAATTACCGGTTGGTATAAAAAGTAATACTTGGCGTGCGGCCGGTAACGCCGGTTTTGCCGCGGGCATAGAGTGTATATACACGCTGTGCACCCGGTAAAAAAGTATTAATCTGCGAAACGGTGGTATTGGTACCGGCTGTACGCAGGTAGATGGTATCGGCAACGAACGGCACATCACGGATAGTATAATCTCTCACTTCCCTGTAACTGACATTGGTAAACAGCGGGCCAAAGCGCAGCGAGATCACATCAAACCGGCTGGCGGCATCGCCGCACAGGTTTACAAACCGGAAAGCGAATTGATTTCTCGGCGGCTCGGGAAAATTATCTTCGATAGCATATACTCCCGGAGCAGGATACGGATCAGCAATAAACAGGCTGTATTGTTTTCCTGCCTCCAGCGATACACTGGCATTAAAAACCTCGTCGCCGGTTACGGGGGCGTAAGCACCGGATACAATCCTGTTCATGATAAATTTAAAACTGGATTGCCCGGGTGAGAAAAACGAATAGGCAGTTGTAGGGGGAAATACACTGCCATACATAAATGTATTGGTAGAAGATGAAGTATTTGTTGCCCCGTTTATTTTCGTATCGTTCATAGTAATTCTGAAGCCGTTGCTGGTGGTAGAAAGCGCCGGCGCTCCGCCCAGCGTGAGGGGTGTGTAGGCATGAATAAATTTTACCTGTGCCTTGGTTGCAGGGTCGTACAGGTTAAATTTTTCAATATCATCCAGGTTATCCTCTGCTTCTTTAACACAGGAAAAAAATAATACCGGGACCAGGAATATCATCAACAGTGGGGATGTGTTTTTTCTCATATTAGCTTTTTTTAAAAAATTAATCAGGGTTTTGAAAACCAAACCGGCACGGTGTGATAGTCAATCGCCGTAGCTCCGATGCTTTGCAGCTCGGCCAGGTTCCAGAGGTATTCTGAATTGTATCTTGGCCTTACCCGCTGCACAAGCTTGCCACTGTTATCAGGATAAAGCGATGCAACCGGGACATACCCGACGAATATATTGGCGTCATAATTATACTTGCGCAGATCCACCCATATTTCCTCTGTGCCATAGGGCCACAGGGAAACAAACTTTTGCAGCATGATATGGCTCAAAGTAAGTGTGGCCGGCGATACAGTTGCACTACTGATGTAATTGTTTCTGGCCGTAGTGCTAATTGGTGTGTAGCCGGTATAGTTGCTGCTGGTAAGCAGGTCGAAGCTTCCGTTGATACCGGCCAGGTAGGCAGTTCTTGCGGTACTCATATCACCTTTTTTCAAGGCAGCTTCAGCTTTTACAAACTGGATCCAGCTATAAGTAAGTATGGGGAAAGGAGAAACATTTTTGAAAAATGTACGGGCGCCTGTATCCACACCACCGGCAGGGGCTGAAGTGGAATAGAATCCCCAGAAATTAGGCGGCTGATTAGCCGTAGTAATGCCGGTGAACCCGTTGTTGGCCGGCAGCCCATTGAATTGACCGCTGGTAGAAGGCTTGAAAATATAATTACGCCGCGGGTCAACAACACCGGTGAAGAAAGTCGTGCCGCTCATCATATCTATCAGGTATTTGCTGGCACGATAGGTACCCAGGTTGGCTCTTGTAGGTCCGTAAAAGTTTAACGCTGTAGTGCTGATGGGCTGATAAGCAGCATCAAATTTTATCAGTGCATCGTCAGCTGATGAGCTGAACGATAAATTGGCGTATTTGATTACTGAATCGGCGCTGAAGTTTGACTTATTGATGTAGCGGTGAAAAACAAGAGCTTTTACACCATAAACAAATTTTTTCCAGCGCTCAATATTGCCTGCATAAAAGTATTTATCCCCCTTGGAAGAAAAACCATCTGAAGGTGATGATACCTGGTTAAAATAAAACAGGGCCGAGTCGCAGATTTTCTTTACATACTCATACACCTGGTCCTGTGTATTGTATTTAAAAGTTAGTTGTTCTGATTTGAAAGCTTCATCGAGTATCACATCGCCATGGTAATCGGCCAGCTGCAGCCAGCTTAATGCAAACAAAGCCCAGCCTGCCCCTGCATATTCTGGTCTGCCGGTATTACGGCCATCCCTGATTGCATTCAGCAGGTTTATACCAAGATTCCAGTAGTGCGTTCTCCATTTTTCACCGCCATTATCGCTGCCAGGATCGTAACCCATTCGCTCCCATGTAACACCCGTAAGTGTCCGGTGCCAGTAGTCACAATAATTTCCGAGAAACCGGGCATCGAAAAAAACACCCCGGGCAAAATTGGAAATCACCGCCGGGAGCACAAGGTCGGGATCAACTTCTACCGGTTTATTGGGATTGGGAAAAGCATCATCCAGATATTTTTTACAGGATGTAATGCCTGTTAATAGCATCATACTGCACAGTACAATTAAAAATGATTTCCTATGTTTCATATGCTGTCGTATTATTTTTTAGCGAATTGAAGTGATAAACCGAAGTTGAGCCCCCGCGGAATGGAAAGCGAACCAAAATCAACACCGAAAGAACCATTGCCAAGTGTAGCTGCGGAGTTACCTGCGGCTGTCGGGTCCACACCGGTATAATTAGTTATCAGGAAAAGGTCGGTGCCGGTGATAAAGGCAGCGGCTGATGAAAAGTATTTTAATTTATCCAGCAGTCGCTTTCCGGCATTGAAGCGTATAGTTACATCTCTTACTCTCAGCCAGTTCACATCTTTTTCTACATAATCCACCGCCAGGGATCTGTCGGTATAAATGGAGCTTTGGAAATGCGGCAGTACGGATATAGTATTGGGTGTGGGGTTGGAAGTGTTTTCAAGCCCGTCTCTCAGCACGCCGGGATAGATGCGGGGCACTTCCCTGTTAAGTGTTCGCAGGCTTACCCCGGTTTGTGTCATCCAGATTTCATTTGCATTCAAAATATCGCCACCAGCTTTTATATCAAGCAGACAGGAAAAAGTAATATTCTTATATGTAAAAGTGTTGCTGATGCCGAGCTGGAAATCGGGGTTGCGGTCGGCAATCTTAGTATAGTTTGCGTCGGGAATGGGGTAGCCGGTTGTGGGGTCAATCAGGATTTGGCCGGTAACATTGCGCAGATAATTCTGACCGGTAAGCTGTGTGATGGTGCCGTTGCGGGTAAGACCAGCCCTGAAATTTCCCAGCCAGGTATCGGAGTTGTAAAACTCAGGAATATTATCAGGAATGCGGGTGATGCGGTTGGTCATCCGGTTGAAATTATAATTCATGCGCCAGGTAAAATTCTTTTTCTTAATGGCCGTGATGCCAAGCGTTACCTCATGCCCTTTGTTTTCTGTATCGCTTATATTGCTTGTGTTTAAAATAAACCCGGTGCCGTAGCTCAGGCGCACAAGCCGTACTATCTGGTCAAGGTTTTTTGTGTGATAATAGGTGTACTCCAGGCTCAGCCGGTTATTGAACAGCCGCATTTCGGTTCCTACTTCATAAGTTTTCTGTCTTTCGGGAACAATCTTGGGGTTTTGATTATAAAAATCATACGACCAGCCATAGGCATTGGTGGCACCCGGTGCATTGGTGTACCAGCTTTGTGAGCCATATGGTGAAATGTCTTTGGCTGTTTCAGCTCTTGATGCCCGCAGTTTCCAGAAGTTAAGCCATTTGGATTCCGGTGCAAGGATATCGCTTACAATAACAGTAAGGCCGTAGGAAGGATAGAAGAATGACCGGGCCTGCACTGGCAGGGTTGAGGTCCAGTCGTTGCGGCCGGTCACAGTCAGGTAAATGATGTCATTATAGTTAAGTCCCACTTCTCCAAACACTCCCTGTAGCCTTTTTTTGGTCAGTGTATCAGCGCCCACTTCACGGCTTGTAACCAATGTAGTGGCAACTGACACATTTTTTGTAACCGAATCTTTCAAATTGCGTCCCAGGTGAGCAAATGTTTTTCTTACCCAGTCATCATTTGCCACTCCTGCTCTTAAAGTTGTTTTCAGTTTGCCGAAGTTTTTCTTAAAAGTATTTATCAGCACCCCGTTATAACTGTTGTATTTCTGTGTGTAATCTTCCACCTGGCCAAGTATAGTGCGGGCCTGGTTCGATTCTGGATGCAGGTAGGTAAGTCCGAACTGCTCATAAATATCAGCGCCTCCCCGTACCGTAATATTCCACCAGTCAAAAGGATCGTAGTTAATTGTCAGGTTAAAAATTCCCCGGTCAGTTTTATCATATGTTACATTCTTGTTCACTTCAAAAAACGGGTTATCTGCTTCATTAGGCTGGTTGCCGCTGGCATCCGGGTCCAGGAAAAATTTACGCTGGCCGTTTGGCTGTAAATAAACACTTGCATCATCAGTGATGGGCCACAGCATCAGGTTTTGTAAAAAACCAATGGAGCCTCTCAATGCTTTATCATTTCTTGTATTTGTAAAGGCGCCGGTCAGGTTTATTTCCAGGTTCTTCAGTACTTTTTGGTTTAGGGTTATTCGTCCCTGAAACTGCTCCAGCCCGGTATTGGGCACGGTGCCTTTTTCATCACGCCACGCAGCGTTGAAACGAAAGGCTGTATTTTTTTTACCTCCTTCCAAAGAAATACTTTGTTTCTGCTGAAATCCGTCCTGGAAAAATTTATCTATGTTATCATAGAAAACAGAGCCGATAGGATGACGGGGGCCGAAAAGTGAACGGGTATTGGATTCTACTCCGTTCAGCCCATTGCTGTAAACCTTTTGTATGTGAGGAAAGCGATAGGTATGTGTAATTCTGAAATTATTTTCGTATACCACTTTCAGCTTTCCTTTTTTTGCCTTTTTGGTAGTAATAATTATGGCGCCACTGCCCGCTTCTATTCCGTACAGGGCGGTAGCCTCCGGGCCTTTCAGAATGTTGATGGATTCAATGTCATCGGGGTTGATGTCTGCAGCCCGGTTGGTATAATCGTTATACCGGTTATCTCCATTGGATGCCAGTAGGTGCTGGTCCAGGGTATTATTGCTGATGGGTAATCCATCCACAACAATCAACGGCGAATTACTGCCCGACAGGGAATTAAAACCCCGGAGAACAATATTGGACGAAGCACCGGGTGCGCCACTTGTTTGTACCAGGGTGGCGCCGGCCACACGACCTTGTATGGCATTAAAAAAGTTTTCCCGCTGTGTTTGTGCCACATCATCGCCTTTCAGTTCCTGCGATGAAAAGCTCAATGCTCTTTTCTCTTTTTTAATACCCAGGGAGGTAACCACCACCTCACTCAGTTTTTTTTCATCCACCTCCATCTTCACAGGTATTTCAGTACCATCACCTACCGTCACCGTAATTTTAAGGTGACCCACAGAGGTAATCTCCAGCACATCACCCTTGGATGCTTTTATGGTGAAGCGACCTGTAGAAGTGGTTGTTGTATTTTTTTTGGTATTCCGGTTGATTACGGTTGCGTTGGCTACGGGTTCATCATCCTTTGCCGACAGTACAGTTCCGGAAACTGTTTTTTCCTGTGCCAGGGAAGAGGCTGAAAGAATAAACAAAGGCACAATCCATAATAATCGTTTAATTATTAGCATAAGCAGAAGTTTGTAAAAATGAAGATAAGGAAAAAAGTGAATTAGAATCCTGTTTTTCCGGCAAATTACCGCAATTAAAGCAGCAATTCAGGCAAAAGACAATACAAGCCGGTTAAAAGCTGCAACATGAATGATGATAATCCGTGAGACTAGAAAATGTGGGTAAGCTGTGTAAATGCTTACCTGCTGCCAAAAGTAAACCGCATAGTGAAGCCAATGGCTGCCGGTTCGAAGTTGATATTATCAATGATGTTTAATTCCGGCTTCCAGTCAAGAGCAAGATTGAGCGGAAGATTAGCAAATTTGTAGTCAAGCCCCACCACGCCTTGGGCTCCGAGCAATTGCCGGCTGGGGTTTGTTTTATCAGCATCGAACCCGATATAGGCGCCGCCGCCATAAAACCATTTCAGACCTTCGGTGGATGGGATATCCTGGTGAATTTCGAGCAAGGCACCAAGAGCTGCCTTTTTATTGATGGTAAATAATGCTTCAATAGCCGCGGCAGGCGTCATAAAATATTTAAAACTCACTGAATTGTTCACGGCCGGTCCGCGGCTGCTGAGCCTGATGCCGAGCCCGGTTTTATAGTCCTGGGCTTGAAGCTGGTAAGAAGCAAGGAATACTGCAATAAAAAGAGTTCCCGTAAGTTTTTTCATGGCGGAATGTTTTCACTTGCAAAACGAAAACGGTGCCAAAGAATTTTAAAGGAAATGCAAAAGCTGGTTGTTTGTCATTGGTTACTGGTTGCTTGTGGCTTGTTCACTCACTCAAACAATTCATACTTTGTCTTCGGCCTTTCGGCTTCACGCCATATAAAATTTTCAAGCCGCATTTCAGCCGGTGTTTTTTGATGCATAGGCCAGATGGTTCCTTTTACAGCGGTTCGAAGCACCACCCGGCGCAGTTCACGGTCTTTGAAATAAATATCCATCAGTTCCGAGTTGGACTGGTTGATGCCGGTAAAAGCGCTGTCTTCATCCTGTATATAATAAATGCATTGTGCCGAACCCCGTGCCCGCACCGAATCAATAGTGCCATCTATAAAATAAGCATCCATGCGGGTGCTTTTAACCTGGTTATAAATTTCAGGTTTCACCAGGCTCACCAGGAAACTGTTTTTATAAACTTCCATCCTGTCTGCTTTTTTATTTTTTGTATAAAGCAGGATGGTGTCACCAGTCACCTGGCTTTCGTTCGACCAAACCACGGGATCATCATACAGCCGGAACACTGAATCTTTAAACGAATAAAACAGGCTGTCGCAAACTGCCTGCAGCGAATCGCTGAATATGCGCACATGCCGGAAAGCTTCAAAATAACGGTCGGTGCTGTCTTTGGTACCGGCGCTGTCAGTTTTATTGGTATTAATAACCGTTAAACCCCTCAATGTATCTTTTATTATTACGCTGTCTTTATTTCCATACAACTCGCTCAGTTTTGCTGAGAAAAGCGTATCGGCCGAAACGAAAACAGAATCTTCATCCTGCTGAATTATCATCAGCGGTTTTTTGGTGGCCAGAAAGGATTCCGTTTTCCGGTTATAAAAGATGAGGTCGGCAATTACTGTCCTTTTGGCTGCCGTATCCACAATAATTCCTTTTCCGGTAATCTGCATGATGCCGGTGCTGTCGTCGCTTACCATTTGTTCACCCGTAGCCTGAATATCGCCATCGGTTACAATGGGACGCTGGCCAAATTCGGCCTTGCCAGTTTGCTGGTTGTAATAACCCTCTTTTGTACGGATGGTGCGGTTGCTGCTGTCAACAATATATGTTTCGGCAATAAAGCGGGCTGTTTGGGTTTCGGTATTATATAATAAGGAGTCTGACTCAAGGGTATAAGCCGGGTCTTTCAGTTTGACACTTTTTTTAAAATAAACATCTTTCAGGTCGGCATAGTAATAGCCTTCTTCGCTGGTTACAGTCGTTTTTTTGCTTTCTACCTTACCGCCACTGCGGTAGATGCCCACCTTGGTGTTTACGTCATATTCCAGGTTGTTGGTAACAAGGGTGCCTTTACCATCAGTAAGCTTTACATTATTAGTAAGGTAGGCAATGCGCCGGTCGGTCAGGTAGCGCAGGTGATCGGCATACACGTTGGCCGTATCGGCATCATTGATATGCACATTGCCGAAAGCTTCAAACAGATTCAGCCGTTTTGTGATAACGCAGCTGTCGCATTTAAAGATGGAAGTGCCCTGCTTAAGCATTACATTGCCGGCCAGTATCTGTATTTCGGTTACAGAATCAATTTTCCGGTACTCCAGTTTTCTTACTCCCGGCAATATTTCCACCGTACGCACCGTATCCTGCGGGGTAAACGTTTTGGTAGTGGGTAACTCCTGGCCGTAGGCGCCTGCGAAACCTGCAACAAGCAGGATGGCAATGAAGCAAGGAAAATTTTTTTTTGAAATCATTATTGATTGCCCTGCGGAACGGAGTCTTTTTTCGACGGCGAAGTTAAAGGGCCGGTTTTATCTTTTCTGTTAAAGATGATATTGCCCGTGTAGCGTTTGGGATGCAGGCGAATATCATCCAGCAGAATTTCCACGCCCAGCAGTACGTCAGTCAGTTTATCATACAGCGTGCGGTCGTTCATCAGCAGCCCAAGGGTGCCGTCGTTGCTGTTTACTTTGGCTATTAAATTTTTCAGCTCAACTACTGCGGTTTGCAGCGAATCAATGGTGGATTGCAGCTCCAGCGAAGAAAATTTATCAGCTGTTTTTCTGATGCTGCTGATGGTAGCAGTAATGCTGTCGTTGTTTTTTTTCAGATTGGCACTGAAAGAATTCAGGTTGTTCAGTGTGCCGGCAATGGCGCCGTTTTGGGTATCCAGCAGTGTTTTCAGGTTGGCTGTTGCATCTTTCAGGTTGCTGATGATTTCGCTGATATTGCCTTTGGTGTCTTTTTCAAATATGTTGCTGATGCCGCTCAACACAAGTTTTAAAGAATCAATGGCGTCCCGTACTCTTGTAAGTGTCGGGTTAATTTGCGCTTTTACATCGCCAAGAAAGGATGAAGTTCGGTCGGTAAAGAGGGTGTCCCCGTCACGCAGGTATTCTTTTGAATTTCCCCTGGCAATATTGATATAAGTAGTGCCCAGCAGCTCTGATTCAATGGTGGCTTTTGAGTCTTTGGGAATATTCACATCCCGCTTCATGGTGATGGTGACGATGATGCCGCTGAGGTCCTTGTCAATTTCAGTGTAATCATATACGGCGCCGACAGGCAGCCCGTTTATTTTTACTTCGTTTGATTTTTTCAGGCTGCCCAAATCGCCGAAGACGGCATAAAGATGTTTTTCATGGGTGAAAATGTTTTTGCCTTTCAGAAAATTGAAACCCACAATAAGCAGTGTAAGTGCTACGATAGTGAGTATGCCTACTTTGGTTTCGTTGCTTATTTTCATTAAAAAATGTTTTCGGCAGGGATTTCAAAACGCCAAATTAATTAAAATAATCCAAGCTGTTAAATGAAGTAAAGCGGGCAAGCCGGGAATGTGAACGGCCGGAAAAAATAAACTACCTGGATGGCGACTTAGCCGGGTCTTTCCGGTTTACCATGGCCGGGTCGGCTTTTGCATTTTTGGTGTCCGGGTTTTTATTACTGTTATTATTGGCCGGCACTTTATTCACGGATGCAATATAATTTCTCAATGCATCAATAATATTTTTTACAATTTCTTCCTGGCCTTTCTCACTGTTCAGGTAAATCTCTTCATCCTTTTCACTGATAAAGCCGGTTTCCACCAGCACACTGGGCATGCCCGTGGCATGCAGCACCCAGATGCCCACATCGTTTCTTTGTTTTACCCCGCGGCTGGTTCTTCCCTGTTTTACAAATTCCTCCTCAATCAGGGTGGCAAAGAGCAGGCTGTTTTCAAAATATTTTTTTGCGTACAAAAGCTGGTAGGCTTTCATCACCGGGTCGTTCAGGTCGGGCATCACAAGGGTACTGTCGTTTTCACCAAATTCATCTTCGGGTTTTATCATATCCGTTTTATGATCGCTTTCATCAGCAGCCCAGATGTATGTTTCTGTACCCTTGGCCGGGTTAGGCGTGTAGTATGTGCGGTACGTACGAACCTTTCTTCTTTTTTTGCCCTTGCCCACCCACTTGTACCCTGTAGGAACACGATGTGCAATTTTGCGGGCCGAGTTGGCATGAATAGCTATAAAAAGATCGGCGCCGCTCTGGTTGGCAAACTCGGCACGATAACGCAATCCCTGGTTTTTGTCCGGCTTGTTTCCGGGAATAATATCAGTGGTTCTTGTGTAAAGAACTTTTATTTCAGGGAAATTTTCTTCAATCGCTTTGCCCAGCTTTAACCCGACTTCAAGACAGATTTTTGCTTCGGTGGAAAATAAACCTCTTGCTCCCTGGTCTTTGCCACCATGACCGGGGTCAATGATGATTGTCTGTACACCCTTTTTCTTTGCATCAGGTGGTGTAAAAGAAAATGCGAATGGTAGTAGCGCAATAAAAAAAACAGTGGCCAGTAACTGACGGGTCATGGTGGATATTAATTTTAACTGATTCCGGCTCAATCTTCACAAATCCTTTATGTGCTAATGAATTACTTTTGTTTCTTCCGCTATGAAACGGCTGCGCAAATTTAGACTAAATTACCTGCTTACAGGTGTTCTGACTGCCTGCTTATTTTTTACACAAACGTGGAAAAGCGCAGCTAATTATTCCGTTTCATTATTTTTTTACAACGCTTTAACAGCCAATAAAGATACCGTGCCGCCCAATCCGGGCAAGGACAGCCTGCTACGAATACGGGCACTAAACAAAAACGACACAGTACCCAAACCCCCGGCCGATAGTTTGAAAAATCGCTTACCGGTTCCGGACAGCCTCGGTATAAAAACGGATACATTCTCTTTAAAAATTTCAAAAGACTCGCTGGATGCTCCCGTGAATTACGAAGCCGACGACAGCGCCGTGGTGCTGGTACAGGATAAAAAAGTAATTCTTTACGGTAAAACAAAAACTACTTACAAAGACATTGAGCTGACGGCGCCTCAAACCGAGCTGGACCAGCAAACACAAATTCTCACTGCCGTGAATAAAAAAGACAGCACCGGTGAAATAATTGAGAGGGCTCATTTCACCCAGGGCGAAAATGCTTTTCAGAGCGACACCATCCGGTATAATTTTAAAACACAAAGGGGGCTTACAAAAAATACACACACCATGCAGGGCGAACTGCACATGATTGGCTCAAGTGTGAAAAGACAAGGCGAGATAATTTATGCAAGCAAGGGGGTAATCACTACCTGCAACCTCGATGACCCGCATTTTGGTTTTCGTTATGAAAAAATAAAAGTTGTCACCAATAAAGTGGCTATTACGGGTCCCATTCACCCGGAGTTCGAAAGTGTGCCCATACCGGTTTACCTGCCCTTTGGCTATTTTCCGATGAAGCAGGGCCGGCATTCTGGATTATTGCCGCCCCAGTTTACAGCCAACGAACAGTTCGGTCTCGGTCTTGAAGGACTTGGATATTACAAAGTGCTCAACCAGTATTTCGATGTTACCGTCAGGGGCAACCTGTATTCTTACGGCGGATGGACGGCCAACATCACTCCATCTTACCGCAAGCGCTACCGCTACCAGGGCCAGCTCAACTTCAGCATTCAGAATACTAAGTACAATTTCAAAGGCGATCCGGATTATGTAAAAAACAGGAGTTATAATATAACATGGAGTCATTCTTCAGACAGCAGGGCAAGACCAGGCACTTCTTTTTCCGCCAGTGTAAATGCCGGATCCACCCGCTACAATCAATTTGTACCAAACAATCCCAACCGCAATTTCCAGAACCAGCTCGGCTCATCCATTACTTATTCAAAAACATGGGCAGGCAAACCTTATAATCTTACTGTGAGCGCCAATCATAACCAGAACAATGCGCTGCATCTCATTAATCTCAATCTGCCTGATGTAGGTTTTACGGTAAATACGCTTTACCCTTTTCAGCGCAAAGAAATCATTGGTACGCCAAAGTGGTACGAAAAGCTGGGCGTGGCTTACAACGGCACCGTGCGCAGCCAGGTTTCGTTTTACGATACGGCTTTTCAATTCAAACAGCTGATTGATACGTTGCAGTGGGGCGGGCAACACAATTTTCCCATTACCCTGTCGCTGCCGCCGGTGCTGGGAGGCCGGTTTCTTGTTTCGCCAAATATCTCTTATGAAAATAAATGGATAGCTCAAAAATTCAGAAGGGGTTGGAACCCCACGACACGGAAAGTGGATACAAGCATCATGAAAGGATTTTTTACCGATCATAAAGTTTCATTTGGCCTTGGCATCAATACAGCGCTTTACGGTACATTCAATTTCGGAGGCAAAAGAGAAACAGCCATCCGCCACGTGGTGCGGCCGTCAGTCAGCATCAACTATTCTCCTTCTTTATCAAAAAATCATTTTTACGAAACGCAGCTTGATACATCGGGCAGAAAGTTCCGTTTTTCAGAGTACGAAGGCAGTCTGTATGGTTTTTATGGCGACCAGGATTTCGGGGGCATGAGTTTTTCGGTTGACAATAACCTGGAGATGAAACTGAAATCCAAAAAAGATACGGCAGCGGGGAAAAAGAAAATCCGGCTGATTGACGGTTTCGGTTTCAGCACGGGCTATAATTTTATTGCCGACTCCTTCAACCTGAGCAATTTTAATTTTTACCTGCGCAGCACCCTGTTTGAAAAAATAAACATCACCGCCAGCACCACGCTGAATCCTTACCAGGTTGACAGCTTCGGTTTCCCGGTAAATAAATTTGCCTGGCAGGGTGACAAATTCAAATTGGGCAGGTTTACCAATGGCAGCCTTTCCATGTCAACCGATTTCAGCAGCAAACCAAGAGATGAGAAAAAAGAACAGGAGCGGAAACAAAGAGAGCAACAACTGCTGGGCGACCCGCTGCTGGCTGCCGATGTACAAAGCCAGCTGGAATACATGCAGCGTAACCCGGCCGACTTTGTTGACTTCAATATACCCTGGTCAATCAGTCTCGGGCTGAGTGTTTTTTTCAGTGAAAGACTAAAGCAGGATTACAGCGGCTTTGAAAAAGAATTCAGCAGCAACCTGAATTTCAACGGCAGCTTTTCACTTACGCCCAAATGGAAATTTTCCGTCAACGGGTATTACGATTTTGATACCCGCAACCTGCAAACCTTTACCATGAGCATTGCAAGGGAAATGCACTGCTGGCAGATGTCAATCAATGTGACACCGGTGGGGCCCTACCGCTTTTTCAACATCAGCATCAATCCCAAGTCGGGTATACTGCAGGATCTGCGCATCAACCGCACCCGGTATTTTTACGGCGATTAGTTGCTGTTTTTTTTAATAGATATTCCTTCATCACAGTGAATACTTTTTCTTTTAATGTTGAATGATCTGCATTTTCGTTTGCAGCCACAGCTGGCAGAAAATGCATCTCGAGCCGGTGCGGCCAGAAATAAAATTTTTTTCCCGGCGGTAATACTTTTTTAGTATGGAAAATAATAGCAGGAACAATATCATGACCTGTTTCCAGGGCCAGCCGGAATGCGCCGTCGTGAAATTTTTTCAGCGGCTCGCCGGTGCGGTTGCGGGTGCCTTCGGGGTAAATGCACATGTGCATTTTTTTGCTCAGCACCGCTTTCATTTTTTCATAGCTCTGGCGGCGGCTTTCATCGCTTTTCCGATCCACCAGCACTGAGCCTTTCATGTAGTAAAATCCAAATAGCGGAATTTTTGCAAACGATGATTTGGCTATGGTTTTATTGGCGCCCGGTACAAAAGGACAGGAGAGCGGCACATCCATCAGCGAATTATGATTAAAGGTGACGACATAGGTTTTACCCGCTTCAAAATTTTCTTTACCCCTGATTTTTACAGGGCAACCTGCCAGGTGCAGCCACACATTCATCCACAGCCTTGCCAGCCAAATAAAAATTTCCTGGCTGCGGGGCTCCGGTATCAGCCAGGTAAGCATGGAAGGGATAAAAAAAACCAGGAAGGTGACAATGAAAGTAATCAGTGCCCAGAGTGCAAATACACGAGCCGCTATTTCTTTAAAAAATTTCATTTCAGGAAAACATAAATGTATTTATGTCTTTAAAAATCGATTTCCTGATACCGGGCCATTCATTTTTTAATATGCTGAAATAAACCGAATCCCTGCGCCGGTTCATCGGCATCTGCATGTGGCTGCGCAGCACACCTTCTTCTTTTGCGCCAATTTTTCGCAATCCCTGCTTGGCTCTTTCGTTTAGGTTATCCGTTTTTATTTCTACTCTTTCAAACGACAAAAGATCGAAAGCAAAACTCAGCAGGCAGAATTTGGCGTGGAAATTAATTCCCGTTCCCTGGTAT
>Ga0137829_12191331_pt1 | contig 36791 bp, 35 predicted proteins | sample OV2TP2_FD_97737 | JGI IMG/M metagenome (GOLD analysis project Ga0137829, IMG submission 97737) | reverse complement strand
CGTCCTTGATTCTTGAGATCGGCAGCGGCATCGTCACCTTCAAAGACCTCACCTCTCTTCTCTCGGAACATCCGGAAGAACGCGATGTCGTCATGGGACAGTTCCGGGAAATATACGACGGCGCGTATACAAAATCCTTCGGGACCGGAGAGACGATCACGTGGAAGGGTAAGATTACGATCATCGCCGGCGCAACCCACAAAATACATTCCCTGAAGCAACGGTATACCGCCATGGGCGAACGCTTTATTTTTTACAATCTCCTCCAACCCAACAGAGAAGCGGCGACGGAGCGAACCATGACAAACCAAGAAGAAGGAAAAATGACCGCAAACCGCGCACTCTGCGCCGTCCTGATGCACGATTACGTCCTTGCCGTACTCAACGCCATGCCGACGGAAATTCCTCGCCTTGAGGAGGAGATGCGGAAGAACACCATCTCTCTTGCCGAGCTTGCCACCCGTGCGCGCTCCGACGTAGATCGCAACTGGCGATCCCCGCTCCAAGAAGTGACGGAAATCCTGCCTCCCGAAATGCCGACGCGATTTGCTGGCCAACTTCAGACCGTGCTCCAGTCGCTGAAGATCATCAACTATTACGAAACCGGCTCGTTCGCTGTGCTGCCGGAAGACACCGCACTCGTCAACAAGCTCGCGCTCGACTCGGTGACGACCATGCGCCGGAAAGTTATGCAGGAGCTTGCTCGCTACGAGCAAATTGAAACCACCGGCATCGCGACAAAACTCGGCCTGCCGACGAATAGCGTGCGTCGACACGTCGAAGACCTCTGTGCGCTGGAGATAGCAAACCGGCACAAGCGCTCCGGTCCGCAAGGAGACAACTGGAGCATTAAGCCGCATTACCGGAAGCTCATGAACGATTTTGAGGGTATAGCTCTTGAGGGCGACATCCTCACGGAATACAATGCCGAAGCCGCGGCAAACGTAGAGGCGGATCAAGGGCCTCTGCCGGGAGATCCGGGTGTGTTTTAAGCATCGCCAGCATGTACCGGCGCTGCGTCTCGGCGCGCGCTTGCGCCAAGAGTGGCGCGGCGCGCCGGCGCTTTTCCTCCTTGCGGTGCGGGTAACAAAGGCCCAAATTGTTGCCGCTCCTTTGGATTCGGAACGGCACATGACACACCTTGCAAAATCTGACCGTGTGGTGGCCGAACATATTAGTCGCCATGACGGAGCATCGCCATAACGTCGTCCATGAGGATACTTTCCGCCAGTTTCTTCTTGTCAAAGAGTATCCGTTTCACATACTCATCCACCGTGCCCCGTGCCAGCAAGTTATAGACCAGTACCGTGTCTTTTTGCCCGTAGCGATGCGCTCGACCTTCACGCTGTTCCATCTTTGCAAGTGACCATTCTTGATCATAGTGAAAAATAACCGAGGCACGCTGAATGTTGAGGCCAAATTGCCCGGCGCTCGTCATCACCAACACCTTATGTTCCTCAATCTCGTTAAACTTCCGCACCACCTCGTGATACTCCTCCTTGATCGAACCGGAAATCTTGAGTGGACTGTACCCACAAACCATGAGTTCGCGCTCAATAATGTCCGCCATCTGCGAAAAACCGGTAAAAACGATGGCCTTTCGTCCATTTTGCACGTTTTCTTCCAATAATTCGCACAAAACCTCCATTTTCGACGACTGCACATTCTGCCCGAGCAATTCCATACTGTCTGCAAGCTGCCGGAGCCGAAGCATCTTGACCAACGTGTACTGTATGCTCATCGGAGTATGCAATTTCGAAATATCCTGTTTCTCGATCTCGAACAATATCTCCTTCTTGATATTCCGATAGAGTGCCAGCTCCTTGTTGCTCATATCAAACGGTATGTCCGTTACAATCTTTGCCGGCAAGTCCGGCAACACCTCCTTCTTGAGCCGCCGTATCATGTATCGCTTGAGTCGGTTCCCCAACTCGTCCATGTTCTGATACCCGAATATCCCGCCCAACCGGTTCTTGAGGCAATATCGGTTCAGGAACGCCCAGTAGTTTCCGAACGCACCGGGCTGACAAAAGTCAATGATATTCCAAATCTCGTTCGCCCTGTTGCTGACCGGCGTGCCGGTCATGGCGATCCGACGCTTCGCGCGCAGCTTCTTGATCGCCTTGCTCTGTTTTGTCGTGGGGTTGCTGATCTTCGTCGCCTCGTCCGCGATGATGATGTCCCAGACACGAGCGCTGATCATCCCGAAATCCCGCAGCAGCAACTCATAGTTCACCACATAGAAACGCGCCTCTTTTTTCCACATCTCAACGCGTTTGTCCACCGCACCCTCGATCACCGCAATCGATGCGCCCGGGATAAACTTCTCGATCTCTCCCGCCCACTGCCATTTCACCGCCGAGGGCGCAAACACGAGCACCTTCTGCGCTTCTACCTCTTCGCACACGCCGAGAGCCTGCACCGTTTTGCCAAGTCCCATCTCATCACCAAGCAACCCGGAACCGATTGTAGAGAGAAACGCCACCCCGACCTTCTGGTAGGGAAAGAGCGGCAAGGGAGAGTCGATCTCAATCGTCGAGAGCATGGCAATCCGCTCCGCCTCACGCGCGCGCGAAGCGTCCAGATTGAGCTCCAACTCAACCTCCGGCATGATCGTAAACCCGCGCGCCGCGAGACGCTTAAGTGCGTCCCGAGAACCTGCAAGCGGCAGTAGCCACACTCTCCGGCGCGCGTCAAAGACACGGTTCTCAAAAGTCTTCATCCATGAGACGAGCTGTGGATTATACGCGAACGATATTTCAAGATAGTTTCCGTTTTTTTCAACCTTCATACGTGTAGCTTCTTATGCAAGTCATACAACTCCTTGTTTGTGGTGTGCAGATACCGACTCGTCGTGCTAATGTCCGCGTGGCCTAAAAACTCCTTGACGTAGAGCAGGTTTACTCCGCGCTGCAATAGATCAGTCGCAAAACTATGGCGAAACGAATGCGGCGTGAGCGTGCTGGAGAGTCCCGCGTCCTTCGCCCGCACCTTCACGATATACTGCGCGTTTCGCACCTTGACCGGAAAAACCCGGGTCTCGCTCTCACGCACGCGGCGCGCTTTTAGATACGCATGGATCGCCTTGAGGCAACGCGTGGAGAAAAACACCACCCGCTTCCGGCCACCCTTCCCAATGATCGAAAGTTCTTTTGTCTCCCGCATCCAGTCTGTCGTGTCCCATTCAAAATCCGTCGTGTGGAGCGCAAGCGCCTCGCTGATCCGAAGGCCAGTAGAAAAAAGCGTCTCAAGAAGCGCGCGGTCACGGAGATTGCGATCGCCGTATGGCGCGATGCGCTTGATGATCTTCTCAACATCCGTGCGCTTCAAAAATACTATTTCTCGTTTTTGTTTTTTCATACTTCGATATTTTCCGGCCGCAGAGCCCTATTGCGCTTTCATTCACTCACAGCAAAATCGGCCACGCTACGGATTGCTCCCCGCATAACCGGTTGCCGTGAGTTGTCAAAGCGCAATTTTTCGCAATCCGCACCGCTCGCTTGTACGTGAGCTGCGCCGATTAAAAGGTGCTTGCAAACCTTTGCGGCTTTTGTTACCGGTACCGCACAACCGACCTCGATATATTTACTCCTTGATACGATGCTCAAGACATCTAGCACACAGCGACGAGCGCGATATGCAGTGTACCCGTCTATTCCGGATCGCCACCCCATATTTCGCCAGACGGGGCTACTGAAGACAACGCATCCAGCCATCCACAGTGTCGAGTCGTCCGTTTAGAGCGTCATGCCAGCAGTTGCATGATTGAGGGGTAGCGTGTCAGCGACCCTCATACAACCCATTCTCATAACGTCTCCTTGCGGCTCCTCGTTAGTGTGCGGGAAGTGATGTCCCGCACACTACCAAGAGCCATCTATTGTGGTACTTGCCACCCGACAATTCCAAACGCGCTCGACCCTCTCTTGTATACCGGCCGCAACTGCTCAAGGAAGTGGTTTGCGTTCTGGTAAAATATCTCACACGGATTGACCGCGTTGATTGCGTCGTATGTCTCGCTGTCAATCTCGTCCGCCCTGTCAAACATAGACTCTTTTCGCAGATGCATGTTCGCCCACGCCACGAGCATCTTTTTTTGCTTCAATGTTAGCGTTCGCATATTTTTATATCCTTATCGGCATGAGTAATGCTCTCGACTTTTGTCGCCCGTGCTCGCTCTCGGCATGGAGCACAAGCGGTTTGCCTGCGCCATAAAACTCTATATCCAAAACTTGAAGTTTTAACATGTCTCCCATGAGTTTCGCCAACTCTGCAAGATATACGCCGTTCACCCGCACACTCGCTACTGGTTCGCCCGCAGGAAAGAGCGGCTCATAGTTCGGAAACTCACCCTCAACACGCCGCACAGTCGAAACGTGTGCCTCCATGTCTCCAGTCATGCTTACAAACTCCACGCGCGTTTGATCCACATGCTTGATCGCCACATACTGGAGTATCGGCAAGCTCGTTTTTGTCGGCGGCTTTACCTCCGCGAGTGCCTTTGCGTTTACCAGAAAGGGCTTAAACCCGCGCATGGCACTCACACCGTTCGCTTGCGGATAGTCCTCAATGTTCGCGCTCGCGTCTACTGACATCTCCAGCAAGCGAAAGCCGTCCGTAGCAGCCGTGTGCGTCTTCGTAAAAAGTACGCTTGCCAGTTCTGGTTTAAGAGCGTTCACGCTTGCGATTTTTGCAACGGATAAATTGTTTTTGTTATACAGCATGCTAGTTTTTTTTATTTGTTGCTAACACTGGCCACCGCTCGACCTTGCAGCTCCTCGCTAGTGTGCGTGTGCCGCTCTTGCGAGCACTCCGCACACTACCAAGAGCCGACTAGACTACCTCTGGCGTCAGTTGTATTCGATCCTCTAGCGTCCGTGCCTTGTCGTTGTAGCGTACAAGTTCTCTTGCTAATTCCTCCAGCGTTTCGTATTCAGTCCATGCGTCCGCGTCAAGCGTTATGTTATGGCGTAACTTCGCGCTCCAGTAAGAGACCTCGACATAACCGTCCATGTCTGTACAGTGCCAGTCAAGATTTACCTCTGCGCCGACTTCGCCCAGACAATCGTTCAACTTGTCTACCCTGTCGTACCAATCGGCCGCGTCTTTGTCTGCGAGTTTATGCACAAGCATCGCCTTGTGCAGTTCGTGAGCGAGCCCTGTTAGTTGTACTGCTGTCATGATGTTTTTTGTTTTTTAACGAGCCAGTAAAAACCGACCTTTTGTGCGCCGCATACATACTGCGTCGTTTTTTTTTGTTACTCAATGCTCTTTATCGTTTCCGTGATAAAAGCCGTCTGTGTATTCTTATGCGTCCAGCCCTCTACTCGTAAGTCATCCAGTAGTCCCGTGAGTCCCAGCGGATTTTCTTTTTTTAGGTGATGCGTCTTCCACATGGCCAGCAACTTATCAAAATACACTTCTGGTATATAGTAACGTTTCAAGTTCTGCTCATGATGCTGCCCACAACTGCCGCTTTCAAAAAGCCATTGATCACCGTTCACCTCCAGTTCTTCTGCATAGAGCGAGTTATCAAAACCCGCAAGCTCGCCGTCTGTCGCCAGTACATACTGCACCCAGTCTTGATGTCCCAGTTGCGTATAACCCGCCGCGACCGCACCCCGCCATAGTTTCACGTCGTCCTCTAGTTGTTCGCGGCATCGCTCCAAAGCTTCGCTTTTTTTAGTTGGACGCACTGTAAAGCCGCCTATAGCAAAATATGTATGCTCCGCGCTTACTGGCGCAACTTCGACAAAATACAGTTCTCCGTCGTGTGTCTCCCCTGCAAGTATCTGGAAATTTTTTGACATATTTTTTTTGTTTGGTTAGTAATGCTTCGACCAGTAGAGGAGCAGTAGCGACTTTGGACGCTAGCTCCAGAGAAGTATGAGCTCCTCATTACAGCGCGCAAGTACAGTTTGCGCGCTGTATCAAGAGCCATGCTATGCGGTAACCTTGATGTTGCTGTGTGTTAGCGCAGCAGCGTTGATAAAAATTGCCGCGCGAATGTCGCATCTCCTCGTGCTCTTTTGACGCACTCGGCCAAAAGTTCGATTTCGTTTTTATCGTTTTGCGCGCCTTGTGTCTCGGTTTTCGCTCGGTATCCTTGAGTAAGGGAGACGATCGCTTTTATAGCGCGCGCCTTACTTGCACAGCGTGCCTCGCCGTATTCTTTGATAAAATCTGCATCCATGCAATAAGCTGCTTCATCCTCGCGTGTGGAACCTGCAAGTAAACCGCCGCGCAGTATTTTATCTGCAAAGTCTCGCAGGTCGCTATAATAGGCACGAAAGCCGTTTATGTTGTAGTGCGCAATAAACCCGTCCATATTAATGACGAAATTGTAAGCGTCAAGTGTGAGGTGATCCATTGATCCGAGACGGAAGCATCGCTCGATGCTTCGTGCTATTGCGGCGTCTTTGACTGGCGGCCAGTTGCCCTTTTTGTTATTCATGATGTGGTTATGATTATCTAATAATTGATCGACCCATGCGTGTGGCCGCGATTTTTAGGCCTTTACACGTTGAAAACAGTATGTTCTTTTAGATTTTTTTTGTCAAGTGGATAACTTGCGTATAAGATAAATTATACGCAAAGTCAAACATCATACAACATTTTATGATGACGTGTGATAGAGCCACGCTTACGTTCTACCGTCAGTCAGTGATGTGTTTTGTGCTGTCTGGGATATATTGTGCGACCTTGTTTCACGAGAAAACCCCAGACCGAAAAATCGGGACTCCATTATTTTTTTATATAGTGAAAAGGGTCCCCCTCACACGCACCTGCGCACCACAAAAAACCACTCGATCTTCCAAAAAGGGTGGTCGTACTATTTTTAGGGTGGTACCCGATCTTTCAGAAAGGGTGGTCAAGTCACTTTAGGGTGGTACTCGAAATTTTTGACGGCCTCCAAAATTTTAGTACAAATCCGTTCTCGCGATCGGAACGCTCCGGGTAGCGGATGCGTTTATCCTAAAAACACACATGACGTTCCCCTCACTCTTCCGAACACTCCCCCCCTTCAGTTCGCACTGCTGCTCGGGAGTAAGTTCCGGTTCAAGATACGTCATCGTGCCAACTTTTTCTTTATATTTTGAATAATACTTCCGATCGTAATACTGCGCGACAGTCGAAAAAAGCGCCGCGGTAAAAGTTTTGTGCCCCTCGCGGTCACGAATTTCATTTACTCTGTTCAAAACAACGTCCGGGAAGTCGATTAACTTCTTCATAAGTGTGATATCTATATTATCATAACTTTGATATGTCAAAAAAGCAACCCCTCCGCGACATGCTGACGAAAAACATAAAATTATACCATAAAATATCCATACACGTCAACGAGACCCCCCCATATAAATCAACGTATTTCTACCGTCCTAGTAAACGGGGGGTGACACTCATATCCCAAAATATATTTTTGCTTAAATTACTCTGTATTATTACAGTTCATATATAAAAAAATACATAACTTTAGGTATGTATTGTGTCACCCCCCGGTTACTAGGATGGTAGGAAAAGGAAAATATTATCATGTCAAATATCCTTTCTTTCTGGCCTTTTTACCCCCAACATGTCTCCATACCCAACACGCTTCTGGTACAATGTAAACATGAGCGCTGCCTCAACATTGACAAATCAGATTATAGATCGCGTTTACCGGTCAGGTGGCTACGCATGGCGCGCTTCCTCGATCGGCGTCTACGATGCAAAGATCGCAAGCTTTCGGGCCTCGGCGAAGAAGGGAGTGGCAGACGTGCTCGCTGTCCTGCCCCCTGCAGGTCGCCTTGTGGCCATCGAGATAAAGATCGGCAAAGATCGTCTTTCTCCCGAGCAAACAGGGTTTCTTGAAAACGTGACTCATGCCGGCGGTCTCTCCTTTGTCGCGCATGATCTTGCAGGATTCGAGGAATGGTGGTATAAAACGGTATGTCGACAAAATACCCACGCGTAACTGCAGGCCCCAACGAACTCATGGGAGCGTTCTGGTTGATCATCGGCGTCCCGGTGATCTTGAGCGTCCTCGCTGTTCTTCTGGGGTGGATGTAGTTATCCACAAGTCAAAACCTTGACTAGCGTTCCTCCTGCCGGTATAGTACCGACACAGGTGTAGTGGAGGAGAATCTTCGGACTTGTATACGAAGATTAGGGTGTGATGCTTTCGACATGAAGAAAGCAGCATACAAATCCATCACCGGCAGAGAGGCTCGCAGCTCGTAAGAGCGGCTGCGGGCTTTTTTGCGTAGTTGTTTTTTTATTTATGAATACCCAAAAAGTTCGGCGATTAACTCCGGAGGAGATCGCTGCCGGCGTTCAGATTTCTGTTCCTCTGGACGAGCTCGATGTTGTTGATGTTTCTGATAAGCATGTCGAGAGCATGGCGCGCGGATTTATCATGGGGTCGCAAGCGATCGGACGGAGGAAGGAGGTGCGTGAGTTGCTTGAGGATAAGGTGGTGAAGCGCATCGGGCGGAAGGGTAAATACATAACGGATAAACTTTTTGATTTGATAGAGGGTGTCTATATAACGACGACGACGAACCCGGGACCGAATGATCCGATTCGATATTATCAGCGGCCGCCGAACTTGCAGGCAATCATGTACGCGCTTGATCGGGTGCTCGGAAAGCCGGCGCAGCATACGGAGCACATCGAGGAGAAGCGCGGGGTCATGGTGATCGAGAGTATTATCAGAAATCTAGCGGAAACAAAAACGAGAAATGCAGAGCCAAGCATCGTTAGAGCTGCCGAAGGCAGAGCCCCTGCCGCCCAAGTCCTTCGTGCCGGCAAAGCTCGAAGTGATGGGGGAGAATTTGGCGACGACGACGTCGACGTACGAGCTCGTAAAATCGCTGTATCGTGACGACTTCGGGAATCCGTTCAAGCTCACGCCGACGCAGGAGGAGATCTTTGAGACGATTTTTACGAGAGGGGAGAACGTTGGACGGAACCGGATATGGATCGCGACGCACACGCAGTTTGGAAAGTCGGACGTGATCTCGATGGCGGTTCTGACGAGAGTAGCGACCTATGGGGAGAAATGGGTTTTGGTTGCGCCGAGCCAGCCGAAGGCGCGGATCATCATTGGATATTGCATTAAACATATCTTTGATAATGAGTTTACGTTGTCGCGATTCAAGCTGAAGGAGGGCGAGTCGGCGGAGGCGATCAGGCGCGAGCGGAGCAAGAACCGGCTCACGTTTGGTGTGGGAGACAACAGGATTGGAGAGATTTTTATTTTGTCGGCGGAGTCTCGTTTGAAGCAGAGTGAGGATGTGGGAAATGCGCTCATGGGTTTCGGGTCTCCGAATGTTGTTATGGATGAGGCTGCGCTGATCTCGGACGAGAGCGATGCGAAGGCGATGCGGATGGTGGGGGGATTTTCTGCCGGAGCGAACGACTTTGTGGTGAAGGTGGGGAATCCGTTTACGCGGGGGCATTTTCTGGTAGCGTATGAGGACCCGGCGTACCACAAGATCAACGCGGATTATCATGTTGGACTTGCGGAGGGGCGGTTACGGAAGGAGTTTATTGAGGAGATGCGGAAGAAGCCGTACTTCCGGGTGATGTACGAGAACAAGTTTCCGGAGGCGGATGACATTGACGCGAAGGGATGGACGGCGCTCTTTAGCGAGGACGACGTGGAGAAGGCGATCGTAGCGGACCCGGAGATCAAGCACATCGGGGAGAAGCGGATTGGAAACGACGTGGCGCGGGGCGGGGCGAACGACACGGTGTGGAACATGCGGAGCATGAACTACATGGAGGTGCTCGGGAAGAGCCGGCAGGACAATCTGACTGAGATCGCGGGCAGGACGATGTTCTTGATGACGGAGAACAGCGTCGTGCCGGAGAACACGTTTATTGACGATGTCGGTGTCGGCGGCGGGGCGGTTGATCCGCTTCACTACCAGCAGAAGAACGTACGAGGGGTGAACGTCGGCATGGTTGCGCTTGAGGCTGCGCGGTTTGTGAACATCAGGGCGGAGGCATATTGGCGTTTTCGGGAATGGGTGAAGCGTGGGGGGAAGCTCTGCCAGTGCCACAGGGACGATTGGATGATGCAGTTGCCGAAGATCAAGTATAAGCCGGACAGCAAGGGGCGTTTGCGGATCATGTCAAAAGACGAGATGCGCGCGAACGGTATCGATAGCCCGGACGTTGCGGACGCGGGGATGCTCACATTTGTTCGGGCGGAGCACGGTGACCTTGCGACACGGCGGAAGAAGCGCGCGGAGAAGCGGAAGAGGCGCGATGGCGGTCGGGGTTTAACGGTAACTATGGGAGGATATTAAAACTATGGCGTGGAAAATTGAGATTTCTGATACAGCAGGCAAGAAGGTCGAGTTCGAGTATGATATTTCTGGTACGGTGAAGGTGATTCTGCAGGAGCGCGACGTGACGGTGAACGAGCTCTCGCGGATATGGGATTTTGTGAAAACGATGACTGACGCCGGGTATATAAAAATGGAGGGTAAAAAAGTATGAGCACGGTGGTTCCGTTTATTTATTTTTGGATTGAGAAGTATGGCGGGAAGCCGACGGTCATGACCGCGGCTCTGCGTTGGGAGGGAATGAACTGGGGGCTGTCCTTTCCGGTGAATGAGAACGCGGTGTGGCGCGACATCGACAAGAAGAAGCTCCTCGCGCACATGCGGGAGATCGTTTCGGTTCTTGTCCTGCACGGGAGAACGGTGCTTGATAATTTTAATCAGATCAATCCGCGGTTGGTGAACGACGAGGAGGCGGCACGGTGGAAGCTCGATCCGCTCTGGGGTAAGAGAGTGAGAGCGGTGGAGAAGCTCACGCGGGTGAAGGAGATCACGCGTGAGGAGGCGGTTAAGTTAAAACTTTTATAACAGTATGCCTGACACAGTTACTATCCCCCTTGAGGATGTAGGGCAGCCGGCGGTGTATGCACCGACTGAGGAGCAGAAGGCGCGGATTAAGTTCGTTTATGACGAACGTGCGGAGATGGTGAATGCTCGGAAGCAGCCGTATGTGCAGTTTAACGACCGGACGTTGCGGGAGTTTATTGACGACAGTGAGAAGCGGTTGAACGCGTATGTTTTGAGTAAGGAGTCGCAGGGGAAGGAGGAGTGGCAGGCAAACTTTGCGACTCGGGCGTATGCGAACAAGGCGAAGGCGCTCTTGGCTTCCGCCGCGCGCGATCTGCCGGACATGCGGTTTAAGGCGGTGAACGAGCAGGATCGGTACGATCACTTTGCTGCGGGCGTGATTAAGAGTTTGGTACAGCACAGTTACCATCAGGGGAATCCGCGGGAGGAGATGTTTTTTTTGGCGTGGAGCAACGTCGGGCATGGGACGGTAATCTGTTGTGAGGATATTCAGAAGAACGTCTACGAGAAAGCTGAGATTGAGAGTTTTGATCTGCTGACCGGCGACGTGAAGGAGCGGGTCAGAAAGACGGAATCGTTCGGCGAGCCGTACTCTTACGAGGTGTCTTTGATGCACCTGTTGGTGAAGAATTTTTACATACGGGATATACAGGAGCAGCCGGCGATCATACACGAGACGTATTATGCGGACCGCGAACGTTTTGATGCAGTGTTTGGGAAATATCCGAACGCGAGGTTTGTGAAGAATCTTTCGGACATAAAGGCGGACGAGCACGACACCTATTTTCATAAGGCATGGAATGAGAGCATCAAGACCGGAAAAGGATTTTTGGTTACTCGGTATATGAACAAGTACCGTGGCCGGCTTGGGACGTATCGGATTGTCGTGAACGGCGTTGAACTTTACAACGGACCGATGATTTGGACCGACATCACGCGGCGCAATTATGGGCGGCCGATCTATCCGTTTGCGAAAACGATTTATGAGCCGTTCGCGAACAGTGACTTTTTTTACGGAAACAGTTTGCCGAACAGCGCGATGGGCGAGGGAGACGTATTGAACACGCTCTATAACACCGCGCTTGATAAAGAGTATCGTTCTATGGTGCCGCCGCTCCTTGTTGGAAATGTGAACAAGGACATGCTTGATCTTGAGGACGAGGTGGTTGCCGGGGACACGAAGATTTATGTTGACGATATCAACCAAGTAAAGCAGATGGAGTTGCGTGGCGTGAGCGACTCGAACGTGAAAATGATCGATCTGATCTCTCGTGGGCTTGATCTCACGACACTTGATCCGCAGCAGCAGGGCGTGCCGCAGAAGTACGTCACGGCTCGGGCGGCCGTTGCCGCGGACGAGCGCGCGCGACAGCTCAAGGGCATATTTACGATGTTTATGGAAAGTTTGTGGTTGCAAAAGTATCGCTTGCGGGTGCCGAACGTGCTGATGACGTATACCGTGCCGAAGTTGACTGAGATCGTTGGTGAGAATGGAGCGAGTCAGCTTACAGAGAAGTACCGTTTGTTTAATGTGGAGCAGTCGGAGCTCTCGGATGGTGCGCGTGGAACACTCGGTATTGAGTTTCGTTCAAAAGAAGAGATGGCGGATCGGAAGGCGTTGCGGCTTGATGTTGAGGCGGAGGAGGAGCGTAACTACAAGGCCGGGCATCCGTACGAGAAGATCATCATGTCATACGGGCGACTTTCGCATCTCTCGCTTGATATTGAGATCGTACCGGAAACGCTTTGGCAGAGTTCACAAGCGATCAACATGGCGATGGTGATTGAGAAGATCGCTTTGGTGCAGAAAACTTTTCCGGAATATTTTGCGGAGAATAAGGAGTTGTTTTTCCGGGATTTGATAAAGACGTATGGCGACGATGCGGGGCGTTACAAGCTGCCGAAGACGATGGATTTTGCGCAGGAGAAGGGGCTTGAACTTGCGGGCGCGGTCGCTGGAAGAAGTAAGGGAAGTTCTGCGGGAGGTGGCGTCGTAAGCGATCTCACCGGGTCGGACCAGAACAATAAGTTAAGCGAGATAGTAGGACAATAAAAAAAATGAAGCGAAAAATTATTGGATTGCTGCTGCGGATGCTTGATCGGTCGGCGAAGATTGACTATAAGCGGATCGATAAACGGGCAGTCGAAGAGTGGGCTTTCAGAAGTTTTGATGACAGGGGGTGGCGGTCGTATTTTGCGTATGAGGACTTGCGAATTTTGAAGGAGCTCTCGTTTGGCAAGAGTCGCGATGAGTACATGGTTCTTGTCGGTAGACGTTTACAGTTGCTGTACCTCTTTGATGAAATGAAGAAGGCGTTTGAGAATAAGAAGTCGGCCGAGGAGAAGAAAAAATCTGCAGCGGTAAAATCACCAGATGGATATGAGTAAAGCAAAAACAAAGATAGTTATGCGCGGTGTGGCGCATGAGATGAAGAAGAACCCGCCGAAGATTCTAGCGCACACGAAGGCGAAGTATGGAGCGAAGCGGGCGGAGGAGCAGCGGGTGGCGATCATGCTCAATAAGGCACGTAAGCGCGGCGCGACGATTAAGAAAAGCGCACGGTCGTAATTTATTAGTTCGTTATTTTTATCATCATGTCAGACAAAAAAACGTTGAAAATAAAAAGGGTCTTTGTCTATACGATCTATAACAATCTTCGTAATATACCGCCGAAGGATTATCCGACGACAGGAGAGATCAAGTCGACGATCAGTTCTATTTTGCCGGCTTTGAAGGAGCATCTTGGTGGGTATTTGGAGTATGTGAAGAAAGCGGAGGTGCTTTCGGCTCGTGTGGTTGCGAAGGATGTTGCCGAGGCGGAGGTACAGTCGACGCTTGATGCGTACAATGCGGAGTTTCGGAAGTATAATCAGGAGCAGGGTGTTGAGGTCGTGGAGGTGTCTATTGACGAGGAGGGCATGAGGACGTTGAGGACGCAATTTGATCGTGAGGGCTGGGGGAAGAAATGGGTTGCAAACATTGAAGAATTTGGAGAGCTTCTCGGCGCGTTCGAGGAGGCTGGAAAGTAGTTTGATAATTAGGCCTAGAAACAACGAAGCAGCTATAAGTAGGTAGCTGCGTTCCGACGACGGGAAAACATTTTGGTTTGACTTCGTTTTCCAAAATGCCCGTCCTCGGAACGCAGCCCCCTACAGATGGTTTACGTTGTTCCGTTATTAGCAGTGCTCGTTGAGGTATGCGAGTTAAAAAAACCTTTACTAATATGCCAGACGGACAAACAAACAATCAGGGGACAGGTGGTGATGATGCCGCCGCGAAAGCCGCAGCCGATAAGGCTGCCGCTGATGCGGCCGCTGCAGCCGCCGGCGCCGGAGGTGGCGCCGGGGACGGCGAAGAAACCGTCACCATAAAGAAGTCCGATTTGAAGAAAATCGAGGAGGAGCGCGATAACTATAGGGAGGGATTGCTTCGCAAGAAGGCTGATGAGCGTAATCAGAGCGGAGAGCAGGGTGGAGGTCAGGGGGCCGCGAATGTTATCGACGAGAAGAAAATCGGCGAGACGGCGATGGCCGCCGCGACAAAAGCTCTGCGAGACGCAAACGAGAGAAGCGCGCGGCGTACATTTTTACGAATGCACCCCGAGTACGTTGACGATGTGCAGTGGAACGCGCTGGCAACGAATCTTGTTTTTCGGGGTGGGGAAATCACTGAGAGTGAGATCGTGGATCGAATGGACGAGGCGTTTCTTTTGCATAAACGCTCGACCGGGAAACTGGACGAGTATCTTCGATCGGAGCATGAGCGCGGTGTGCGCGAGGGGCGGATTCAGGGGAATCTTGAAACCGGCCACGGCGCAGGCGGCGCAGGAGACAGAAACGAAGGAGTGAGGGGCGCGGGTATTCTTTCCGAGAAGGGAAAAGAAATGGCCCGGGCCATGCACGTTGATCCGGAGAAGGTAGCCAAGATCGATCCTTCAAAGGACAATGTGATCGATGTTACTAAAATCTAAACAGTTGGAATGACACTGTTTTGGTCGCCTTAAGCGACTGGAATGATGTCGCCTTAAATGTATGGCGATGAGATTATTTCGTCCTAACGGGGACTGCCACCTTGAGTGGTATCAGAAAACCGCATCGACTGCATTCACGTTCAATGATGCGGTCGCGCTTGGGACTTTGGGTCGGGTTGTTGATTACACGGCTGGCGGAGCTTTTCCGTTGCTTGGTTTGATTCAGGAAACGGTTGCTGCAACGGATACGACGACCGATAAGGTTCCGGTACTCGTGTGCAACGTGGATGCAGAGTACCTGTTCGACGCCACCACAACCGCTGCGGCTCTCACTGATGTCGGCGAGTACGTTGACTATGTGGAAGCGACGCAATCGGTGAACGTGGGCGCGTCGACGAACAACGATGTGTATGTGACGCAGTTCATCTCGACGACGCTTGTTGTCGGGAAGATGTCACGCAGGTTGCCTACTGTTTTTGAATAGTAGGTGAAAAAACGAAGTAAGAAAAAACGGAGGCAATAAACGAAGACTTTATTAGTTAGAAAGGTCTTTTATTATGCCTATTCTTACAACACAGTTTAACGACCTTGTAAAGAACGCGCTTGTCCAGTGGAGAGAAGAGTACGAATCGGTGGAGAAGAACGCTCGGCAGCTTTATGACATTCTGCCGAACGAGAATCTTACATCGGAGCATTCGCACATCGATTCTCCCGGATTCGCTCGCAGGAAGGATGAGGGTAGTTCGTACACTGTCGGATCACCGCGGCAAGGCTATACTCTCAACCTTACGAAGAGTCGTATCGGTTTGAGAGACAGCGTGACGTGGGAGATGCGGAAGTACGATAAATATCGTCAAATCGAGAAAAAGATGCGCGGACTTGGTGAGTCTACCGCAATGCGTATTGAGCTCGACCTCACGCATATGTTTACGTTCGGCCTTCAGGGGTCAACGTACACGAACATGGACGGCGAGACGGTCAACACGCAGACCGGAGACGCGCTTGCGATCTTTTCCGACTCGCATACCATTACCGGAAGCTCGACAACCGTAGATAACTCAAACGGTACGCTTGCGTTTAACCGCACGAATCTTGAGGCGGGCGAGCGGCTCTTCCGTAACATGGTGAACATGAATGACGTAAAGGTTGTTCCGAAGCCGGACACGATTGTGACCGGGGATGATCCGGCGATCGTGAATGTGGTTGCAGAGTTTATGCGCTCGCAGACCGCACCGGATACCGCGGAACGTGCGATCAACGTCTATCAGGGCAAGTATCGGCACATCATACTGCCGCTTCTTGCAACGTCGAACCTCGGTGCTCCATCGGCGACTGGACGGTACTACTGGATGCTCATGGATACGAAGCATAAGGACGCGATCCTTGAGTTTTCGGAAATGCCGACGTTTACGATGGCAACTCCCGGAAACAACGGCGAGGAATTCGATACGGACGATTGGAAAGCTAAATCGAGTGCGAGCTATGCGTATGGTGTGCTCGACTATAAATGGCTTGTCGGCAGCGCGGCCACGAGTGTGTGAGTTTGTCAAGTTTTGATAAACCAAAAACGAAGTGAATTAACGAAGGGTCACTTATTAAAGTTTATTGGTTTCATGGATCGGAGATTTCACCCTTTACCCGGCTAGTGACCACGAGGGGTACCGGCGACTTCTCCGTATCCATTCACTTCTATGCCTACATTTGATTCAGGCAGAGCAGCGTCTGTCGGTGGATTTAATATTCGCCAGAGACGCGCAAGCGATCTTGGCGCGATTCGCTTTGATGCGAACATCACGACAACGCCGACCTCCGCGAACGACATGCTTTTGTATCGTCGTTCAAGTTCGTTACGTTTTTGGGACGGTACGACGGAATATAATCTTCTTACTTCCGCGGTTGGTTCCGTGGGAGACTTGAACGGCGTATACGAAAACGGACAAGCGGTGACGGTGGATGCCGGAGCGATTGTCTTGACTGACCCGACAACCGGAGCGCTTGATACGCTTCGTATCACCACGTCGGGAGCGAAGTCAGGCGATGCACTTGAATTTCTTTTCACCGGCGCTTCAACCGGACGCGGTATCTATCTTGATATGGATCAGGCTATTGCAGCCCGAGCGATTCATATTGATTCGGGTGGAACAGCTCGCACTGGCGCGGATATTCAGTTTACGGATGATTCGACGGGTAACCACAGCGTTCTGGATATCAATTCCTCAGGGTCAGGCGCGACGATTGGATTTGATTTTGTGGGGTCATATGCGGGGTCTCCTGCCGGTTCTGCGATCAGTATTGTATTCGATAATTCGGCTAACCTTGATACAAACGGGATTCTTTTGTCCGGCGGAACCGGAGTACGAACGGCGCCACTCATCAACATTGATGATGCGGGGACTGGAAGCGCTGATATTATCGATGTTGATTTGACCGGCGTGTACACTGGCGATGTCTTTGATTTCGCAAGCTCGGCGGCCGCTACCGGTAATGTATTCTTCGTAAACTTGGATAATGCTGTTGCGATGACCGCACTTCACGTCGAAGGGTCTGGTGTTCGCACGCAACCATACGTTGAGTTGAGTTCTGACGCTACTGGTTCCGCTGTCTACATCGATATAAACGTTGATGGGGCCGGTTCAGGGAATGTCTTGGATATTGTGACCTCGACGACTTTTACCGGTAGCCTTATCAACCTCGACTTAAATGCGTCAACGGGTGGTGTTGCAATAACGATCAACGGCAGTAACGAGGCACGAACGGCGAACTTGGTTGCCATAACCCATGATGGTTCGGGAGCGGGTGACTTTATGGAGATTGCCGACTCCAATACCAGTACGGGTCATGTTTTTGACATCAACTCGTCAGGAGTTGGTTCGGGGAACATTCTCGACATCACCTACTCGGCAGCCGATACAGGAAACGCGATTAACGTAGTCATGGCTGACAACGTAGCTGGCGCAGCTATCAATATTACGGGCGCGGGCGCACGAACGGATAATCTTATAGAAGTAACTACATCTGAAACAGGAAGCGTTGACGGCATCATGCTGATGACTGTGAGCGGCGTATTCACCGGAAGTGTATTAACACTTACTACCTCGGGCGCGGCGACAACAGGATCACTGGTTCACTTGAATCTTGACGCAGGTGTCGCATACAAGGCGCTTACGATTGATCACGCCGGCGCACGCACCGTAGAAACGATCCTTGTTACCTTTGACGGCACCTTCGGGTCCGGTGCAGGTGGCACGTTCCTTAATGCGGACATCACCATGACTGGCGCTGCAGCTTCTGACTTCATCGATATAGACGTTACGGGACTCTACACGGGTAATATCATCGATATCGCTTTTTCGTCCGCGGCTTCTACAGGAGACGCGGTGCAGATTGATATGGGTACGAACCTTGCTGGTGCTGCGCTCTTAATTGCGGCAGCGGGTGCTCGTACTGATGACTTGATTCAGATTGACGACTCTTCAACAGGAAGCGCGAACATTGTTGATATTAATGTTTCCGGTGTTTATACGGGGAATGTTCTCGACATTACCTTCTCGGCCGCGGCCACAGGAGAAGCAATCTCTGTAGTGATGGCTGACAATGTAGCCGGTTCTGCAATCCTCTTGACTGCCGCTGGCGCCCGCACGGACGATCTTATCAAGATCGACGATTCTTCCACTGGAAACTCGCATATCTTCGACATTAACATTTCCGGTGTATATACCGGGAACGTGCTCGATATCGTGTTTTCTGCGGCTGCCACAGGAGAAGCAATTCATGTGGACATGGCGACTGCAGTTGCAGGGTCTGCGTTCGTTCTTGACGCGGCAGGAACGCGCACAGACGATCTCATTAAGATTGACGACACGTCGACTTCAAATAGTCATGTGTTTGACATTAACCTCACTGGTGTCTCTACAGGGAATGTGCTCGATATTGTCTACGCAACAGGTGCCGCAACGGGCCACGCGATCCATGTGGACATGGGTACTGACCTTGCGGGTAATGCGATGCTTATTGATGCGGCAGGCATACGAACCGCTCCACTTATCTATATTGCGAATACGGGCACTGATGGCGGAACAGATGATCACGTTTTGTTCGTCAACCAGACAGGACTTCTTGACTCGAACCTTATTCAGTTGACATTTGCGACAGCCGCTTCGACCGGATCCGCGTTGAGCATCGCGATGGGTACTGCAGTAGCGGGGCAGGCGATCTACGTATCTTCTGCGGGTACAGGCACTTCCGGTGAGGGAGTTGTCCTCGATGTTTCGCATACGGGCGCCCTCGTTGCTGGCGCGGATGCGGTGCGGCTTCTCTCAACGGGTTCTCCGAGTGCAACTTCTAACGTTCTTGCGGTTGAGCAAACGACGGGCGCTGGTACTGCGGGCGCATACGCGGTCTACATCAGTGCGACCGGTGCGAATGTTGAGGCGCTCAAGGTAGATGATGGTACGGCGACATTCGATGAAGCGGTTACTGTTACCGGCCAGCTTAACTACACGACGCTCAATGACGGAACGACGAGTCTTGCGGCAACGGCAACAGAGCTCAACCGATGGAATGATGTCTCTGGCAGATTGGTAGCGGGCGGTTCGGCGCTGACGGTAACTATTGCTCACGAAGGCAGGCTCATTGCGCTTGATACCGCAAGCGGGACGACGATTACCTTGCCGGATGCAACGGGGTCAGGCGCGATCTATAGGTTTTTGGTTACGGTGACTGCGACATCGAACAGCCACATCATTCAGGTGGCAAATGCTACTGATGAGATGCGCGGGTTCGTTATCCAAGACTCTGATACCGCGACTGCTCCGAATATTTGGTGGGCTGCGGACAACGACGACACGATCACTCTTAACCGCTCGACTTCCGGTCTTGCGGCACAGGGTGAATACTTTGAACTCGTTGATGCGACTTCTGATCATTGGTTCGTGCGAGGATACTCGCAAGCAAGTGGTACAGAGATCACTCCGTTCAGCAATGCAGTCTCTTAATCTTGATTATTAACTTGTGAAATAATTGAGCTTTTGTCCCCTCCCTCTGACCCCCTGACGGGATCATCAAAACAGGGAGGGGGAAGCAAGGGCTTAACATATATGTCAACAAGAACACAAAATCTTCCTATCCCGTTCACGTTTCAATTTAACGTGCAAACCTCGGGAACACCGGAGGCGCTTACGGTAAAGCGTCGCGCGACGACGATCGCATTCAATGAAAATAATGCGTCTGCCGATACCATCACCGACTCGGCAAATCTTTTTCTTGTGGCCGGGTTTCAGGCAGGGGATCAGATTACCGTTGCGGGGTCAACATCAAATGACGGAACATACACCATTGGGTCTGTTGTTGCTGGAACAATTACATTACTCGCTCGAAATGACCTTGCCACAGAAGCGGCCGGAGCAACAGTGACCTTGACAGCGCCGAAAACGGTGCCGGATGGCATCAGCGTCAACATCAAAGCGAAGAGCGCAAACACGGGGAATATCACCGTGGGGTATAGTTCCGCAACGGCGCTTAACACCGGTACTGGCTGGGTTTCACTCGACAACAACGAGTCTATTGGGTTGCAGGTGGAGAGCATCAGTAGCATCTGGCTTGACGCGACGGTTTCCGGCGAGGGCGTCGAGGTATGGTTTGAGAAGAATCTACAGGCATAAACTATGACGTTGATAGTCACTAAAAATGGCACGCCAGACACGCGTATGATTGAGTATGATCAGGCGATTGTTCGGCTTGGGATCGAGAAGGCCGCGGTGATGTCGGATCTTGAGCGGATACGTTCAGAGTGCGCGGAGGTTGGCACGCAGCGTGATACGCTTCTTGCGGAAATAGTTGCGGCGGAAAGACACTTGGGCGAGGTTCGGCAGGAAACAGTCGAGGTGGTGCAAGCCATGACTGGCAGTATTAACACGCTTGCGCGCGCCGAGCAAAAAGCGGGGGAATCGGTTGATGGAAAGCGCACGGAGTTAGAAACTTTACAAAGTTATGCGGTATCTCTTGCGGAAGATGTGCGTAACTGGCAAAAGACATTTGCGTCGGTTACGAAACGTGTTGCTGCTGTAAGGGAAACGCTTGCGGAAGAACGGGCAAATGTAGACATCGTGGTTGCGGAGAAGAATGCTTTGCAGCAGGACGTGATTTCTTTACAGGAATTGAAGAAGGAGATCGCCGATACTATCGCTCTCGGGCAGACGGCGCTTGCCGAAGCTGTTGAGAAGGAACAATACCTGAATCATCGAGAAGCGGAAATTGCGAAATATGAAGCGCGTGTGAAGAAGCTGCGCGAAGAGGCCGGTATTACCAGAGAAATGCAACTTTAATTTTATGGGAGGCAGGTTTGAAAATTTTACCCCGCCAACGCTCGGTAGCGAACTCACTAGTGCCGAAATTACGCTCATCGAAGCGTTGAGCGCGCTCGCGAACTCGGCTGCGGGCGAGGTGCTTCGTAAGGAGGGCGGCGTGGTCGTAAATTCGTCAACCGGGTCGGGGACGGTCACGAGCGTGTCGGTCGTCACGGCAAACGGCGTGTCCGGCTCGGTGGCGACCGCAACCACTACTCCTGCGATTACGCTCACACTCGGGGCGATCACGCCGTCGAGCGTGACATCGTCTGGGAATATAAATCCCGCGACAAGCGACGGCGCGGCGCTCGGCACTACGTCTCTCATGTGGTCCGATCTATTTCTTGCCTCGGGTGCGGTGATCAATTTCAATGCCGGCGATGTGACAATTTCACACGGCGTGAACGCGCTCACGATTGCCGGTGGTGTGGTGAACTTCGGGTCTACGCCCACAGTAAACAGTACCGCAATCTACTTTGTCGGAGGAACAGACGTAGCGCTTGCGGATGGTGGGACGGGCGCGTCGCTTGCGGATCCAGATGCAGACAGGATCATGTTTTGGGACGACTCGCTCGGAGCCGTGACGTGGCTCACAGCGGGAAGTGGGCTGACGATTACCGCGACGACGATTACAGCAACTGGCACGGGAATATCCTGGAGTGAAGTGACGGGAACGTCACAGACAGCTGCGGTGAATAGCGGGTATATTTGCAATAATGCGGCGCTTGTCACTGTGACGCTTGCCGATACCGCGGCAGTCGGGGATATTTTACGGATTGTCGGTAAGGGGGCGGGATTGTGGCGAGTGGCGCAGAATGCGAGTGAGAATATCAATTTTGGAAACCTTACCTCGACTACAGGGGTTGGCGGGTACATCGAGGGAACGCTTCAGTATGATTGCGTTGAACTCGTATGCACGGTTGCGAACACAACGTGGACCGTGATGTCGTCGATTGGTAACATTACCGTCGTCTAACGTATGGCAGTTTTATTGCAATACAATTTAACTTCGGATTTTGCCGCTTCCACTGTTGCTGCAAACATCTCAGGCGGAATCGTGACGAATAATCTCCTCGCGTCTTTCACGCGCGGGACTGCCGGGTATGATAGCGACAACGTATCATCTGCTGGTCCGACCGCAGGAGCGACGAGCGCTGCGCTTGCGGTGACAAACGGTTCTTATTTTTTCGTGACGATAACGCCTACGTCTGGGAACAGTATGAGTTTGACGACGCTCACAATAAACATGGCACGTGGTGGATCGAGTACGCCGCGAGGATATCAGGTGCGTTCCAGTGTCGATAGTTTTGCGGCATCTCTTGGTGGTGCTGATCTCGATACGGTGCGACCAACGTGGACTGCGGTGTCTATTGACTTGAGCGGGGCCGGTTTTCAGACCGTGACGAGCACGATTACGTTCAATATCTATGTGTACTCTCCATCAACTGGAAACGTAATAGATTGGGACGATCTGGTTATTAACGGGACGACGGCCGCATCGGGTACACTGGAGCAGGAGGGATTCCGGTTCAGAAATGACGATGGAAGCGAATCGGCCGCGACGTGGCTTGCCGCGCAGGACACGAATATCATTCAACCAAAAACGACGAATACTCGATTGCGTATGTTGCTAAACTCAACGCTCAACAGAGGGTCGGAGCAGTATCGTTTAGAGTATCGAGCAGTCGGCGGTAGCACATGGACCGCTATAACTACATAGTAGTATGCCTTCAACACGAATGCCGGTGAATCCCGTTGCGCTTTACTGGGTCTGGTGGGCGCCGTTCAAGCGTCTTGTGGATTTTCCGACGACATACAACATCATAAATATGTTTCATGCGTATCCGGCGGACGGTGAAGTCGCTGGAGGTACTACTGGTGCGGTAGTTCTTCGTAAGCCCGGTGGTACGATTGGCACGAATCAGAATGCCGACATTGCTACTTGTCGTGCGCGAGGGCAGAAGATTCTTGTTTCTGTCGGTGGCGCCGGCGGGCAGGTATACATTCAAACGCAAGCGCGCGCCGATGCGTTTGTGCAAAGTATCAAGGATATGAACGCTGGGCTTGGCGGTTCCGGAACCACAATGGCGTTTGACGGTATTGATTGGAATAATTTTGAAGGAGTCTCGTCGTTCCCCGCTCAATCAACATGGATGGCGTATGCGGGGCAACAGCTTCAGTCGTATTACGGGACTAATTTCATGTTCACATCTCCGCCTGCTGCGTACCCGGCATCTAATGCCGGATCGCAGGTGGCGAGTGATCGGTTGCTTCTTGCAAAATTATACAAAGAGGGTGTACTGGATTGGCTCTGTCCGCAATTTTATGATCCTTCGGATCTCAATACGCTCGCAAATGCCCGGTACTATCTTGATTATTATAATACGGCGGTGACTGTAGACGGCGTGAGCACGCAGATTCCGCGGGATTATATCGGTGTAGGATTTTCCTGTGCGGCGACGGGGACTTCTGCTCGGTGGAGTTTCGCCGATGCAGTAACTGCTTATGATACGTTGGTCTCTGACGGCCGTACACCGAAAGGAGCTTTCAACTGGGCGAACCATGAAGATACCGGTGACCGGTTTGCGACTGATGTTGCTCCTTCGATTGATAATAATGTCCCTCCAGCGTCCGCGGTTTCTTTTTCTCTTGCTGCCTCGACACAATTTGCGGACGGCGCTGCCACTACCGCGCAACTTACCGCGCCTTCCGGGAAAACTGCCGGCGCTGATTTTCAGGCAGGAACAATACTGGAGACCTCGAATCCTGCTCCGGCGCTTGATCTTGGGTCGGGAAAATATACAGAACTTGAGTGGTGTATTAAGGCAACTGCGGACTCGGTAACGTCGACGCAGTATGAGTTTCGAGTGACGTATAATGGAGCGGCGCTCGATACCTATACCGTGACGCCGAAGTGGACTGTCGGTACGCCCCCGGAGGACGACGTTAGTCTTATACCGCAGTCGTCGAGCGTCGGGTCGATGACAGGGATTAGTTCAATAACAATGTAATTTTATGGCAAAACGTAATTCTACAAATCTCGATGTAACGATAAACGCTGACGGTTTCGACATATCCGGCGGCACCACCGCGCGTAAACTGACGGTGACCGGAGGCGACGCAACGATCACCGGCGCGGGCAGTGCGGTGATAACATTTCCGTCCTCGACAGCAACACTTGCGACGCTGGCTCTGACGGAAACATTTACGAATAAAACCCTGACCTCTCCGACACTCACGACTCCGAGCGCTTTTACGACTGGCGGCACCATTACGCTTGCGGAAAATAACTCGATCGCCCTCGACCCCGCCGGGTCTGCTGATGGAAAATATACTGGTATTACTATTGCGGGGACTGCAGGTGCGGCGCTTGCGTTCGGTGATCTCTGCTATTTGGCGGTTGCTGATAGCCGGTGGGAACTTACGGATGCAGATGCAGCGTCGACGTCAGGAGATGTAATGCTGGGGATGTGTGTTTTGGCTGCGGCAGGTGACGGCAGCGCGACGACGTTGCTTCTTTTCGGCGTACTTCGCGCTGACACGGCGTTTCCTGCGCTTACCGTGGGCGCGCCTGCATATGTGAGCACTACCGCCGGAGATATTCAAGTAGCGCAACCGTCCGGGACCGATGATGTTATTCGTCGGGTCGGGTTTGCGCTTACGGCCGATGAGTTATTTTTTAATCCGTCAAATGACTATATAACAGTTGTATAATATGGCGGTTGCATTAGTTTCAAATGTAGGAGCTACCGGAACAGCAGATACCGTTACGACCGGGGCTATTGATACAACAGGAGCGAATTTCCTGGTTATTAGTGTTGCCGTTGACAGCGGCGCAACACCGACCATTTCTGACAGCAAGAGTAACACATGGACAGCGCTCACTTCGAGCGCGCTTACGGTCAAAACAATTATTTATTATGTGGCGAACCCGACGGTGGGAACGAGCCATACATTCTCGAATACTGCCTCTCAAAACTACTGTTCAATCAGAGCTGCTGCTTTTTCCGGAGTCGCGACAACCACTCCTGCGGATCAACAAAATGGAGCCACAGGCACGGGGGCATCCACACTTGCAACGGGGAGTATTACGCCTTCAGAAAATAATGAACTTGTGATTGCTGCATTAGGTTTCAATAGTGATGGTGGAACGATCTCCATTGGTTCAAGTCTCACCATAACCAACAGCAATGCGTTCGGTTCGGGGAACAACTACGGAGGAAGCATGGCGTATATTATTCAGACTACCGCCGAAGCGGTGAACCCCACGTGGACACGAGGAACAGGAACAGGAGCGATGGCGGCTCGGATTGCAAGTTTCAAAGCAGCCGCATCAGGCCCCGCAAACATGAAAACATGGGGAGGTCTTGCGAAGGCAAGCGTAAAAACGGTCGATGGGTTAGCAATCGCGTCTGTAAAGACGTGGAATGGATTAGCATAAAATGACATCCTCACCAAATTATCAAAAATTATATGAGATTGGGAAACTTCCCGTTGAAATGCGATCAAGGGTCGGATTGCTTGCAGAAGCGGATAAGGCAACAGAGCATGTCGAGGAATTGCGGAAGGGTATGTGTGACGAGTGCCGCGATCGATTGTTTCCGGGAGCGTTTACGGTTGTCTGTGAGATTCCCGGCTGTGCTGACAAATTTAGCGGCAGCAGCGACGCGCGGGCGAAAAATTATTTGCGTTTGCACATGAGGAAACATGAGACGGGAATGAAAAGTGTATAATGTAGAAAAAAAAACGAAGGCAATGCTATGCCTAAAAATTTCATACATGCAAACATCAACGGGCTGACGCTTCATGCGCCGCAGCTCGTTTTAGACGCGGACGCCGCCGCCGGCGCGACCTCGATTACGGTTAAGTCCATTCTCGGCGTTGCAGTCAATAATATTCTCCTCTTTCGCGGCGTTGGAAACGAACATGCGGAGATCGTTGCTACGCACGCACTCACCGCTCCAGCGGGAAATACGGTGACGCTCGTCGCTGCGGGACTTGTTGAGGCACACCCAGCCGGAACGGTTGTATACGTCATTCCGTGGAATCAGGTGCGTTTTTATCGTGCTGCGACGGAGGTAGATGCAAATAGTGATGACGCAACCCTTACCGCTCTTGCGGCTGCGGCGAACATTGACCCAACGCAGGCGGATACCATTTACTCTGATACGACGATCACGAGTGGATTTTTCTACTATCGGTTTTCGGATTCGATCAATACCGTCAACGATCGGTATAGCGATCCGATACCCTATAACGCAATCGCCGTTGTATTCGCTGAGGATGAGGTTGGCTACATTCTTGAGTTTGTCCGTAGAAAACTCGGACACGAGTGGGATAGTCGTTTTTCGAAGCAGACGGCGATAGATGAGATCAACGCCTGTCTGCGGTACATGCAGGGGAAACTCAAGCATTGGAGTAAATATCTCCTTTCAGATTATGTGTTCGGTCAGACCGCGCGAGGGACGTTTGATCTCGCGCTTCCCGCTGATATATATGATGATGAAACCAACAGGGCAATCTTGCAGGTGCGTATCGGCACTTCGACGGAACCGCTCACACCGCTCGACGAGAAGGAGTTTGACGAGCAGATGAAGGATGTCGCGAGAACGCAAGTACGGACGCTTGCGGTCGTTGGAGGGACAACGCTTGAGATAGACAACTCGTATGATTTTTCCGCAACAGGAACGGTGAATATCTATAGCTCGAACACGCTAGACGCGATCACCTACACTGGAGTAACACGCTCGGCAACGGCAGGAGTTCTTACGGGTGTTCCCGCTACGGGCGCCGGCGCTATCGGTGCGGCGCACGCAGTGGATCAGAACGTGTGGCAGAACGAGACCGAGGGTAAACCAAAGTTTTTTAACGTACGGCAGGGAAGGCTTCGCTGGTGGCCGCTTGCGGACGCGACGTGGATCAATAAGAACATTGTCGGAGATTACTATGAGGAAGCGACGATGGTGGACAGTGAGTCGGACACGCTCGATACATCGCGTTATGACGCGGTAAAACACTGGCTTCTCGCGCAGGCGAAAGCGTACTGGCGCAATAACGGAACGCTTGATCTTAAAGATAGCGACTTCGTTATGTTTCAAGATATTTTGAAGGCCGCGATACGGACTGAAGTTTCGGGACAGCGATGGAAGATGACACCGAAAATAAACGAGATCGATTATCGCGCAGCGACGCGTGGGAAGTTCGAGCAGATCTAATTGTATGGAGAGAAGAAAATTACCACAAACAATTGATAAGTTATTTAAGGATATTTACTATGGCACGGCTACAGCAAACAGTTCGATGGCGAGACGTGTCGGCCGGGAACATACAAAAGGTGAGTTCTGATATCACCATTCCGAATTCCGTGCCGTTTTCGCTGAACCTGCTCTTTGACAAAGTACTCGGTGAGGCGGTTTCGCGTGAGGGTACGAACATCGTTGGGACACAACTCTCTGCAGGGAATCCGTGTCTTGGACTGTTTCAGCATCTTGATACGACGGTTGCAAGCAATGTCCTCATGGCGGCGTTTAACGGAACGATTTACAACGCCGTAACTGGCGCTGTTTCTTTAAGCGGCTTGAGCGCTACGGCGAGCATAGAGTTTGCGACCTTCCTCAATACCACGATAATGATGAACGGCGCGACCTCGCAATCGTTCGCGTCAGGAAGTTGGGTGTCGGGAGGCGGAAACCTTGATGTAGGAAACGCGCCGGCCGGCGGGAAGTTTCCGATTGAGTTCAAGGATCGTATGTACTGTGCCGTGACTGACCGTATCTACTACACGAGTACGCCGTCGTCTCCCTCTGCCGGTACAGTGAGTTGGACCGCTTCCGGTTCCGGCAGCTTGCAGGCAGAGCAAGAGGACGGCGGCGGAACGATACAGGCACTCAATAAAGTGCCGGGGTATTTGATGCTCTACAAGCAGCGATCTCTCAAGCGGTGGAACTTCGACTCGTCGTTTCCTGAAGACCTCGTGAACATCGGCACGCAGTCGCATAAGAGTGTCGTGCGCGCGCGAGGCAAAAATTACTTCTTCTATGGACCGAACGGTTTTTATGAGACGAACGGAGGATATCCGAAACGGATATCGCGGCCGATACAGCGTATCGTTGACGGAATAGCGAGCTCATTCTATGCGAGTGTAAATGGATGGAGCGACAACGAGAACGTGTACTGGTCTATCGGCGATATTACGGTGAATTTTGACCGTGGCTATACGGAGACACACAATAATGTCGTCGTTCGGCTGACGGTAGACACCGAACAGTGGGCGGTGCTGAAGTACGCACACGAGTTCCGCGCCATGCACCAGTACAGTAGTGACAATGATACATTGATCGTCGGTGGAGACACGAACGGACAGGTATTGCAGCTTAATACCGGGAATAGCGACTATAACGGAAATGCAATCACGTATATTTTACAGTCGCCGGAATTTGATTTTGGGTATCGAGAGCGACGTAAAACAATCTCGGAAAAGATTTACGTTCACTCTGATGGAACGCGAGGCGCGGAACTTCAGGCGCGGCTTGATTACGGTGACTGGAAAAGCATTGGAACCTTAGGGGATATTGTAAGCGAAGTCTTTATACAGCCATTGACTGCGTATGTTTTTGAGTTTCGGATAACAGACAGTACTACTGGCGAACAAATTAAATTAAGAGGACTTGATTTTGTTACGGTTGAAGTGTACGAAAACTGACATGATCTACACGAACGAATCACAAACATCATACAGCGTGCTTGATCTCGGTTACGACCGTACGCTTACTAAGATTGTGCGGAAGCCCGCGGTACTTGAAGACACTACGCCCGAACTCTCAAACGTGTTTACGAGCGGTGTAGCGCCGAAGAACGTAACCGCCGGTGAGCTCGTCTCGACGCTCGAACAGCAGGCGGGCGTTCTTTTTTCCGGCAAGACCGGGTTCAACAATACGCAGACCGGTTATCGGCTCGGTGTCGATTCCTCTGACGGGCTGATGAAGTTCTATCTCGGCAACACGACGGAATACATTAACTGGAACGGGACTGATCTCACTATCGTTGGAGGTCTTTCCGTTGATTCTATAGACATCGGCGGTTCTGATTCGACTTCGTTTCATGTCAGCACAGCCGGGAATATGTGGCTTGGGTCCAGTGCGTACTCTTCCGCACCGTTTCGTGTGACGAGCACCGGTGATTTGGACATCGGTGGAACTGATGCGACGTCTTTCCATATAGATAATGCGGGTAATCTTTGGTGGGGTTCGGCCGGTACGTATGCAGCCGCTTCGGTCAAAATATCGAATGCAGGAGTGGCGGCTTTTTCGGACATAACGATCACTGGCGGCGCGATTTCCGGTACGCCGATTTCTTCAATACCGAATAATTCGAGCACTGATATTTCTCTGCTCATGCTTACGCATAGCCTTGTGTTCTCCGTAACGGATGCCGACACGATCGCGTGGAGTTCGGGAACTATTTCTCTTTCTAACGGACGAACGTTTTCCATAGACGCAGGCAATACGGGTAACATGACGGCACTCACTTATATTTATATTGATCCCGATGTTTCCTCTACGGTTCTTCAAACAACCACGACATATGCAACTGCGGTTGGAGCAAACAAGGTACTCTTGGGAACAGCACAAAATCAAACTGTTACCGCGTCTTTTATACCATTTCATGGGGGATTGCCGCTTATAGATGGCGCGCAGATCGGCGCACTATCCATTGTTGCAGGGAATATCGCTGCTACTACAATCACAGCCGCGAAAATGAATGTATCCCAGCTTTCAGCCATTGCTGCCGACCTCGGCACCATCACTGCCGGTACGGTAACCGGTGCAACTATCCGCACTGCTGCGTCGGGTGACAGATTCACGATGGACTCTACCAGTTTTCAGGCGATCGAAGCTGGAGGGAATGTCATCTTCGAGGTAGTCCTTTCCGGCGGTGATGCGGGAGACGTGATCATGGGAGACGACGCAACGAGTACCTATGCTAAGTGGGACGACAGCGCGGCGACGTTTACAGTCAATGGGTATGTCGTGGTAACAAAGGGAGTATTCGGAGGCGATGGGTCTGACGGAGCGTTTTCGCAATCATCAGGGACAACGACACTCTCGATGGCAAGCGCGAGCGTATTGGTAAAAAATTACACCTCTTTCTCTTTGACTGGCACCGCAGATTTGACAGTTTCAAATAAGGTATCCACGGGAGCATTTTTGATAATCAAGACGACGGGTAACTTCACCGCGACATCGTCAACAAGTCCCGCGATCAATCTCGCGAGTATGGGAGGGAATAACGGAACCGGAGGTGCGGCAGATACCGACGGAACGGCCGGTACGACGGGGTTGGGGAACATAAGCGTTAATACAGCCGGAGCGAAAGGAACAAAAGGCGTCAATCCCTCTACGCAAGGGACCGGAGGCACGGCTGGCGCGGGGGCAAGCTATACCTCTCTTGGGCAAGTGGTCGGTTGGGTGGTGCCGGTATGGTGCGGTGCAGGGGGCGCAGGAGGCGGCGGAGGCGCGGATAATGGCAGTGGAGGCGATGGCGGGAAAGGAGGGGGTGTATTGATCATCGAATGCGCCGGAGCATATAACGTGTCTTCTACGTTTTCATGCGGTGGAGCAAACGGGAGCGCAGCCACAGGCGGTACAACTCGAAGCGGTGGCGGAGGAGGCGGCGGTGGTGGTGGTACAATAATTGCAGGATATAAAACGCTAACATCAGATACAGGGACGTATACGGTCTCTGCCGGTACAGGAGGAAGCGGACAGTCTATAGCGAGCAGCGTCAATGGCGGTGGAGGTGGCGGCGGTGGAGGCAGCGCATCTACAGCAGCTACGGCAGGACAAAATGGACAAGCAGATAAAGGAGGAGCGGGAGGAGACGGCGCGGCAGGTTTCTCCATGCGATTCGTTAATAACGCATTTGCTTAGTATGCCCAAAATATATCATAAAACACGCAGAATATTACTCGGGTGTCGTTTTTGTAATCGCCAAGCAGGATCAATTGATTTGCCTTTAGAGGTATGGGGGGAGGGAGAAATCACTTACGCCCAGCTTGGTATAGATGACTTGCGGTGCAACGAAAAGGACGATCCTGCGTGTGCTTTGGAACATGGTCGATATTCGAATATGGAAGAAGAAGCTCGGCACAAAGGACTCAATGACGAGGAATTTCGTGCTGTTATGCTAAAATGTAATTACTCAAAAAAGACTTTTGATATTGAGCTTGGCAAGAAAGTAAAAGAAAATAAAACCATAACTATATGGCATTAGTAACCGTCCAAGCCCCCTCGGGCACTAGTTTTCAAGTAGATACGGAAACTGGAAAATTCTATATGAATCATCAGGAGCAATATCCCATGCCGTGGATGGTTGCTGCCTACGATACATATAAAGCAGCGCAAAGAGCTCTTAACGTTGAAAACCCCGATCCTTCCCAGTATTTGACTGACCAGTTTGTCAATGAGACTTATACTGATGCTTCCGGAAATACAGTAGACGCTAGAGGTAAACCTAGCACGAAAATAACTACAGAAGCGCAACCAGTAACGACACAACCGACAGGCACGTCGCAGCTGTTTACACCGGTAACCGGACGAAAGTTTCAAGACACCGAGCAGTACAAGACGCTAACACCTGAAGAACGCGAAGTTGTCGACTTGCTTTTCAATACGATTTCTCTCGGCGGTGAGGAGGAGGCGGCTCGTTTCTCGCAGGCGATTCAGTCGGCTATGGCCATCGCAGACCCGTGGGAGAAGGCAAAAATTGCCATGTACCTCGCCGAATTTGCCGGCAACGTGAGCGAGGAGATTTTTTCTTACGAGGCAAAGACGGAGGCGATCCAGCGCGCGCGCAACATTCTTGCGGAGGACGTGGCACGGAATAAAGACTTTCTTTCGCTCGGACAGCAGGCGGAGATCGCGCGCGAGACGCGGCGCTATGACGAAGACCTGCTCACTATAGCGGATCAGGCGGCGGAGAAAGGACTTACCTTCGCTACGGGCGCGCGCTCTCGGGCGCTTGCAGAGGAGCGGCGCGGTGAGCAATATCAGGACGTGATCCAGTCCGGACAGCGCGAATACAACTTCAGGATTAAACAACTTGAGCTCGATGCGGCGCGAGGGAATGTCGCCGCGCAGAAACAGCTTGATTTTCTTCTCGGCCAGAAGAATCTCTCGTTGCAGAAGATCGGGCGCGCCGCGGAAGAAATACTTGGATCATCAGGCGTTCCGGCGATTTCCGGCTACACGCCTGTCGGCGGCGTCACGGGTACGCTTGAGGAAGAAAAAGAACGAAGGATTATCTCTGATGTCGGAGGGACGATCAATCTAACGAACGCGCTCACGGAGGGCATTTCATAATATGGCGTACATAAAAATCAAAACAGAAAAAGGGTATGCGTACTTTCAGGAAACGCCGGGCGGTCTCACGACGGTAAACGATCCGGTGGTGCTCAAAGGATTGCAGAACGGGACTATCAAGGCTGGAGAACAAGGAGCTGTTGCCGGAGACGCAAACCGTTTCGTTACTCCCTCTCCCGGAGCGGTAAAAGCGACCGTGCCGGGCGTTGCTTCTCCTACACCAACGCCAGCCGCGCCAACGTTAGCCGCGTCAACGTCAACTGCCGCAGCGGCAATCGCCGCATCTGCCGGTAAGACGACGTACGTTCCGCCGGAGCCGCCGAAGCAGCCGGAGTTTTTACCTCCTGCCGCGTCGCTCACAAATCTCCGTATCGCGCTCAGAAGCGCTGCGGAGGAGGCGGGCAAGACGCGTATGGCGAACGCTCTCGGGCAGTTCGGCGCGGCGGGACTCGGCAAAACGCCGGGGACGCTCGGGTCTATTGCCGACATCGTGCGCGGATCCGCCGCTCCGAGCGTACGCGGTATTTTCAGCGACGTGATGACTGGCGTGCGCGAGTTCCAGCAGGCGAAACAAAAGGAGATCGATCGCATTAACGAGATGCGACAAAATGACTATAACCGTGCAAATGATCGATACTATGCCGCGCTTATACGGGAGACGGAGAATATGTATGATAACAAGCAGCGAGAAATGGATCGCATCAACGAACTGCGCGCGGAGTTTGGTTCGGCAATACCGGCAAACGTAACCGACCTTGCTACGGCCCTTTCTCTTATACAGCCGCTCATTGACGCTGAGCGTGATCTGGATAAAAAAATAAAACTGGCTGATCTTGCGAAGAAATTAAAGTCCGATCAAGCGGAAGATAGCGATATCGAATCATGGGCGGAGTACATCGCCGGCGGCGGTGCTGTCGGAAACGTTCCGTCAAGCATCAGGACGGCTGCTCGGGTGCGCGCAGATCAGCTTACGGATAAACGGGAGCTTGAAGCGAAACAGGAATACAAAGATAAGATTGCTTTCCGGTTGGAGAGAAAAACAACTGATTTTGAAACAGAACGGAATCTTGTTATACAAGACAATAATTTAACCACCGAGGAACAACGAGAAATTCTTGATTATATTGACTCTTTGGAACAACAACAGAAAAATGCGAAGGGACAAGGAGGACTATTCAGTTTCTTGAATCCGTCCGCATCTGCCGCTCCGCCTCCTCCGGTGCCGGAATACGGACAGGGTAATTTTAAGAATATACATATAGATGACAGAATCGCGCAACTGAAAAAGGCAGTCGGTCCGCAGCTTGCTACAAATAAGTACCTTGAGGATCAACTCCTTAAAGACGGCTATAACCCGGAAGCGATTAAACGACGCACGAGAACAGGAATACTCGATCAGGCTGGTGCGGCGCTCAAGGGTATTTTCAAATAAATTATGCCGTTTTATCAACCAACAAAAGGTGGGGTGGCTAGCACCGGTTTTCGTGCCGCGCTTGGAAGTTTAAGCGAAACAACAACGCAACCGCGCGGGTTTTATGCCGCGATACATACTGCGCGTAACGACAAACCTGATCTTGAATCAGTAGACGGACTTTTGAAACTTGCACGCGAGAAAGGATTATTGAGTCAAGCGATGGATGTTGCAGACGAGGACAAGCTCTCTTTTTTACAGCGTCTTTCCGTTGGCCTTGGCGCGCTTAATCCCGCGGAAGCCATCGCGCGTAATTATGCTGGCGCAGAGAGTTTTCTTACTGCCTACCCGAAAACAGTTCTACAAGGGATCGCGTCTGCGTTTACCGGCAATGATTACGGTGAGAGTACGAAACGTAAATACTTCGGCGACCTCCTGAAGGACCTTGGCGTGGAGAACAAAATCTTACGTTTCGGCCTCGGTCTCGTCGGAGACATTTTTCTCGATCCGTCAATATACTTCGGCGGTTCTTTGGTCCGCATGAGTATGCACGGAGTGCAAGCCGGAGGCAGAGTTGCTCTCAAGGGAGTGGCAAAAGCGTCACCGGAAGCGGCTAAGAGTTTGCTCGTTGCCGGACATGCGCTCAAGGAGGCAGGCGGGCATTTGTTTGTTTTCGGATACGGCGCGTCGAAGGCGACTAAGACAGGCGAAGCGCGATCCCTTGCAGAAGAGTTGTTGGAGTTTTCTGGAAGAAAAACTAACGTGAGCAAGGCGCTTGCGATCGCAAACGCAAAACGGTATGGAAATGATGTACTGACCGGGGATCAGTGGGAGGAGTTCCTTGGGTATATGTTTCGCGGCAAGGAGGCAGAGTACAATTTTTTTGACACGGTCACGGATGATATGGTTGAGGCGTTCAACAAAAAGTTTCCTAATGCGCGATTCCCGCTCAAACCGTCTGCGGCGATGAAGGCCGAGCTTGCAAAAAAATTCGGCCGTGAAGTGTCGGAAATTGAAGCTAAACGCGAGATACGGAAACAGGTGATAAATCGACTCGAAAGTACCAGCACTTTGATCCCGAAGAAAATACTTAAACTGCAATTGATCCGTGACAAACTCGCTGAACCGTTCATTGAGGGTGATCTGATCGGACTGCGGCAGACCATCTCGGAGTTACGGAAGGAACTCGCGGAACTCACGCCGAAAGTAGTCAAAGGAGTGCCGAAGAAAGCGCCGTTCATGGCGACTACGGAACAGATAGACGGAGCGCTTCTTGACGCGCTCTCTATAGCGAAGAACCAATACAAGAAAGTAATTCTCGATCTTGAAGCCCGGATAGCCGGTATCGAAGCCGGCATCATAAAACCTGCCATGAAGGAGGTGACGAAACAGGTCGGGAAAAAAGTTCCGCTTACTGCCGATCAGATTATTCAGAAAACGATGCGGAAACTCGATCCGTCGCTTCGTTTCAAGGATGAGATCGTCAAACTCAACAAACAAATCACGCAGCTCACGAACGATATGTTTCTCAAGCAGCAGATACTTGAGCGCGCGCTTGCGGGGAAACAGATTGCAAAAGAGAAAATTGCAAAAGCGTTTAAGACGGGGGATTTCTCCATTTTGCCGGGAGATGTAGCGCTCGCGTTGCGGCCTGTTATAGATGATCCGAAAGTGGCGGAAACACTGGCTGACCGTCTTGTTCGTAATACGAAACTCGCTGCCGCTGCCGGCATCGATGATCCGTTTACAATGTATGCGCCGTCGATCGCGAAGGATGTAACAGAAAGACAACGTCTGCTTAATTTTTTCAACGGTACAAAAGGCGTGAGGTTGGGGTCCAAAGATTATGTGAAAGAGTTTCGTAATTTGCTTAAAGACGATGAATTACTCAAGAGCCGTGATCTTTTTCTGCGCGTTGAGGATGAAGTAGCGACGAATCAGCTGACACAAGAATTTTTAGAGAAAGTCATTACAGATTATGGAGAGCCTCTTGCCAAGTTTAAGAGTGAACGCGATGCGGCAAACGCAGGGTACCGTCTCCTGAAAGATAGGGGAATTTTTGGTAAGGAGCTTGGGTATGTGAACGAGGGTGATTGGCGGTTCCTTAACAGTCACACGAGCAATAACTATAAGGCGTTCGATGCGATCGCGAAGGCGAGCGGTTTTGACGCAATTACGTCGTTGTTCAAACGGTTCGTCACCGGTCCGTTTGCCGCCTTCCATGTGCGTAACTTTTATTCCGGAGAAGTACAAAACTTTGAGCTCATTGGCGCGGTGGCGCAAATGCCGAAAGTGCAGGCGGCTGGTATGCGTCTTGCAACTAAAATATCACGCGGCGCATTTTCTGACGCGATCGATCCGTTCTCTGAAGGTTTGCTGACTGTTGGGCGCACGGTTGTCGGATTCGGTGATGAGACGATTGAGCTTGGCGGGAAGATTTGGAAACTTGATGACATCGGCAGGGCGATTGAACGCCGGTTCGGAGGTTCGAGCTACTACAATACCGAGTTCAATTCCTTGACTCGTGATGCTGATAAACTGCTTGACGCTGGTTTATTTGCAAAAGAAGCGAATAAAGAGTGGCTTAAGTCTTTTGTGAGCGCAAAATTGAAAAAAAATCCAATCGAGGCGCTTGTCGGAGAAAATAATCCTGTGTTTCGTGGCGCGCGCGTCATCGGCGCGTGGACTGAAATGCAACAGAAGTCAAAACTCGTTGTGGGAGCGCTGCAGAAAGGATTGTCCATGGGCGAGGCGTTGCGTATCGCTGCAAAGGGTGGGTTTGATTATCGTGCGCTCACGATGTTTGAGTCGAAAATCATGCGCCGGATCATTCCGTTCTACTCGTTTAA
>Ga0137829_10729536_pt1 | contig 38094 bp, 43 predicted proteins | sample OV2TP2_FD_97737 | JGI IMG/M metagenome (GOLD analysis project Ga0137829, IMG submission 97737) | reverse complement strand
ATCCTATTCACTCTCCTCACAGAGCAATTTTGATTTCTGGAAAATATTTTTTCCTGGCTTGACGGCGATGGTGGGCTTCTGGGCCACGCTTTCGCTGAACATCCCGGATTTTACCCGCTATGCAAAATCGCAGCGTGACCAGGCCATGGGACAATTGATTGGTTTACCCACAACAATGGTTTTTTATTCATTCATTGGAATTGCTGTGACGAGTGCAACGGTTCTGATCTTTGGTGAAGCTATCTGGGATCCTGTTTCGTTATTGGGGAAATTTGATAATCCCATTGTCGTCGTCATTTCTATGTTTGGATTGACGATAGCAACACTATCCACCAACATTGCCGCCAATGTGGTGGCGCCGGCAAACGGGTTTGCAAACATGGCTCCGGCAAAAATTAATTTCAAACTGGGTGGTTATATCACCGGTGTTATCGGCATCCTGATTTTTCCCTGGAAACTGATAGCCGATCCGCAGGGCTATATTTTCCGCTGGCTGATTGCCTACTCGGCATTGCTGGGCTCGCTGGCAGGAATTATGATTTGCGATTATTATCTTGTAAGGAAAACGAAAATCAATGTGGCGGGATTGTTTGATCCCGCTGGCGAATACAAAGGCTGGAATGCGCCGGCATGGATTGCATTTACAATAAGCATTTTGCCGGTGATACCCGGTTTTCTTGTGGCTGTTGGTACAGGCAAAGCAGAATTATTCCCGGTATTCTTTGTCAATCTCTATTCGTATGCGTGGTTTGTTACATTTTTTCTTTCGTTCATTATTTATTTTCTGATTGCAAAAATCAAAACTGAATAACATGTCTGTTCTGATAACAAACGGAAGAATCATCACCGCCGATGCGGATTATGTGGCCGATATTTTTATTGAGGGGGAAACCATACAGGCCATTGGTAAAAATTTGTCGTCGTTTGCTGTAGAGACGCAAAATAGTGCGTCTCTACAGACAATTGATGCAACAGATAAATTGGTTTTCCCTGGCGGCATTGACCCGCATGTGCACCTCGACATGCCCTTTATGGGAACATTCTCCAGTGATAATTATGAAACCGGGACCAGAGCTGCTTTATTCGGCGGCACCACCATGGTGATAGATTTTATTTTACAAAAGCAGGGCAGCAGCCTGCATGCAGCGCTGGACGAATGGCGCGGCAGAAGCAACGGCAACTGTGTAAGTGATTACAGTTTTCACATGGCAGTGACGGATTTTAATGAGAACACAAAAAAAGAAATAAAAGATTTTATTGAAAAGGAAGGCATCACATCATTTAAAACCTTTATGGCCTACAAAGGTGTGCTGATGATTGACGACCGGCAGATGGTGGGGCTGATGGAAGAAGTGAAGCAATACGGCGGCCTGATAAATGTGCATGCCACCAATGGCGACATGATTGATTATTTGATTGCAAAACACCGGGCAGAAGGAAAACTTTCGCCGCTTTATCATTATTTATCCCAACCGGAAATTACAGAAGCCGAAGCGGCGGAGCGGTTTGTGGATATGAGTTTTTATACAGGCTGTCCCGGCTATATTGTTCATCTCACCTGCGAAGGAGCATTGAATGCGGTACGCAATGCAACCTTCAGAAACCAGAAAGTGTTTGTAGAAACCTGTATTCAGTATTTGCTGCTCAATGCTTCTTTGTATGAAAAAGACCCGACAGATATCGGGTTCGACGGTGCCAAATGGGTGATGAGCCCGCCGCTGCGGCTGAAAAAAGACCAGGAAACCTTATGGGCCGGCATCAACCAGGGACTGGTGCAGGTGGTGGCTACCGACCATTGCCCGTTTAAGTGGGAGCAAAAGAAAATGGGCGAAAAAGATTTTTCCAAGATACCCAACGGCCACCCGGCTATTGAAAACAGGATGGAACTGCTGTACAGCGAAGGAGTGCACCAGGGCAGAATTACATTGAATAAATATGTGGAAGTGGCCTGCACGAACCCGGCAAAAATTTTCGGCATGTTTCCCCGCAAAGGAACCATTGCGGTAGGCAGCGATGCCGACATCGTCATCTTCGACCCGCATGAAAAACACAGCATCAGCGCAAAAACGCATCACATGAACGTGGACTACAGCGCCTATGAAGGCTGGGAACTGACAGGAAAAGTAAAAACTGTTTTACTGAGAGGGAAAGTAGCAATTGAAAACAATCATTGCAGGGTTGATAAGGGATATGGTAAATTTATCAGGCGAACTAAAGTGAGTCAAACAATTTAATATCACGCAAAGACGCCAGGGAGCAAAGGCGCAATGCTTTTTGACGTCTAAATTACTTTGCGCCTTTGCGTGAAAAATAAAAACAAAACTATGCCGCGACTAGTTAAATCAGGACTCATCCAAATGTCTCTTCCAAAAACCGAAGGCGAAGGAACCATTGAAGAGATCAAAGAAGCCATGGTGCAGAAACATATCCCGTTGATTGAAGATGCGGGAAAGAAAGGCGTGCAGATACTTTGCCTGCAGGAAATCTTCAATACACCTTATTTCTGTCCCGGCCAGGATGCGAAGTGGTATGCCAGCGCTGAGCCCGTGCCCGGCCCTGCTACGGAACGGATGGCTGAGTATGCAAAGAAGTACGGCATGGTGATGATTGTACCTGTTTATGAAAAAGAGCAGGCGGGTGTGCTTTATAATACTGCAGCGGTGATTGATGCCGACGGAACCTATCTCGGAAAATATCGTAAGAATCATATTCCGCACACAAGCGGTTTTTGGGAAAAATATTTCTTCAAGCCCGGCAATCTTGGTTACCCGGTTTTTCAGACCCGCTATGCAAAAGTGGGAGTGTATATCTGCTACGACCGGCATTTCCCCGATGGCGCAAGAATATTGGGATTGAATGGAGCTGAGATCGTTTATAATCCTTCGGCTACTGTTGCTGGTCTTTCACAATACTTATGGAAACTGGAACAGCCTGCACATGCAGCAGCCAACGGATATTTTATGGGTTGTATTAATCGGGTGGGAACAGAGAAGCCCTGGAATGTAGGTAAGTTTTATGGCAGCAGTTATTTCGTTGACCCCCGCGGACAAATATTTGCACAGGCTTCAGAAGATAAAGATGAATTATTGATAGCAGAGTTTGATCTCGATATGATCGAAGAAGTAAGAAGTGTGTGGCAATTCTTCAGGGATCGTAGACCTGAAACTTATGGGAAACTGGTCGAACTTTGAGAATATTCACCGCAGAGAAATGAGAAATCAAAGTTCACGCAGAGTTTCTCTGCGAAATCTCATGTAACTCATGTTCTCTGCGGTAAAAAAATAATATGGCAATTGTAAACAATAGATTATCTCAGAAGCAATACGAAGAAAACTTCGCCGACATTCGTCCGCCGTTTGAAAATAAGACGGCGGCGGTGGTGGAAGCGAACCGTTGCCTGTTTTGTTATGATGCGCCATGCACCAAAAGTTGTCCCACGCATATTGATGTTCCCAAATTCATCAAACAGATTACAACAGATAATATCAAAGGCTCTGCCCATACAATTTTTTCAGCAAATATTTTCGGAGCCGGTTGCAGCAAAGTATGTCCTGTGGAAAAACTTTGCGAAGGGGCTTGTGTATTTAATTTACTGGGAGAAGAACCGATACAGATTGCAAGACTTCAACAATACTCTACAGCAATAGCGATGGAGAAGAAGTGGCAACTCTTCGAAAGAAAGAAACTTCCTGATTCCCCTTTAGGGGCTAGGGGTGTAGCCATCGTCGGCGCCGGCCCTGCCGGATTAAGTTGTGCCCATGCACTGGCAAGAGAAGGCGTGGATGTAACCATATTTGAAAAAGAAAGCAGGGGCGGCGGGCTGATGACCTTCGGTATTGCCGCCTATAAAGTGACGCCGCAGTTTTGTCAGGACGAAGTGGACTACATCACATCTATTGGCGGCATTGAAATAAAATATAACCAGGAATTTGGGAAAACCATTTCATTAACTGATCTGCAAAAGAACTACGATGCTGTTTATCTGGGTATTGGTGTTGGTATTGCCAGAAACCTTGATATACCCGGTGAAGAATTGGAAGGTGTAGTGGATGCTATAAAATTTATTTATGATTTACGTAGTAAGAAGTATGAGGAAGTTCCCGTTGGGGATAAAGTAGCGGTTATTGGAATGGGAATGACAGCGATTGATGCGGCTACTCAGTCCAAACGTCTCGGTGCAAAAGAAGTGACGATGGTGTACAGAAGAACAAAAGACGAAATGCCCTGCACTGAATTCGAATTCAACCTTGCCAAAACGGATGGTTGCGAAATTATCTGGCTGGCGGCGCCGAAAGAAATCAGAGGGAACGGGAGGGTAGAACAACTTGTTTGCAGCAAAATGAAATTAGGCGAACCCGATGCCAGTGGCAGAAAAAGCCCGGTGGATACCGGTGAAACGTTTACATTGGATGTGGACATGGTAATAAAAGCGGCAGGGCAGGTGCCGTTTGAAGAACTGCTCAATAAATTGAAAATTGAAAATGGAAACGGGAAAATTAAAACAGGTAATGATTGCGCAACAAATATCAAAGGTGTATTTGCTGGTGGTGATGCGGTGAATGGGGGGAAAGAAGTGGTCGACGCGGTACAAGATGGAAAACTGGGCGCTGCGGCAATTTTAAAATATTTAGGGCTTGCGTAAATTTCACGCAAAGGCGCTAAGTAAATAAGACGCAAAGAACGAATGACAGAAAATGAGATAGCTAAGCAGGTAGTGGATCTATGTTTTAAAATTCATACACAATATGGACCCGGCTTGTTTGAAAGTGTGTATGAGGAAATTTTCTGTTATGAATGGGCAAAGAAAAATATCCCTTATTTACGACAGCATCCAATTCCATTAATACATGAGACTATTAAGATGGATGCAGGATTTCGGGCAGATGTGATAATTAATAATAAAGTTGTAGTAGAATTAAAATCTGTTGAATTATTAGCACCTGTTCATTTCAAGCAAGTGCAAACTTATCTGAAATTTACGGGATGTAAACTTGGACTTTTAATAAATTTCAATGTAGCTCTTATCAAAGATGGTATTCACAGAATAGTAAATAATTTGTGATAATGCTTCTTGATTTCACACAAAGACGCCAAGGGGCAAAGACGCAAAGGTTTTCTTTGCGTCTTGGGTTTTAAACTTTGCGCCTTTGCGTGAAATAAAAAATATCAAACTACAAACTCTTTATATGGCAAACATCTCATCCTCCTTCCTCGGCATAAAATCCCCCAACCCCTACTGGCTTGCCAGTGCACCGCCGACCGATAAAAAATACAATGTAAAACGTGCCCTCGATGCCGGCTGGGGTGGTGTGGTTTGGAAAACACTCGGCTCACAAATAAAAAATGTATCATCACGATACTCGGCTGTTGATTTCAACGGCACAAAAATGATGGGCTTTAATAATATTGAGCTCATCAGTGATCGTCCGCTTGCCTTGAACTTAAAAGAGATCAGTGAGATCGTAAAAGAATATCCTGACAGGGCGATGATCGTTTCACTCATGGCCGATAACAATAAACAAAGCTGGCATGAGCTTATCAAACAAACCGAAGATACAGGTGCACATGGAATAGAACTCAACTTCGGTTGCCCGCATGGAATGACGGAACGTGGCATGGGTGCCGCGGTTGGACAAGATCCCGAGATCGCCTGCATGGTAGTGGAGTGGGTAATGGAAGCAGCCACCATTCCTGTCATCACAAAACTCACTCCCAATGTACATTCAGTGGTGCCAACGGGACGTTCGGTGGTTAAAGCCGGTTCAAATGCTTTGTCACTCATCAATACCATTCAATCCGTCACGGGTGTTGATCTCGATACGCTTGTTCCCAATCCTTATGTGGCAGGTAAATCTGTGTTTGGTGGTTATTGCGGTCCGGCGGTAAAGCCCATTGCATTAAAAATGCTCACCACCATTGTGCAGGATGAGGTCACCAGTAAAGTTCCCATCTCCGGTATTGGTGGCGTATGTACATGGAAAGATGCGGTGGAGTTCCTGTTGCTCGGTGCAAGCAATGTGCAGGTATGTACGGCCGTGATGAAACATGGCTTTCGCATTATTGATGATCTCTGCGAAGGGCTCAGTAACTGGATGGATGAAAAAGGATTCAAAACCCTCAATGATTTTATTGGCAAATCGGTGCCCATGCTTACCGACTGGGAAGATCTCGATATCAATTATCATCACATCGCAAAAATCAACCAGGACAAATGTATTCATTGCGGGCTTTGCTATATCGCCTGTGAAGATGCCAGTCACCAGAGCATCCGCATGGAATACGGACATCCTTACAACAGCTACACCGTGATTGACGAAGCCTGTGTGGGCTGCAATCTCTGCCAGCTCGTTTGCCCGGTTGAAAATTGCATTACTATGGAAGAACATCGTGTAGCGCCGGAGTATTTGAATTGGATAGAATTTCAGAAAAGAGGTTTGCCGCTGAATGATCATTAGAAGCCCACCCAAACCCTCCCGAAGGGAGGGCTTCGCTACGCACAGCCCTAATAGTTGAACATGCTTTTTATTTGTTTGGATTTGCAATGATGATGAAGTGGAAGAACAAAATGTTTGGAATTGTAATGAAGCACCGCTCCCTCTCTTTCGGAGAGGGAGAAGGAGGGAGAGGCCAAGGGGATTGCCGTTGAATGATCATTGAAGCGGCCCCAACCCGACCTTCCCCAACGGGGAAGGCCATCAACACACAGCCCTCGCTTGATGAGTAAAGAACTAATGTCGATGTGGAAGATATGATGTTTGGATTTGCAATGAAGCACCGCTCTTTCCCTGTTGGGGAAAGAGAAGGAGATAGGGGCCATTATGTAGCCAGCGCCATTGCTACTATTAAGCTTCTGTTGCGTCGCACTCTTGTACGTTCGGTGATTCTATTCAGCATCTCAACTTTCAGTATACTGTATGAATTTTATTCATGCTCGCAGCAAAATGGTTTAAATTGCTACAACATTCGAATTGCGTGAAATTACAGCTGCCATAATAAATATGCGACTGAAAAAATCAAAAAATCAAAGCGAGGAGGAAATAACTAAGTTTATGATTTCCGGTTACCGATTGTTAAATTGGTTAAAGACGGACTATGAGGACAAGAAAAGTAAAGGATCAATTAATCATGCAATCTATTCAAGCGCAGTAAATAAATGGGGAGACGAAGTAATTAATTCTCTTAAAGGTATATTTCCAACCAATTTGGAGGCCAATCAATTCTTGCATCCAAAGTCAAGTCTGAGTGTTGTACAAGCTGATACTGATGATGATTATAAAGCAAAATCGCTACGAATTAGATTAGCCGACATACTAAGGGGCTTAAATGAAATAAAAGATTCCCTTTCAAAGTACACAGACATGCCACTTCAAAAGCGCCTATATGTTGAAGATATAGACTCTTTTCAAAAAGTAAGAGATATTAATCCAGCGTTAGTATTCGACAAGTTGGGAAAAAACGGATATTTTGATAAGTCAGAGGACATCGTTCAATCAGCAATTGAAAAAATTTTAGCTGAACCTTTTCACAAAAAAGATTGGGGCGGAGAATATAATGATTTATATACGTCGAATTTGCAAATCAATGGAGCTCGACGGGCTGCTGCTTTTCTTTTAAAAGGTAATGGTTTAAAAAAGGAAGTGTTAGAAATTGGAGACTGTGGTAAAAATGGCGATCAAATTGTAAGACTTTTTGAAACTCCTGCCGACATTTATATTATTCAGTTTGTTGGAAACATATCAGAGGCAGTTATCAAAGATGTTGATGGCAAAGCTGACCAAAGAATTGCGAAAGGTAACTCGACAAATTACTGCATCATTAATGGTCAGGACACAGCTCGACTACTTACAGCCTATCAGATAATATAAATATGTAAATGAATAACTCAACCTTGGTTCGTGTCCGTAAAAAAATTAAACGCCCCGGTGTCGCCCCACGCATCGGAACGAATATCATGATGATAAATATTTTACCTTGAAATTTGTTTCTCCTTCCAAATTTTCGAACTCATCATCTCCCGTAACCAGGGTTGCTTTTTTCTGAATAGTAAGTGCAGCTGCAAACGCATCTGCATAAGATAATTTATGGTTTGCCTTAATTTTTGCTGCAGCAAGGGTAAGCTCCAAATTGGCCTCAACAAAATGCAATGGAAATCTTCTCATGGCTTCCCAAACCTGGTTTGCTTTCGCTACACTATCTTTCCTGCAGCTCATATAGTACACTTCACCGGCATTTATGACGGTTATATATAGTTCATGTTTATCTGCTGCTGCTTCGTTCAATAGTTTCTCTACCGCATCAGCTCCGGGCTCATCACGAAAGAAGGCAAGCAAGGAATAGCTATCCAATACAAAATTTGCCATAGTGGTTATTTGTTTTTATGCATTCTTAATTTTCTTTCCTCCAGCTTCTTCTCTTCGGCTTTGTAAGCTTTCATTTCTTCTTTCAACTTTCCGGTTGATGATAACATGCCGCGAAAGGATTTAAAATACTGTTCATTGATAGGTTTTATTATTACTCCGCCTTCTGTTTCTTCAAAAAGCACTTTTACGCCTGATTTAATACCATACTTATTGCGTAGCCGCTTAGGAATTAATAATTGTCCTTTGGATGTCAAAACTGAGGTTTCCATACATATTTTAGTTTAGATTACAAATATATAAAGTAATACCTAAAATAAAAAGTAACACCTTGTATTTTATTTCCCCAAATTATTAAGATTACCCCGTTTCGGTTGTTTTTTTTAGAGTTTTAGGCAGACTATGAATCAATTGCCATGACGGAACAGAACCTTGAACACTTCGCTTCGCTCAGTGCAGGCTGTGCGTCGCAAGAGAAGCATCATAGTGGCAACGCAGCCCGGGAAATAACTATAAAAAAAGAAAAGTTATAACTTTCGTAATGCGATCATCATTGTTCATTTAAAAATTAAAAAAATGCATGCACAATTAATTACTTATCAATTAAAGGATATTTCTCATGCAGATTATCGTAAGCAAATGGTAGAACCAGATGCACCGGTTTTAGCACAAGTAAAAGGTCTTATTTCGAAAGTTTGGCTGACAGACGAAGAAAAAAACACTTTCGGGGGTTTCTATTTATGGGAAAGTAAAACTGCAATGGAAAACTTTATGCATTCAGACATGGTAAAGGCAGTTGTAAGCCGGCCGTTTGTAAAAAATGTTTCTTCGGTTGACTGGCAAGTAAATCAAAGGGCTTCATTAATAACACGGGGATTAAACCAGGCATAGATAACAATCAAAAGTAAAACTTCAGCCTTGGTTCGTCTCCCGACGCTACGGTCGGGATTTGCAATCCGAAAAAAATGAAACGTCCCGATGCCCGAAATGCATTCGCAATGCTTCCACGCATCAGAAAGAGTATCATAATGGTGATGCATGAAGACAAGCATCACGTCGGTTGAGAAATATTTGAATTAAGCGGCAGTAATAGCTGCGCCTTTATAGCTCAAGATTTTATTTTCATCTGCTTTATTATCATAAGTAGTTTCTCAAATAAAAACATCAGACTCTTGTAAACTCATTTTTTTCGGTAAAGCAATATATATGTCATGATTACTCCAAACAGGAATGTGGAACTTATGGTTTCAATAAGATGACTCAGCCGTATGCTTGCAATGGGTAGCAGTGGATTTTCCATAATATGCCCAAGATTTTGCGGAATGCTTAAAAATCCGCCAACCAGCAGAGCTGTTTTTGTTGTATTTAGTTTTGAACCGGCAATTACAGGAAGTGCAAAAAGTGTCCATAACAAGGCACGCAAAAGCTGGAATGGCACAAGGCCCGGGTCTGTTTCCAGGGTTTGAAGCGTATGTTGCCAGAATGGTAAAATGGGACCAGGGCTTCCATAAAACCTGCGCAATTCTGGATTTTGCCAGGCAATATAGTAACCACCACACCAGTATAATACAAGATAAGTAAGCATAATAATTCCAAGTTTCCATAGCCATGTTTTTGCCGGCATGTTCAAATGCCAGGTGGACAAGGTCCCGGTATTCGCCCGTCCTTTTCCCAGTATCCATACTGCTGCAGGCACGAACACAAACGCCACGGGCAAACCCATTATAAAAAGCCGGGGCAACAGTTTTGCATCTACAGTGTTCGCAGATAAAAAATACCATGTTTCAATTTGCATTATCACAGTAATAGCTCCATACCAGGCAAAGGCAAGCGAAAGGGCAAGCCTCCAGCCACTCCAACGGGATGACAATATAAGAGTCGTTATCATTAAGGTATTGATGATGGCAATGATAATAAACCCGGTGCCGGTAGAAACCAGTCCTGGCTCCGTTTTGATGGGGGGCAATAAACCTGAAACGGCCATGGAACCAGCTATAAAAAGTAAACAGAACAGCAATAGCAAGACCAAAAGGCGGAAAAGAAAGATTGAGATTTTTTTTGCTTTCATAATCTTGTTTTTTTAGGATCAATTAAAAACTGAGCTCTATCGAATTAAAAATAAAGGGAAATCAAAAATCGCTCAATTTGAAATTACGGATGCTGATTTTTGTCAATTTAAAAACGAATAATAACATGCTCCATCGGCGTTCGTGTCCGTAACAACTTAAGACGAACCGATGCCTGCATTATTATCGCAATGTCTCCACGCATCAGAACAATAAAAAAAAGTAGAAAATCACTGTGCTCACCATGCAAACCTTTGTCCCCTCAATGGTAATCCTTCTACAGTCTCAGGATGACAAACCATAGAGCACACAAAGAAATACAATACAAAGTACAGGGAGAAAACATCTTTCTTCTATAGTTCTCCACACCAACAACCGATTCATTTCACGCCAAGACGCTAAGGAGCAAAGACGCAAAGTTTTTCTTGGCGTCTTGGTTTTAATCTTTGCGCCTTTGCATGATGCCTTAATAATGCAGAATAGGATTACCAACCGTAAAAGAGTGCGACCCGCCTTCGCTGAGCTTCGGACGGACAGGCGCAACGAAAGCTTAATAGTAACAACTCCGCTAAGAACAAAAAAATAAATTAACTTTCTGCACCCAACGAAATAAAATAACATGACTGAACTGGAAATTCTGAAATCGGCGCTATCGCATTTTGCCCAGTTACCTGGCGATGAATTTGATCTGTCAGAAGGCTGCTGGAAAATAAGAGAGTATAAAAAAGGTGATATCTATAATCCGCTGGGAAGTATTTGCCGTTATCTTGGTTTTACACTGGAAGGTTATTTCCGGGCTTACCTGATTAACAAAAAGGGTGAGGAAGTAAATATATTTCTCTTCCCGCCTGGCCAGCCGGTGGTTACCTACAAAAGTTTTATTCATGAAAGTCCCTGCGAGTTTAATACCGTGGCCATGACTGATGCCCGTGCTATCTGCATTACACTGGCTGATTTGCACCGGCTGTTTAGAAAGTCGCATGCCTGGGAACGCTTCGGAAGGCTGATGGCGGAAAAGGCTTTTGACATTGCTGTGGACCGTGCCGAAAGTTTTGTTTTTAAATCAGCCGAGCAACGTTACCTGGAGTTGATACAGAGGAAGCCTGATATCATTGAACACATTCCCCTATATCATATTTCCTCTTATCTCGGCATCGCCGGCCCTTCGCTGAGCGGCATCCGGAAAAGAATTTCCGGCAGATGATACGATTTTAACCCAGGTTAAAATATTAACGGATTTATTGTTCCATTTTTAGGTTGTCAATCCATTCATCACAATTAAATCAATAAACATGGAAACAACAACAATGAACAAAACAACAAATGCTGATGTTGTTCGCCGAGGCTATGAAGCTTTCAACAAGGCTGACATTGCTACCCTCAATTAAATATTTCATGATAATTCTTCCTGGCATACACCGGGTAAAAGTTCAATTGGAGGTAACCGGAAGGGAAAGCAAGCTGTGTTTACCCAGTTCGGACGGCTATGGTGGTGAAACAAACGGCACTTTTAAAGCAATATTGAAAACTGTTGCCGTGTGTGATGATGGCCGGGTAGTAGGCATTCATCACAATACCGGTGAACGCAACGGGAAAAAACTGGAAGTGGATTGCTGTATTGTTTTCGAATTCAGGGATGGCCAGATTCTTGGCGGGAAAGAATTCTTTTTCGATCTTAATGCCTGGGATGAATTTTGGTCTTAATCGTCATGAATTGATTTTTTTGTTACGGCTGTATTCAATGCAGCCGTTTTTTTTGACCGGTAACTTTACTTTTATTTCATAGTTCTTTGCTACTAAAACCTAAAGTTATATTTCACACCAGGTGCGACACGGAACAGCGAACACAACGCTGTGCCGCTTTCCCTTTGCAGCCCCTGCTAGAAATAAAAGGAGAAAAGCCATAACTTTCGTCAAACAAAACAGAATGAGAAAAGTTATTGCAGCAATCAATATGACCCTTGACGGGTTTTGCGACCACACGACCTTAATTGCAGATGATGAAATACATCAGCATTACAGTGAGCTATTACGTAATGCCGACACCATTTTATATGGAAGAATAACCTACCACTTGATGGAATACTGGCGAACTGTATTGGAAAATCCAACGGGAAACAAAGCAATGGATGATTTTGCAGTAGCAATAGACAATATTCCTAAAGTTGTTTTCTCTCATACACAGAAAAATGTTGATTGGAAGACCGCAAGGCTGGCAACCAGAGATATAAAAGAAGAAGTTTCAGCACTCAAACAATCCCGCAATGCCGGGAGTAAAAATATTTTAGTTGGCAGCCGCAGTTTAATTGTAACCTTACTAAACCTTAATTTAATTGATGAATTCCAGCTCTGTGTTCAGCCCATAATAGCAGGAAACGGTTTGCCATTATTTGAAAACATAAATGATAGAATTATACTTAGGCTTTTAAAAACAAAAACTTTTAATAATTCTGGTTCGGTGTTATTTTATTATGAGCCGGCAAATAAATAAACTTTGCCTGCTGACGGGTGCCGATATTATACAGTGAAGTTTACTTGTTCTCCAGCCCATAACGTATTGCCGCTTCAAGTATATCAATATTAATATCCTTCAGCGTTTTGAACTTAATGCAATACCCTGTCACACTGGCTTTGCCTAATTTATTCCCATAGGTTTTGGCTAAATATGTTTTATCTGCAATTCCCATGATGTAAACTGAAATTCCGGTTGTGTTTGCGCTGATACCAATTTGGTAAAACTCCCTTGTTTTTCCATCAGCATATTTTATGGTGTAAGACCCATATCCAATATTAGGGTTAGAAACAATTTTACCTGTACTGTCTTTCCCATCCAGGAACCATAACTTACATTTTGGTGATACTTTAAGAGTAAGCCGGTGTAACTCTTGCATGTCGCTGCGTTTTGGTTCAGGTTGGCTGGCAATGTACTTTTTGATTTGTTCTTGAGTGCTCATATAAATGTGAATTTTTTTTTGCTTTTCCCCATATTGTTTAATAAAAAGCCAAATCATTTCGGCGACAAGGTTGCCAGCAGATTTTCCAGATTATTCAATGTCGCAGTAAACCCTCGTTTGAAGCCTTCAAGCAACATTTCCATACGTTCAAAAGATTCGTTGTAAATAGAAATACTCACTTTTGTAATACCATTGTGTTCGCTAAAATTGTAATCCCATTCGGAACCGTGTGGTTCAGGGTTTTCATCTTTGTCTGCAAAAACATTAAACATTTTGAAATTAGTTTTTGGACTAATGGAAGTATATCTTTGAATAGCCCACTTCTCCTGGCCATCGGGTCCTACCATGGCGTAAAATCTTTTTCCACCCACTTCAAAATTCATATACTTTGTTTTTGCTGTAAAAGGTGCAGGAGCCACCCATTGATCAAGAATTTCCGCTTTGGTAAAAGCATCCCATACCAGCGAAAGGGGAGCATTAAACTCTCTTGTTATGTATACCGTTTTTGCTGCTTTGTCAACGGTAAAATCAAATAGCAATTCGTTTGTCATTTTTTTTGTTTTTTAAGTGTTGATAATACTTTGTCGAGTTGATTGAACCGGGATTCCCATGTTTTTCTGAGCTGGTCAAGCCACTTGTCAATCTCCTTTATTTTTTCAATTTCAAGTGAGTAATAAATTTCCCTGCCCCTGTACTCCTGTTTTACCATTTCACATTCTGTAAGTATGCGGAGGTGCTTGGAAACAGATTGCCGGGTGGTATGGAAGTTTTCTGCAATGGCATTGGGTGTCATTGCCTGCAATGCGATTAGTGTAATAATGGCCCGCCTTGTCGGGTCGGCTATTGCCTGGAAAATGTCGCGTCTCATGATGTTTGAATTTTTCTTTGTGCAGCCAATCGGTTGCAAATATATGTGCAACTATTCGGTTTCACAAAATTTATTTTCTGGTTGTAAAAGAAGACTAGTTGGGAATAAAAATTCTAACTTTCCCTAAAACTGGTTTTGCGGCAGTATTACAACCAAAGAAATAATCACCTACATTTATACAAAATGAAAAAATCCTTCTTAATAATTTTAATTATCGCAGCTTCCTTTCTTTCAGGGTTCGCTTTTAGGACAATAATAAAAACTCAAAACAATAAACCAGCAAATATGAAAAAAGTAACAGGCATCGGCGGCATTTTCTTCAAATGCAAAGACCCCAACAAAATGAAAGAGTGGTATAAAACACATTTGGGAATAGACGCAGGCCAGTATGGGGCATCATTTGAATGGTATGAAGATGCTGAAGGCAAAAAGAAAGGACTTACGCAATGGAACCTTAATTCTGAAACTGCAAAACTCTATGAGCCTTCCACAAAGGATTTTATGATTAATTACCGGGTAGAAAACCTGGAAACACTTGTTGAAGAATTGAAGAAGGGGGGGATAACGATTGTGGATACAATAGCTACTTACGACTACGGTAAATTTGTTCATATTCTTGATGCAGAAGGAAACAAAATACAATTGTGGGAGCCTGTTGATTGAACGGGTTAGAATAGTTGGCTGCAGCAGCTAACAAATATGTGCCGTATGCGAGGACTATTATAAAATAAAACGACTAAAATGGATAATCAAAGAGTATTTAAAATGAAAGTAGCAAGCGTCTATCCGCATTATATTACAAAAGTTGAGAAAAAGGGACGCACCAGGGAAGAGCTGGATACTGTCATTCGCTGGCTGACAGGATATACGCAAAAACAATTACGACAACATCTCGACAGGCAAACTGATTTTGAAACATTTTTTGCCCAGGCGCCACAACTAAATCCAAATGCCTCAAAGATCACCGGTGTAATTTGTGGCTACCGGGTAGAAGATATTAAAGAACCCCTTATGCAAAAGATCCGTTATCTTGATAAGCTGATTGATGAATTAGCCAAAGGAAGGAAAATGGAGAAGATATTAAGGACGTAAGGACAATCGGCCTTATAGCGAAAAAAAGATTTGCAGACTTCTGACAACTCCCATGACTAAACCCCACATTACCAGCATTGCACCATTCTTTATTGTAAAGAATGTTCCCGCAGCATTATCCTTTTATCGTGATAGCCTCGGGTTCGATATTACTTACCAGGGGCCCAGTGATGATGATATCTTCTTCGGCATTGTGCAACGTGGCGGAGCAATGATCATACTGAAAGATATTGGTGTAGATCCCGTTCCAAACTATACAAGAGATATTAAAAAAGGTATTGCACGGTGGGACGCTTACCTGTCTGTTCCCGATCCTGCTGCACTGGCAGAAGAGTTTGCTTCACGTAATGTCGAATTTTTTACTCCACTCAAAGTCAACGATGACAATTTGCTGGGATTTGAAATCAAAGATGCGGATGGATACCTGTTGTACTTTGGACGTACAAATAAATAATTTAGAATTTAAAACTCATAACTCATAATAATATGCCAGCCAGCAGCGTAACATTACATAGAGTGTTTAAAACAACTCCGGAAACAGTTTATCGTGCCTTTACTGACGCCAATGCCATGGCCGCATGGCTTCCTCCTTATGGATTTTTATGCGTGGTTCATAATCTCGATGCAAAAGTTGGTGGAAGTTATAAGATGAGCTTTATAAATTTTACTACTGGCAATGGACATTCTTTTGGCGGAAAGTTTTTGGAACACAAACCAAATAAATTTTTAAAATACACTGATGTGTTTGATGATCCGAACTTAGCGGGAGAGATGATCACTTCTGTCTGGCTTAAAAAAGTTTCGGCCGGTACTGAACTTAAAGTGACGCAGGAGGGTATTGCTGAGATGATCCCGGCAGATATGTGTTATTTGGGATGGCAGAGTCATTGGAAAAATTGAAGAAATTGGCTGAACCGGAAATTCCGGATATGTAATTTCATTTACCTTACAGTTAATGAAAGCATCCATTCGAGTCAAATATGGCCCGCCAGAGCAAGTATTAAATATAAAAGAGATCGATAAGCCAATTCCGAAGAATGATGAACTATTGATAAAGGTGTATGCATCCAGCGCTAACAGATCCGATTATCATGTGCTTACCGGTCAGCCATTTTTTATGCGGTTCTTTACAGGATTACCTAAACCACGTTTAACCGTTACGGGTTCAGATTTCGCAGGGCAGGTAGAAGCAACCGGTACTTCAGTAACATCTTTTAAAGTTGGTGATAAAGTAATGGGCTTTGGTGGTGTGCTGGGCTATGGCTCGCATACCGAATACATAACTTTTCCTGAAAGCAAAGGAATTGTATTAATGCCGGGTAATATCACTTATGAACAGGCTGCAGGATGTTTGGAAGGAACTTATTATTCTGCAGCAGGAATAAATTACCTAAAACCAAAGGCAGGACAAAAAGCCCTGGTATATGGTGCCACGGGTGCTATCGGTTCTGCGGATGTTCAGTTTTTGAAATATTATGGCCTATACGTTACAGCAGTATGTGGTGGTGAACATGCGGAACTGGTAAGGTCGTTAGGCGCAGATAAAGTAATTGATTATAAAACGCGGGATTTTACAAAAGATGAAGAACGCTATGATTATGTCTTTGATGCCGTAGGCAAAACCGGTTTTCTCAAATGCAAACCATTAATGAAGAAAAGCGGAATTTATACGTCTTCCGGTGGATTTGAATATTTAGCCTGGTCGCTCATTACTAAAGTAACAGGTGGTAAAAAAGTTTTATTCATTCCGCCAAAAGATATCAAAGGCAGTCTTGAGTTTATCAGGAGATTAGTTGAAGAAGGAAAATTCCGGCCGGTGATCGACAGAATGTATCCGCTTGATAATATAGCCGATGCATTTACCTATGTGGGTACTCATCAGAAAATTGGGAATGTGATCATTAAGATGAATGAGTAAGAATTGTCTAATCATTTTGTGGTAAATGAAAAGTAGTTAGTTCTTTAAGTCCTGCCTACGCAAAAAAAAATATTATCTTTCATAAAACAGTTAATAAATGAATAAAGACATCAGGGCATACAACAACACTCAATCAGATGGCGATAAAAAGATCTGCAATTTGCTTGCAAAAGAAATTGACAGCAATTTACCGGGAGCGGAAAATAAGATCTGGCATGCACATCCTGTTTGGTTCTTAGACGGAAATCCAATAGCCGGATACAGTAAATTAAAAAGTGGCATCCGTTTAATGTTCTGGAGCGGGGCAAGTTTTGATGAAGAAAAATTACAGCCGGGTACCGGAAAGTTTAAAGACGCTTCCATCACATATACCTCCGAAAAAGAGATCAATACAATAGATCTGAAACGCTGGCTTAACAAGGCAAAAAAAATTCAATGGGATTATAAAAATGTTGTCAGGCGAAAAGGTGTGCTGGAAAGATTGAAATGATGGATCATCCCTGAAACATTTTATTTTTTCTAGTTCCCCATGCCACCAATCGAATAAAGTTTATCACCCCTTTATTTTATATATATTTTCAAGCATCTGGTACAACTCCGGGTGATTTGCATTTAATAATTCAGGCTGCTCAAAGAAATATTCGGAAATAACGGCAAAAAATTCAGTTGTATTGGTAGCTCCATAACTGTCTATGTCTGATCCATAGGTTTTCATTTGCCGGATCGTTGATTCCATCATCCGCTTCCATTGCGGTACATATTTTTTCTCCAAAATAATTTCGGGGACACCATCCATTGTTCCGTCCATTTTGTCTATTAAATGTACAAACTCATGAATAGCGGTATTGCGTGTAGTATGGTTATCAATAAAGCCTTGTCTTAATTCCCATTTGGTTATGATCATCACATATTGCATAGCACCGGTACCTACCATGCCTGTCACCGTACGGTCAGAACCCGCCTGGTCAAAATCAAGATTAAATGTGCCGGGATACACCAATACTTCATGCAGGTTTATATATTGCCAGTCGGAAATAGCATAAACGGGAATAATGGCTCCGGCAGCAATTAACAGCCGGTCAATATCTTCCACCATGGCATTTACCCCGGTAATTTTCACTGCAGATAAAAAATGGTCTGCTCTTTTTTCAAATTTTTCTTTTCCTTCTTCATCAAGCTGGCGATAAAACTTTATGTAATCGGTAAGTATCCCTTTGTAATTTTCCGGCAGGCGACTGGTTGTCTTTACTTTATTTATCCTGAATACAAACAGGATTATAACAATGATCAATGCCAGTACAAAAAAAATCTGTAAAACGACCACCATAATTGGTGAAGATACTCTTTCTTATTCTCATGAACGTGAGTTACATCACATCACATCCTGCGCATATCTCATCAAAAAACATTTACTTTGAACCATGTTCAGAAAAATCAGTTTCCTGCTTATTGGATTGCTTTTCTCTTTGTCAGTTTTAACCCAGTTCAGGGTCAGGATCGAAATAAATTCTTTACCGGCAAATAACCCGGAAAATAGTTCCCTGTATATCGCTGGTAATTTTAACGGATGGAATCCGCAACATAATAATTATAAGTTTCAGAAAGATGATAAAGGATATTTTATTGAGTTCTCCCTGAACAATGGTTCTTATGAATATAAAATAACGAGGGGTGGTTGGGATAAAGTGGAATGTACCGGTGAAGGGAAAGATATTGGCAACAGGAGTTTGAAAGTAGATGCTGATGCAACAATTGAAATTACTATTGGTGGTTGGAAAGATCTGTTAACTTCATCAAGTTTACCAAAGAAAAGCACAGCGAATAAGAATGTAAGTATAATTGATACGGCTTTCTTTATTCCCGAGCTAAACAGGACAAGAAGAATTTGGGTGTATCTGCCGCCAGCATATAATAGCTCAAATAAAAAATATCCGGTATTGTACATGCATGACGGGCAAAATGTATTTGATGATGCCACTTCTTTTTCCGGCGAGTGGGGCGTGGACGAGGCACTGGATACGCTTGGATTGAAAACAAGAGAATGCATTGTGGTGGGGATTGACAACGGCGGTGATAAACGACTGAATGAATACTGCCCATACGATTTTTCCCTTTCCGGCATTGCCGCCAGTTACTCTTCCAACAAAGGCGAAGGCGGCAGCTATGTTGACTTTTTGGTAAAAACACTGAAGCCTTTTATTGACAAAAACTACCGCAGCCTCAAAGACCGTAGCAACACTTATGTTGCCGGCAGTTCCATGGGCGGGCTGATTTCGCTTTATGCCGTATTAAAATACCCAAAGAAATTCGGCGGAGCAGGAGTTTTTTCGCCGGCATTTTGGGTGGCGCCAAAAATATTTGATGATATAAAGAAGAGAGGCAAAAAAGTAAATGCAAAGATCTATTTCTATGCCGGCGATGCTGAAGGAGAATCCATGGTGCCGATGACGATTAATGCATTTAATGAAATGCGAAAAGTGTCCAAATCAAAAATGACAATGGTTATCCGATCGGATGGCAAGCATAATGAAGCGAGGTGGCGGATGGAGTTTCCGGGGTTTTATGAGTGGGTGGTAAGATAAATTCATAATTGAAAAATCAAAATTATAAATGCTGACAATTTTCGACTTTATAATTTTTACTTTTGACTTCACACCTGGTACGTCACCCCCTCCATCGCAATCTCTGTATTTTCAAAAACCTCCCTTGCTTCTTTTTCAAACTCAGCCAGTTCATGGTATTTGCTGCTGAAGTGGCCGATAAGGAGCTTTTTCACATTGGCTATTTTGGCAATAGTGGCCGCTTGCCTGCTGGTAGAATGAAATCTTAAGCCGGCCATTTCCCTTAAGTTATCGAGGTAGGTGGTCTCATGATAGATCATATCAGCGTCCTGGATGTGCGGCAAAAGGTTTTCATCGTATTTGGTATCGGCGCAAAAAACATAAGTTTTTCCGGGGGGAGCTTCGAATGTGACATCTTTGTTTTTTATTATCGTTCCTTCACGGCTGCTGTAGTCCATTCCTTCTTCCAGTTTTTTATAAAAAGAAACCGGGATGGCAGCCGCCTGTACCTTTTCCAGGTCCAGTTTTCTTGGTTTCTTTTTTTCCCTGAAAACAAAACCATAACACTCGATGCGGTGATTGGTGGGGAAGCACCTCACTTCGTATTTACTGTCATCCACCAGGATGCCTTCTTTGCTGATGGTATGAAAATAAAGATTAAATGGAAGTGTGGTCCTGGCCATCTTCAGTTGAAGCTCCACAATTTCCTGCAGGGGCGAAGGAGCAAACACATGCAGGTCCTGCTGGTGATTGAGCAGCCCGAAGCTGTTGATAAGTCCTACCAGGCCGAAATAATGATCGCCGTGGAGATGCGAAATAAAAATATGCGAGATGCGGCCACGGCGGATTTTATATTTTATCATCTGGATCTGGGTGCCTTCGCCGCAATCTACCAGGAAGTTGATGCCGTCAAGCGTTACTACCTGGCTGGTGGGGTGGCGGTCGAAAGCCGGTACGGCAGAGTTGTTGCCAAGGATTGTGACTGCGAGCATGAGACGAATGTAAGATTTTAGATTTTAGTCCCGATAATTGCCGGGATCGGATTTTGGATTGTCGTGGTTTCAAAGTATGGTAAGTAGAAATCTAGAAAGTTGAAGTGTCGCCGGTGAAGCAAAGCTTGTCAGCGGGCAGGCACAACGGAAGTCAAAATAGTAATTCTACTTCCGCGTACATTAACCTCACTTTCATTTCAACTTTTGTGTTTCTGCAAAAAGGAAAAGACTCTTCGTCCTAAGTTCCCCCTTCAGGGGGCAGGGGGTCCATCAACTCCCTCTCAATCTCTTCCATCTGCACAATATCAGCAGCTTCGCTTTCAGTGGGGGTGGTATTCATAAGTTCCAAAAGATTCACAGAATCAAGAAAATCTTCCACCGGTTTTCGAATTTCGCAAATAACAAAAGAAGCGTTGGTTTCATAAAAAATTTGCTGTAGCTTAACTAACATTTCGGCCGCAGCCTCATCTAACGATTGAAGCTCTTTCAGATTCAGCACTATGTTCCGGGGCGGTTTGCCCGGCGCTGAAGCGTCATTTTGCAGGTAAGCAAGCAGCAAATCAGAGAGTTCTGCTGCCATATCAGCAGGTAATGCAGGGCCGGGCAAGGTAATGACATGGAATTTTTCTTTGGTATCGGTTTTGACAAGCATAAAAAGTTCTTTAGAGGACAATCCGCCGGCTTTCGGTTTACAAAAATATTTGGAACTTGCAAGCAGCGGCTTATAATTTACCCGGTGTACAACTAAGTTTATCAACAATCCGTTTATAACTTAAAGGAAACCGCATCCAAAAATATTTGTTATTATTGTGTCACAAGCAATTATCAAAAAATGGACAACAATTTTTCAACACAGGTAAAGGAAATCATTTCGTTCAGCAGGGAGGAGGCGTTAAGGCTTGGAAATGATTTTATCGGCACCGAGCACCTGCTGCTTGGGCTGATAAGGGAAGGGGAGAATACGGCTATAAAAATTCTGAAGAGCTTTAATGTTGACCTTTATGAACTGCGCAAAGAAATTGAACTGGCCGTAAAAGACAAGACGGGAAAAAACATTGCCAACATCAATAGCCTTCCGCTCACCAAGCAGGCAGAAAAAGTGATACGTGTGACGGTGCTGGAGGCAAAGGCGCTGAAAAGCCCTACTGTGGAAACAGAACATCTTATGCTTTCCATTTTAAAGAATAAAGAAAACATCGCTACACAAATTTTAAATCAGTTTGACGTGGACTACGACCTTTTCCGCAATGAGCTGGGCATGGTAAAAAGCAATGAGCCCCGTGCCGAATTTTCTGATGAAGGGGACGATGATTTTGATGAAGAAAAAAAGTATCAATCGAAAGGAGGCCGCCAGGGTGCAGCCGGCGCCACCAAAAGCAAAACACCGGTGCTGGATAATTTCGGCCGCGACATAACCCGTCTGGCCGAAACCGGAGCACTAGACCCGATAGTGGGAAGAGAAACGGAAATCGAACGGGTATCGCAGATTCTGAGCCGGCGCAAAAAAAACAACCCGATACTTATTGGCGAGCCGGGTGTGGGAAAAACAGCCATCGTAGAGGGGCTGGCCCTGCGCATAGTGCAGCGGAAAGTCAGCAGGGTGCTTTATGATAAGCGTGTCATTTCACTCGACCTGGCCGCACTGGTGGCAGGTACTAAATACCGCGGGCAGTTTGAAGAAAGAATGAAGGCCATCATGAATGAGCTGGAGAAAAACCGCGATGTGATTCTGTTCATTGATGAAATTCATACCATCGTGGGTGCCGGCGGCGCCAGCGGCTCGCTGGATGCTTCTAATATATTCAAACCGGCACTGGCCCGCGGCGAACTACAATGTATCGGCGCTTCCACGCTGGATGAATACCGGATGTATATTGAAAAAGACGGAGCACTTGACCGCCGCTTCCAGAAAGTGATGGTGAACCCGCCAACGGTGGATGAAACCATTCAGATACTTACCAACATCCAGAGCAAGTACGAGGATTATCACAATGTGGCTTACTCCAAAGATGCCATTGATGCATGTGTAAAACTGAGCGACCGCTATATGACTGACAGGCTGTTGCCGGACAAAGCAATTGATGTAATGGATGAAGTGGGAGCAAGAGTGCATTTGAAAAACATAAACGTGCCGCCGAATATCCTGGAACTGGAAAAGAAAATTGAGGATGTGAAAAATGAAAAGAACCGGGTGGTGAAAAGCCAGAAGTTTGAGGAGGCTGCTTCATTGCGTGATACGGAAAAACGCCTTGCCGAAGAACTGGAGCGGGCAAAAGCAGAATGGGAAGAAGAAAGCAAGCATAAGAAATATCCAATAGGAGAAGAAGAGATTGCCGAAGTGGTGAGCATGATGACGGGCATCCCGGTGAAAAGAATGGTGCAGGCAGAAACGGAAAAACTCCGCCACATGGCCGAAGATATGCAGGGCATGGTGATTGGTCAGCAGGAAGCAATACAGAAAGTGGTGAAGGCCATACAAAGAAACCGTGTGGGTCTGAAAGATCCCAAGAAGCCGATAGGTACTTTCATTTTCCTGGGGCCCACAGGTGTTGGTAAAACAGAGCTTGCAAGAGCATTGGCCCGTTATATGTTCGACAGCGAAGATGCGCTCATCCGGATTGATATGAGCGAATACATGGAAAAATTCACAGTGAGCCGTTTAATTGGTGCACCGCCAGGCTATGTAGGTTATGAAGAAGGAGGTCAGCTGACTGAAAAAGTAAGACGCAAACCTTACAGTGTAATCCTGCTGGATGAAATTGAAAAGGCACACCCGGATATTTACAATATCCTGCTGCAGGTGCTGGATGACGGTCAACTGACCGATGGACTGGGCAGAAAGGTTGATTTTAAAAACAGCACGATCATCATGACATCAAATATTGGTGTCCGCCAGTTGAAAGATTTTGGTGATGGAGTGGGTTTTGCTACCGCAGCAAAATCAATGAGCCAGGATGAAACCAATAAAGCCGTGATTGAAAAAGCGCTGAAGCGCACCTTCTCACCTGAGTTTCTCAACCGGATTGATGATGTGGTTATTTTCAACTCGCTTACCAAGGATCATATCTTCCAGATCATTGATATCCTGATGAAGAGTGTAACCAAGCGGCTCAGCAGTCTTGGTTTTACCCTGGAGCTGACGGAGGATGCGAAAAACTTTATTGCCGATAAGGGTTACGACCAGCAGTTTGGCGCCCGGCCGCTGCACCGCGCCATTCAGAAATATCTTGAAGATCCGCTGGCAGAAGAAATTCTTTCGATGCAGATAAAACAGGGCGATGTGCTGGTAGCCGACCTGGATAAGGAAAACAGCAAACTGAGGTTTTCGATGAAACAAAAAAAGGAGGAGAAGTCAAAAGCCTGAAATTAATTAACAATAGGATAGCCCCGACTTAGTCGGGGTTTTTTATTTGCCTTAAATCATGGTTATTTGCAACATGAAGAAAATCGCAGTCATTGTTGCTGGCGGCACCGGAACAAGAATGGGTACAGGGCTTCCGAAGCAGTTTATACAGGTAAATGGCAAGCCGGTGCTCTACTACACCCTGCAAACTTTTCTGAATTCCTACGGCGATTTGCAAATTATACTTGTGTTGCCGCAAGATTACACAGCGATGGGGCAGGAGATTATTGATGCATGGTTTGACAAGAACCGGATTCACATCACCACCGGCGGCGATACCCGGTTTCAGTCGGTGAAAAACGGGCTGAAGCTGGTAGATAAAGATTCGATTGTATTTGTTCACGATGCTGTACGCTGCCTGCTGACGGAAGATCTGATTCACCGCTGTTATGAAAAAGCAGTAGAGACAGGTACAGCTATTCCCGTTATTGCAAGCCGCGATAGCGTACGCCTGCTGAATGAAGAAGGCAATGACGCTTATGACCGCAACAAAGTGATGCTGGTGCAAACGCCACAAACTTTTCACAGCAGGATTCTGCTGCCCGCCTTCCAGATTGACTTTAAAGAAAAATTTACCGACGAAGCCACCGTGGTGGAGGCGTATGGTTTAAAAGTAACCCTTGTGGAAGGAGAGGAGAACAATATTAAAATCACCCGCCCCGTAGATTTGCTGATGGCAGAAAAAATTTTAAGTGAAACCTCACCCCCAACCCCCTCTCCAAAGGCGAAGGGGCTTTCGTGAACCAGGTTTGTCCATTCTGGTTTTATCAGCAAAAATGTTTAACTGAACCGGTAGCCCCGCAGAAAATCTTCCACCGGCATTCTTTTCTTTCCTTCAAGCTGCACATCTTTCAGAAGAATGTATCCGTCTTTGGCTGCCATCTTCAACCAGGTTTTCCCATCCGACTCCCAGCGGCCGGGTTTGGAAGTAGGTACTGCAAATTCTTTTTCACTGCGGAAAATTTTAATGGTCTTGTCTCCTAAATCGGTAAAAGCTCCCGGTACAGGAGACAGACCACGGATGAGGTTGTGAATTTCAGTTACAGTTTTTGTCCAGTCGATGCGGCAGGTGGCGGAAGTTATTTTAGGAGCTGGTCTCAGTTCTGAGTACTCTGTGCTGAGTATCGAGATTTGAGGTGTTTCATTCAACGTGCCATCAGCAAGCCCGTTCACGGTTTCCACCAGCACTCTGGCGCCGGTTTCTTTCATCCGGTCGTGCACTTCGCCGGCGGTTTCGTTTTCGCCAATAGAAAAACTTTCCTGCAATAAAATATTCCCGGTATCTATTTCATGTTTCAGTTTGAAAGTAGTGACCCCGGTTATTGTTTCTCCATTTATTATAGCCCAGTTGATGGGGGCGGCGCCGCGGTACTGGGGCAACAGGCTTCCGTGCAAATTTATTGTCCCCATGGGCGGCATGTTCCATACAGCTTCGGGCAGCATACGGAATGCTACCACCACCTGCAGATCGGCATTCAATGATTTTGATTTTTCAAGAAACGCGGAGTCTTTTAATTTTTCCGGCTGTAAAACTTTCAGGTGATGCCGCACCGCATATTTTTTTACGGCACTTTCGGTCATTTTCATTCCGCGGCCGGCGGGTTTATCAGGCGCTGTTACGACACCGACGATGTTATATTTTGCTTTCAGCAACGCATCGAGTGATGCCACGGCAAATTCGGGTGTGCCCATGAAAACAATACGGATGCCTGATGTCTGATGTCTGATGTCTGATTTTTCAACCATGCAATCTGCAATCTAAAATCTAAAATGGTTCATTCAAAGTCTGGATAAAGAAGATACTTCTTCCTGGTTTTTTTAAACTCACTCAGCTTCGGTTCCCAGCTTTTTCTTATTTCTTCTTCGCTCCTGCCGTCTTTAATCTGCTGTATCAGCACATCGTTGCCGGAAAGCCGGTTGAATGAATTTGACCTGAGGAAAAAGCTGTCTTTATTGGGAAAAAGCCGGTAAGCTTCCATCAGCCATTTCAGTTGCACTTTGCCGTCCACTTTTTTCAGTACTTCTTCCGGCGTGCCGCTGAGGCTCCAGCCGTAACAAATCTTACCGTAATGCTTTGAGCTTTTGGCGCCTTCATTCGGATTGGGAGTAAATGAATAAAGATTTTTCGGCAGGTCGGGATGACCAAACACCTGGAACTGCTTGTCGGTTCCTCTTCCTTCGCTAAGCGCTGTGCCTTCAAACAGGCAGGTGGAAGGGTAAAGGTAAATGGACTGGATGTTGGGAAGATTGGGTGAAGGTTTTACAGGTAAAACGTATTTGCTTTTGTGGGTATAATTCTCACACTTTATGATAGTAAGCAACAATGAGTAATTATGCAGGTTATCCTTGTTATTGGAAATAGTATGGCTTACCTCTTTTCCGTCAATTGATATTTGTTCTGATACAATAGGTTTTATATTCAGCCAGTATTCTTTGCAAATCATCTGTGCATACTCTCCAATCGTCATTCCATACACAACCGGGATAGGTTGCATGCCTACAAAACTTTTGAATTGCAGATCCAGCACCGGACCATCCACATAAAATCCATTGGGATTTGGCCGGTCGAGAATAATCAGGGGTTTGTTGTTTTCTATAGCCGCTTCCATAAACTCCTGCATGGAGGAAATGTAGGTGTAGAACCGAACGCCCACATCCTGTATGTCGAAAATCAAAACATCCGCATCTTTCAGGTCTTCAGCAGCAGGCCTCCGCTTGCTGCCGTAAAGCGACACTACAGGAATGCCTGTCTTTTCATCCACATAATTGCCTATTTTTTCTCCTGCATCGGCTGTGCCGCGAAAACCATGCTCGGGGCCGAAGATGACTTTGATTTCCACACCGAGTTTTCTCAATGTATCCACCAGGTGCGTATTGCCCACGGTGGAAGTATGATTGGCGAAGATGCCTATCTTCTTTCCTTTTATTAACGGGAGGTAAACGTGGAGTCTTTCTGCTCCGGGAATGATGGGCTGATTGTTAAATTGTTTAATGGTTAAATTGTTGGTTTGCTTCTCTGTGTTTTGAGAACAGGCAATAAAACAATTTAACAATGCAGGAATGAAGAAAACGAATATTCTGGTCATAATTTTATTGCCTTCAAATTTCAGGAAAAAAAATCACTAAGAGACTGATAAGACCACCTTAATTTTTTAAGCGGTTGTATTGGGGGAATTGGCTTATCTTGCGGCATTTCTGACTCTCGAGTTTGCTTTCTCTTTTAGCCGAACAGACTTCCGGAACGCTGACGTGTGCGACGCAACGGAAGATGATAAGAAATCCGAAAGCTGACTTCAAAAAATATTTTATTATGCAGCAAGTAAAAAACGGCGACAAGGTGAAAGTGCATTATCACGGTCGCCTTACAAGCGGGGAAACGTTTGATTCATCAGCCGGCCGCGAGCCGCTGGAGTTTGAAGTGGGCGGCGGTATGGTGATCAGGGGTTTTGACAGCGGTGTGATAGGAATGGCTGTGGGTGAAAAGAAAACTTTCAATATTCCTGTACATGAAGCTTATGGCCCGGTAAATCCTGATTACCTGATTGAATACCCCAAAACAGAATTTCCCGAACACATCGAACTGGAAGTAGGCTTGCCGCTGGTGATGAGCAATGCTTCGGGCCAGCAGTTCCAGGTAAAAGTAACCGAGATAAAAGAAAATGTGGTGGTACTGGATGCCAATCACCCGCTGGCAGGCGAAGAACTGATCTTCGACATCGAGCTGGTGGAGATAGTGGGAGGGAAGCCACTGATTATAATGCCATGATATAGTTGATGGTTCATGGTTCATAGAAAAAAATGATAACCCATGAGCAATGAACTATATGCCATGAGCTATTTTCTATTTAACCACCAGCCAACCCACAAGCCGCAAAGTCCCCACGCAGCAATGGCGTCAATTAAATCGCCGGTAATCATATGCCAGGGAAGTTCAAACCAGATATGGCCGGAATAGGGCCCCCACAAAAAAGTAAACAGCCCGACAGCTACAGCGCCGGCAAATGCCCTGCGGGTTATGGGCACTCCGCCCCGGGTGAGAATATAAATGAGTGAAATAACAAGAAAGAGATCAACAAGAAATCCGCGGATCATGGGCATGACCATACTGCTGCTGAAAGATTTGTGATAAATGACCGAAGCCCACGGTTTGCCCTCCATCCCTTCCATCATTTCCTGCCGCTCTTTTTCGGTAGGTGCGCTGGGCAGCATGTAGTGCCCGTCCTCAGTAATTTTTGATGAAAGAACATCCAGCACTTCCTGCTGGGCAGGCAGGTATTTGAATGAGTTGTCGTGAATGCCAAGAAACATCCATGAAGCGGCCTGCCATACAAAAACAATGATGGCTCCTACCAGGGAGCCGATGACCCATTTTTTCATAACAGTTGGTTTTGGTTTAGATAGAAAAGGTAAAAACAAATTCTATTTTTTGCAAGGAATTTTTTTGGCCGGTGGTGAATGGTCAATAGTTTGAAATGCTTTGTATCCGGTATTAAAATTCCGGATTTGAGGTTTGCCCTTGCCGGTTGTCTGTTGCCATTGTTTATTCACCATTCACCTTCTCGTCTTATCTTCGCTGTCCATTTTCCGAAACCATGTTTGAGCAATACCCGTTCACGGCTGCCGAAAGATTTCTGCGTTATGTGCAGATAGATACGCAAAGCAATCCGCAGTCGAAAACAAATCCTTCAACCGAAAAACAGAAAGACCTCAGCCGCCTGCTGGCGGAAGAACTAAGGCAGATGGGAGTGGCAGATGCCCACATGGATGAATGGGGCTACGTGTATGCCACTATACCGGGCAACACAGAAAAGAATGTGCCTGTCATCTGTTTCTGTGCTCATGTGGATACGGCACCTGATTGCAGCGGCACAGGTGTAAAGCCCATCGTTCATAAGAATTACCGCGGGCAGGATATCGTGCTGCCCGATGAACCGTCACAGGTGCTTCGGATGAGCGAATATCCTTACCTGCAAACACAATTGGGCAATGACATTATCACAGCATCGGGGAAAACGCTCCTGGGAGCTGATGACAAAGCAGGCGTGGCTGAAATTATGGACTTCGTCAATTTTTTAATGGCTAATAAAGAAGTGAAGCATGGTGAAATAAAAATTCTTTTTACTCCGGATGAAGAAGTGGGTAGAGGAACAGAGAAAGTTGATTTTAAAAAATTGGGAGCTGATCCTTCGGCAAGCTCAGGACAGGTTTTTGGTTATACTTTGGATGGCGGTGAAGCAGGCGTACTGGAAGATGAAACTTTTAGCGCCGATGCAGTGCAGGTAAACATTCACGGCGTGAGTGCCCATCCCGGTTATGCAAAAGGGAAACTGATGAATGCCATGAAAATTGCAGGAGAAATTCTTGCTGCCCTTCCAAAGAACCGCCTGTCGCCAGAATCCACCGAAGGAAGAAGGGGCTTTATTCATCCTGTGCGGATGGAAGGTATTGCCGAAAAATGCACGATTGATTTCATCATCCGTGATTTTGATACCAAAGGTTTGAAGAAGAAGGAAGATTACCTGCGTACACAAATTGAAGAGCTGATGCGGCTTTACCCGAAAGCATCATTTGAATTTCATGTGACCGAACAGTACAGGAACATGAAAGAAATTCTTGTTCAGCATCCCCAGGTGGTGGAATACGCAAAAGAAGCCATCGAAAGGGCCGGGCTGACAGTAAAAAAGGAAAGCATCCGCGGGGGCACCGACGGCAGCCGGCTTTCATTTATGGGATTGCCTTGTCCGAATATTTTTGCCGGTGAGCAGGCCATTCATTCCAAACTTGAATTTATCAGCGTGCAGGATATGAATAAAGCGGTGGAGACGATGGTACACCTGGTGAGGATATGGGAAGAGAAGAGTTAATGAGCCATTGCCCGACCTTCTTAACATCGGATGTCAGGAGCGAAAAAGGTGTTGCCGCGGAAATGAGTTGTGTCGTGAAATGCCTGGCAGCTTACAGTTTCAAATCTTCATTCCACACCCGCAGGTACCAGTAAAGCGGGTAGCCAATCATTCCCACAAATAAAAATATCAGTATCCACACCAGTCTTTCGCCGGTTTCCAGTTTCTGGTTATTGACAAGATGAATGATGAAGATAACCAGCAAGCCAAGAGAAATCAGTGCCGTGACAAGGCCGGTAAAAAATATCGGACCAAAAGTGGAGAACACAGTATGCGGATCGGGTTCGTCATTTGACCACTCAACGATTTGCGGAAACAAATTAAATACCATGGCAATGATGATGCACACCATGATAAAGGGAAGAAAACTGAGCACACCCAGCAGCAACTTTGAGCTTTTCGTCATGGAGAATTATTTGAGTAAAGGTAACTGGATTTTAATGGATGGCTGTGAAAGGTAAATTAGTTAAGTCTATTGAATTTCTTATAACTTTAGCCCCTTATAAATTTTTATTATGCAGAACTTTTTTGCAAGCTACTGGTGGGTTCTTATTGCCGTGATTATCTTTTTCGGTTCATTCTTTACCATCAACCAGGGCTATATCGGCGTCATTACCCTCTTTGGCCGTTACCAGCGCATTGCCCGCCCGGGATTGCGGATGAAAATACCCATTATTGAAACAGTGCTCAAAAGGGTTTCAATTCAAAACCGTTCGGTGGAGCTGGAATTCCAGGCGGTGACACAGGACCAGGCCAATGTTTATTTCAAAAGCATGCTGCTGTATGCCGTGCAAAATGAAGAGGAAGAAACCATCAAGAAGGTGGCTTTCAAATTCATCAGCGACCGCGACCTGATGCAGGCGCTGGTACGCACCATTGAAGGCAATATCCGTTCATTCGTGGCTACAAAAAAGCAGGCGGAAATACTGGGGCTTCGTAAAGAAATTGTGGATTATGTAAAAGGCGAGATTGACCATACACTTGAGACATGGGGTTATCACCTGCAGGATTTGCAAATTAACGATATTACGTTTGACAAAGTGATAATGGACAGCATGAGCAAAGTAGTGGCCAGCAACAACCTGAAAGCGGCTGCAGAAAATGAAGGCCAGGCTTTGCTTATCACCAAAACCAAGTCAGCCGAAGCCGAAGGCAATGCCATCAAGATTGCAGCCGAAGCCGAACGGGAAGCAGCAAAACTTCGTGGACAGGGTGTGGCGCTTTTCCGCGAAGAAGTGGCGAAAGGCATGACGCAGGCAGCCGAACAGATGAAACAGGCCAACCTCGACACCAATGTGATTCTTTTCAGCATGTGGACCGAAGCCATCAAGTATTTTGCTGAAACCTCCAAAGGCAATGTCCTCTTTCTCGATGGCAGCGCCGAAGGCATGGAAAAAACCATGAAGCAGATTCAGGCGATGATGGTGAAACAGGTGGGAGCAGGCAGTAAGTAAAATGCCGGATGCCTGCCCTCCGAAGCTTACAACTCCGCTAATCTACTTTGCATAAATCAGCGAAGGCGGGTCGGAAGTCTGATGTTTGATGTCTGATATTATCAGGAAGTGATGGGTTTACATTTAGAATTCTGAATCCTGTATTCTAACTTCAGCCGTTGTTAAAGAACTCCAAAACTTCCATCCGCCTCACAACGTGGCACTGTTTTTCCCGTTTCATCCACAGCTGTTGAAAAAAACTTCTTTAAAGGACTTTACATCAACCTACTTTTACGAACCAAAGAAAAACCTGATGATTTATTTTCTGCAAGTTTCTGACACCCTGCAACAAATTGCTTCCAACGTAAACAGTGCGATCACACAGGCCGATAAGAATGGCGACGGCAGCATCAGCCTTGGCGAGTTGCTCAGCATGGGCGGCTGGCTTATGTACCCGCTGATTGGTTTATTGCTGGTAGCCATTTTCTTTTTTGCTGAAAGACTTATCGCCATCCGCCGGGCGGGCCGCATTGATGCCAATTTCATGAACATCATCAGGGATCATATTGTAAGCGGCAATGTGACTGCCGCACGGAGTTTTGCCAAAAACACCAATAACCCCGTGGCCCGGATTATTGACAAGGGCATCCAGCGCATCGGCAAACCGATTGACATCATTGAAGACAGCATGGAAAATGTGGGCAAGCTGGAGCTGTATAACCTGGAAAGAAATCTTTCTGTTCTTTCGCTGGTGTACGGCATCGCACCCATGATGGGTTTTTTGGGCACCATCATCGGCATGCTGCAGTTATTTTACAACATCAGCGCCACAGGTGAATTTACTCCGGCCGCTATTGCCGGCGGTATTTATACAAAAATGATTACGTCAGCAGCCGGTCTTATCATCGGTATGCTGGCTTATATCGGTTATAATTTTTTAAATGCCCAAATCGGTAAGGTGACAAATAAAATGGAAGCCTCTGCCGCTGAATTCATGGATGTATTGCAGGAACCAACGAAGTAAATTATTAATTACACCTGCCTGACTGTGCCATGCAGGCAGGGATTATTGATTATTCAGCATGAACATTAAAAGACGATTAAAGACACAACCCGAGTTACATGCCGGTGCTTTGAACGACATCCTGTTCATCCTGCTTTTCTTTTTCCTGATTATTTCTACACTTGCCAATCCTAATGTGATAAAACTTTCCACACCCAAGGCTAAAAGCGATACCAAAGCCAGGCAAACTGTTATTGTAAATATCCGGCCAACCGGTGAGTATATTATAAATGGCAAACCGGTACCATCCGGCCAGATAAAAGCGATAGTTGAACCATATATTGCCAAAGATTCCACGCAGGCCACTATTGCCATCAATGCTGATAAAACAGTGCCGCTGGATTATGTGGTAGCGGTGATGAGAGTAGCCCGGGAACTGGGTGCCAAGAGTACATTACTGGTAGATACGAAGGAGTGAGTAGACAGAGGTCAGAAGTCGGAGGTCGGAAGTTGGAAACAATTTGCAAATTGAAGCATACTCATAATAACAAAGTCAGGATTCAATAATCGGACATCCTACATCTTACATCCTACATCCTACATCAGATTCCCCTTCACCATCCTGTCCTTTCCCTGCATATCTTTTTTCAGTTCGATGTTTTTTAATCCAGCTGATTGAAAGAGGCTGACAACTTCTTTTCCCAGGTTTTCATTAGTTTCCACAAACAAACTTCCGCCGGGCTTTAAATGCGCTTTTGCAAACGCAGACAGCTTGCGGTAAAAGAGCAAGGCATCATTGTCGGGTACAAACAGTGCCTGCTGCGGCTCAAAGCCGGTTACTCTTTTGTGCATAGTGGCAGCTTCGCTTTGCCGTACATAAGGCGGATTGCTGACGATAATATCATACTGTCCCAGTTCATTCCATTTTTCTTCATCCAGGAAATCGAGCAGCCTGAATTCGACTTCTGCATCCAGGTTGAGTGCATTTTCTGCTGCGGTATAAAGCGCTTCGCTGCACATATCAAAAGCTACTACCTGCGCATTTGGTAATTTCTTTTTTATTGAAATGGCAATACACCCACTACCCGTGCCCATATCGAGAATTTTTTGACTTTTAACTGTTGACTTTTGACTTTCCTTCACTACCCACTCCACCAGTTCCTCCGTCTCCGGTCGCGGTATCAGCACATTTTTATTTACTTTAAATTTCATACCGGCAAACCAGGCTTCGCCAAGCACATACTGAACCGGTTCATTTGTCTTCAGCCTTAGTATGATTGAATTCAAATGCTCTTCCTGCTTTGGAGTTAAAACAAACTCTTTGTTCTTTGCCTGACCGGTTATTTGCCACCCCGTGATGTGTTCCAGCACCAGGCTGCTGATGTTATTTAATTCTTCACTTTCGTACAACGAATCAAGCTCTTTACCGAAACAGTATCTGGCTTCCTGCATGTTCATGGAGCAAACTTACGATGGGAAAGGTGAATGGGTATTGGGCAATGAGCAAGCGGCAATATATCGGGGCTTTCAATCATTCTTCGATAAAAAATTACTTTTGTAATTCACCATGCACAATTGACCATTCACGAAACATACATGCATCGCTGTCTTGAACTGGCCCGGCAGGGCGCCGGTTATGTGGCACCCAATCCCATGGTGGGTGCAGTGCTGGTGTATAATGACCGTATTATCGGTGAAGGTTATCATCAGCAGTTTGGCGCACCTCATGCTGAAGTAATTTGTATCCGGTCAGTGAAGCCCGAAAACGCTTATAAAATTGCTGATTCGGTTTTATATGTTTCGCTGGAACCTTGTTCACATTACGGAAAAACTCCTCCCTGTACTGACTTAATTCTACAACATAAAATTAAAAAAGTTGTCATTGGCAGCAGCGATCCCAATAAGGCAGTAAGCGGCGGCGGGGCTGCACTATTAAAAGCAAACGGCGTGAAAGTGGAAACAGGCATTTTGGAAAAAGAAAATGTTGAACTGAACAGACGATTCTTTACTTTTCATACCCATCACCAGCCGTATATAATTTTAAAGTGGGCGCAAACAGCGGATGGCAAAATGGCCGGCGCCGCCAATGAACGGCTTTTGATTTCCAGCGAAACCACCAACCGCCTGGTGCATAAATGGCGGAGCGAGGAAGCATCCATTCTCATTGGCACCCATACTGCTTTGTTTGACGATCCCGAACTGACCACAAGAAAATGGCCGGGCCCGTCACCGGTCCGTCTTGTAGTGGATATGGAATTACAGTTACCATCTTCGCTGAAAATTTTTAATTCAAAACAAAGAACAATTATTTTTAATAAAATAAAGCATGAAGAAAACGGCCAGCCGGCTTACTACCAGGTGACGGAGGATGTGAGCCTGGTGCACCAGGTTGTAAATGCGCTTTACCAGATGAACCTGCAAAGTGTATTGGTGGAGGGCGGCGCCCGGTTGCTGCAATCGTTTATTGATGAAAATATGTGGGATGAAACAAGAATAATTTGCAATAAACATCTGGCAATCGGCAAAGGGCTGCCTGCTCCGCAATTACCGGCAATGAAACCGGCAACAGAAATAACGATAGAAAATGACGAAGTAACTTTTTATTATAATAAAAACAGGTAATGAACTGGATTGATTGGGTCGGTTATCTCGGCGCCGGGCTGGTGGTTACCAGTTTCCTGGTGAGCTCCAACGTAAGAACCATACGGTTTATCAATATGCTGGGCGCCATTACATTTGTGGTTTATGGTTTCCTGCTCGATGTGAACCTGCCCGTCATCATTCCCAATGTATTTATCACCTGCATCCAGTTTTATTATCTCTATATCAAAAAAGAACCTGGTAAAGAAGTTGGCAAAGGGTAACCCGGACAAAGATTTTTACTTTACGATTGAGAAAGAAGCCATGGCGGAATTCAAAGACCGCGGCAGCCGCTTTATTGCATTTGCTTTTCCAATTGCAGCAGCAGATGATTTTAAAAAACGATTGAAGGAGCTGAAAGAAGTACATCCCAAAGCTGCGCATCATTGCTTTGCTTACCGCATCGGCACCGACGGCAATAAATTCCGCAGTAGCGATGACGGAGAACCTTCGGGCAGCGCCGGCCGGCCGATACTCGGGCAAATAGACAGCAAAGGACTAACCAATATATCAGTGATTGTCGTCCGCTATTTTGGCGGCACTTTGTTAGGCGTACCGGGTTTAATTAATGCATACAAAACGGCCACATCTTTTGCGCTACAACTTTCACCTGCTGTAAAAAAGCCGGTACTGGCGTTTTTCCGCCTGCAATTTGATTATACCGGTATGAATGATGTGATGCGGATACTGAAAAAGCACAATTGCCAGGTTGCGCAACAGCAGATTCAGTTGTTTTGTGAATTGGAAGTTGGCATCCCCAAAACCAGGCTTGCGCTCTGCCTGCTGCAACTGCAGCAGCTCCGCGGTGTTGAGATAGTCGCCCTCTGAAAATTTTTTGATAGTCAGAGTCAACACAGTGAAAAAATTCTATCTTCATCGCCTCATCAAAAATTATGCGACATGTTTAGCCGTTTCAATTTTATTGTTCTGTTTTTGTTTGCCTTCCTGTTTACTTCTTTCACGCAGGTGTCCGTCATCCCGGAGCCGGTATCGCTGCAGGTAAAAGAAGGAACGTATTCCTTTAAAGAAAAAATTGCAATCGGGGGTGAAGTGTCTGACGCCGATCTGAAAAAAATTGCTGAATATCTGAAAGAAAAACTTTCTGTAACAGGTTTACCGGTTTCCATATCCGGCGCAGCTGAAAAGGCCGATATTGTTTTTGTATTGAACAAAACCCCGGATATTCTTACCAGGAAAGAAGGATATAAGCTAAGCATATCTGCAAATGGCATATCCATTTCAGCAAATGAAACCGCCGGGATTTTTTACGGGGTACAAACTTTGATACAACTGATGCCGCCTGCAGTAGAAAGCAAAGCAACGGTAAAAAATATTTCCTGGGCAGTGCCGGCAGTAGAGATCACCGATTACCCCCGCTTCGGCTGGCGCGGGCTGATGCTCGATGTGTCGCGTCATTTTTTTGGTGTGAAAGAAGTGAAGGAGTTTATTGATGACATGGCGGCTTACAAATACAACCTGCTTCACCTGCATCTTACCGACGACCAGGGCTGGCGTATTGAAATAAAAAGTTTGCCCAAGCTGACGAGTGTCGGATCGTGGCGGGTGGAGAAAACCGGAACATTCGGTACGTTTTCAAAGCCGGAGCCCGATGAGCCGCGCAGCTATGGCGGGTATTTTACGCATGACGATATCAAAGAGCTGGTGCAGTATGCAAAAGACCGCTTCATCAATGTGATGCCGGAGATTGATGTGCCGGGGCATAGCCTGGCTGCTATTGCTTCGTATCCGGAGTTGGTGTGCACACCGGGCACTTACCAGGTAAATTCAGGAGAGAAGTTTATGGAGTGGCCACCCAGCGGGCATTTTTATGGGTTAATTGATAATGCACTTTGCCCTACCAATGAAAAAGTATATGAGTTTCTCGACAAGGTATTTACCGAGGTGGCGCAGCTTTTCCCCTTTGAATACATCCACATGGGCGGCGATGAAACGGCCAGGAATTTTTGGGAGAAAAGCGAAGCAGTAAAAGCGCTGATGAAAAAGGAAAACCTGAAGAACCTTGATGAAGTACAGAGTTATTTTGTAAAAAGGGTGGAGAAGATTATCAACTCGAAAGGAAAGAAGATGATTGGCTGGGATGAAATACTGCAGGGCGGACTGGCGCCCAATGCAGCCGTGATGAGCTGGCGCGGCATGCAGGGTGGCATCGACGCGGCAAAGATGGGGCATGAAGTGGTGATGAGCCCGACTACCTATGCCTACCTCGATTATATGCAGGGCGATGTCATCATCGAACCACCGGTGTACGCAACGCTGCGGTTAAGCAAAGCATACGAATTTGAACCGGTGCCGCAAGGAGTGGACCCCAAATACATTAAAGGCGGGCAGGCCAACCTGTGGACGGAGCAGGTGTATAACATGCGGCACCTTCGCTACATGACATGGCCCCGTGGATTTGCCATTGCCGAGGCGCTGTGGAGCCCGAAAGAAAAAAGAAACTGGAACAGCTTTTACAAAAAGACTGAGCAGCATTTTCTGCGTTTTGATGCGGCCAGGAAAAAATATGCCCCCAGCATGTACGAGCCTGATTTCAAATTCACAAAAAATGAAAAGAATGTAATTACGGTGGAAATGAAAACGGAAATTCCCGACATCACGATTCATTATTCATTTGATAATTCTTTTCCTGATAATTTTTATCCGCATTATGCAAAACCCATCCAGGTACCTAAAGATGCAGCCACAATGAAAGTGATAACGTACCGCGGCGAAAAACAACTGGGCCGCCTGATTGTGTTTCCGGTTGCTGAAATGAAAAGAAGGGCGGGAGTGAAGTGATGAGTGACATGTCCGCCGAAGCTTTAGCGAAGGCGGATGAGTGACATGTCCGCCGAAGCTTTAGCGAAGGCGGATGAGTGACATGTCCGCCGAAGCTTTAGCGAA
>Ga0137829_11301755_pt1 | contig 38324 bp, 31 predicted proteins | sample OV2TP2_FD_97737 | JGI IMG/M metagenome (GOLD analysis project Ga0137829, IMG submission 97737) | reverse complement strand
GCTCTCACTTAGAGCATACGTGGAATAATTGCCTAACGAGGCGGTAGTAAAATCAAAATAATCCGCCGGGTTGGTGTTATCTGCCTGTGTGTTGAACTTGTTCAGGTTTTTGGTATAGGCAATAATGTTGTTAATGCCTGGTGCAGGAAGTATCTGTACTGCAGGACGGCCCTGCATGTCATAAAAAGTTTCTGCCACTACGGTTTGCCCGGTAGTATTATCTTTTGTTACTGTTTGCCTTGGACGTAATGAGCCATCAAAGTATTGAATAACTGTTTTACGTTTTCCTTCTTCGGCATAAGTAGTGGTCACCTGCCAGTTCAGGCTGTTATCATGCCCGTTGAAAGCATAGGTTTGAACACCGCTCCAGGGGCCGTCGCTGCGGCTGCCCGTAGTCATAATGTTAACGCCTCTTACACGCATAAATAGTTTACCTGTTCCGTCGTACAGCAGCGGGATACTATATCCCCCTGCGATGGCGCTGCCGGGTAAATCAACCCGGGTGGAAGTTGTTTTAAACAACAGGGACGTATCAAACACATTGTTGTTTATGTAGCCGCTGCTCATTTCATCTTCCAGCCAGGCCCATTCCAGTTGTACAGCGTTGTGCTGCGAGTGCAGGGGGAATGTCCAGCTTACAGGCAGTTCATCGGGTACGGGTGTAGTAGCCGGTGCTGTATAGGTTAGTACCGGTTTTTTATTATCGGCCAGCTTATAATAACGGGTGCCTGCCAGGGTATTGGTAAGCAGCAATACCTGCCTGGTGTCGAAGCTCGTTCCGTTTACTGTAGTTGGGGCTTCAACACGCAGCACGGTGATACGGGTAAATTCAGCATTCTTAAATGTGAAATAGTTTAGCGCATTGTATTTGTTGCCTGTATTCTTCGTATAGTTCACCGTCAGCTTGATGGAATCTATCTGGTAAATCTCAGCCTGTGAATGGCCATATTCAACCTTGAGTACTGCGGTGGCTGAAAAATCGCCGGGGATATATTTGTTTGTTTCCTCAATCACCCGCAAGGCAAGTACGTTTCTGATGCTGTGCGCCTCGGAGTAAAGCGTATCCTGCTGAAACTCGGTTATCTTGACGGTGTTTTGAATGAGAGAGATCGTGTCTATGATGACCGGATCGGCGATGCCGTTACCAAGCGCTAATAATAAGTTGGACGAAGGAACAACCGTCATACCAAGTTGTGAAGATGATGATCCGCAGGCATTGTTAATGGCATAGGTGATAGTGACTGAGCCCGGCGCCACCCCGGTAACAACTCCCAAAGCATCCACCCTTGCTATATTTACATTACTGCTGCTCCAGGAGCCTCCCGTCACGGCATTGTTTAATTGGGTAGTGGAGTTGACTGCTACGGTTGTAAGCCCGGAAATGGGCCCTGCCGGATTGCCACATACTGTTATTGTGGCTGTGTTGCTGGTAACGCTGTTGCCGGCGCTTGTAACTATCAGGCGGTAATATTTGGTTGAGTATAAAACTCCCGGACTATAACTTGCTGCAGTGCCGATATTAGTCCAGATGATGTTGTTGGTAGAACTTTGCCACAGGAAAGTATTTGTTCCGTTGCCCCCGTTTACAGTTGATGTAAGAGTAGCAGCTGTTGCACCGGAATTGATGACCTGGCTTGATGGGGCAATGCTGACCGATAGCCGATTTGATACGACAACCTCAGCAACAGAGGTATAGTCGACAGACTTAGATACATCTTCCTCAACCTTTCTTCTGAAATAAGTGGTCTGATACAAGGTACCGGGGCTGTAGCTTAGCCCTGTTTGTCCGTTTATATCAGTCCATTGAACCGCATCAGTTGAGGACTCCCATTGATAGAAGTAAACGGGGTTTGGTCCGCCCCCGCTGGCTGCAGTGCCGGTAATGGTAGCGGCTGCGTTTCCGTAATTGATGGTTTGAGAAAGCGGAGAAATTGTCCCTGGATTTAAAGGGGGGACAGAGCTGACATTTATTGTTACCGTTCCCAAATCGGTGTTTAGGGTAAGGGAACCGGAAGAAGCCGTCCAGGTTACATTTACAGCTATTTTAAAAAGTGGCTGGCCGTCGCTGTAATCAGTAAGAGAAGTATTTCCTGATTCAGTCAGGAAGCCGCCGCTTACAGTCCATGTATAATTCCCTGTATACTCATACTCATCTGAACCGTTATACGTTGGTGTATAAGTATAAGAAATACCCGTAGTGATATTGGTTGGTCCATCAATATTTAATCCTCCCCCGATGGCAAATGACATTAACAGTCCTGCCATGATACATGCAATGAGGTTAAACTTTCTTTGTGCAATTCGCCTGAAAAATGATATCATAAGAAAATTATCTTTAAATGGTTTATGCTGATTCCTCTGCGCTATTATGTGTTTTACGGTTACAAATTGTTTTCTGCGCTATTCGTACTTCCTGCTAATTCACCGGTATGGATAATGTACCCCAATCGGAATAGGTCACGGTATTGGACTTTGTTTCTGTTGTTACCCTCCTGAAAAAAGTATTCACCGTTATACTTCCTGAAAAAAGAAGATCTTTACCTGTTGAACCGGTAATATTCACCCAGCTGTTTCCGTTGATTGATTTTTGCCATTGATAAATATAATTAGGTGCACAGGCTCCGCCACCAGGATCAGTACACCGGAACGTGTAATTTGCTATAGTTGAATCATACACCTGTTCCTTGTCACTTTCATAAATGGCCCCGCTCGTCAAAACGCCGGCCTGGTTTACGGTCAATGTGAAGTTTCCCGACGATGATGTGATGTTAAGTTTGTGAATACCTCCATCACTCCACTTCACAAATACTGAGCTCAAAGTAGCCCCGTCCGGCGTACAGGTTTGACCATCTCTCAACGTACCCCCGATTATACATATCCGCACTGTGGAAACAGAGTCCCAATTACCCTGGATCCGGTACTGGTAGGTAATGCCCGGAATGACACAAACCGGCCCGGTAATATTTACCTGTCCTGTCAGTTTGCCGGTTGTTACAATTAGTGCAGCCAGTAAAATCAGCAGGCCTTTTCTGCTTAAATAAAATTGTTTGCTCATAAGCCCCGAATATTTTAAGGTCAATCAGGTTTTATTAATCGAATATGCTATTACATTCAGTTGATTACTCACCATTCCCTGCTCACCAGATACTCTTCAAATCCCCTTGCAGGTTTATACTCCCCATTTTCCGTCTTTACCACTCTGTCCTGTTCACGGGCAGGGGGTGTCTTTTGCTCATGATTGATATTTATAAATCTGTATTGTGTGATTTTCTCCTTCACGATAAAAAACAAATTACCTGCCTCCGTTTTTGTATTTACCAACCGGCCGGTATAGGCAGGGTCGTTTGTTAACTGGCTATATACCGTGGTATCAACCGGAAACAGACTCAGTTTCGAGTGATTATAAACAAGCGGCTTATAGGTTTCAGACTGGTAAATAATGCTAATCGTTTCTTTAAACAGTTCTGTTCCAAAAATTTTTTCCCTGCTTTGCAGCGTAATTCGCTTTGTGTTTTTTCCTTCTTCCCGCATGATACCAGAATACCGGGCAACAATTTTTTGAAGTGAAGAATCGGCAACAGGTACGGCACCCATTTTTTCCAGGTTTTGCATTGTCTCCCCGTTATTGGGAAAAAGCTTTATCATTTTTGCCTCATTATTTACCATCACCACAAGGCTGTCATTGACAATCTGCTCCATGTTTTCAGTCTGTAAATAAAATTCGTTGCTGCCATAATAAAGAAGCATATCTGCCTCTGTACTGTCCTGCGCTGAAATTGCAGGAACTGCTTTGTAAACAAAATGCACATTCATTTGCAGGGGTACACCCTGGTACCACCGTCCAAGCTGTGCATACTCTCGGTAAACTGAAAGCGTATCAGTTTTTTTCTTTTTCTTCCGCTGGGCTGTTGCTGAAACAGTCAGCAGCAATAACACAGTAATTAATTTTATTATCAGTATCCGGTTCATTTTTAAGTCATATTTGTCTGCCAGATTATAAAAGTCATACTCATCCGCTTTCGTTAAAGCTTCGGCGGACACGCCACTCATCTATTGAATCACCTTCTGCAACGCACTTCTTGTTTCGGTCACGGTTTTAATACCCTCCCTGGTTTCCACTTTGGTTCGTATCAGGGTTCCTTCCTCATCATATTCATAAAAGGTTGTATAGTTATTCGCATCCAATTCCGCCACCAGCCGCAGATTTACCGGGTCATATACATAACTCTTCATATTGGCATTAAAAGGATGAATCCGTATATCATCAAAATATATTGTACTCGATCCGCTGTTTACAAAATTTAAAGTCATAGTTGTAGCGCCGGACGGCGGAGTAAACACCCCTTCATATCGCTGCCATCCGTCTATTATCGGCCCACCAGGGTAAAGAATCACATCGCTGCCTGAATAACCGGGGAACTTTAACTGAACCTGATTTTTTGTATAGGTATATTCTTTGCAGGGAATTCCGCTTCCGGGATTTCCACAGTTTTCCCTTACCCATGCACTGAACAACATTTTCTTACCTGGTTGAATGGTGAAGACGGGATTTAACATAGAGTCAGTAGCAGCAACAGGCTTAGTAAACAAACACAAAGTCTGAGGATAAAGGGATTTATAACTTGTTGTATTTGTATTTGACGTGTATCCAAAATCGGCATGAAATGAATGAAAGCCTGTGGTACCGTTATATTCTCTCTGTATATCGGCACTGCATAAAGTTTCAACCAGGTAAATATCGCAGGTTAAAAACACACTTCCTGTCTGCGGCGAATTGTTGCTGTAACAATCAAAAGAGGCTACCACTTCACCGGTCAGTTTCTTAATTGTTACACTTATGGCACTTTTGTTGAAAATATATTCATCAGGATACCCCAACGGAACATTGTCCTGATGGGTGGTCAACGTAAAGCTGTAGGTGCCGGGTGTGACTACTTTCGTATACTGTGTTGTTTTATAAAGTAAATAATATTTCACAGTGTTACCTATCAATACGCCGGTTACATTATGTGTTCCGAAATCCAGCGACATGCCTAAATTGGATGTTGAAAAAGTTGGTGCATATACCGGCGCACTGGAAGGCTGCGCAGACTGCTTCGTAAGATTGCCACCTACATCACTTAACTCTTCCAATGTATCGGTGTTCATACTAAACGTAAATATTTCCGGTGTTGTACTCTTCACATCAACAGACTTAACTACCGTGCTGTTTCCGTTGATTCCAAGAACATATTTTCCGCTATGTGCTTTAAAAGAAACAGTATCTGTATTAACAAGGGTAGTGCCGGGCATTTTATCAAAGTCAATATGTTTTTTAATAATATTGAACTTTGCGTTACTTATCGACTCACCATATCCGTAATCTTCAAATCCCTCAGCAAACATTTCTTTATATCTCGCATTATTTGAAATTGCCACAGGCACCGTTTTATTATACCCATACTGTGCTGCAGTATAAATACCCAGGGCGTCCACTGTTTCCAGTTCCAGCCCCTTTGCGTTTACCTTACTTAACTTATTGTTCCATACCCACTGGGTACTTAGTGTGTCAGGAATAAGGTTGGCTGAAAGATTAAAATCCCAATAGAGCTTGAAGTTTTTCAGAAGCCCGTTTTCTGCAATATTGGTATTGGCAGTAGTATCGTATTCTTTTCTGCTGTCATAAAACATCATGCTGCGGTAACTGCGGAAGTTACCCAGCAAGCCCTTACGGTATGGATTGATGTTTTTTTCAAGGTACCCCGTGCTATCTTCCACTTCGGTTGAAATACAGGTATTGGGATCGTAAATCAATTTTACCCTGCGGATCACATCATTATCCGTTTGCAGTTTTTCTTTGAATTCAACGGCCGTTGCGTTAATCACTTTACTGGCAGTATCAAACATAAGCCTGCCGGTCGCCAGCGGGTTCATCATACTGGTAACAGCCGCAGTTTGGGCATCGAGCATATTGCGATGTCCGCTGCGGATAATACGGAACTGAACGCCGGTTCTGCTGTAGAGCTTCCCATCCTGATCCAGGAATATAAAATCAGGCGAGGTATTTGTGAGTGACGTGGAGTGCTTATTTTTATCAAAAGCCCAAATCAATTTTACATTTGCTGAGGATGGGGTTGGGCAAGAAGTAATGTTGCCCGGGTTGATAATATACAACTCGTCTCCGCTTTCAAACACATTGCTGATTTCTGTAGAAGATATTCCCGAAACAATTTTACCATCGGCAAAATTTACATTGCTGTAAACAGCATCAATATTTTTATACGCCAATCCCATTCCGCTGTAAGCCCAGTATGCAGGATAGGAAGCGCTGTAGATGGGTCTGTTAAATTCATTATTGGTGCGGCTCACCAGTACCTGTCCTGTATGGGCATCATAAGCAAGATTTTTTGTTGAAACCTGGCTCCCTTTATCTATCACTAACACACTGTCGAGCACAGCATGATAGTTGATTACTTTGGTGGTGGTAACAGAACGATAAATATTTTCTGCTATCCCTGATACAGGCCAAAGAGTCGGAACAGGAAAAGGCCCCGGAATATAAAATATGTCCACTTGCCCCTGGTATTCCCGGCTGGTGCTTTTTACAGAAAACTCCCTCACATCAGTCATCAGCTCAACATCTATCCCCATATTTCCTGTATAGGTCGAACCGCTGTTTTCCTTGCTGATAAATGTAAACTTATCGTTCAACCCATTTACACCTGTATTACGGTAAAAATTCTCGGTATAGTTAATACGGGTTAGTGTATCATTTTCTGCATAAGACGATTGGGATTTCATTTTCCCATGCATATCATTGGTAGCAACCAAAAAGCCTTGCGAATGCGCTTTGAAATCATAAGCATATTTATTAAAGAAGTTTTGTGTTGAGGCCTGGTGATACTCTTTTACACCGGCTGCATCAAAAGGAGTATAACTGTAATAAACCGGGAAATCCTTGGCAGTATAAAATTCTGTAATCTGCTTGCCAATTCCCGACCTTGATTTTTTGGTGGTATCAGTATTAGTTTTTACAGAAGTTACAGTCACTTTACTGTAACCCACAACCGGTGCAGGGAAAAATGCATCGAGTACAGGCATCTCTACTGCACCATAAGATGTCGGACCCAGGGGCAAATAATCTTCTAACTGTATGATAGACTGACAGGGGTTTTCTTCACCGCCGATGGAGGGTTCATATGATGCTACGCCACTACTGATGGTTCGTACACTACCATTGAAATTCTCAGTAGTTGTATAATTATACTGCTGCCCATAAGAAGAAGTATATTGCCCTGTCATTGCGTTCCAGTTATCCTTTAATATGACAGACTTTACCCTATGCCCGCCGCCATATTTAATGCCGTCCGGGTCATTGAGCCGCACAAAACATTTTGAAAGATCAGTCAGCATGGCCTTACCGTCCTTACGAAAGGCATTAATGGGATCAGTAAAAGCATCCCTCAGGCTTAATAGCATTCCCAGCAACATATCGCCTACCTGTTTCAGCGAAGGTTCTCCCGAAATATCGTAACCTTTAAATGCCTGCCCCGGCAGTTGTTGTCTCAGGTATTCAAGCGTGGTTATGGACAAAGGACTTTTATTTCCGAGCCGTTTCATTTTTATCCAGATAATATTGGAATTGGATGCATCCACACCATAATCCACATTTGCAGTTGTACCGAAGTTGGCATAGCAGGTAATGTATTCAGGGCCATTGGGCATCAGCACCCAGATTTTAAAAGCCAGTTGACTCATACCCTGCAAATATTTATTATAGGCATCGGCAGCACTGCTGCAAGCAACAGGAACCTGCATAAAAACATAATCGTTTTCAGAGGAAGAAGGATAAGTAAACGGATATAACCGGTTACTTGAAGCACTGAAAGATGCAGTACTTCCAAAACCAGCGACCGGCATCATCACCGTTGCTCTTTTATTCTGAACATAGCTGTAATCGTCGCTTTCATAATTTATTTCAATCTGTCCGCCCGATGGCAATACAATTTTTTTGAGCATCCATGCGCTTGCATTTTTGTCAATGGTAGTCTTGTCAGCTGTTGGCTGAATAGAGTAAGGATAATCGCTGTTCTTCATTCCACCAGGATTAAGGCTTTGAGGTTTATAAGTTCCCCAACGGTCAGCGGCGGCAAAAGCATAATCAGGATTATCGGCACTGTTATTAGTTCCGGTAGCAGAATAGGAAAAGCTGTATTTATTTTTTAACGCTCTTGTCTTGCCATTATAAGTGAAATAAATGTTTTGTAAGGTGAGCTTGCCTTTACTACCGGTTGATCCCGTTGGGTTATCGGGTGTGTTCTGGCAAAGAAGGTAACTGTACTCAAAATGAACCGTTTTGATGGGTTTTGCATTTGTAAGTCCGCTTTTCTTAAGATCGGCCTTGCTAAAAAGTGCAATACTGTCTAATTTTTTTAAGAAATTACTGCTGCTGTTAATGCCACCAATCTCATTAGTCGTTGCTTTGCCATCCAATCGGTTGGATATATAAAACAATGCTATCATGGTTTTGGATTCCACCGATTGCAGATACCAGGATTCCCTTTCACCATAAGAAATAATCGCTTTATCATCTTTTACTTCCGAGCGGTTGCCGGCATTGAAATTGGCGGCATTATCGGTTGTGAGAGGTGTCCGCCATTTATGCACAGTTTCTGTTCCATTTTTAATTCTGCTGTAGTTGAATTTTACTGCGCCCCCCAGGTCGTCTTCAGTAATTCCATTTCCAGTTACATCTACATAATCAGACGACAAAATGCCGGATAATAAAAAGGAATGTGCATAAGCAGGCGTGGTGGTGATCTGAACATAACCGTCACGTTTGGAATCATCATTTAGCAAATTGGAGCCTGCTGACGCCTGGTTAGAATTTACTGTCACTTTATCGGGTACCTCTGTATAGGAATTATCAACAGAAAATGTAAAATCTTTTTGCATAGTATTATAAACAGGAATGCCATATACATACCGGCTGCCATTGCTTTCCGTAACATTAATCTGCGATATATGATGCGCTTTTCTGTAACTGCCGACACGTAAAATAGACTCATAGAGAAGAGTATCGGCTACAGCATCAAGAAATACCTGGTTGTCATAGCTCTTAATTATTTTATCGAGTCCGGCGACAGAGGCTTCATCTGCTGTCAAAAAATTAATTACCTGTGTTCGTTTATTGCGTTCAGCAGTAACTGAATTTTGGCTCAAGTCAAGAAGTGTTGCTTGCGGTTTTCCAGCCTTATCAAAAGTTTGCAATTTAGCATCAATTGAAGGGGATTGGCCTGATCCACTCAATACAAAACGAACCAAATCCGTTCCGCCAATCTTTGCATAGCGAGTAGAATCTATCACTGTACTTTCACCTGGATTGCGGAAATACACATTCTCGAATGTTCCGCTTGATTTGAAGAACGGAATGCTGCTGCGGAGTTTGTTTCCTCTGTTCCATTCACCAATTGTCGAGGGAGTCTTAATCGTATTGAAGTTTCCACCATAGTGACCGGGTGGATCAATGTCTGCCCCAAGGCTAAAATTTTTATCCTTAGTAGTAGTGGAATTATCCCTTACGTATCCAAGGTCATTGCGGTATGCACGAATGCTGCCACCTGTCCCTTCTCCCTGAATTGAAAACACATCATAGCTGTATTGCGGTACAGCAATTACAGGTGTGTTGGGCGTTACTTCCCTGTCATTAAAGCGTGTGAAATCCATTACAAAGTCAGGATTATTCAATGCATTCTGGTAATACAGATACCCAACCATTGGCTTTTGCTGCAGTGTATCGGCTTTCTCTACGAATGATTTTTGCCCATATACTTCAGCTTCCACGTCATAGGCCCAGCCAAAGGCTCCGCTGCCTAACTGTAATCGTGCCGACCATGATGCATTAGTCAGAGGCATTCGTAATGACGGGGTATAGGACGGGTTTGAAAAACTTATTGTGTTTGAGTACAGCCTGTAATTTCCATGTTGTTTGTATGTAACAACATCGCCATTGCTTTTTATTTTTTCCTGTTCACTATTATAAGAAACCTGTTCACTTATTTGCAATGCTTTAATGCCTGATCGGGAATTGTATCCTGTGCTAAGCCCGACACCGAAGGAACTATAGTAGTTTTTTTCACTAGCTTGGGCAGCAAGAGATACTCCACCCGAAAATGATGACCCGGTTCTGGAGTTAATATCGATTCCAAAATCAAGAGAAGGATTCAATATTATTTTTTCGCTACCTGCATATTTAGTAACATCAGTAATAGACTTGCTCCCTCTTACTCCAATATTCAACGAAGGCCCCAGGTAATTATTAAAGGCCGCACCTATTTCAGCCTTTGCGGGTGCTTTAATACCCAGCCACTCCACATCTCCTCCAATGCCAAGTCCCCAAGTTTTGTTGGGTTTCATAACCTGTAATTGTCTTAAAGTGTCCTGCCCGTTAAAATCATCCGGCACGCCACGCATATTGCGGTTGATATTTCCAGGGTTAATATTCCACCCAAGACCTACCCAACTTGCTTCCTGTTCAGGACTGATCCCGCCATCATAATAAATATTTACCGGGTAGCCGCCCACATCTAAAAGCGGTATGTTGTAACTGAAATCTCCGGTAAATAAATTCACCAGCTTATCAGCACTCACTGACTTGAAAGAAGACATTTCCGGCTGGCCCGGTCCGCCAATAAATTCTTTTTGCTCAACTCTCTCTTTAATTTTTTCAACCGTCATATTGATAACCTCTTGTTGTTCTTTTCCACTGTTGACAGCAGGACTAATAACTGAATTGCTAACCACCGGGTAAATTTTGGTAAAAGCGTTTCTATTTTGTGGGATATTTTTATAGAAACCCCTTTTAACGGTACTGTTAACAGGCTCGGCTGATGCCCTTGCAGGTAACACAATGGACAAATAGAAAAGCACGATAAAAAATCCGGCAATCTTCCTGGCGTGATGACTTGCAAACTGTAAAATCATATTTGTTCTGTATCAGGTTAATATTTTAGTTAGACATTCTGAAAGAAGCCCGGTAGCGGGTCATTTGCAGATCGGTAATCTCTATGAAATAGGTGGTGTCCTTGCTGAATGGACGATCCAGTTTGAACACCATGAAATTGTTTCCATACTCAACAGTTCTTTTAACTTCCTGTATCATTTCGCCTGTAACATCCAAAAACCTAATCACTGCCTCATGTGTTTTGTCATAAGAATAGTATTTGATACCAAGAATATTATCCGGTATCACTCCCGTGCCGGTGTAAACATTATCACTTTTCAGTTCCATGTACACACCGCCGGCAGGCGTCAGCATTTCTGGTTTATCCTTCACAACTTTAAATGTCCACACCTCGCTTTGTGCAGCAAAGGATTCTCCGTTTTTTGCAATCACTATCCATGCATACACCTTGCCTGTATCAAGACTTTTATTGGATGCAGGATAATTATTCAGTATCGTTGTCAGCCGCCTTGCATTGTAAACCGGAATATTTTCCTGGATAGCTTCTCCCGCAACCTGATCTTCCCTGACTTCAGTTACCAGCAGTTCATAGTTCAGGTCGTTGAAAAGCGTTAACGGAGCCGGCGGCAGCCAGCTAAACTGCGGATAAGGAGTTTGTATGCTTGCCGAATCAGCAGGAATGGCGAGTTGCGGGGGACTTAATGGCTGCACATCGAGAGTGATGCAATACTCCGACATAACCGCTCCCGCATCTTTATCTGTATAAACTGTATAACAGGCACGATAATTTCCGATGGGCAGAAAGGCATCTGTCAACCGGCTGAATGCAGGTGACACAAAAGAATAATCTACCGGTGAAACATCCACTGCCTTTAATTGCTTTACACCTTTGCTTATTACAATAGGCCGGCTGTAAGCTGTCAGCACCGGCTGGTTATCGTTCAAATCCACCAGCGTAAGACCAATGGTAACAGAGATGGAATTACTGCCTGAATAAATCAGCGAAAGATTCCATAGCTGATTTTTCTGAACAATACCTGCAGGCGGCTCCTGCACAGACACCGATAACTGTGCTTTACCTGCATAAAAGAACAGAACCAAAAGTGCCAGATAGGTTAATCGCTTGTACATAAGTTCCTGTTTAAAAAGTTTTATAATAAATCAGCCTTCCCATTTTGTTTCCTTCAAGTTGCCTGTTCATTCCGGGAATAAATCCTTTATCCATCATAATCTGAATATCGCCAAGCTTTGGAATTTTAAGTGCCAGGTTTGCGTTGTATCCCCATTGTACCTGTGGTAATAAGCTGTACCTAATCATTTTCACTCCTCCTCCTGCCGAGAAGAATTTGCTGATGGTAAACTGGCTGCTATTTTCAAATGTGTAAATGTTGTAATCCGTGCCGGTGCTGTGTGAAGCATTCAGCATTATTGAAACTTTTCCGAAAATGATATTCTGACTCAGTAAAAGATTAATTGAATTGTAGTAAACAAATCCTGAATCATCCGCTTCGTTGTAAAACCTGCTATAAGCGAAGTAGGAACTCAACTGTACCTGTTTCACCCGGTAATAATGCCCGGCACTTGCGATCATGGTATAATACCTGCTCTCAGAATAATGATTTTCGCCGGTTTTGGTCAACTGGTAGGAAGGATAATAGCCCAATGAAATTACCGGCCATTTTTTCTTTCTGAGATTTACCTGGAAACTTGCCAGGAGCGATGAACTTTTATAAGCCGTTGTAACAAAGGGGTTGTTATAATCGTTCTGTTGTAATGAAGAAATTACAGTAAGCTGTTTTTTGAAAAAGGGCTGTTCCAGCCTTGCCATCCATCTTAGCTGCGATGCACCAGTGGTAAAAGTGCTGAAAGATTGAAAGTTGGCACCAATATAACGCAGATTGCCGCTGAAACGGGTGAATGTCCTGGGAAAGTAAGAGAGTAATTTTAAAGAATATGCCTCATTGCTTCGGTCATTAAATCTGGTAACAGAATTCATCCATTCTTTTCTTTGTAAACTGTCCAGGCTGTAATATGGGATCGTGGATTTTGCGATTTCTCCCACAACAGAGAGGTTCCGTGTGATTTTGTAAACCCCCTCTATTGTTATACCTGCCAGTTTATACTCCGGAATCCTGCTACCTGGTTGTAATGAGATAGATGAATTAAAAAACTGTCGTTTACCGGTATAATAAGTAAAGATGATATGGTTACCGTTTCGGGTACCTTTCCCAAATCTAACTAATGCCACATACTGATTGGATCGGGAATGATTGGAGACAATATAATCCCTGAATCGGTAGTCAACCCTGCCGACAGCCACAGCATAATAATAGCGGGGATTATATTCTGCCTGTACACCGGTGATACTTACATTTTTTACCGAAAGCTCTGAATAATCTGCAACGCTTCTGCCAATACTTAATGTCTGTATGCTGTAAAGCATTTTGAATCCCTTTGGTAAAACAGAATCGGGAATATGTAACTGACGCAGCTTTTCGGTCAACACAGTTATATTCTTTGCATTTTCTATCTGTTTTTTTAGTTCAGCAAGGTTTAACTGTTCTGTTGATTTTAGTTTCCGGTACAGGTTTTCGATTCCATTGAGTTCCGCAACCAAGCTATCCAGCTTTTGCTTTTGTGCTTCTATGCTGTCTTTATAACTGTTGTACTTGCCCACTCCGGCATTTACCATTATGTTTCCTCTATCTGAAAATTTACCTTCAATTATTATCGAAGTATCCGGCAGTGTTTGGGGAATTTGTTTATTGAAAAGTATTCTTTCCCTTTCTTCCACAATTTTTTGGGTCAAGTCCGGTTTTTGCAGCGACTGGCTGAGTGATGCAATAGCAAGTTTCTTTGTTTCAATCAATCGCCTGAGCGAATCCGGCTTACCTGTATTTGAAACCAGGTATTGTTGAGCGGCATCAAAGAGTTTTTGCTTTACCCTGCGCTTAAAATCGGATGGGTTAAACTGGAAATTGAGGTCGGTGTAGTCCCTGAACAGCGAAGAATTGCTGAAACGGGTAGTGATATAAATTTTGAAAGGGTACTCATTTTTATACAATAAATCCAATCTTGTTTGAAGCGTATGCTGGTAAACATCGTTTTCTGCATACGGTGTATCAATGCGGGAACGGTAGTTTACATCATACAATATATTTCCGGTGACCTTTAGCAGTGGCTCCCGTTTGATAACAGGCAGGGAAGTTGTTTTTACAGCCGGAACAGTTTCAGCAGGTACTTCTTTTACGGGAATAGCGAGATAATATACATCATGCAGTTTGCATACACGTTGGATCAATATGAATTTTACCAGCGTTCCTTCAGAAATGGTGTCTGACAGGAAGAAATAAGTTTTTGAGCGGTTGTCATAATTATCCTTACCGACCCGGATAACTCTCATCTTATCGGGAGTTTGCGCATTAACCACCAATATGCGGCAACAAATAACTGATATCGTCAGTAACCTTCGCAAGGATTATTATTTTCAATGTTTTGTATAAAGAAGAAAAGAAAACTTGAAAAAATAAAACTATGATGGGTGCAAAATGCCGGAAAGTTGACAATAGTTAATAGCATAGAGTTTAGGGTTCTTAAAAGAGTAAACCAAATCTGCTTTTCATTTTATTTTCTCCAAAACCACAGTTGTGTTATCTTTTTAATAGTCATAAGACTAATAACTCCATTTGTAGTTTTTCAGATAATATAACACAAAGCAAAAAAACAAGATTTGGAAGTTTATTGGGAAACTCATCGGAATTTTCACCAATTGACTTCCTGCTGCAACTAATAAGGAGCGATAACTTCCTGAAGAGTTTTTCCGGATGGATTTCGATACTAACCTAAGAATAAAATTAATATGGACAAAAAAAAAATTTGAAGTACTACGAAATTCTTCCGACCATTTGGGGGTTAAATACACAAGGCATCATCTTATTTCAGCATGATACATGCAATATAATTTTTAACTGGTGCAGAAATATTTTCCAATAACTCCGCAATTACTTCTCAATTATTGTACAATTGCTCCAAAAAATATTTGGGATTTTTTTATTTTCAAAACCTTCAATTATCTTCAACCCCGGATCCAATTATTTGAACCAAAGCCACCCGTCGCCTGTTTATGAGAATAATTTCGCCGCAATTCGGCCCAATTACCCTTACATCAATAAATGCTGACAACTTACATGGCCCCATATTGCCAGGCAGCCAGACTTATTATGCAGAAAGCGATTTTGGATCTATTTTAATTCAGCAATACCAAACTGAAAACTATGGGCTTCGTTTTGGAATTTTCAATCTTATAAAAAAACTATCGTTCTTTTTCAAGGAAGAATCCTATTTACTGAAATGCGGGTTGTTGCTAAAAGGAACGATGGGTATCAAAATACCAGGAAGACCAAACATAAAACTAAAAGAAAGTGATTTTTTTCTTCACGGAAAGAAAGATGAGCCTGCAACATTCAACTTTGAGAACAGCAGGGAATATCAGGTATTTGAAGTTGCATTTTCTGAAAATCCTTTAAAAGAACTTTTTGAGGCCTTCCCATCTTTAAAAGAAATTGTAAATGGTCAGGCTATCCAAAAAGATTCGAATAAGATCAGAAGTTCTCATTCGGCTTCTCCAGAAATGAGAAAGATTATTCATGATCTTCTTCGCTGCCCTTATGATGATATTCTCCGGAAATTATATTTTGAAAACAAAGTGAAGGATTTTCTTTTTGAATCATTGGTTCAGGCATTCAAAACTGAACCAGCAACCGTGAGTTTATCCAGAAAGGAAACTGATGCCATATACAAAGTCAGGGAAATCATCCTTACTGACCTGGCTAATCATTACTCTATCAAGGAACTTTCGAAGAAAGTTGAACTCAATGAGTTCAAATTAAAAACAGGGTTTAAGGATATTTTTGGAACAGGAATATTTGAATGCCTCACACAGGCACGGATGGAAAAAGCAAGACATCTTTTGCTTGAGACAGATATACCTATGAAAGAAATTGCTTCAATGACGGGCTTTGATTATCTCAGTAATTTTATTACTTCCTTCACCAGGCATTTTGGCCATCCGCCGGGGCAATTAAGAAGAATGACATGATTGTTACTTATTGCTGAGGGTTTTCAGTACCATTTGCAAATAGAATATTCCCGGTCGCATAATCATTTTATTTTTTTCAAGAACCCATGATAATAAACTTTACAGAGGAATTAAGAATATTCCATCTGCAACAATCCCGAACAAAAATTTTTATTGCAATAAACAGGCAAAGCCGAAAACCTGTAGAAGAAAGTAGGCAATATTATAACGACCAAAATTTTTCCTATGCGTAAAATTTTAATGGCAGCAATAATCATGGTTGCTGCAGTTACCGGAATGGCTTTTTCTGATGAAAGCAACAACACCCAAAAGTCGAACGCTCAGTACTGGTATGAACTGATCCCCAATGGCGATCCAAACAACTATCTGGATTATCAGCGGGTAAGCAGCCAACCTTGCAGCGGCTCCAGCAGCAATGTTTGCGGTGTGTTTGCTGAACAGTATTCGCCAAGCGATATTGAGCACCCCAATCTTGATATTGTGACAACAACAGTCTTCAAACCGTAAACCGGCTGGTATGGTAAGCATGAGATTTTATCTGTATAGTCTCATGCTTACTATTTATCCCGTATAACAAGCATGTCAATTTCCGTTTCTCTCCGAACCAGGTCAAGACCATACATATTCAAATCCTTTCGAAGCAGCTCCAGGTTTGTGAGTTGTGATGTGATTACAATATCAATATTGCCCTTGTAATTGGTCTCGTCAATAAGTGGCATGGGCAAGTCTGAGTTTGCATTTGCGATCATTCCAAATAATGAGGTATGTAATGATTGGTTACAAAGCATAATTTTTCCGCCTATCTGCTGTTTTACCGGTACTCCGCCCCCAGAACGGATTTTATCTTCCTTTGTAATCCTTGTTAATACCAGGCATTGTACTTTTCTTTTCTCGATAAATCCATCATAAGGATATAACCGGTTCAAATCCTGCTGCATGATTACCTTTATATCACTTGCTTTGTTTATCGGCAAGATCAGCTCATAACAGAACAGGTTTTTATCAAGCCAATCATCCCAATACCTGTTATCCTGGGGGAAATGAAATAATTCCGGTTGCCGGACATCCAGGACAATTCTGTTTGCATATCTGTATTCCCGTCCGTATGCTTCCTGATAAAGAGAAAGAAGGGAGCGGTTCATGGCCCTGATGCCTGCCAATTGTTTTATTGAATCTCGAATGTATTTTATTTCACCGCCACCAAAAGTTTTTATTCTTTTTAACAGGGCAGAGTAATAGATTACTTTAGAACTAATGCTGCTCTCATCGGGCAATAGCAATAACTCTGACTTTTTAAACTCACCAGTTTCTTGTTTATAACTTAGCTCTAATACCTTTTTATTTAAGACCATCTCAATATTCGCTGCCGTTGTATTATGTGCATAGGTAATATATTGAACCCTTCCTTTATCATCTATCCAGACATGATGCGGCACCGATTCGTAGGGAAATAATTTTGACCAAACCGTGTCTTCCACCATCAATGGAAGGTTGGGATATGTTCTTTTTATCCGTTTAAATGTTTTTTCAACATCTGTTGCTTTGTCTTTTGTGATTAATACAATCTGAATTTTGCCGCTAAACTGTTGTTGTAGCGAATCCAGTTTTTTCATTCCCTCAAAACAAGGAGCGCAGAATACATTCCAGAAATCAAGTATCAGGAGCTTGCCTCTTAAATCCGAGAATTTTCCTTCAAGCGGACAATGCAAAAACTTTCCCCAACTTATATCGGGAATCTTATCACCAGGTTGTAATGGCAATAATGAAGATTCCTGGGAAGTAACTTCTGTACCCACAAAAAATAGCAATGCCAGGATGAGCTGTTTACTCATACAATAAAGCTGTTTAGTTATGAAAACCTGAACTTAGTAGCCGGGGTTTTGTACAAGCGCAGGGTTAGCGTTTAGCTCTGCGGTTGGAACAGGCCATAATTTATCAGCGCTTTGCCAGGTAGCTGGTTTTAATAAACCAAGTACCGCATCTGCCCGGTTAGTTCTTTTCAGATCATACCAGCGATTGCCCCACTCAACCATTAACTCTATTCTTCTTTCATGTTCTATTGATGATAATAAAGATGACTGGTCAGAAGCTGTTGAGTTGGGCAGTCCTGAACGGTTACGGATTGCATTCAAATCAGCCAACGAGCCCGTAATATTATTTTGTCTTGCTCTTGCTTCAGAACGGATGAGATATTGCTCAGCAAGCCGGAACACAACATAGAACTCAGTTTGATTTGAACCGGTTTGTACTTTATATTTTGCAGGGTAATAAACAGTCTGGCTTTGAAAAACTCTCGATCCGACCCATGAGTTTCGTCTTAAATCACCAGCCTCAAAATCACTTAATAATGACGAAGTGATAAGATAGGTTGGTGTTGCAGTGGCTGTAGCAGGCAGAATTGCATTTCCTTCCCAGGTATTGTTGGTTGGATTCACAGGTTGCAGTTGCCAGATAGTTTCGTTACTGGATTTCAAAAACACCTGGTTGAGGTTGGCGGGCAGACTATAACTTCCAGAACTGATGATCTCGGTTGCCTCTGCTTCGGCATTTATCCAGTCCTGATTGTACAGATAAACTCTGGCAAGCAATGCAGTCGCTGCACGTTTATTTGGTCTTGCTCTGTCTGCGGATATGTAAGTTGCCGGCAATAAATTCTTGGCTTCCTTTAAATCACCGATAATTAAAGAATATACATCTGCAACCGAGGCACGGGGCAGATTTGAATTTACTCTGTAATCAGAACTGGTAATTAAAGGAACATCACCAAAGAGATTAGCCAAATGAAAATAGCTGAATGCCCGGATGAATTTCACCTCTCCAAGTAAATTATTTTTTACGGTTGCTGTAAGTGATGTTGATTTACTCAACCCTTCAATACACAGGTTCGCTGTATAAATATATTTGTATGCCCTCTGCCAGAATGATGAACCGATTGTTTGATTTAAGGGACTTAGCTGGTTATTTACAAATTCATCATTTGCTCCCGAAGTATAAAATGAAAGTTCATCGGCACACATACCGGTAAACAGTGTTGTTTGCCCGGCTGTAAACTGCTGACTGGAATTCATCATTTCACTGTAAATACCCGTAATGGTAGCTGTCGCCGTCGCATCGTTTGTAAACACGGTTTCACTTATCACCTGCGCTGCCGGTGGATCAATATCAACAAATTTTTTGCAGGAAATAATCATCACTGAAATCAATAATAAAGAGAAAAGAGCTGTCCGTGAATATGCTGTGATTGTATTGTATGTAGTGATTTGAATTTGCATAGTAATTCTTTTAAAAAATTATTTGAGTACCAAATGCGATCATCCTGAGCGGAGGTAAAACCTGGTTTAGCTGACTTTCAGGGTCAGATCCAATAAAAGATGTAAAGGTTAAAAGGTTTTGTCCCTGAATATAAATCCTCCATTTCCTGATTTTTGCTTTACTCAAAACCTTTTCTGCAATAGAATAAGACAACGAAAGATTTTTAAGCCGCACATAAGAAGCATCTGTTAATGCTGCATCTGAATTAACCGTTTGCGCTGCTGCTGAAAATGCCGGTGACCCGAATTGCTGTGTATATTTCTGAAAAGAGGATGCGTCACCAGCTTTCTGCCAATGGTCAAGAATTAAAAGTGGTTCATTCCTCCGTCCACCAACAGAACTGAAATTTGTAAAGACAGGATGTGACCCTTTTTGCTTTGCAAACTGGAAAAGAAAATCAAGACTCCAGTTTTTATATGCTATACTTTGCTCAATACCTCCGTAATACTTTGGATTGACTGAACCCAAAACATAATAATCGTTTGTATTAATCAACCCATCCTGGTTCTTATCCTGGTATTGGTAAATTCCTGTCTGTGGATCAACACCAAGAAACCGGTAACCCATCTTTACATTTGTTGGCTCTCCAATGGCATAGCTGTTTGCATAGTTTGAAGATTCAAGGCCGGGAAAACTTACCAGCTTATTTTCAGGAATGGTCAGATTGAAATCAGTTCGCCATTGAAAATTTTTATTGTTGATGATAGCTGCACTTAGCTCAAACTCCCAGCCTTTGTTCTGAACCTTGCCAGGAAAATTCATAGTGACCCCTGAAAATCCAGTTTGTGATGGCAAGGAATAAAACAGTAGCTGATTATCGCTTCTTGAAAGAAACCAATTTGTATTTAATAAAATCCTGTTGTTGAGGAACCCTAACTCAAGAGCTACTTCAAATTTCCGTATTTCTTCCCAGCTATAATCAGCGTTAAAGAGGCGAAGCGGAAGTAACCCCGGTTGGTTTTGGTAAACAAATCGTGTGGCTCCCCATGTATCAAGATAATTATAATCGCCTATCTGGTCGTTACCAGTAGTACCATAACTTGACCTGAGTTTTCCAAAACTGATAAAGGGAAGTTTGGTTTTGATAAATTCTTCTGATGAAAAATTCCAGGCAGCGCCGATTGCTCCAAAATTCGCAAACTGTTTTCCCGGTCCAAACCTTGATGAACCGTCACGTCTTGCAGTAAGGTTGATAAGATATTTATTATCCCAGTTAAAATTGATTCTGGCAAATACTGCCTGGTATCTGTATTGTGAAAAATTATCCGTAGCCGTGATGGTTGCTGCACCGGAAATTGTTTTGATAAGTGCATCATTGGTATAACCGGTTCCCCTGTTTACAATGCTGTTATTTTCACTTTCCTGAAATGTTGTTCCCAATAAACTTTTCAACTTTCCCTTTTTGCCTATCATAACCGAATGTTCCAACTGCGGCTCAATTATCCATGTCTTAACTGTATTAGAACCAAAATTTGCAGTACCTCTTGGATTGTTTGCTGGGTCTTGCGATGCAATAGGAGTTATACCAGTTTCATTAAACTGAATATAATTATATCCAAAACTTGTTTTGAAATACAGGTCTTGGTAAATTTTTACTTCAATATTTGCATGGGCGGTCAATCTGTCGGTGATGCCTTTATATTCCTGTAAAAGCAAGGACAATGGATTACTGAACCTTGCACCGTTTTCACTCCAGTTAAGTTTTCCGGAAGAATCGTAAAGCAGCGGAGAGTTGGGAGCCATTGTAATAAAGGATGTCAAATCCTGGCTTAATAATGTGCTTTTGCTGTTTATGTAATTGACGCCTGTATTAATACTTAACTTTTTGTCTGTGGAAATATGTGAAGCATTCAGGTAAACAGATGTTCTGTTATCACCAGTTTCACCAGGATATACTGTCGTCTCTCTGTAATGATTTACACCCAAAGAAAAATTTACTTTTTCGATGGCCGGGGAAAATACAAGCTGCGCATTTGTTGTATTGGCAGTTCCTCCAATGAGCAGTTTCTTCCAATCAGTATAACGGGTCGTATCCCATGCCATCAAATCCGGTGCATTGGCTATAGTAGGTATCACTCCATCATTTGCAAAAGCCTCCCGGCGCATTTTCAGGTATTGAGAGGTGTTCAAAAAATCCATTGTTCTTGTCACTTTGCCCCAACCATAATAAACGTTGGCCTCGATCGTACTTCCACTGGACCTGTTCTTTTTTGTTGTTATCAGTATTACTCCATTTGCACCTCTTGAACCATAAATGGCGGTGGCATCAGCATCCTTTAATACTTCAATGCTTTCAATATCGGAAGGATTGATACTGTTAAACGGGCTGTTGGCATTAAGACTGCTGCGTTGAGCCAATCTATCCACCGTATTCAGAAATGGAACCCCGTCTATTACATATAGAGGGCTGTTTCCATTCTGCAATGAATTTCTCCCACGGATCAATACAGAGAAATTTGATCCCGGTAGTCCATTTGACTGCGTTATAAATAATCCCGGCACTCTTCCCTGCAAAGCAGCAAGAGGATTTGAAACAGGCTGTCTGCCGATTTCAGACGATGTTACCTTACTCACACTGCCGGTATTAAGTCTCTTGGTTGTGGTTCCGTAAGCAATCACTACTGTTTCATCAAGATTGCCAACCAGCATTTTTAATTGAACATAGACGGTCGTTTTTCCATTCAGTCTGATTTCCTGGGTTTGATAACCCACACTACTGATAATTAAGGTTGCATTGGGTTCTACATCCTCAATAATAAATTCTCCATTTTCGTTTGTGGCTGTTCCTTTATTTGTTCCCTTTACCACAATGGTGGCTCCAGCTAAAGCTTCCCCTTGTTCGTTGGTAATTTTCCCTTTAATATCGGATTGTTGAATAGGCGGCGTTAAACCTACGGCTGGTTTTTCTTTGATAGATATGATTATAAATATTTCTTCGATTGTATAAACAAGTGGTTGATCCCTGAAACAAAGATTGAGAACTGTTTCAATAGTTTGTTTCGTTACAGACAGGCTTACCTTCCTGGCAGTTTCGAGTTGTTCTTTTGTATAAATAAATCTATAGCGTGTTTGCTTTTGAATTTCCTTGAATACAGTTTCAAGGTTTGCATTGTTTAGCGTAAGAGTTATTTCCTGAGTGAAACTTCTGGCCGATGCCTGTAAGCTCAAGGCTAATATAATGATCGTAATAACTTTCATCCCTTTGATTTTTTTGAAAGCCACCGATCTGGGCCTTTTCGCTTTGCAGAATGCAAGCAATTGCATAGATTTGGTTTTTGGGTTAAAGAATAACAGTTCTCCGATTGTTATCCCGATAGCTATCGGGTGCTAACTCAAATTATCTCCGGGTCGTGGTACAAGCACTTCCCGGTTTTTTTTGACCTTATTTATTTCTTTACTATAATTTTATTATTCTCTATTTTAAAATGAACTCTACCGGTTTTTTCAAGAAAGTATAAAAGTTTTGAAACAGGTACGTCCCTCGGAACATCCAAAGCTGTAAAATGATCGGTTGGTTTTAACTCATATATAACTTCGGCATCATACCATCTTGTGATTTGGCGCATGATATGCTCAATCTGCGTTCCATCGAATGAAAATTTTCCGTCCTTCCAGGCCAGTATTTCCTCAATATTAGCATCCACAGTTTTTAATACCCCTTCACTTGTTAGCTGTGCTTGTTGACCGGGTTTCAAAGTTGATGATTCACCATTTAGGATTGATACTTTTATACTCCCTTCAGCTAATGTTGTCCGGATTGCCGGTTCATCGGAATAAGCATTGATATTAAACTGTGTTCCCAAAACCTCAACCATCATATCATTTACTTTTACCTTAAAAGGCTTTTCCTTGTCTTTTTCAACTTCAAAATAAGCCTCGCCTGTTATGCTTACTGTTCTTTCATTGCTGCTGAATGAAACGGGGTATTGAATCGAAGATGCTGCATTGAGCCAAACTTTAGTTCCATCTGAAAGAGTGAGTTTGTATTGTCCACCCTTGGGCGTGGTTACAGCATTATAAATAATCTCATTACCTGCTGCTTTATCCTTTGCATAAATTAACTGCCCTTCAATTTTTGAAACCGGGATATTGCCCTCAGTTGCCAATACACCGTTTGCTGCACTGTCCAGGATGATTTTTCTTCCGTCTGCAAGCTGCAAAACAGCTTTGTTTCCGCCGGGATTTATGTCGTTAATGACAACAGTTTTTCCGTTTGTTCCGTTGTTCTCCGATGGTTGAAAAAAAAGCAACCCAAGAACAATAATAACAGATGCCGCAACAGCATAGGGCAAAATCCTCAGCCACATTTTTCTGACAGTCGGTTTATTAAATTCAATCTGCTGTTTCTTTTCCTCTAATGCCTTTTCAGTATCCACATTTTCCATCCACTTCGCTGCTTCTTCAAGATTTTTTTCATCAGTTAGTCTTTCAAATAACTGCATGTTTTCATCGCTGGCTGCTATCCAGTTATCCAATTCTTCGTGCTCTCGTTTACTAATCGTGCCACGAAGATAGCCGGCAATCAGTTGTGCGATACGGTGTGCTTCAGCATCACTGTATTTTTCATTCATATAAATAGGGATTTGTGTAGTCAGCGGTAAAATTATTGTAAATGCTGAGTAAATATTTTATTTATCAAATGAATATTTTAATTATACGGTGAATCCGATATTTCATTTACAGGCAAGAAAGAAATTCAGAAAAAAAGAGATGCTAAGACAGGGAATGCAAGCAGAATGAATGACAGGCCCGGCTGCCGCTTTAAAATAGCTAAAGCCCTTGCTTTCTGTACCCGAATGGTATTGATGGAGAGTTTAAGTTCACGGGCAACCTGGGTATAATCCTTTCCTTCAAAGTATATCATGCGGAATATCTCACGGCATTTTGGGGGCAGTATTTTCAACGAGGAGAGTATTTCCCGGTATGTTTCCGCTTCTATTATTTTTTGCAGAACATTATCTGTTTTCCCTTCGTTCAGATAAATAACTTCTCCGGAGTAGATCATCTTTTTTTTCTGATTCCGCAGCCAATCAATACTTGCATTGTGTACTACGGTATATAAAAAAGACCGGATGCTGCCGGCATTATCAAAGCTGGCGTGTCGTTCCCATAATTTTAAATACGTTTCTGAAACGATATCCTCCGTAGCAGCTTTATCCTTTATTATCTTGAATGAAAAGAAACATAGCGCTGCATGGTATTCCCTGAAGAAAAAACTGAATCCCTTTTCTTCTCCGTTTTGAAAGGAACGGACATACTCCGCAACCGTATTGATATTGTTGTGCTGCAAATAATAAAATCATAAAGGGTGATTTGAGTCTTTAGAAGAACAACGCATAACAAAACGGCGCAGGTCTCCACTTACCGGCTTGGAGGCCCTCACGAGGCCCTTGGACACAATAAGGGAGCCCACGCCTAAACGTGAGCCCTTGCTTATCGTCTCGTGTCCAATTGAAAATTCGTGAGGTTTCCAAGACGAGACTCAAAGCGAAAGCTTCAAATAAGTTTATTGAAGAATTCGCAATATTGTTATTGTTGGCTAAGTTAACAAATTAAATATAAATGTACATTATAAGGGGCATTTTAAAAAGCATCCTACTATAAAGGGTTATTTATGAAGTACCTATCATGTTATTTGCGTTATGCCAAAATCAAAGAAAAAGCAAGAGCGCAAAAAAGCTACGCTGGGTCATTTCGATCATGAACAATTCTTGCAAAAACTAAGTAAACGAATTAAGAATGTAAGAAAGCAAAACGGTTTCAAATCTTATGAATTGTTTGCTTATGACATTGAAGTATCAAGAACTGGCATGTCTAAATATGAATCAGGAGCTTTTGATGATATTAGAATGCGAACCCTTTTGAAAATAATTGATGGTTTAGGAATGTCACCTAAAGAATTTTTCTCCGAAGGGTTTGATTAGATTTGTAATAGATAATTCATATAAACGATTATGTCTCCTGGGGCATTTGATAGCTTAGATTGAAATGGAAAAGATCAAAGTAATTGCTTACAATGGCCAGGATTTAACCAAAAGGGAAGACGAATCATATTATTACAATCTATATCAAATAGATTCCTTTTTAGTAGAAGAAAAAATAAAAAAGATACCCGGTGGTAGTTCAATTTTATCTCCAAGTCATTTCTCAACAGACGTTGAATTAGCTCCAAATCTGCAAAAGATTAAGGCCCCTTAATAGCGTATCATATTTATATAAAGATCCCCGCAGTCCTGCGGGGTGACAGTTGAAGCCCCAGGAAGAATAATAGTGAATTTTTAAAAAGTGCCGACTACATTGTATACCTTATTGAAATGATTTTAAAATATTACATGTTTTTAACTCTTCACATACGCTTTAGGTATTTCTGTAACAAATCGCAAACGAGAAAAAGAAGCAATAAATAAAATTCACAAATTTGTGAATTTTATTTATATTTGCCTTTTCAGGCATGTTTAATGAATATTTCCTTTAACAATCCAGAACTGGCTGATCTGTATGAGGGGGAGAAGACCTTTAATAAGGAATTTCGCTCCAACCCTTCCTTGATAAACCAATATATCAAAACCATAAACAAATTAAGATCGGTTGAAAAGGTTGAACAGCTATATCAATACAATAGCCTTAACTATGAAAAATTAAAGGGCGATCGAAAAGGCTATAGCTCAGTTAGGATTAACAAACAATACAGGTTAATTTTTGAAGAAGTCATTTCAAAAGAAGAACCATTCAGAGTGATCTTATTTGCAATCGAAGAAATTAGTAAACATTACGAATAAAAACAATACATAGTCATCTTAAAAACTTTGCCCTGGGGGCGCTGCCAGGTTTAAAGGGGCGCATAACAATATGTCTATTAAACTCGAAAAGCTCACACCTGCAATTGCTATTCATCCTGGTGAGATCTTAAAGGACGAATTAGAAACAAGAGAAATCAAACAAAAGGATTTTGCTGAGCTAATCGGTGTACAGCCAACTCAACTGAATGAAATAATAAATGGAAAAAGAGGTATTAACACTGATTTGGCATTGATAATTGGAAAGGCTTTCAAAATGGACCCTAAAATCTGGATAAATCTTCAAAGTAATTATGAATTAGATCTTGCTAAGATTAACGAAAAGACACAAAGCAGGTTACAATCCATTGGTCAATGGCAAATGATTCAATCTTATATACCCGAATATTTCTTTAAAAAGCAGGGGTATTTAAAAGGAGACCCAGTTGAGGATATTGAAACAATTAAGAATATCTATGGTATTAAACATTTTGAACAGTTAGCGAGTTTGCACACTCAAACATCTTATTACAGATTAAGAAAATCTCCCAAGCTTAGTATAGATAAGGCTAATTTACTCGGCTGGATTAAGTTAGTACACTATGAAGCATTAAATCTTAATGTAGCAAAATTTAATTTTCGGGAAGAAAGCAAATTAATTGAATTACTAAGAGATAATTTTTGGAAAAATAAAAACACCCTTATTAAGACAAAAGAAATTTTACATGATTTTGGGATTAAACTTGTAATAATTAATAATCCCGAAAAATGCCCTGTTGATGGAGTTGCGTTTTGGAGTAAAGGGAATCCTTCAATAGGCTTAACATTGAGGCATAAAAGGATCGATAATTTTGCCTTCACTCTTTTTCATGAGTTAGGACATATTTTTCTTCACTTAGTAAATAATAATACTGCCGAATATATTGATATAGACTCAGACAATATAAATAATGAAGAAAATAAAGAAGAAAATGATGCTGATGACTTCGCAAAAAACTATCTCATAAGTCCTGAAAATTGGAATGAATATTTTAAGTCAGCCACAAAGTCGCAAGAAAAATCAATGCTCAATTTAGCAAGAAAGGAGAGGATTCATCCAGCAATTGTTAAGGGTCGTTTATGCCATGAATTGAATAATTATAGATTAAAAACTCGTATAGACCACAATATTTATTAAATACTTTTAAATTTTTTAAAATGGAATTCAGCCACTATCAAGATGAAGCTAAAAAGACAATTCAAAAGTATATAGCTGATGAAAAAATAAATGAGTTTATCCCTTTTTTAGGAATAATAGGAGAAGCAGGTTCTGTGCTTACAGAATTAAAAAAGAAATTACGAGACGGTGAAGGGTATGGGGCTTTTAAAGAAAAGTTGCAAGAAGAACTGGGTGACGTACTCTGGTATATATCAACAATTGCAACTCAGCATCATTTAAATCTTGAGGAGATTGCAAAATCAAATATTCGAAAAATAAATGACAGATTCACCGAAGGGGATTTAAGCAAATTTAAGATATACGATGAAGAATTTGAGGAAGCAGAAAAGTTTCCAAGGGAATTTGAAATTCAATTTATCCCTTTTGAGGAAGCAGGAAAGAAGAAGTTGAAAATAATTTCCAAAGACGGTACACTCATTGGTGATCCATTAACCGATAATGCCCATGACAATGATGGCTACAGATTTCATGATATTTTTCATTTTGGATATGTCTCATATTTGGGGTGGTCACCTGTAATACGAAAACTGCTTAAAATAAAAAGGAAAAGTGACGATAAAATAGATGAAGTCGAGGATGGTGCAAGAGCCGCCATCACCGAAGAGTTAGTAACATTGTTTGTATATAATCATGCGCAAAATCATAGGCTATTTAAATACAGCGACAGAGTAGATACCGATGTTTTAAAGACTGTCCAAAAGCTTGTGAGTAAAATTGAAGTGAAAGATTGTACTGCCAAGCAATGGGAAGTGTGCATCATTAATTCTTACAAAGTATTTGATGAATTGGTGAAAAATAATGGGGGCAGGGTTCTTGTAAGCATAAAAAATCGAAGACTGATTTATTTAGGAAAGAACTAAGACTATGGCAACATTTATTTCTGGAAATACTTGTTTTAATGCATGGGCAAATGTTTCTAATCATCTTATTAGACATCCACAAAGGGAAGAGACTAATATAATAATTGAGATTTCGAATCCGTGTGATTTTACAGATATTAAAGCTTGGATGAGAAATTACAATCCTGAGGATTTTGATAAGGACGGAGATAAAATTCGGCACGTTATTAACACAATTTTTCCTCACACATTTAGAGCATACTTTCAAAACCGACAAGATTTCTATGATAGATATTGTCGCATCTTTACCGATTCCCACTACAAGAAATGGGGGACATACTTCCAGCGTCTTATATCATTTGGGAAGGGATTTAATGGAACTTACCCAAATCAATTGGAAAATGCAATTAGCGCATTAAAAGGAGAAAGTCCGCAAAAATATTTTATCACATTCCATTTAACGGCATCAAATATTGAGAGTAATGTCAGACCTTTGGGCGGACCTTGCTGGCAGTATGGGGAATTGATTATTAATTCTAATGGAGGTATTGATCTGATTGCCGTATATCGTAATCATGATTATTTTAATAAGGCCCTGGGAAATTTTATTGGTTTAGCGAAATTGCTTGAATTTATTTGTATTGAATCACAACAAACACCAGGAAACCTTATTGTACACTCCATACATGCTTACAGCAGTAAACCTATTTCAAAGCTATCCCAACTATTAAATAATTGAATCCAAATTTAATTAAAACACAATCAGAGACTATGTTTGATAGTCTTTGTAACGAAGTTGTAGCATGTAGGAAATGTTTACGAATGTGCGATTCCCTTAGAGTTTTAAATCGCTCTTCCGGTTCTTTAAAAGCTGAGATTATGTTTATAGGAGAGGCACCGGGAAGATTAGGTGCTGATGGAACAGGCATCCCGTTTCACGGAGACAAATCGGGACATAATTTTGAAGAACTCTTGAGTTTCTCAGGACTAAATAGAGCAGATATATTTGTAACAAATGCTGTTTTATGCAATCCAAAGGATGAAAGTGGTAATAATGCAACACCGACTCAAGAGGAAATATCAAATTGTTCAAGTTTTTTGCTTAGACAAATTCAATTTGTAAATCCAAAAATTGTCGTGACTTTGGGAGCAAGCCCTTTATCAGCGATAAAATATATTTCACTTCATAACCTTACCTTAAAAGAGCATGTTAGAACTTCCAATCAATGGTACAATAGAATATTAATTCCACTATATCATCCCGGACAACGAGCAATGATTAGCAGAAGCTTTGCCAACCAAAGATCCGATTATCAATTTATAGTAGATCAATTAAAGCAAATTGGCAGAAATAAAATTAAACCATTTTCAAAACCGCAATTGGATGTATCTCTTATTATTGATTATATTTTTAACAAAAAGAGTAGTCTTACATATTTTGCACTGCATAAACTGTTTTATCTCATAGAATATAAAAGTGTTCAAAAATTTGGTAACCGATTAACCAATAGCTATATCATACGCCAAAAAGATGGACCCTACTGCACAGAGCTTCATCTTTTTAAATTGCAGAAAGTTTTACCATACATTAGGTCAAAATCCTTAAGCAAATCCAATATTCTTTTATTCAAAATTTCTCAGGATTTATTTGATTTAAGATTAATAGATCAATATGAAATAGAGGATGCAGTTAAAGAATTAATTGATGAAGTGCTTGAAGAGCATGGTGGTAAAAGTAATGCCGCTTTAAAGCGAACAGTTTATTTTACAAGACCTATGAGAAACATATTAGCTTTGGAAAACGAGCATAAGCTGAACTTATATAATACAGCAATAAAATTTTGAGTAAGCTATTTAAGAAATTAGATTTATTATAAAGCATAGGAAATATCCTCGCTATTTTCATTTCATTGTTCCTGGTTTTGAAGATCAGTTTTCGCTCCTACTTGCATAACATTTTCTCCCACTCTCAAAACATTTCTTTTTCAGGAATTGATTCCCGCCCTTGATATTTACCTACTAAATCCAATTCCTAAAAAAACAAACAAGGCCGCAATGAAATCCTCTAACCCACTACCCCGCATCAAACACTATTCAGCAAAACAATTATCATTCTTTTATCTTGTCAGCAAGCCAACTTTTCTGAAGTGGCTGGAACCGCACCATGAACAAATAGGTCAGCGTAATGGTCATTACTACACCTCTGCACAAGTTGAAATCATCTTTCAGAAATTAGGCATTCCTCCCTTGCTGAATAATTAATTAAAAATCGTCTGCAAAGAAAGTTTTCCTGTATTGCTCAATACAATTTGTATGTATTTCGGTTTCACGGGAAATGGCTTATCGCTATTCATCTTTCCCAATCGAAAACAAAAGCGAATTATTTAGACTCACCGGCATCATTTGAGACAATATGCCAACGATGAATGCAAATCTTTGTTTTATAAATCTGTAACCAATAAAATAAACTCTATGGAAACAAGCCAGCCAAAATTTCCCCTGCGGGCATATTCTGCCCAGGAACTCTCAAAAATTTATAAAGTGTGCAAGAAAACATTTATGCGATGGTTGAAGCCATTTGAAGAAGCGATTGGAGAACGCCAGGGACGTTACTATACCATCAACCAGGTAAAGATCATTCTTGAAAAGTTAGGAACACCGGAGGGTTTTGCTGACTAATATTTTCCCTATCAGTCATTATTTAAATCAACTGTGAATTATCCACTCTTATCGTTACCAATCGCTCCTAAACTAAGAAAGCACTTAATTCAGTCATTACATCTTTGTGAAAGAATAAAAAATGAGGCCGTACACTATGGATAAACAGATTCAATCAGATCATTCCACATCAAGTAATGTTTTTCTAACGGGAATCATTCTTTTAGCCAACCTGGATTTTAATGGCTTCCTGGATTATGGAATAAGAACGGTGATCGGCGGCTTGATATGGTTTGGGTTCCAGGCATTGAATGATTACCGTACACGGAATAAACAAAACAAACAATGAGCCTTACCCGCAAGGTATTAACAGGAACATTGATTGGCGCAGGATTAATAGCCGGGTACAGGTATTATCTGAACATGAAGAAAACCCAGGCAGAGCTTGAAATAATACCTGATGCCAGGATACATGAAGTGAATTGGGACGGGATCATTATACGGATAGATGTTCTATTGAAAAACCCCACAAAGGGAAGTTTCTCACTAAAATTTCCCTTTGTTAAACTCATCTACAAGGGAGCGACAATAGGCAGCTCTGAAGCAGTCAATAAAGACATTAAAATTCCGGCATTCGGACAAGCGAAGATTGATAAGTTACTGGTGAAAATTCCGATGATGAGCCTGTTCACGGTATCGTCATCAATACTAAAAGCAATTCAAAATAATGAGCAAGTAAGAATAACGGCGAGCCTGATGACAACAATTGATTTGGGATGGACAAAGATTCCTTTTGAGGAAAGTCATGAAGTAACACTGAAAAAATGATCAGCATTAATGGAAGCAGGGAAGATAAGAAATATTAAATCCGGAGCAGAGTATGACAAATTGTTTCCCCGTTCAGAGAATGATAATAAAACGATTCGCAAAAATGCCAATGTCTATCACACGGTTGATTTTATTCCAAAGGTTGTTCAAGAAACATTAGATCAGACAAAAAGAATTTCTGAAGTATTAAAAGGGAAAACGGTTTATGAAACATGCTCTAATATCTGGCATTTTGTTTATCAGTATATCAATTATAGAAAAGACCAGGAAGGCTATGAACAGATAAGAAGCCCGGCAAGAAGCTGGCACGATAGGAAACAAGGGGTAGATTGTGATTGTTACTCGGTGCTTATATCCAGTATCCTTTCAAACCTGGGTATTCCACATATCCTAAGAATCACCAAATATCACCGGGATTATTTTCAGCACATCTACCCCATTGTGCCGGATGGAAGAAAGCATATAACAATTGATTGTGTAACGGACAGGTTTGACTACGAAGTTCCTTACAGTGAAAAAAAAGATTACCCTATGGACTTACAATATTTAAGCGGTTTTGAAGGCGACGGCATGGGAGAGCTGGGGAAGATCATTCAGCGCAACATGGCGAACAATAAAAAGCCAATGGCTCTGAAGAAAAAAACACACCCAATAGCTACGAAAAAAGCAACTCCTTTGCTGAAAAGGTTGAAAGCAAAGTCAGTTACTCCATCACCTCAATCAACTACCACTGCTTCTCCTGCTCCTGTGCCTGTCGCCAAAAAGAAAAAGGATTTTCTTAAAAAAGTTGTAAGTGCAGTCAATAAAGTTAACCCGGCTACTGTGCTTTTAAGAAATGGTATCCTTTCGGCAATGAAGCTGAATATAAAAAATGTTGCAGCACGATTGAGATGGAGTTACCTGACGCCGCAACAGGCAGCGGCAAAAAATATTGATGCTGTTAAATTTCAAAAACTGATTGCCACAAGACAGAAGCTGGAAAAAATATTCCAGGGAGCCGGAGGTAAAATTGACAACCTGAAAAAAGCAATCCTCGGTGGTAAGGGAAATAAAGACAAAGCTGTAAGTGGACTTGGTATGTTGCCAATGAATGAGTCTATAAATTATATAAATGAATACACACCACTCGATCAATTATTAGGTAATGAAATTTATTACTCAGAGAATGTGGATGGAATGGAAGGGTTCCGGGGATTCGGAGAATTAGGGGAACCAGTAACATTGGCAACAGTGGGAGCTGCAATGGGTGTGATAGCCGGGATTGTTGCAGCACTAAAACAGATCGGCGATATTTTTAAGAGCAAAACAAAAGGGTCTGAAGATTTTGATGAAATAAAAACTGGTGCCCCTGAGAACAGTGTATCTGCTACTGCGAACGATTCAATAATTCCACCGGTTGCAACAAATCCAATCCTTCCCGAACAGGATAGCTCAACATCATTTAAAGAAAGTTCATTAACTCCTGATGATACTTACACAGATGAAACCCTATCACCTGCAAAAAGCATAATCAGTCAATCAACAGGAAAAACCAATATGGTTCTTGTATCTGATGAACTTGAAAAATCTTCAGTCCCTGCAGCAGAAACTTCTGCTCCTGATAATAGTGGTCCTGAGAAAGAAAATTTTTGGGATAAGAATAAAAAATGGTTAAAGCCTGTAGCCATTGGTGTTGGTGGCCTGGCAATAGTAGCAATAGGTTACAAAATGCTTAAAACTGATAAAGCGCTTAATAAATCATCACCATCACTTTCAGGATTGTCCGGTGTACCATATAAAAAAAAGAAAAAGAAAAATCATCACCGTAAATTCAAACTCCATCATAAGAAAGCAGTTGCCCTGCTTTAATCCATAACTATAAAATATTTTAAATACTATGTCAAAAAAGAAAAACCGGTATCAGAAGAAGGCAAACAAAAAGAATTTTCTTTCTGGTATGAATGAAGGCTTGCCGACCAGGGGCAATGCAAAAAATACAGTGCTGGAAACGGGTAAGGATATTTTAATCGGTGTGTTGGGTGGTGGTTTAATTGGTGCGGTTGTAGGCAAACCATCGCTTGCAGTAGGAATTGTTACCACCGGTGTGGGCCATTACACAGGAAACAAACTGGTGCAGATACTTGGCATCGGCATCATGGCTGCAAATGGTTTTCAGAAAAGCAGTACCGTGAGCGGACTCGGTGGACTGGCCGGAGTGAAAGAGCGATTGCAGGCATATAAAGAAAGTATGCATGAAAAATTTTACCTGGATAAAATCATGAAGAAAAAAACAGCAACAAATGGAATCGGTGAACTGCAATACTTTTCTTATCCCGGTTCAATGAACGGAGAACTGGCGGCCCTGGATGATATTGAACAACAGATTGCTGAAAGCGCCATGCAATTCCAGGGCAATATGGCCGGTGACCAGGATTTTCAAGTAGGTATTTATGAATTTGACGAACACATACTTTAATTCAACAAAATTTTTAATCAATAAACCCTAAAACTTATGTTAGGCTTTTTAGAAGGCATTGAAGAATACAATAACGCCGGTGCATTAATCGGCATTGAAGGAGTTGACGACAACGAGTTACTCGGAGCACTCCGCCGAATGAATCCTATCAAACGGCAACGAACCGTAAACAAACTTTCCAACACCGGTTCATCGAGCCGTGGATCAAGAGCAGAGATGGAAAAGTTTTTTGCTGAGTTACCTCCACATATCAAAGAGGCGCTTGCAAAAGGAGAATTGCGGCTGGCCGATGCAACTATTTATTCCATCAAACCTGTTACATCTAAAACAATAAAGATGTTTGAGACGCAGGATGACAAGGAAATCGGACTCCGGAATGTTTCAAACGCAAAGTTGCCAAAGAACCAGGCTTTTTTGGTGAGTGGTATTTACCTCCTGGCTGGTGTTTCTGCCGATGGAACAAAAGATAAGATCATTGCAACGGAGTACAAAGGGCTCGAAAACTTCAATGCCATTGCAAACGGTGAGTTTTCATTAAAGTCAAACAAAAAACAAATTGTCCCGGAAACAAGCAATGCGGTTTTTAAAACTGCGGCGTATCACCAGGTTCCGATTGGTTACTATAAACTCGCAAATCCCCGGCTGATTCATGACGACATACTGATTGAAATGACGATTGAACTCGGTTCAATGGACGGGATTGCAGCGAACACCTACATTTTTGCTGGCTTGCATGGTACAGTAACCACACCATAAAATGTTTCAACGAACTACGCTTGGATGGATTTCAACAGGTATCAATGGGCTGCTTTTGCAGCAGCCCTCTTTCTTCCCATGTTGTTGTTTGCCGGAACAAAAAGTTCAGAAAGAAAAAATACTGCTCTTAAAAATCTTAAAGCTTTTCTGCTGATGATTCAATATGCAGAAGGTACTATAGGAGTAAATGCGTACAGGATGATGTATGGAGGCAGTTTGCTAAATGATTATTCAATGCATCCAAATATTGCAATAACCAAATGGAGCATTACAAGTACGGCGGCAGGCGCCTATCAGTTTCTTTATTCAACATGGATGGAATTGCAAACCACTTTGGGCTTGCATGATTTCAGTCCATCATCACAAGACAGAGCTGCTATTGAACTGATAAAAAATAAAGGAGCATTAGCGGATGTGCTGAATGGAAAAATTGTTTCAGCTATTTATAAATGCAGAAAAATCTGGGCTTCATTTCCGGGAGCCGGATACGGGCAGTCTGAAAAAAGAATTGAAACCCTTTTACAATTCTATATAAAAACAGGAGGCCGTCTTACAAACGAATAACAAACTAAAATGACAAAACGAATAAAGAAACGGTTTGATATAACGGTAGAGAACCAGGGGGCTGTTAACTCTAAAACTTTTGAGCTTGACAAAAATATTACTGCGGTGCATGGTATTTTACTTACGTCTGACAGAGACGATCTATTATATTATCGTGGTTCTAATAAGATAGAACTGAACCGGCAGGAAATTTTTCCGGAAAGCTACGAATCTAAACTGCTGATGACAGGACTGAATGTTTCACCTAATGACCGCTTTTATAATCTTGGAGGCATTGCACCGGGTAATGGAAAACTGAAAGTTGATTATATGGATAACCCCGATGAACGATTAGCATTTGTAACCTATCGAGTATCTGTTTATCTCGATTGTGAAATCACCGGTGAGTTATGATGAAAGAAGAAATCATATTGCACCGGGAGTATATTACTAAACTTGGGGAGCAAAAATATTTTCAAATTGAATTGCCGCAGGATATAAATAAGATAATTGGAATTGAAACCGGGGTGTTCCGGTATGGAACAACAAATGCTCTTTATGGAGGGAACCCGGCTGAATATGCAGGAAGTGATCCGCTTGACCCTTTGTTTGAAATAGTTTTTAATGATCCAATCGGCAGTTTGTCATTACAGGCACAGGATCATCCGGGGATTATTTACCAGGGAGTAGCCAGGCAGGAAGATTGGAACTGGAAGTGGGCAGATTTTACACAAGCTCTTTATAACGGAATCTTTGACCAGTATTCACATGACAGAAAAAGACATGAGGATATAATTCTGACTGATTTCTGCACCACAAAGATTACAGGTCATTATAAAGATAGCTGGGGTAGCCATTATAGTAACCATGTGGAATATGACTTGCTGATTTATTTATGGATTGAAAGAAAAATATAAATGACCTCACAACTCGCATTGGAATATATACGGAAAAGAATGTGTGAACTGGGTTATGGTTCACGTTACACTATCCGTTTGCGTCACCTTGTTTTGCAGCCTTCTGAAAAAAGAGAAGTGCAGGCGCAAAACCAACTGATGATCCTGATCGAGCCATATTGTGATGTAAGAATAGAAAGTGATACAGGGATTTTTGATCTGAGTGAAGACCTTGCCAATGAATTGCATTATGAACACAGCGGAACACTGAAAGTAACCAATCATTCATTTTTTATAAGTCATATCCGTTTTATTCAAATCATTCCAAAAAACTGTAAGAGGCCATGCCGGTAACAAATGATAAATATGACCAGCTAAAGATTGACAAGCTGAAACATTTCCTGGAAGAAATGGCGGCTAAGGGCAATGCACGGCCATTTGAAATTTTTGTTGACAACCTGAAAGTAGTTCCCAAGACGGAAGACCCGAAAGATTTTGACAACTATGAATACTACATGAATGAGGACACAGAAAAAATCCGCATTCTGATTTATAACTCAAGACATACACCACGTAATGACCAGTATTGCTATTATGTTCAGCAGAACAAACAGGAAAGACCTTTGAACGGACTCGGCGATATAGACAATATCATACAGGAAAAACTTTCGGCCCGTGACCGTGAACATGAAATGACACAGTTGAAAACAGAACTGGAAGAAACAAAAAAGCAATTAGAAGAAGCGGAGGAATATGCTGAAGTGCTGGAAAAGCAATTGGAGGAATCCAAGAATAATAAATACAAATTAGGTAAACTTGATTTGGTGGAACTCGGTGGAGTGGTATTAGAAAATCTTGCGGTAAGAAATTCACCTATGCTTGAGAAAATAGGTTTAGGTGGATTATTCGGAGCAAATAACCCGCAATTGGAACAGTCGAAGTCAGAAGAGACCGAAGCCTCCTTTCAAAAGAAAACAAATGATACAGGTGAATTAAAACCAGAGCATCTTCAGTATATACCGGTATTGCAACAATTAGATAATGCTTTTGATACACCTAATCTTGAAATCGTGATGCAGGTACTTGGAAAATTTTCGGAAGAACCTGCACAACTGAAAACTGTTGCTGAATTACTAAACATTCAAATCCCTGAATAACTATGAATAAGTACCACTATGACATTTCAATTGAAGCAAAGACAGAAAGGGAAGCCGAAGCCAAAATGAATGCACTCACAACGCTGGCCTCAAAACTTTCGGAAAAAGAATTAACAAAGCTGGCTCATGTTATCAAACACGATCCGGTAAAAACAGCTTTAGCCAAGAAGTATTTAGGGGTTTAACCAGTCCGTATCCTATGAATGAAACAACTTCCACTCATCACTCCTCTGTTGAAGCAAGTCATGATGCAGAAGAAATTACGCTTGAAGAAAAAATCAAGTATGGCATTCTTGGCCTCGTGGTATTGGGTGGATGTTTTTTTATCGGCAGGGCAATTATCCGTAAAGCCAGGTCAACGAGTGAGGAAAAGAAAACATACGAAGAAGGAAATGCAGCTACCTATGCCAAGCAAATTAAAATGGCTTTTGAAAATGATATGTGGTTTGGATGGGGAACGGATGAGGAAGCCTTGCGAAGGATCATACGGGCTATACCAAGCAAGGAAGAACTAAGAAAGGTAATCAGTTCTTATCAAAAGCTGTATACACGAAGTATGATGGCTGATATGAAAGATGAGTTAACAACAAATGAATATAATGAAATGCTTGCCATCATCTCAACGAAACCCGAAAGAGGTACAGCTACAATGCAGGTGCAATCGAATCCACTTCAATACAAAGCCTGGGCTAAAAGACTAAGAGCGGCATTTGAAGTAAGTACCTGGGGATTTCTTCCCTATGGTACAGATGAGGATGCAATAGAAGCTGTGCTGATCGAAATGCCAACCCAGGCGGCTTTTATGGAAACAGCAAAAGCATACAAGGCAGAGTACAATCATGACT
>Ga0137829_11163907_pt1 | contig 38499 bp, 42 predicted proteins | sample OV2TP2_FD_97737 | JGI IMG/M metagenome (GOLD analysis project Ga0137829, IMG submission 97737) | reverse complement strand
CCATAGAAGAGGTCCATTGCGTTTTTCCCATTCGGTCTTGCACCAGTATTCTCTCCACCATTTGTTATACCAAGCGTCATCCATATAGATTACATTAAGGATTAGGAAAGAGATAGATGTTGGCGTGTAAGATAGACTGATCCATCTTATCGTCTACCACCTACCCCTTCCCCAACCCTTAAGGCTGGGGATAGGGCTATAACTTAGGTTCTTCTGTAGAGGTTTCGTTAAGCTCTATATCGAAGTCAAAGACCGTCTTTGATGTACCATCTGAGAAGGTTACTTGCTTTGAACGAGGCGTAACCTTGATGATGCTACCATTCTTGAGCTTATGGTTCAACCTTGCAAGTTTCGCCATGAAGTTCTTGTTGGCAGTAAACATCTTCTCTTCTCCAGAGTCAATATCTAATGCCGTTATCTGATGTTCGTTATATTTTTCTCCGATCTTGAAAGAGCTTTCTTTCTCCACGACCTTATGAGATACAAGCTGGAGAAGCCTGGTATCTCCGTCTGACCATCTGACGTATTTACCTTCGAACGCCTTTGCTACGCTTACCTCTAAGAATCTATCAGACATATTCGTTATGTTTATTTAAGCTCTTTAAACTCCAGCTTACCTGTTTGAATTGCGTTACGCAAGGCCGTAGCTAATCTATAGACGGGTGCAGAATCTCTACAGATACCAGCCTCCTTGAGAGCGAAGCCTGCTTGCTTAGGAGAAATCTCTCCGTTGAGCCAAGCCAATGCCAGATCAGTTTCCTCTGGATGATAGACCTTAGCCGTTCTACTTGCCAGGACGTAACCCTTTGCCGTGTTGAGAAGATTAAGTTTCTTGAAGCTCATATGATTATTCTAAGTCTTTAACGAAGTTATCAAGGCTTTTCTCTCCTTTGATTATAGATTGAAAAGCCTTGTTATTGATTACCATATCTTTGATCTGTTTGAACGTAGCGTTATCTATGTGTTCTGGAAGTAGTCCTATCCTATCCTTTGCATAATACTTATCTGTAGGTTGCAGGAACAGCCTCCTTACCTTTTGCTTACCGTCATTTACCATCTTAATATAACCAACCACATGCATCATTGCGCTTACATCTTCTTCTAAATTAGCTTGTAGCTTGGGTCTAACGATCACCATATCCTCTTCTTTCTTTTCCATGCTATGTGCTATGAGGACGATGTTCATATCAAGATCTCTGAACATCCTCATAGCTTTCTTGAATCGCTCTTTGGCTACGCCCCAACCTTGCAGAGAGAGCGATAGAGAGTCCCCCTTACCTTGGCCGTAGCCCTCTTGTTTCAGCTTATCTATCAACTTTTCTAATAGCTCTCCTATAGGATCTATTACTACGGTTTCATATTTACCTGACTTAGCTAAGTTAAAAAGCTCTGTTATATCATCCCATGCAGAGATATGAACGACATCCGCATCTATACCATGCAAACCTAGGAAGGTTGCTCCATTTTCCACATCACCAACAAGACACTTTTCTGTTGAGGAAGCAAAGCTAGTTTTGCCTACACCTGGATGGCCATAGACCAACATGTTAACCGCCGGTTTCTCTAGTGCATCTTTAGTTTTCCTCACTACCAGTGTCATAGATCTCCTTGGTAAGAAGTGATTTAGTAAAGGCAGAGATCTTATCTATAACCTCTTTTGTTTTACCTGGTTTTACCCCCTCTCTATAAATCTTATCTGCAAATCCTTGACACTCTTGTTCTACTAATTTCATGAAAGAATCCGCGTCACTTCTAATCACAATGAAGAAGGGTATGATGTTGTCTTTGATCAGATTGCGTCCAGCTAAGCCTATTTCATTATAGGATACATCACCATCGGTGATAATGAAGCAGACTTTCTTTGTTTCAGTTCTTTTCCTTAAGCTCTTTATAGCTTGTTTTACAGAGCAATCTAGATAAGTACCGCTTCCACCTCTAGTTAAAATCTCTTCAAGCTTCTCTTCATCACACCTTTCCTCAAAGTCTATAAGTTGATTAGGTGGATTACCAAAATCTACCGTGGATACAGGCTTCTCTATCTTGGCTAAGGATTGATTAAGCCCATAGGCTATAGCTAAGCCAGTGTTCAGGGGATCCATTGTAGTGTCCTTATCCCACATAGAGCCTGATGTATCTAGGGCTATGGCAAAGGCTACGTTATCCTGGAACTTCTGTTGATGTTTCCTTTTGAATACATCTTCCTCTCTTAAAGATACTCTATACATCCTTGTTCTATCTAACTTACCTCTCCGCAAGAATCTTTCTTCTTGTTTATTCTCTTGCCATTCTTTTATCTGTCTCAAAACATCTGATAGGGGGTTGATTATATCTTCTCCGTGTTCTTTGATCAGTTTGATTCTGTTTGTTATTTCTTCTCTCGTTGCTTCTTTCTTCTTTGTGCCAGAAACAAGTTCTTTAATCAAGTCCTCGTCTCCATCACAAACTACTTCTATCTGAAAGGACGAGCTGGTTTCTTCGTCCTCATCTTTCTTCGGAGCTGTATCACTTGCTATCGCCTTAATAAGTTTCCTTAGGATATCCATTATATCTTCTTTCGTCAAGGCTTTAGATAGGTCAGGTAACATTTTCTTATAAGTATCAAGGAACTCATCTGCAGCTATTTCAAAGCATTCTATTGTTGTTTTAGTATCTCTTAGTCTCATTGCAAAGTGATCAAAAGATTCTTCCGGCTTAATAAAATGAGTTGTGGCATACTTTTTGGCCCAAGAACTCCAGTCAAAATTAACCAATTTAAGGGAATTATCTACAAGATCTTGAGAGGCGGGTCTCAACCATCTCGTATTGTTTACTAATGGATGATCTGCATAGCCACCAAAGAACTCGATGGCTTGGATAAGGAAGACTCTGGAACGAACCATATCTTGAGCGGCATTTCTACTTAATCTTTTATATACCTCTCCTGAAGATTCATCTCTGCCTTCTTGGAATATCCACTTTGCTCCATAATATTCTTGCTCACATTTCTTATGTATCCTAATGTCTTCGAAGCAGTCTATGAAGTAGAAGATAGCCTTCTTTTCTGCATTGTTCTTACCGAACTGATCTAAGAACTTATTAAAGTCTACTCCCCATAAATCCGTATAACGGATATGCATAGCCTCATGTAAGATACCTGATCTTACTGTGGGCGTAAGTTTATAGGTTCCTTTGGGGATGATTATGTGGTAACTGTCATCAGTCAATCTTTTTACTGAGTAGTTTTCTCCATAGCCTATCGTTACTTCTCTGTTAATCAATCCTGATACCTGATCTGACAGTTCAGATAGGCTTATTCCTCTAGCCCAATATTTAAAACTTCCATACATATACCTTCATTATGATGCTGCTTTAATGATTGTCGTGACCCTCTCTTTCCAGGCCGTATTCTCTTCAACCAGCTTTTTGTTCTCAACCTTGAGTTTCTTTACCTCATCCTTGAAGCCTTCCACCAGGCTTACCTCTTCCTCTCCTTTATCATTGACAATGATGCTTACGTTAGTCGCTAACCTGCAAAACTCATCAATGATCTTTTCTTCTTCAGGCAATGGCTTGAGGGCTGCTGATAAGGCTACTCCCAGGTCCGCACCGTTATTGATCATGGATAATGCAGTCTCTAAACCTCTAGTAGAGAAGACGACATTAAGTTTCTTGCTAGCCTTAGCACCTCGAACTAGGTCAGCCAGCTTCTTTAACCTAGCAATCTGCTCTTTCTCTACGTCAGGAAACTTCTTCTGTAGTATTTTGATCTCGTTCTTTGCATAGGTCATCTGATAGGTAGGAAGCCTATCCAAGAAGCCGCCGTGCTGTCTCTTTACTCCGGCGTAGCTTATCGGATTAGAGGTGAATATCAGTACGCAATCAGGATGCCTCTTATAGCTCTTACCATTTGATAAGGTAATACCCTTTTCGTAATCAAGGATAGAGTTAAGTGAAGCCAATACTGCTGGATGGGTAAGCCTGAACTCATCCAATACTATTGTGCTAGGCTTGATAAGAAGCTGAAGCAACCTTGATTCTACTTCAATGATGTTACCGTCTTTGATCAACTTATCTACCAAAAGATCTTGTACGCTTGTTTCTTCATTGCAGACGTACCTTGCATAGCTGTCTTCAGGAAGACCTCTCTTTGCATGGATATACCGTGTTGACAACGTCTTACCACATCCAGGCTCTCCCTCCAAGGCTATCTCTTTTATGGGAGACTTACCAAAAACGGTAGCATTAAGGAACTCATCGAAGTCTTTATCTGCATGGAAGTCAGGCAACATATCACTTTGAGATTTCCTTAGACTTTCTTTCTTTGATTCTTTTCTCTGCATATTGCATGAAGAGTTTGAATAGATTATTCATAGCTTCTTTAGTTTCTTTCATGAAGTTTTCGATGACTTGCATTTTATTCTCTAGGCTATCTAACTTGTTGACGATCTCTTCCAGATGCTTATGCAGATCTTCAATAAGAGCAGTAGGCTTTTCAAGTACCTTAACCTCTGCACCTATTGACTTAGCCTTTTTCTCTATAGCCTCGATAAACTCTTTGATATCTTTTTCCATAATTCTATAGATTAAGTTAGAGAATAGATTGAATCTCATGCTCTAGTTTCCTTAGCTTGATGAGTTCTTTTTCTTGAGCTTCTGTAAGATAGCCGAACTTATCAAAGAAATGGATCTCTACCCAAGCAGACTCGCCAGAAGCTTCACAATCAAAAGACAATTGTTTATTAGACTTATCTATTTCAAGTAAGTTATTTTCCAAGTAATAGCCTGTTGTTATATTCTCTGGATTTATTTCATCACCATTGATATTCGTTGAGATCTTATCGCCTGGTCTTAATACTCCCTTAAGATCACTTGCTTTATATCTCATATTACTCTAACTCTTTTAGGTTGATTAGATGAGCAGGTTCCCTAACATAGATAGCTCTCTCGGCCATAGACTGAACAAACTTAATGACTTGTTCCCCGAATACCTTATCCTCTTCTAAGAATGCAACGAACTCTGCATCAGAGAAGGTATATCCATACTTCCTGATCAGATTATCTATACCCTCTCTATAAGAGAAAGGACTGATAGATTTCAGCTCTTCAACATCCTTCTTATTCTTCAGGGCTTGGCTAAACTTAGCCATGTGAAAGGCTATTGATCTCTTCTGTAGATCTAATTCTAGATCATGGAACTGATATAACATATCAATTATTCCTTAAGCTATCATCAAGATATCGCTAAGAGGTTTTGATTTCGAAGATGGTTTTAATGTCTTTTCTTTTCTCTTGGTGCTCATGGGGGATATTATTTATGCATTTGTTAGAAAGATGGATTATGCAGGTTGGTTCGTATCCCCTTCTTTTGTCTTTGAGGATAATCTTTCTAAGTTTATATAGCATTTTAAGCATAGATCTTTAATCGTAGCCTTATTCTTAATGCATCTTCGGCATGTAGCAGTCATAGCAATGGACATTGCAGCTTTGATGCCTGCATAATCTTTCGTGCACCAACCTACAGTTAGCCTTGCATCTAAAGCATTTGCAATGTTGCCCTTTCCTTAGTTGTGCAGAGAATTGACCTATCGTACTTGTCTCTTTCCATTTAGGATGTTTCTTCTTATGTTTCTCCAGCTTCTCCAGTTTTCTTGATATTCTTAAGGCTTTAGACCTTGATCTAGATGGTCTATTATCCCTTGATTTCTTGGCTCCCATAGATAATGGTTATTCTCTATGAAATAGATCTTCGAAGTCTTTGCCATTATAGTCATTAGCACTCCCCAAGTATGGGAATCCAAAACAGTTGGCTATTGCCTGAAACAACCGTTCTGTAGGATGTTCTTTAAGGTATTCATAGAGCCTATCGAAGTCTTTCTGCCACCTTCGTTTTCTCTGTATATGCATAGTTATTCAAGCTCAAGAGTATTTCTACTAGCGTCTTTGAATCTATTTGGATCGAAGTGTGGATTGTCCATCTTAAGCTCGAAGCATAAGCGTTCTATCAGATCTTGCATGTTAATAGAATGCTTGATGCATCTAGCTATAAGCTCATAATCTTTCTTGGTCATACGTTACATGAATAGTCTCTCTCTAGCGTTCTTTGGGCTCTCATTGTCTCGATCTCTGCATCGTACTTCATCTGTTCGAACTCATCAACCGTGATTGATCCTTCGTTCTCAAGATGATCATGCAAGAGATTGAGCAAGATAGTTTGCCACATAGTAGCGTTCTTTAGACTATTATATGGCGGCAACCCGCGGCGTAGGCTTTACCAATCGAGCTTATTGCTTAATTAGGCTTGCTTAGCATTATAGTTACTAACCTTTTCGTTGAAGAGCTGTTCAATCTCTGGGCCGTATGCAGAAACATCAAGCGTAACACCCCTTTTCCAGAGATTGAAGAGCGTGCTGGCCTGTGCCCTGATGGTAGCGTACTGTACGTTCTTCTTCTCGAAGTCTTTGAGGATCTCTGGGCTATCAATCACTTTGCAAATAGCCTCTTCCTGCGTAAGACCCAAGAAGTCGGGCGAGCTTTGGAATACGTTATTACCGTATCCAGCTCCCCTAATACGCTCAATCAGTTGCCAGGCTTGATACTTTGAGCGTGCTTCTTCACTAGCTTTGTATCTTTCCATTCTGGGTTTTGGGTTCATATTGGGAAAGTATGTACAAGCTCAATCAGTATGGCCTCTTTGCCCGCTCTATACCGCCGCCCTAGGCACTAGGGCAGTAAACATTGACGTTTATGTTTACTATTGGCCTTTACTGCATCTATCCGATCAATGACTTTACCATGAGCATCAGTAAGCTTTATGATTTTGCGTCCATGTAGGTTCAAGTCTTTTTTGACTATTGCCCGCATAGTATGCCGAGCTTCGCCATTCAAGGCGTTCTCTTCGCGGCGTATAGCCTTCTGGGCTAAGAAGGCTTCATTATCGAGCTTATTCAGTAAAATCGCCGGCGACATCTCATAAAGCCTCTGTTGCGAGACCCTAGAGACTATCGGCCCATACTTCTCAGGCTTCGCCTTATAGACAAAAACCTTATGAAGTATTGCGGCCATAGCCCAGAGCTTATGATGCCGTCTTGATCTTCGCCATTTTGCGTTGCGTTTCATAGTAGTATTCCTCATGCATAAGGCGGCGATATAGAGCTTTGAGGATAACGAACCTCAACGGTGCATCACCGTCCCTAACGTCTATCCACCAGCTTCCTAGCCCTAAGGCTAGGCTAATTCCTCAACAGCTTTGTTTAGCTGCCGAGCATACAACGCCCTTTCCATGATTTTGTCGGCCAACTGGTCGGCTCGTTCTTCTTCCAGACAGGCTAAGGCGCGGATTATGAGAGACACTTCATCGCTCGACGCTTCTATTGAGTATATTTCCATACTTCTAACATTCCTCTTAGGGATAAGAGGCCGGCGGATAGAATAGATAGGCTCGGATAAGTTTTTTGGCTTCATTCAGCAAGATTCTGCGATTCAGGGAAGCCGCGGCCGGCGCTCCGATCTTCAAACACCCTTTGAAAAAACAAGCCATTTCTGAAAATACTTTACCATGCCTTTCTATCCTTGTCAACCTTCAGAGTGCATAACTCTTCCACATACCCAGCACATCATATGATATAATGCAAGGAACTTATCCACAGGCTAGTAGATACTCACTTTCACTTTACCCTCTCAGCCGGCAGAAGTCAATAGCTTCTTTAGCTTTATCATAGCCCGACCAGAGGGAGGGCTTTATGAGTATGAGTTAATAGAGCTTTACTCTAAGGGGGTAAGGGGGTCGGTGAGCTTTGTGAAGATAAGGGGGGAGAGAGGATTACCCTCTACCCCATTTTTCTGGAAAAACTGAAAAGCTTACCCTTCAGCCCTATTAACAAGTATTATCGACTTTATACAATCTCTATCTATGTTAAGCTCAGGTCTGCATTTTGAACAGAATGTCTCAAATGGTCTAAGCTTATAGATTCTCTTATCCCCATATTCATTCTCACTCTGATATAGCCTAAGGGTAAGAACTCCTCCACAAGAACATTTATCACCTATAGCTAACCCAGGAAAGATCTTAATGTTTCTTTTTATTCCTATGTACATAAGAGCATTTAGGGTAATTAGTACATCCAAAGAACTCTCCAAACTTGCTCTTTCTCTTTACCAGATTCCCTTCATTACAAGAAGGACAAAGCTTTGGAGTAGTATAAAGATCTTTATTACAATGTGGACATGTTAGCATAAGTTCCGATTCAACGATGGGGAGACCCCTATTAAATGGGGTCTCCCCCTAATTCTCTAGCTTTTAAGCTTTTTTAGCTTTAGCCTTTTTACCTCTGCTTTTACACTAGCTATACTATCCTATTGTGGGTAGGATTAGAGTTTGATATGTAACCTGAACCAGGCAAAGAAACTATCGGTAGACCTAGGGAATAGACGAGTTCCACGTCAGTTATGATGGGAACTAGGGGGCTACCATCAATCTGTTCTCACCCTAGGTCTCTGCTAACAGGCATTCCCCTCTGTAGCAGGGCCCTTGTAAGCTGCCTCGGATCTAGGTAGTTAGCCTAGCCGCACCGGCTTACTCCACTCACTCGGTTTCTTTGCAAAGGACAGGTTTGTCTACCACCATCATACCATACCCTGCACTAACTGTCAAGAGCATGATATGCTGGAGGTAGTATGGGAAAAGTTAATGTTAGGCTAAAACCTAAAGAGAAACAGTTTGTTCATGAATACATGTCCAATGGATTCAATGCAAATAAGGCAGTGTTAAAGGTTTGGGATCTTAAAACCAACCCAAAGAAAAACGTAGGTGGTAAGGCTTATGCGGTAATGCATAGACCAAGGGTAAGAGAATATCTTTCAAGGCTGGAAGATAAGATGATCGAAGAAGGATCATATAGTATAGATAAACTTGTCAAACTTAGAGATAAAGGTGAAAATGATAGAATGACTTTGGATGCTTCCAAGGCAATCCTTGATTCCGCAAACCAAACTCTTAACCGCATAGAAAAGAGATATGAATCCCAGAGATCTGGATCGACAAATATTCTCTTCGCCAACCTCTCGGACAAAGAGCTTGAGCTCAGAATCAAAGAAGCTCTCGGAGCTAGAGCTAATGTACATGGAGCTACTCAAACGGAAGTCGAGCAAAGATCTGATCTATTTGATGGAGGAGATCCTGGGTTACAAGAACTTGGCGAAGATTCACAAGGAGGTAGCGAAGAATCTGGAGATGGTGGAGAAGGACAAGAAGAGGGGACTATTTCTTCTTCCTCGGGGACATCTCAAGTCAACGATGATAACCATATCCTATACCCTGCAGAGGATTCTAAAGAATCCTGATATTAGGATACTTATCACTAATGCACTCCTTGATAACTCAAAAGGGTTCTTACGTGAGATTAAGTCTCATTTTGAGAAGAATGAGAAGCTGTTAGCTCTCTATGGCAACCATAAGAACGAAGATGAGAAATGGTCAGAAACGCAAATCATTGTCAAAAAGAGACAAGCTTTTCATAAAGAACCAACTATCCAAGTTACCTCGGTTGACAAAAGCGTCGTCAGCCAGCACTACGACCTCATCATCGCTGACGACCTTGTCACGCGTGAAAGCATATCTACAAAAGAGCAAAGATCAAAACTTATCAAATATTACAAAGATCTCCTTGACTTACTCGAACCGGGAGGGACTTTGCTGGTCATTGGAACTAGATGGCATTACGACGATCTCTACGGTTGGATTCTCAACGAATGCACAACCAAACAGCACTTTGAAGTAATGATAAAGAAAGTATTTGATGAAACTGGAGAACCGATATTCCCACAGAAATTCTCAAAAGAATACATCAAACAGCTTAAGGATGAGAAAGGAAGCTACGAATTCAATGCACAATATAATAATGATCCTGTTTCAGAAGAAGAAGCAGATTTCAAAAGAGATACATTCAAATGGTTCTTCCTGCATAATATCAATATGCATGAAGGTATGATCTATATAACAATAGACCCTGCAGTATCTAAGGATGAGAATGCAGATTATACGGGTATTATTGTAAATCTGGTTCAAGGAGGAAGCTGGAAGATCCTTGAGGCAAGAAGGATGAGGCTTAATCCAACCGAGTTAGTTGATGAAGTATTCTATCTTGCAAGAAAGTATAAAGAAAACTTAAGGATGATTGGTATAGAAGATATAATGTATACCAAAGCTATAGACTATGATCTAACCAGAAGGATGCAGGAGACCGGGGAATGGTTTCAGATAGAAAAGATCAAGCATAAGAATAAAGCCAAGGAAGATAGGATAAGAGCGCTTATACCTCTATTTGAACGTGGTAATATAGAATTGAGTGAAAGATGTCAAGATCTAGAGGAAGAACTATCCAGATTTCCTGTGGCTGAGCACGATGATATACTTGATGCTCTTGCATATCAGCTCTATATAGTTAAGCCTCAAGAACATTTTACCCAGAGTAAATACGTAAAAGAACCGCTTTTCATTATGCCGGTCTTCCCCAAGTACTAATATGGCTTTCGAGAATGAGATACTAGCTAGACTTTCCTCGGTTTACTCACAACACGAGAATGGAACTGTTTTCGTAACGGAGAAGGTTTCTTACATGATGAAAGAGGTAACTAAGAGAGCCCGTAAGAACTATCTTGGTGTCTATGATGAACCTTATGATCCGGTTACTGGAGAAGAAAAATATTTCCCTCCTCTTACAGAAACTTTCTGTGATGGAGTGATAAAAAGCATTGATATTGATCTTAATGACATAGATATCTTCTCTACCAATGGTGCTAATGTGGGAGCGGCAAAAATTCTCTCTACTTTAGTAAAGCAAAAGCTTAAGGAAGCTAACTTCTCAGAAACATTAAATGAACTGATCAGGCACCTTGTTATAGATGGACATGGAACCCTGAAGTTCATGGATGAATATGATCCAAGAAAAAAGAAAAGGAAGATGGCGATTACTGTCGTTGACAATCTTAATCTGGTTGCAGATCAATCTGCAGATGGTATCAATGAAAGCTTCGGTTCTATTGAAAGAGCTCTTCTCACGCAAGAGGAACTGATGGTAAAGAAGAATGTGTGGATGAATGTGGATGAAGTCATAAAGAATGGTACGATCAATTCTTTTCAGAGATATTCTTGGACAGGTAACATCGTAGAATCTCCTGCCCCCTACTATGCAGTGTATGACTATTGGGGTCAGGTAGAAAAGAAATGGGTAACTTGCAAAGAAGAAGATGCTGGTATCTGGATAGAGGGTCATGTAGTTTTATCCAACCTGCATTCTGAAGGAGAAAAGAAAGTTCTTCTTGTTGAAGAGAATAAGGGAGGCATACGACCCTATGAAGATGTTGCATTAAAGAGGGTTATTGGAAGACGGCAGGGAAGAGGCGTACCTGAACAGCTTTTCGGTACGCAGAAATACATGAATATGCTTATAGAGATTAGGAAGAAGAATGCACAGATACTGCAGAATGGCTTATTCAAGGCCAAAAGAGGTCTTGGTCTTACTGCAGACAGCATCATATCCAAGCTTACTACTGGAGGTATTATCACCGTCAACGATCAAGATGATTTTACGCAGATGCCAATAGATGATACTAGGGCCTCTAGCTATCAAGATGAGGATAGGTTACTTGCATGGGGTGAAAGGAATACTGGGATGTTTGATGTACGAAGGGGTGAGGCCCTGGCTGCGTCAGCTCCAGCTACGACACAACTAATCCAAGATAGAAACTCCAAAGATCTCTTTCAGCTTGTTCAAGAGAATCTTGGACTTATGCTAGAAAGATTTATTGAGAATCATGTTATACCTTGGATCATAGATAACGTTAAGGATGAGGAGGTTGTTATGATAACAGGAGATCTTAAGGATCTTGAGGAGTTTGATAATGCGATGGCTGAGTATCTTGTGAATAAAGAGCTTATCAAGTTTGTAGAAAAGAATAGGCAATATCCACGGCCTGAGGAACTTGTAGATGCAAAGAGAAAGCAAAAAGAAACTCTTAAGAGACTTGGTAAGAGACGATATATAGAGCTTAAGAAAAGTATGTTTGCCGGTGCAGAAGTCGGTGTACAGGTGGTTGTAGGCAATGAGGCAATAGATAGGGCTACAATACTGCAAAAGCTTCAAGAGATCCTTACGCTTACGGTTACTGCCCCAGGTGTTCTTAACATTGATGCACAGGGAGTCATAGATACTATCTTCAAGATGATGAATATACCAACAGATAGGATCTATCTTAGTAGAGAAATCTATCAAACACCAATAGATAAACTGTCTACGGCTATGCAGAAACAAGCAACCGCGCTACCAGCACAAGGCATGAATAAGTTAACTGGTAGTCTTGCACCACAACAAAATGCTACACTAGAAACAGAACAGAATATCCCTGCAAGATCACCTGGTATAAGACAAACTGCAACTAACTTAACTGCACTATAATATGCCTAAGCATTCTCCAAAAAAGAAGAAGCCGATGAAGCCTCCTTTCTCCAAGTAATATGCCGTTAGGCAAAGGAGTAAGATATAGATTTGCAAAGAAAGACGGAAAAACCTTTCGTCTAGCCTTTAGAGGAAATAAGGTTATAGAATCAATAAGATTCATCAAAAAGAAAGGTAAGCTTGTAAAGAAATAACATGGAACCTACAGAGGCATTAGAGAAGGCAGAGAGAGTAAGAGAAACAATGAAGACGGATGGCTGGAAGATCATTCGTCAAATCTTTGAGGAATCTGTCAATTCTCTTAACGATATATCTAATATACCGACGCTTAAAGAGCTCCAAGCCAGGCAGCTCGCTTTTCGAACCCTGAAAGAGTTCCTGCAGAACATAGATGGCATCATTGAGGCCGCTGATATGCATCTTTCTTCTTCTATCCTCAAGAAGATAAAAGAAGAGAGAATCCTTAAGACTCACAAATAATGTGATATACTAAGGTTGGTTCTATAAAACTAATCTTATTTATGTTAGAAGCTGGCCAAACCCCCCAGACTGACGCCGAGAAGCAGGCTGTCGTAGAAGCAGCCGCCAAGGCAAGTCAAAAGGATGGCGGAGCAACCGATGAGGTTCTCTCTGTCCTGAATCAAGTCCTTAAGCGAGAGTTTAAGACTCGCGATGAGGCCGTAAAGTCTCTCGATAACCTTAACCGCATGGTCGGTGACAATGCTATCGCAGAGCTACGAAAGAGGGCTCAGGACTCGGATAACTTTGAAGCAATCGTGTCTGCTTATGCAGAGAACGAAAACCTTACGAAGCAACAAGCCCGTGAGGATTTGCTTAAAGAAATCCAGAAGACCTCAACCAAAACAGAGGTTCCCTCCTCTGAAAAGAATATGGACAATGCAGTACTGCAAGAGGTGAAAAGCTTGAAGATGAAGCTTCAAGAGAAAGAGCTTCTTGAAATATATCCTGAGGCCAAGAGTATTCTAAAAGAGCTTAAGGATCTTAGCCAGATCTATTCTGGTAAAGAACTTAAGGAAATCTATGAGACTTCAGCCTTAAGGGATACGGTACGCAAAGTTGCTGATCTTGAGAAAGAAAAGGGAGAACGAGAAACGACAGCGGTAAAATCTACTGCTCGTCAGGTTAACTTCCAAGAAGAGAAGATGGGCAAGCTCATTGAAGGCGTCAAGAAACGAGGATTCGATGAAGACAAGATCGGCCTTGTTGAAGCCTACATAGAGCAGCTCACTTCCAAATAACATATGGCACTTACCAACATCTTACAAACTTACGGCGATTCCTCGCGTGTACAGTCAGTACTGCCGTTGGTTGAGATCTTGACCGCCAAAGAAAACTGGTTCCTGGCCAACCTGCAAAAGGCTCAGGCTAAGGATACCATTCACGGTGTTCTTACAGATACTCTTCGTACTGCTGCTACGGCTTCAGTTGCTGAGGGTACTGACTTCACTTATGGCGCGAGGACCCAACCAACTAGGACTGATAACATCGTGCAGATCAATGCGATTCCGTTCCGTGTTACCAAGACTGCTCAGCAGGTTCAGCGTTATCATGGACAGAACGAAAAGGCTCGACAGCTTACCAAGGCGCTAGTGGACTGGGGTAATGCTGCAGAGTTTGATATCGTTCGTTCAACGTTGGCCTCTGGTCTCTCCGGTACTACGCCTCGGATGAGCGGTATTCTTGAGGCAATCTCGAAGTCTACGACTGTTACTGCCCATACCAGCGGAACGGTCTTCTCGGCTTCAGTTCTTAAGGGGCTGCTTCGAAATAACTGGGATAATTCCAATGGTGAGCCTGTTACGGATCTTTTCCTCAACTCCAACTTGAAGGAAGATTTGGACAGCTTTACTGCTGGTGCAACCAAGTTCGTCCAGCTTGGTGAAGAGCTCAGGGATTACGTGGATGTGTATGATGGCGGCGGCTTTGGTCGCGTGGCTGTCCACCTCCACCGATATCTCTTCCAGAGCGGTGATGCAACGGGTCGAGTTCTTGGCGTCCGCCGAGATAAACTTGCTCTTGCATACCTTGAAGAGCCGAATATTCAAGATAAGGCTTCTAATGGCGACTATGATGCGATGGTTGTCATTGGTAAGCTGACGCTTGAATGTCGAAACCAAGATACAAACTTCTACTCAAACGGCTTCTTGCTCTAAAGTAGAAACAGAGAGACCCCTTGACTGGGGTCTTTTTGTTTTGGTACAATATAGGTATATGGAATATTGTCCAGTTTGTTTTATGCCCTGTGAACAGGAGCATTGTAAGTTCATATGTGTATCAGATGTTTGTCATTATAGATTAGTAAGGACTTGCAATGAATAACCTTACTTATAGACAGAAACTTATATCAGATATAGTATTTGCATATGAACTGAAGTATCCTGGTAAGATAAAAGAGACAGCGGCCTCAGCAAAAAAGATTAGAGGAACCAGAGCAAACATATTTGGATCAGATAAGCAGAAAGAATTAAGGTGGGCACTACGTATACCAGGACAACTTTGGAGGATGTTTGATATGCTTATCAAAGATCCTCTTATCTTTCATGAAGAATCAGAGTTAACTTGGTTCATGAAGACATTTCCAGAATTTAGAGTTCCTGAGAAATATTGATCTATGCAGAAGATAGGTCTGTGCATGATAATTAAGCCGACCGATGAAGAATCTATCATCTTAGATAGATGCTTAAAGACAGTAAGACCTTATGTTGACAAAGCTTATATCACAATTACTGGAAAAAATCAAAAGTGTACCGATATCGCTAATTTTTATAACTGTACTATTAGTTATTTTGATTGGACTGGAAGTTTTGCTGAAGCTAGAGCTTATAATTTTTCTCAGGCAACTGACGTAGATTATATACTTTGGTTAGATGCGGATGATGAGCTGGTTGGAGGAAAGAATCTTAAGGAGGTGATAGAAAGCATGGATGCAAGAGGCGTAAAAGGAGCTTATGCACAATATCTCTATGATTTTGATGAACACGGTAATGTAACAGTCCAGCATCCAAAGCTAAGGCTTATAAGAAATGATGGGAGCTTTGAATGGCATCATGGGTTAGGTGAACTCCATGAAGATCTTCAGCCTACGTATAATGTAGCTACCGCAATCTTATCTAAAGGAGAAGAGTCTTGTTATATTGAAGTTCATCATAAGACAACGCCAGAAAGGGTAGCCTCTAATGCAAGGAGAAACTTAGAAATAGCCAGTAAGCAGATAGAGAAGTATCCTGATGACCCTAGAGCAATCTGGAACTATGCTAACTCATTGGTTGGTGTAGGAGAGAGTGCTAAAGCAATTCTTCAGTACGAAAGATTCAATGATCTCTCTGGATCAGATGACGAACGGTATCTCTCCATGCATAGATTAGCTGCACTCTATAGAATTGACAGAAACTTTGAAAAAGCCATGCAATATGATTTCGAGGCTATTAAGCTTTTTCCTTGGTATCCAGATTCTTGGATAGGCATAGGCCATACTTTCTACAAGATGGAGAAATGGAAACATGCAAAAGACTTTCTTATACAAGGAATGTCAAAAGATCCATCAGAGTACATGATAGTACAGAATCCGAGAGATTATGATCAGAATCCGATGATGCTTCTTGCAAATTGCTACTTCAATATGGGTAAAGTTGAAGAATGCAGGAGAGTCTTGGAGAAGCTTGTAGAGATGTTCCCAAAAAGAGAAGACACAAAGAAAATGCTTGAGATTGTTGCTAAGGCAGATGAAGAGAATAAGTCAGTTGATACATTGATAGAGAAATCTTCTACTCTCAATGATATAGAATTAGCCCTAGAGCTTGAGTCTCTACAAGAGAAACTTAAGAGTCATCCTAAGATATGTATCCTTAGGAATGAGAGATTTAAAAGAGGGAATACGCCAGGTAATGAGATAGCTATCTATTGCGGATTTACTGAAGAGAGATGGAATAGGGCATCAGAGATAACTGGTATCGGAGGCTCTGAGGAGGCTGTATTAAACTTAAGCCGAAGATGGCAGAAGGCTGGATATCAAGTAGTTATCTATAATAATTGTGGAGGTAAGGTTGTGGCTGACGAATATGGAGTAGTTTGGAAACCTTACTGGACATTTAATCCTAGAGATAAGTATGATTACTTGATACTCTGGCGTAGTCCTGTCTTATGCGATAGGAAGCTTGATGCTCTTAAAGTATTTGTTGATATGCATGATGTTGTTGATCCAAGAGAGTTCACTACCACAAGAATAGCTAACCTGGACAAAGTATTTGTTAAGTCTGCGTATCATCGAAGCCTGTTTCCAAATATACCAGACAATAAGATATACATTATTGGTAACGGTATAGATCTTTCTCAGTTTGATGGAGCTGAGAAAAGAATACCCAAGAGCATGATCTATACTAGCTCACCAGACAGAGGATTGGAGCATCTTCTAGATGCTTGGCCAGAGATAATCAAAGAACATCCTGATGCTAGCCTGAATATCTATTACGGGTGGGGGGTTTTTGATTCTGTACACAAGACTGATCCTGTGATGATGACGTGGAAAGAAGCTATGATAGAAAAGATGAAACAGTCAGGCATTACAACTCATGGTAGAGTAGGCCATAAAGAAATAGCCAGAAGGATGATGCAGACTGATATCTATGCATATCCATGTCACTTCGAAGAGATCTTTTGTATCTCTGCAGTTAAAGCACAAGCAGCAGGTTGTGAAGTAATAGCAACGGAATATGCCGCATTACCTGAAGTCGTTAAGAGAGGCATCCTTGTGCCCGGAGATGTTAAGGGAAAAGAGATATGGAAAGATTATATTGATGTTCTGCTTTACAGATTAGGATCAATTGATAAAGAAAGGAAACAGAATATTAAAGAGTATTCTTGGGATAATATAGCTAAACTATGGACACACAACTTCGAATAGCTTTTACATGGTTATGGCAAAACGATCCTTATCAGCTCATGACCTGGAGAGATGGTTTATATGCAGCTTTAAGAGAGCTTAAGAAACGAGGTCATGTTCTTCTTGTTCTTACTCATGGTAAGATAGTGGGGGAAGTAGAATTACCAGATTTTACTGTTCAGATCAGGCCAGAAGGAGAAGCTACCCTACATGCAGTAGAGGATTTCAAGCCTGATGTAGTTCTTTCTTGGTGTGATATGACCAGACCCGACTCTGATGTCGGTCATAGGCTTGGTCTTAAGACTGCCGCGTGTTTTGCTGGAGGTAATCCTTTTGGAGAAACATTAAGACATTTTGATCATATCTTTGTTGAAAGTGAGGTCTATAGGCAAAGATTTCAAGCGGCTGGTATCTCTGTATCTACGGCTTTTGGAACGAATACGCAGCTATTCGATCCTGGACATAAACTGGTTAAAGGACAACAGAAAGTATTTGATGTCTGTTTTCCCGCTACCTATGCTCAATGGAAAAGGCATAAAAAATTTGCGGAGGCAGTTCGTGGTTTTAAGGCTGTGGCTTGTGGTTATATGTACACTGATCATGAAACTGATTGTTGGGAAGTTTGTCAGGACGCAGGAATACTTACGCTCCCACATGTTTCAGCTGATACTCTTTGTCATTTATATGCTGCTAGTAAGTGCTGTCTTATCACTTCTGATTCAAGCGGGGGTAGTCAGAGAACTGTCCTAGAAGCAATGGCCATGAACGTTCCTGTTATTGTTATGCAAGATAGTGATAAATGTTCTGAATATGTATTAGATGCTGGATTGGGATTCGTAAGTAATCCAGATCCTATTGCAATTAGGGTATGGCTTGAGGATTTGGATAAGAGAGTTAGTGATACTCGTTCTTATATCAGGTCTAAATGGTCAGAGTATCACTACGCAGATGCTTTGGAGAAGGGATTATGTTCGTTAGTATCGTAATAACTTATTATGATCCACAGCAGAGGAAGGTGGATATGCTATGTGATCTAGTCAGATCAATAGGTGAAAACTCTTTTGGTAAGAACTATAAACTAGAGATAGTACTTAATGGTAAGAGCTACGTAGACTCTATCAATGAAGGTTTGAGAAGATCTACAGGAGATTATATAATAATCCTTAATGATGATGTACTTATAGAAGATCCTGAATGGATTGATAAGCTTTGCAAACCAGATTGTATATCAGCTTGGCAACTAGGAGAATTCCATCTTACAAAAGATAAGGTGCCTGATGCAGCTTGTTTTGCAATGAGTAAAGAAGTACAGAAGAGAATAGGATTTATGGATGAAAGATTTAGAGATGGTATAAACTTTGAGGATACAGATTACTTTTTTAGAGCCAAGGAACTGGGAATACCTTTTCTGGATGCTGGGGTTAAGCTTAAGCATTATGGTAATATTACATTAGACAAGTATTTCTTAGATGAGAAGTGGGGTAAGACCTATAGAAATGAGTCCATTTTTTATCAAAAATGGCATGAAAGCATACCTCGGCGGGACGTTTGATATTTTGCATCCAGGTCATATAGAGCTCTTTAAAACTGCCAAGAGATTATTTGGTGAGGTTTATGTAGCCTTGAATACTGATGAGTTTGCAGAAACTTATAAAAGAAAACCCATAATGAAGCTTCAAGAAAGAAAGGAGATGGTGGAAGCTTGCAAATATGTAGACTGTGTTATAATCAATGCTGGTGGCAAGGATTCAAAACCATCTATTTTACAGGTTAGACCAGACTTTATTATTCATGGAGATGATTGGACTGGAGAAGATTATATGAAGCAGCTAGATGTAGATCAAAAATTTCTTGATGATAACAAAATCAAGCTGATTTACTTGCCTTATACCAGAGGAATAAGCACATCTTATATCATACGAAGATGCCGAGAATATCAATTGTAACACCAACAATCAGGCCCACGGGTCTTCTTCCTTTGATGGAGAGTATGGAAAGACAAACCTTCCAAGACTTTGAATGGTTGGTAGAGATAGGTCTTCCTTACAGGGGCCATGATCTTAATGCATCCATGAACAAGATGCTTAGGAGAGCTAAGGGAGATATCATCGTCTCCGCACAGGATTGGATGAAGCTTCAGGGTAATGCTCTAGAGAAGATAGATGAACTACACAGGATGACCGATAAGACAGCCTTTACTTATCCAGTACTAAAGGTAGATGAGTTTGATGATGAACATCTTAGGGGAGACTGGAGACCCAATAAGAATGACTTTATACCTTATTATCAATGGGAAACAGACTTTGCCTCAGCGCCAAAAGAGATGTTTTTTGATATAGGCGGGTACGATGAAGAGATGGACCAAGGATGGAGCTGGGATAACGTCAATGTAGCCCATAGAGCTAAGATGGCTGGATATACCTTTAGATGCTATCCGTTCATTCCTGCTATAGTCTGGGATCATGATAAGTTTGAAGAACATCCATTTAGAGGTAAAAACGAGAACGGAGAAAGGATCAAAAAGAAGCAGCTTGAGTTCGAGGCCGGGAACTGGAAGCTCAAATATTTGTAATCAGTATGATATATTAGGGGTAGTTAAACTATCCATTTTCTATTTATATGGCTGGACCCTACGATGACGGGTTAGCAAAATCCTTAAGGCGAGTTGATAATGATAACTATCGGATGGCGGTAGATATTGAGGATGCTACCGGAGTTACTATTACCGGAACTAATCCAGCTTCAGCAGTTGACGATGCTGCATTTACGGTTGCAACAGATAGGATGTCTGTTACTGGTGCTTTGGCAGACGAAACCTCAACAGATAGCGTAGACGAAGGAGACGTTGGAGCTGTTAGGATGACGCTTAATCGGCGTCTTATCACGTCTTCAGAATCAGCAGATGATGCAGCCCCTGAAACAGGAACTAAACCTGCAATGGTCGGCATGGTTTTTGATGATACTTCTCCAGATTCAGTGGACGAGGGAGATCTGGGGTATCAACGAATGTCTTCTAGAAGGGAAGGATATGTTCAAATTAGGGATGCGGCTGGAAATGAAAGAGGATTAAATGTTGATGCGAGCGGTAATATTACTGAAGCCAACAGCGCCGCAATCCTAACATCAACTCAGCTTATTGATGATGCAATTGTTGCTGATGATGCTGCCTTTACTCCAGCTACGACAAAAGTAATGATGATGGGGGCTGAGCTTGATAATACATCTCCTGATAGTGTTGATGAAGGCGACGCTGGTGCCCTGCGCATGAGTCCAGACAGAGCCTTACATACAGTATTAGTTCCTCAATCCACTGCGCCTTATGCCCCTAGTAATGATGATAGTACTGCATATGAGGCTAGCTCAGTAAGTAAGGCTAGTCCTGGTATAGTTTATAGTTTAGTTGGTTATAATTCTAAAACATCAACTCAATTTATTCAGATTCATAACGCCACTTCTTTACCAGCTGATTCCGCTGTTCCATTAGTTATAGCAACTGTTCCAGCTTCTTCCAATTTCACTATTGATTTTGGCGAAAAAGGTAAATTTTTCTCTACTGGTATTGTTTGGTGTAATTCATCAACTGGCCCCACCAAAACCATAGGATCCGCTGATGTCTGGGCTAATATGCAATACGCCTAAAACTTATGGCTGAGATATCTACTTCAGTAACAGGAGAAAGCTTAACGCTTTCGGATGTAACAACGAATGATGTTTCTACGTCAAAGCATGGTTTTGCCCCCAAGGCGACTGGTTCAACATCTAATTATCTTCGAGCTGATGCGTCGTATGCGGCACCTGCTGGTGGTGGGGAGAAGATTATTTATGCAACTGACTTTGAATCTGAAAGTAGGATGTATGGTGAAACAATAGTTGGTTCTGGAACATGTGCTGTTACTTATGGTCTGGAGCAGGAGACTGGGACAACATCCGGAAGTTCTGCTCAGGACGGATGGTTCCTTCGTAATAACGGCAATGTAACTACTTCAAGTCCTTACCTTGATAATCCTGTATTAAGTTGTGTTTTTGAGCAAACTCAGGTTGGAAACGCTAATGGACCGACTTCGTTTATTGGTATTGTTCAAAGTCTTGTTACGGTAAATGGTACTGGTCATACTTTTACTGTTAGACATATTGGTTTCAAAACAGTAAGAGCCGGAGGAATCTGCGAACTCTTTGCGACCCAGGCCAATGGAACCACTGAAACAGCTTCATCCGCCTTAGCTACTGTAGCACAGGGAGATTCTTTGGAGATTTATGCTAAACATACCACTGGAACTAATGTAGTTTATAACTGGCGAAGATTTGCTACTGATTGGTCAACTGATACTACTTTAACAACAAATATGCCAACAAATGATTCTGGCGGTTCTCTTGAGGTAATGCAGTTTTCCGTTTCAAATAATAGTACTACTTCTGGTAATACTCGTCGAATTATGTGTGCAACCTATCGAAGGTAAGTTTATGATTACGATTTTTATTAAAACCTGGCGCTGTCCTAGGTGTCAAGCAGAGCAAGATTTTGACCCAATGAATCTGGATGAAATGAAAAAGAACTTTGGTACTCAAGAAGATTTACTTGGTTTTTGTCCGAAGTGTCTTGGAGATAATCAAAAAATTCTTCTTGAGAAGCAGGTTGATGAAAAGAAAAAGATGACGATGACTATTCTAGAAGAAACTGATATGCCAGGACTCAGGGCACAATATGAATCTCAGACTTATAATGTAATACTTGGAAAAACAGAAAGAGAAGAGACTATAGCTGAAAAAAAGAAACGTATTGATAAGCATCTCGAAGATCTGGGTAATTTACCTAATTCTGAAAAGGATGAGATTAGGGTAAAACTCAATGCCCTACCGTTACTTAAAGTTACTGAGAAAGTTTATAGAAGTGAAACAGCTACAGAAAAAGTAAGACGTGTAAATGATGAATTAGCAAGGCTTAAGCCTGCTAATGCACAGAAAGTTGCTGAACTTAGAGCTAAGTATGAAGATGTCTAAACATGACCGCCGCCCAAATCGCAACACTTTCAAATTCTGTTTCGGCTTCAGGCGGCGCATAATCGGTGGCACTCTTTTATCGAGCGTCATAATTTAATGGGTACAATTTTAACCTCAAATCTATGACGGCTGCCCAGATAGCAACGTTGACGCGCTTCGTGACAAATACCAACAGTACTACTGTTAGTGATACGAACTTCCTGAGGATGCTTACTGAACGACATAAACAGCTCTTCATAGAACTTACCAAGCTTAAGGAGGGATACGGAGAAACCACTGCTACAGACAATCTTGTTGCTTCTACCCAGAACTATTCTTTACCTTCTGGAACCCTAAGAATCAAAAGGGTTGAAGTTCTTTACTCGACTGGTGGAACCTGGCGTCAGGTCAATATCTTTGATATAAACGAAAAGAGTTCTGCCAACGATTCTACTACTATTGCAGGAGAGTTCTCTCAGACTAAACCCTACGGTGATATCCTCGGTACAAGTATCTACCTTTATCCGATACCTAATGCGGCTGTAACAGGAGGTCTTAAGTTCTGGTATATAGCCAATCCGGCAGAGTTGACCGCAACCACCGAAACTCCAACTGCTCCAGCAGAATATCATAGAATGCTTGCAGATCTTGTCGCTCTTGATATCCGCATGATGAAAGGTGAACTTTCTGCTGCCGGAGCCCTACAAGAAGAAATAGCTATGTGGGAAGTTCTTAGGAGACAAGTTTCTCCTAGAGCCTCCTCCCAAGATCCCGTTGCCAAACCTCTCTACATAAACTATGCATAGGTATGGCAAAAGAACAAAAACTCATAGATAGAGTAATAGATGCCTCAGGCTTCTATATTGATTTTGGAATAGATAGGGGCTCTGAAGCCTTGGATAAAATAGGAGCCAACTACGATACTCCTAAGGCAGATAGAGTTCTTTTTAGTGAGGTCAATGGATTATCCAGATGGAAGAGGGTGACTCAGGCTTCATCTTCTTGGATTAGATATATCCAATGTATAGTTATAGAATGGTCTACCAATGTAACTACTGGTGACGGTAAGTTCTACGTGCATATCCCAACAGAGTTAAATGGAATGGATTTAGTTTACGTTCATGGAGAGGTGATAACTGCAGGTACGACAGGAACTACTGATATACAGATTGCCAATGCAACAGACAGCGTGGATATGTTAAGCACAAAGCTAACTATCGATTCAGGAGAAACTGGAAGCGATACAGCCGCAACTGCTGCCGTTATAGATACAGCTAAAGATGATGTAGCTACCAATGATCTTCTGAGGATTGATGTAGATGCAGTGTCTACTACAAAGCCAAAAGGATTGATTGTTACCTTAGGTTTTAGATTACCTTGATATGGCGATTGCTCTTGATGCTACTTCAACATACTCAGATACGACAGATACTGCTAGTTCCTTTAGTTGGTCTCATACCTGTTCTGGTAATGATAGATTGTTGGTTGTTTGTTTTTTAGTTCGAAATTATACAGCTGGTTCAGATCCTTACTCAAGTCTTAAATATGCTGGCGTAGAGGTTCCTTGGACTGGGGTACATTATCAACCATGGGGTTCTGGTAATGGTTGGCTATACTATTTTAACTTTACTGGACATACTTCTGGTACGAATACAATACAAGCAACCTTTACTGAGAATGTTTCCTTTCAGGCGGTTGCAGCATCCTATACAGGTGTTATAGACGAACAAGCTCAAACTCCTCAGCTTACTGCCACAACCTCAAGTTCTCCTATAACAGTTTTAGGAACAACTGGCAGTGATCAAAGTTGGTTAATTGGATGTATGGCAAGCACTAACTCCGGTACTAAAACAGCCTATACCGATACGAATACCAGAGTATCAGCAGCAGATACAGAGGCTCTTAAGTTAGCAGATTCATTTGTAGAGCTTGGCGGTGCCAATCCAGATAATACGTTTGAACTGGGATATACTTTTAGTGGGACACAAGATTGTGGAATGATAGGTCTATTTCGTAGACCAACAGCCTCAGCAACATCCATAATGTTTTTCTAATATGGGTACTCATAGAATAAGTTATGCATCCGATCTGGGTTGGGCTAATGGTGAAGCGCCTTCAGCCTTGGCTGGGGCACCGGCTTCTCATGATCCTGATAACTCTGATGGTATTGATATCTTCAGATCTATTGGAGAGCTTAGATCAGGTTTTTCTTCTACTGAAATAGGAGGTGCAACAGTTACAGATAATATAACTAACATGCGTCTTGGCTCTGTCTATGATGGCGTTACGGCCACAAGAGAGCTCTTCGCATATGGTTCATCAGGAAGATTCTATCGTATAACGGACGCAGCTACTCCAGCAGTTACATTGATCGATACCGTAGCTAACAATGCAGATGGCTTAGAGATTTATAAGAACTTTGTCTATTACGCACAGACTACCCAGATAGGTAGATATGGTTCGATAGCTGCGGCAAGCCCAACCTCAACAAACGCTTTCATAACAGGGCTTACAGCAACAGTTAAGGGTACTACCATAAAGCATCCTTTGATGAACTGGAATGATCTCCTTTGGATAGGTGATAGCAATCTTCTCAAGTATACTGACGGAACTACTGGAACAGGTACGACTATCATGACTTTAATGAGCGACCTAACTATCACTGCATTGGCTGAAAATGGTCCGCTTCTTCTTATTGGGGCTGGTCAAGAACAAGTTGAAGATACTGAATCTAAGGTACAAGCCTGGCTCTTTACTAGAAATTCAGCCTATTCTTCGGGTATTACAACCAATGCACCTACAGACGCCTTTAAGTTTCCTGAACCATATATTCATAAAATTGCTGTTGTAGAGGGCTCTATTTATGTCTTTGGCCTGCACTATCTCTACAAATTAGTTGGTTCTACTTTCAAGATAGTAACCAAGCTGGATACAAGAATAGCTACAGATGGTGCGGATGTACGTCAGGGTCAACTTTACTTTAAGGGGAGCGGTGACATCAGGGCAATTGGCACCCCTGATCCTCAATTACCATCAGCTCGATATAGACCTTATGCATCTACAGGAACCTCTATAACAGCAATCAAATGGATGCAAGATGCTAAACTATGGGTAGCAGACAATAACGATCTTAATGAGTTTAAGACTGGCTCGGCCACCGCAGTAACCTGGAGATCTAGAATAATAAACTTTGGTCAGGTAGAAGCTGTTGAAGAGATAAGAATCTATACCGCAGCCAATCTAGCTTCTGGGGATGATGTTAGAGTTCAAATCATTAACGAAGTTGGTACAGCTACGGATGCTGCAACCTTTGATTTTGCCACCTACGGAGCAGTTAATAGTCTTATTCTTAGGGCTCATAACCTTACTAACGCCGTAGCTCACCTTACATCCATGCAGATAGGCGTTAAGTTTCAGGGTGGGGCTGCTAGAGTAAAGGAAGTTATAGTTATTACTAAACCTGTATCTCAGCCTTAAGTTGCTGATATACTAAAGTTGTATGGCAATAGGCTTAAGGCAAAGAACTCCTACAAAACAAGAAGAGGAAGAGTTTAAGAAGAATCAAGCTTCGACAGAAGCTTCCTTGAGAGCTGGAAAAAGATTCCAGATCAGTCCACGTCAAGGCGGTAGAGAAGTATTGCCTCAACCCCAGGTTAATACCTATCTAGGTGTTCCTGGGCTTAGGGCACCAGGCGAACCGCTTGGTACTCTCTCTGGGGCTGGCAAGGGCCTGCAGGCCTTCTTTGGAGGAATATCTAGAACTGTTAAGGGCGCTCTCTTTCCTTCTATGGGAAGAACTGGTCAGCTTGGTTCTAGAAAGGTTGCTACTGAAGCTCCACTGATTGAAAGAGAAAGACCTGAAGTATTGGCTGCACAAAAAACTCAGTCCACAGATCAACCTCCTAGTCTTCCTACGGCAGGGACTCCAGTATCTGGATCAATCCTACCATCAACAGACATCTTCCCTTCTGGAGAGACTTCCATAAACATAGCTACCCCTCCTCCAATTATACCTAAAACAGAACCTATAGTACCATTCACCTTTGAACCTAAGGGTGGGGTTATCAAAGGTGAGGAGTTTCAGAGAGCTCAGGAAGGTCAAGCTACGCCCTTCATTGGAAGATTATTTGAGGGAGCTACTGGACTTCAACAAGATGTTCTCAAGACCAGGGCAGATCAACCTACCAATATTGCAGATCTAGAGAGAGCCAGGGGAGCTGAGGGTTACAACCAAGCTAGAGCAGATCTGGAAGATGTTAATAGGAACGTGGCTGACTTTAATGTTAAAGCTCTTAATCTTGAACGTGTTGTCAGAGAAAGACACGCTGGCGGTGTAGCTACAGAATCTCAGATACAAGCAGAGATTGAGACAGAGAAACGACAACTTGCCATGGTGGGTAATGAGTTGGCTGTTAGACAGCAGGCTGCTGTAGATAGGTTTGATCTTATTAACCAAGCTACTTTAGAAAGGTTCAATGCTCAGAGAGCTGACTCAGCAGAGAAGGTAAATCAAGTTATACAAGCCCTTGGTTTCCAGACAGATAATATCAACACTGCAGTGACCTTAATGACGAATCTCAAGAACTATGAGATTCTAACCGATACACAAAAGAGCCAGAGGAGGGATACGGCCAGGGCAGCAGCTAGTTTGTACATTACTACCCCAGGCGCAATGAATACTTTGAGTTCAGAAGAGTTAGCTATACTAGCTAATGAGGCCGATCTATCATATAGTGCATTAGTGGGTATACAACAGAATATCAGAACAGGTTGGAAGATCGTTGGAGAGCCTAATGTTGATGATACAGGTAATCTCAATGTGCTCTTCTTCAATCCTAATACTGGACAGTATACTACAAAGAGATGGTCGAGTTTCGCTTCTCCCAAGAAGACTGGACTCACCTCTGCATCTATCGCAGAAAGTAAACTAATAAGTAATGCTTCTGCAGAAGCTAGGACAGCCCTCAAGCTGGCTGGAGATGCAATGATGCAGAACTCAGCCTTATCAGCGGCAGAGAGAACTACCGCCATCAATTCATGGGCAGGTTATCTTACGGGTATTGCAGCCGTATCTGGCAAACCGGCCGATAAAGAAATAGCAGATACATTCAAATCAACCTTCATCAACCCCGCAGAACTCACTGCTGAAGAAGTTAGGCAAAAGGCCCAAGCTCTTCTCGGCCTATTCCCTGAAAAATAAATATGGCTGAACTAATTCTTCCGCCTGGTTCAAGCCCATCGGCTTCCTTGGTGTTACCGCCTGGGTTAAGCATAGGTGAAACTACCCCAGCAATAGGTCTCAAGAAAGAGAAACCGTCTTTCGTTGGTTATCTTGCTGGAGAAAACGAACTGTTCCCCAGAACAGGTAAGGAAGGATTTTTCGGTAAAGTGGGAAAGGGTGTTGGCAACTTCTTGGGAAGATTATTCAGAGGTCCATTATCTCTCGCCGGTACAACAACTCAAGTCCCTCAAGTACCTGCACAGCTTGAGCAAGAAGCTAACTATCAAATGATTCAAGAACAACTTGGTAAAGCTGCAGATGATATAACCAAGAAGATTCAATCTATAAAAGATCCTGAACAAAAGAAGAGCTTAGCCGCAAAGATACTCCCCATCTGGCAGGCAAGGCTTAAAGGAGAGTTACCAGAAACCCTGACTCCTAAACTTCTTGATAAATCCGTATCTCAGATATTAGGAGAAACAGCAGAGGCAGGACTCTTAGCTCTTATCTTTGCACCTGGTATTTCATTTATACCTGGTGTTAATAAGGTATTCGACTCTCTTCTCAAAACTCCTCTTCAACAATATGGTCTTAAAGAAGCTGGAAAGCTTGGGGTAATGTCCTTGGGTATGGGCACTGAGGGAGCTCTTTACTCTACCGCATCCAGATTTGCAGAACCTGGACAGAAACCAACCAGAGAAGATATAGCTAAAGATGCTGCTAGAGGATTTGGTATTAGCGCAGCTCTAGGTCCCCTGGTTGGTCTAGGTTTAGGTAAACTTTTTAAGGGAAAAGCCATCAATATTGTCAAGGAGGCCGCAGAAGATTCCGCATTATCCAATAAGATTAAACCTAAGATAGCTACAGTAGAAACCGTAACAGAAACCATAAGACCTGGAGCTACACGTTTGATCAGAGCCTTACCTGAATCTGCAGAACAGGCAGTAGAGCTTAGACGCGATACTACAATACTGAGGGCAGGAGATATCATTGAAACTGAAACAGGCTTTAGAGGAGTAGTCAGAGCCATAGAAGAGGTATCTATACCTCTTGATGAGAAGATAGCTCAAGGTACGGTTATAACTTCCGCAAGAGAGCAGTTTTCTATCCAGTCTAGATCGATAGCTAGAATCACAGAAGCATTGAAAGAGGCTAGGGGAGTTACTGCTAAAAGGCTTAGCGCCTCGTTGAGGGCAGTCTCTGAAAGCAGGGATCAGGTTGAGCGAATCCTCTCTAAGGACAAAACTCTTGAGGAATCGGTAGATATATTATCTAGAGAAAGAACGATTAGAGTAGAGACTGAAGACGGAAACATTATCGAATTTCCTTTCAAGGAAGTTCAGGGAGGTAGGGTAAGAGCAAGGATATTGGTTACTCCTACTAATCTAGAAGAACTTTCTAAACGATCTCAGATATCAGCCATCAAATCTGTAGATGAGGTAGTTAATGCACAGATAGAAAGCGGTAGAAACTTTATCCCAATCAGAGATAAAGACGGTAATCTTATATCTAGAATAGATTTACCTGAGGGTACAGATCTAGGTTCAAATAGTGAGATCATCAATAGGAATATCATCAATCAGATGAGGGAAAGAGGTCATCTTGTTTTTGATCCTAGGTTTGGTACAGAGTTTCTTCCTGGTAGAGCCGTACTACCCGCAGTCTTTACTCCAGGAAGAACATTCAGACAATCAGGTGCACAGTTTAGGCATGTTGCTGAGGTAGTGGAGAGATTCCAGAATGAATCATCTGCATTTCAAGAAGAGCTTTCTCAGCTTCTTAAAGAAGTTCAAGATGAGGCTGGTATCAGTCGAAGTTTATTTTCTTCTCTACGTAGAGGTCAAGCATCTAAAGCCTCAGAACTAGAGAAGAGATTATTCAAAGCTGCAAACGAACCCAACTTTGGTAACCTGCAGTTAACAGAAAAAGAACGAAGGCTTATTACCCGCTCACAAGAGATCAATGCAAACCTGATAGGTAGAGTCCAAGAGGTTGAAGAAGCCCTAGGTCTTCCTGTTACTAAGGAACGATCTATCTATATAACTAATGTACTCACTAGAGCCGCAAGAGCTTTTAGGGAGTTTGGTCCATTATCAGGAGGATCTGGAGAAGTACCGAGAGAATTGATTAAGCTTTTGGCTGGTAAACCAGGTACAGAGATTATAAGACGTTTCCCCAAAGAAGTTCTTGATCCTCTTCTTGAGCGAAGAGTAGGTGGGCTTCCTATAGAAGAAAGCTTCTCTCAAGCTATGTCTACGGGTATCCAGGCTCACCTCAGGTTCATCCACCTTACCCCTGCAATAAGAGAACTTGAGCTTGCTGTGAAGCAATTCTCTGCATTATATGGTCAATCCTTTGAGACCAATGTAAAGTTTATGGAAGATATAATTAACAGATTAGCTGGACGAAAGCGATCATCTGCGGAGTATCTTCGTGCATTTGATAAGCAGATACAATCTTTCCTTATAGCAAAGAAATGGGCGGGTTTAAACAACCCATTATCAAAGACCCTAAGCCAAGAGTTTAAACTAGATATCGGAGGCAGGATAGAAAAGTTCCTCATCCCTAAAGATTGGGTTATAAATCTTTCTGATCAAGTTGGCTTTGCTCAATGGCCAAGGCTTCTTAGGGCTACTAAATATGCGGCGGAACTTTCTTTCTCTTTACCTTATGCAACCGTTAACCTTACGCAGTTCTGGTCTTTGGTTCCTCCCAAGCTCAGAGGATCAGCTAAAGAAATTTATTCAGATGCTATCCGAGGTTGGCTCGACGCATGGTCAGAGTTAGTTTTCAACAGAGCAACAGCTTGGCCCAAGTACAGGGCAATGGGCCTGTTCAATGAAGTAGATAACATGATGGAGATAGAGATGGGACTGAAGAAGGGTCTTGGAGAAAAGATCACTGGTAGAAAAGGAATAATACAAACTATCTTAGGTCTTAACTCTGAGCATTCAGAGTTTATCAACCGTGTAGCCACCATCAAAGCTGTTGAACGTAATATTCAGAGAGATATCAAGAAAGGTAGTCAATGGTATAAGAATCTATCTAAAGCCAGTCAGAAAGAGATAGAAGATTACGTACTATCCATGCAGATGAAGATCAATTCTGTTACGCAGTTCAAACACAATATAGCTACTAGAGCTCAGATATCAGATGATCCTATAGGTTCTCTCTACGATCAGTTCAACTCCTTCTTCAGGAACTATTATGAAGCCGTAGCAGAGATGTGGCGTAATTCGATCAGCGGTAATAAGGCTTTCAAAGATATATGGTTGAAGTTTGCAGAAACAAAAGATTTTAAGCCTGTCATGGAATATATCTTTAATAAGAATGTTCTACAGGGAAAGAGGGGAGAGATGATGAGGTTCGTTCTGAATAACCTTGCATTTGGTATGGTTGTTTCTTCTATCGGAGCTAGCATGTGGTCAGAGCTTTACGGAGGAGGTCTGCCAAAGGGCTTAGATGCATTAACAAAAGTAACAGAAGGCATATTTGAGATGAATGACAAGAAGGTAGAAGGAGGTCTTAAGGATCTTCTTATCCCCCCTTCTATACCACCTGTCCTTAATGCAGCTACCCAAACTTGGTCTATAGTATCAGGTACAGAAAAGCTAGACCTGAAGAACCTTGCTATTCAAAGTTACTCTCCATTCAGGAAACCAATAGTTTCTATCGAAGCTTTTAAGGCTCTGGCTACCGGAGAGCCACAGTATGTCTTTGATAAGCGGACGGGCAAGCCTATCTACATGATAGATCCTGATGAAGCTTTCTCGAAACTCCTTTTCGGTGCAAGATCAAAGAGTGAGAAAGAAAGATTGGCTGACCTTGATGAGATACAAAGACTAAAAGCTAAACAAGATAGGCAAGATAAACAGAAGAGCAGGAGAGCTAATCAGATCCTTGATGAGCTAGAGTCTAGAGATATGCAAGGACGCAAGAAGCTTATGCATGATCTTTCTCTCAATGAGGAACTTGATGAGAAGATGGTCAATCTTCTGCTACAAGATTGGTATGAGAGAGAAATCTATCGTTCTGGTGCATTAGAGAGAGCTTTGCAGGGGTTGAAGCCAGAGTTTAGGGCAGAGTTTATAGAGGAAAAATTTGAGAAGATCAAAAAGAATTCACCTGAAGACTATCAAACTCTTCTCAAGAAATGGGTAGTTATGGGTATAATATCCGATGAGGTTGCCGCAAGGATGATAGAATAGATATAGTTAGTTCTTTGACAATCAGCCTAAACCTTAACTCTTCTATGTGAGGCTGATAACTCGAACAATACTCTATGCATTATCTTCAATATCCATCCTCTTCTCCCTCTACTTCTCAAACATACCCGTTGCCGCTAAAGAGTTCCCACAAAACTCATTACCTGCTTCAGGGCAAAGGTATATCTCTCCTAGAGAATACCTCTATCTACATGCTGGGAAAGACGCAACTATTCTGGATAGAATGATTAAATGTGAAAGTGGTTGGAATCCTGAAGCAAGGAATAAGGATAGTACTGCAACTGGCCTTGGTCAGTTTCTCAACTCTACTTGGATTACTACTAGGAAGCGTATGGGCTATCCTACTTATTCTCTTGACGATAGAACTAACTCTACGATCATGCTCGATACAATGATCTGGCTTTACCAGCATGATGGTCAAAGACATTGGCTAGAGTCCAAACCTTGTTGGGGTAGATAATTTTTATACAAAATGGTGTTTTTAGCAACTAAAGGTCATCTGATACCTCTTTACTATGCTCCAAACACAGTTAAGCTTAAATCTAAATGGAGCCTGAGCTTATTTTTATACAAAATCAGGGGGTTGTTTGCTCTTCTAGGGATTGGATCATTGAGCTTAAAGGTACTCCTTGCCAATCCTCCTTATCTACGAGCTCCCTAAAGCTCTTCTCTAAAATGGTTCGAGTATATTCTTCTTTTTGGATAGCAAGATTAAAACAACCTAAGCTAGAGGTATAAGGATGCTTCTTACTTAGTCTTAAAAACCTTTCTTTAATAGATAACCTGGACATATGCTCATAGAAGACATTAGAAATAGGCTTCAAAATAAGTCTAGCATAGGCACAAGAAAGCTAAAAGATATTGATGGTATCGTCCTGCATCATACAGGAACCTCTTCTAACCTAGACGAGATAAGTCAGATACAAGGTATTGCAGACTATCATGTAAAGAAAGGTTGGGGACATATCAGTTATCATTATGTAATAGGTAAAGCTGGTAAGATCTATTATTGCCTAACCGAGAGTGAGATAGGTGCTCATGCAGGAGAGTGGAATGCGAACAAGTCTATGCTGGCTATCTGTGCATTAGGAGATTATACCAAGGAAAGACCTAGGGCAGAACTGATAGGAGGTATTTGGTCTGCATTAGACTATCTCTGTACTAAACGTCCTGATCTACCTAGAGTTATCCACAAAACACTTAAGACCCATAAAGAAGTACGTCCTACCCCAACTTCTTGTCCCTCAGATATTCTGCATAATCTAGCGGTTTCTTACAGGACTTGACAAACCTCTACAGAACCTTTACAATTACCTGTGCGGGGTTTAAAAGGAACAAAGATCTTTTCATCTCCTGCATTGTTTATCTGATATGCTCGCAACTGCGGGGGCCCCTGGCCCTTAATGGGCCGGGGCCTCCTCGCTGCTCGCATCGGGAGGTAAGGAGGTCTCCTCCTTTTTCTTTTCTAACCTTATCCTTTTAGCTTTTCTTTTCTCATTATCGTCCTTAATCTTTGTAAATACTGAAATGATGCTAGCGTTAGTATAAGTACCATCTTGTCTGATCCATACTTCCTCAAGCTTTACATTGTCAGCTTCAGGTATCCAATATGCATTATAAATTATCTTACCGCCAACCTTGCATACAGAAACACATTCAAAAAATGGAGTAAATCTTTCATAGTATCCTATTTTCCAAGGAGGATCTGATATAACAGTATCAAAAGTATTTTCTTTAAAAGGTAAACATCTCATGTCAGATTTGAGTATCGACTTATCAAGAGGATCAAGATCAATCTTTACATCACCAAGCTTAGAAGCTCCAGCACAGACATTAAGTGAGTAACCAACTATACGTTCTTTGACAAAAGCTTCTACGGTATTATTCCATATCCATGATTTCTGTAACCTGGTTTTGATCGGTAACATATGATATATTTAAAGTAGCTTATATGGAGCAAGAGCTTATCAGCTTTATCTCCGATCAGGGCTTAGGAGTAATGTCCTTTGCCGTATTGATCTATGCGTTAGTTAAGGGTAGTGCATTCTTTAAGGAACTTCTTTCTAACCATCTTCATAGTATGCAAGAATCTATGGAGAAAATCAATGACAAGCTTGAAAAGATTATCAGTATCCTTGAACAGAAATAAGGTAGAAAAAGCGTTAGTCGTATCAGATCTACATATTCCTAATCATGATAAAGAGCTAGTTGATCTAGTTCTTTTTAAGTTCGGTAAGGATTTTAAGCCTGACGTGATTTTCTTGGACGGGGACATAATGGACAACTTCTCAGTTTCGAGGTATCAGAAACACCCATCAATACAGCTTTCACTGGCTCAGGAGTTAGTATCGGTAAAAGCATTTCTTGAGAAGGTACGTCATATTCATAAGGATTCACGTATCGAATATATATTTGGTAATCATGAACACAGACTTGAAACATATATCATAGATAATGCGCCTGAATTATTTGATCAGGTTAATTTGGAACAACTCCTTGCAACAGAGGGTCTTGATATTGAGGTTCACAGATCAATCTATAAGGAAAATTATATTCAATATGGGGATCTTTATATTGGACATTTTGATTGCGTAGCCAGTAAGGGTGGATCAACAGCGCAGAAATTATTACAAACAAAAGGAGTGTCAATACTCCAAGGACATATACATAGATTCGGAGCCTCGGCAATACGTCATTTAGACCGAACGATTTATGGTTTTGAGAATCCTTGTTTGGCGTTGATGGATCAGTCATATGGTAAGGATATGAATTGGCAACAAGGTTTTAGCATAATACATAAATACAAAGGAACTACCTGGGTAGAGGTAGTTCCTATCAAGAATAGATCTTTTATTGCAGGGGGACGGTATTATCAGGCGTGATCTGAGAAGCTAATGTTTGCTTTTTTAGATTCCTAAAGTTCTTGATATAACACGACCAGCAAAGATGTTTGCATACCTGCTCTTTCTTACCGCAATTTATACATAAACCGATGTTAGTTATTGGAGGAGCCATATTTAGCATTATAACGGTTAGTTAGATATTCTTCTAAACAGTCTCCGCCACAGAAGCGGAAAATCTTTTTGTCTATGATAGTATCCCAACCCTTAATGCAGTAATTCTTATCGCAGTTTACGCAAAGTTCTTTTAAATAGACAGTTTCCCTTCCATCCAGTCTCTGATACTTCTTCTTCGATGTAGACCTTTTCGACTTTATCATAGTTTTTAAGGAAGTCTATAAGAGGTTCAGATATCTTACAAGATGGACAAGCTAGGTAAAGTTTATTATTTTCGGTCCTTGCAAAAAGATGGATACCCTCATCACATTCATGGCACATGAGTTCTCCTGCTTCAAAGAGAGAGTCCATAAGAGATAAGGAAGGGAATTAGTTCTGATCGAACCTTTTCTTTGAGAGCTTCATCTATAACGACTATAGCATCGACGTTAATGGCCTTGGGAGAGATGAAAACTTTCCCGCTCCTAACAATTTTTTCATAGATATCTCTCTTTTTCTTTGGAGGATAATCTGGTATGACAAAATACGTTTTAAGTAGTTCTTTTGCATCAACCTGCATGGGTAAATATTCATGGATATGTTCTAGAGTACCCACACCTATCTCATCTATCTTTCTATTAGAATATCTGATCCATATGCTCTTTGTCGGCCCATGAAAAGGAGTCCTTATTCTTTTGCTACCGGGCCTATTCAATAGAACTCTTTGATTAGAATCTTTTGCTCCAATCATTCTTTTTGGTAAGCTTAAACCTTCGCTTAAGTCTGTAGGGGATATCCATTTCTTTGAGGTATGGTTCTGTTTGTTTAGCTGCCTCAAGTTCATCCTTGGTATGTGTTTGTGCATAGGTTTCCCACCAAAGACGGTTAAGGAAATAGTTAGCATGCTTAAATTTAAGAGGTTTGAAATCTTCTTTATGCTTTTCAAGTAGACTATCTGGTAAGGTAGCTACGATCTTAAGGTTTCTATCAAAGATATATCTATTGATCTTGATGAAGAACATCTAATGCCTTACACGCTTAGACTTTACTAACATATAATTATCCTTGGTTCTTTTACCCTATCCTTGTAGACCCATATCTCTACTGATCCAATAGGACAATACTGTTTGAAGTCAGCTATCCTCTGTCTTTCTTCTGGTATAGGTATGGCTCCTCTCTTATTCTTTTTTACTTGTATGAATCTAATATAGGGTTCTTTCATTGCCACTGCAAGTATATCAAATCTATCAAAGAAATCTATAGACTCTCCGAATCTGCTAGAACCTCTCACGATAGTCACCAACCAGCCCTCCTCTTCCAGTTTCTCTTTGGCCATAAACTCGCCCTTGCGACCCTTGGCCCTTGTATTTGGCATGTTTGGTCAGGTAGATGATCCTACCCTTAATGTTTCTTAAGCATGTTGCATAATGCTGGGCATCTACCTTAACCTTACCATTGAAGTAATCTGCAGAGAAGCTTTCTAGGGTTATATTTGATTCAAAAGAGAAGGTAGCTATACCTGAATCATCTATTTCAATGTTTGTTAATGGATTGCCGGTAGATTGCAGGGCTGCGGCAATCCACATATCTGTTAACTTAATGTTATTTTTCATAATGAACGTATTGCCGAGTGGCAGGATCAAATTTAGTTACGATGGTTCCTAGAGGAATCTCTTTTCTTGTCTTACCTAAGATTATCTCTGTTATAAATTGCTCTTCTCCCCACCCCTGCATGTTCCTCCAGAGCAAAAGAACGGTGTGAGCTTCTTGCTCTATGGCTGAGCTGTCTCTGAACTCATGCATGGTGGGTCTATGGAAAGGATCATATTGCTTTCTGAAATGAGCTACGACTATTATACCTACATTATACTTTATGGCAATACTGTTGATGGATCTTATGGCTGAGGCCACGTTCTGGCTTTCGTTATCATATCTTTGCTTCCCTGCGATATAATGGAGATGATCTATGATTACTAATCTACACCCCTGTTCAAGTATAAGGTTCTCTACCAGCTTCTCAAGCTCTTCTACGTTCATCATTGATTTTTTTCTTCTGAAGAAAAGTGGGACTTTGCAATAGATAAGGCTGTTCGCTGCTTCAATGGCAAGATCTCTTTCTTTGGCGTGAAGGCTTCCAGTGTAGAATCTTTCGGCAGGTATTTCAGTACATGATCTAACATATCTAGCAACGAAATGCTTGTTGTCAAGTTCAAGAGAGATAAACGCTGTCGGAGTATTTTTCTGCGCATTGGTATAAGCAATATGAAAAACGAACTCCGACTTACCAGTACCTGTAGAGCCTCCGACAAGGACGAGTTCTCCACCGTTAATTGTTCCAATTCTATCATCAAGGCTAGGTATGAAATACCTTGCAACTTGTCTATTTGGATTCTTAAGTTCATGAACATATTGTCTAGCCACATCCTCAAGAGACTCGTAATCTTCTTCGATTCTAGATCTTTGCCAGCGTTCTCTATCTTTTTCCGATATATGCTCAGCAAGGACGGAGTGTCTGAGTCCAAAGGACTTATCGGATCTGAAGGCAGAAGATGCAGAAGACTTAATCTCCTTCTCAGATAGACCACTTTTCTGGCATAAGGCTGAAGAAATAAGCTTCTGATAAATCTCTTCTTGAGATAAGCCGCAAGCCTTGAAGTAAAGGATAGTTGTATAGGCATAGTCGTTTCTTTTTCCTTCTGGAGCTCCATAATCTAATGCATATTGAATACAGTCTAAAGGAACATGCAGGAACTCTGCTGGTAGCTTACCTGTGGAGGTGTAGTTCTCTGCCTTAAAGGTTTTGAACTTGGCAATCTCTGCATTAAGGAGGTAGCAGATAGCCTCTTGGCCTATTTCGTTTTCACCTGGGTCAAAATCACCCTCAGAATAAGGATAAAAATCCTCATTTACCTCTTCTTTTTTCTTTCCTGTAGTCTGATGAACCGTCTGAGGAAGTCTAAAAAGTCTTCTGGCGTTATAGATTTTAAGATCCAAAGTTTGATTCCTAGTATAAGTACCAGAGATTGAAGTAGCAAGACCAAGATAATTAAGATGGAGTTCTGGGTCAGGAGAAAGGCCCAAAATAGACCAAGGTATAATAAGGTGATAGCCTTTATGGCCAGAGAAATAGATTTTGATTTTGCTTCGAGGTACATCGAGATGTTTTGTAAGATGCTCATAGACAGAGATACAGTCTTCCTTAGCTTTCTCTAGATCATTACTATCAAAATCAAAGAAGAGATCTCCTGATTTTGGAGAAACTTCAAAGAGCTTGGATGTATCTACATTAACGTTAGATTCGTCTACGTCAAGGATGAACGTGCTTTGATAAATGGCTTCTTCTGGGTATTTATCCTTGAAAGCTTGAACATCTTCCGGCTTACAAAGTATTCTCTCTAACCATAAATCTCCTTTCTGTCTGGCCACTTCGACAAGCTGAAGAGGCATAAAGATAGGTTAAGAATCATATTGTTAAAGTACCATGGAAAGCCAAAGCGGCCAAGGCTGAGAGGTTAACCCGCCATTTAACAAGAACGAGAACTTGCACCTTCGCCGCCTACTGGCTACCTGCTGGTTGGCTCATTGTTCCAGCCACTTGAGATGACTTACAGATAGCCATGAGGCGACGCCCGTGGCTCCTTGATTCCCGCGTACGCAGGGTACAAGAAGGGGGTTTTCGCTCCATGCACCACAAGCTTCTCCTTTATGCTGGCCAATTTGGTAGAACCGCACAAAGGAGGTTGTCGCT
>Ga0137829_12821937_pt1 | contig 38932 bp, 32 predicted proteins | sample OV2TP2_FD_97737 | JGI IMG/M metagenome (GOLD analysis project Ga0137829, IMG submission 97737) | reverse complement strand
ACCATTTCACCATTCCAGTTTTGCAAGCCCTGCCTGTTTTGTCCTGTTGTCAACATAAAGCAGGACAACCCTGTTGGCGCCGATGGCGCAAAGCGGTTTGGTGGTAAGTAGTGAAATATGAGCGGGAACAGAAAGCAGTACATCGTGCAGGCTGCCATCTTTTTTTGAAACCCGGGTAAAAGCAAGTTCGGCTTTGTCTTTAAAGTTGTGCCGGTAGTAAACAGAAACATAATCTGTTTCTGTTTCTGCGGGTATCAATGCCTGTCGTTTGAAAAGAGACTGGTCTTCGGTTTCGTACCAGCGGTGCCATGCCATCTCGCCGGAAGAATGAAAACCAAAGAGCACAAGGCGGTCGTAAATTTTTTTCTTCAGGAAATTCCGGTTGCTGTTTGCATTCAGGGTGCTGTCTTTACCCATAAAAAATAAATCAGGCCGCTGGCCCATTACATTCATATAGGCTTCGGCATAACTTACCGTATTGCCGGCGCTTGCTATAGTGCTGCCGCTGCGGCCACCGGTGCGACCCAGCCTCATCTGGTTTCTTATCAGGGCTTCTCTTTGTATCATGCCAAGTATCGGGTCCATATCTGCCGGCTGGAAATTTTTTGTCGTATTATTGGCGGCAGAATTACTGGTTTGATTCAGCAGCAGGTCTGTTTCAATAATGCTGCTGACAAAAGAAACACCATCCGGTCTTATGGTTGTGCGGTAAATTTTCAGGTTGTCAACCAGCATGGCAGACGATACACCGGAAGTGGTATTGTTCAGTTGTTTTTTAAATTGTTTGTCAAACGAAAAATAATAAACCGGTTTTAATTCATTCAGGTTGCTGTCGAGCAGCGAGGTTAAAACTCCGTTTACATTTTTTGTATAAAAATCATAATAAAGCGAATGCAGGAAAATCTGCCTGCCGTCGGCCGAAAAGCCAAGATGAATATCCACCGGTTTTTTTTCCTTGAAATAAGTTTCCTTCCGTGTCAGTTTTTCGGTGGCAGAGGCATATTTAAAAAAACGCAGCCTGCTGCCCAGCCGGTAATTGTCGGGCTGGTCATGCACCAGTATATACACGTTGGCAAGGTCATCAATAAATAAATAGTCGAGTTGGTCAAAATTCCGGTCAAGGTTAAAGCTGAACTGCTTACCGTCGGAAATTTCAAATTCGCTGTTGATGATAAAAGTATTTACCCGTGTGGAATCAGCAGAAAAAGCGTCAACAGAGTAAAGTAGAAAATTTTTATAAGCCGGCGAAGCAATCAGCTCCCACCGGGAGCCTCTTTGCAGCGGAAGCTGTAGTATTTCTTTCTCATTTCCCGGCTCATCTGCGGTATGCAAAACTTTGTAACTGCGGTAGCCGGTTCCCGGTTTTTCATAAAGCAGTGTCAGCTCATCAGTGCGGGGAATTGCTAAAAGAAGACGGCTGTTTTTTAAATCCGGCAGTTCCATTTCTCCTGCAGGTTCAAGCTGGTGGTTGTACAGAAGCAGCTTTGGTGGATTGTTTTGCGAAACAGATAAAACGAAAATATGTTTTTGGCTGTTGCCAAGAATAGAAAAATATTCGGCAGAGGTGCCGGAAGAGAAAGCTGAACTGAACGAAACTGTTTGCGAAACAACCGGAAGCGCAAAAGGATTTATGAAAACCAAGGTGAGCAATAATCTGGTCAGCCGCCGGAGCATAGTTACCCCCTGTGTAAAGCTACAGAAGTTATATCGTTACGGGTAGAAAAAAAGTTGCCAATTTTGATACATGGAAACGGTTCTGATTACCGGCGGCACAGGATTGATTGGCAAGGCGCTAACTGAAGCCCTGCTCGAACGAGGCTACAGGGTAATCATCTTCACAAGGCAACCGGATAAACAACAAAAAAAGATAAGTGATAAGCTTAGTTACTGCACTTGGGATATTAAAAAAAAGTTTATTGATAAAGATGCCATTTCAAAAGCGGATTATATAATCCATCTGGCCGGTGCTTCCGTTGCTGAAAAAAGGTGGACACCCAGAAGAAAACAGGAAATTGTAAACAGCAGGGTGGACAGCAGCCGCCTGCTTGCCGAAAACTTGAAAACGATACCCAATAATATTAAAGCTGTCATTTCAGCTTCCGCTATAGGCTGGTATGGCGCTGATGAAGAAGGGGAAAAAGAACCAAAAAAATTTACTGAAGATGCTCCGCCGGCAAAAAATTTTTTGGGTGACACATGCAGGCAGTGGGAAGAAGCTATTGAGCCGGTTTCATTTCTTGGCAAAAGACTTGTAAAGCTGCGCACCGGTATTGTATTGAGCAATGAAGGCGGCGCATTTACCGAATTCAAAAAGCCCCTGCAGTTCGGCATTGCTGCCATCTTAGGCAGCGGCAAGCAGGTCATCAGTTGGATTCATATTGACGACCTTGTACGCATCATCCTTTTTGCCCTGGAAAATGAAAACATGTATGGATGCTATAATGCTGTGGCGCCGCAGCCGGTAACGAATAAAAAACTTACCCTGTTGCTTGCAAAAAAAATCCGGGGACGGTTTTATATCCCGGTGCATGTTCCTTCTTTTTTTCTCCGGTTGCTGCTGGGCGAAATGAGTGTGGAGGTATTGAAAAGCGCCACAGTGAGTGAGGAAAAATTACAGGAAGCGGGTTTTATTTTTCAATACCCGGATATTGAGCCAGCGCTTCATCAACTGACAGGGGATAAAAATCACATGGGACGGCATTAAAAAATTATTTTATTAATTATTCAAAGCTCACCGAATATAGCTTTTCTTTTTCTTCCCGGCCCTTGAATTCCATTTCACCTATTTCATTTACCCGGTAAGCAAAGGGAGTGGAAAAATCATCCAGGAAATCGCCGGATACCACAAAGGGTTCATCCAGCTCATGACACTTGCTGCGGATGCGGGCCGTAGTATTGAGCGTGTCGCCGCTGTAAACCAGATCTTTTTTTACAATGCCGATTACACCGGCCGTTACCTCACCTGAATGAATGCCTGCCTTAAAAGTCGGGCATACGCCATAACGGCGCATGTACCGTTTCTCACGGCGTTTCAAAAGAAAATAAGCCTGGCGCAGAAATTTAAAACAGCGCTGCTTGTTCAGCGCCGTATTCATCCACGACAATACCACTTCGTCGCCAACATACTGGTAAATCTCGCCGCCATTGGCCAGTATAGGCACGGTAATGTCGGCAAAGAAATCACGCAGCAGGCGGAAATATTTTGTATGCCCGAGTTTTTCGGCAATGCTGGTGGCATGGTTGATGTCGAGAAAAATAAAAATGCGGTTTTCAATTTTGGGTTTTATGTATTTGCCACGTATCATGCTCCAGAATCCGCCGGGGCCATATTTATCTGTCACTTCCAGTAAAAAGATAGTGAGCAGGGTCATGATGCCCAGGTCGATCAGGAATATGAGAAATGCCCGGGTAAGTAATACGTTCCTGTAAAACTTATCGGCAAACTCATCAAAGGTTCTGTGCTCACTGAAAACAAAATACATGGCCAGCATCACAAACCCAATCAGGATGAACAAACCGAAAGTCAGCGCCATCTTTATTGTTACCGATAACCACAGCGGGTAGTGGCGAAAGGCATTTTTAAGATAAAACACCAGCATCGCTGAAACAACAAAACCGATGATAGCAAAGGCCAAAGAAAACAGCAGGAGCGAACGGCCGGTCACCAGTTCTTTTTCAATCAGGATGATGTTGTAAAGAAATAAAAAAGCAAACACTACCCACATCAGTGAAATGGTGGAAAGAACGGTAATCTTGTAGTAAAAAATTCTGCGGGAGAACATAAGCAGCAGGTACCGGGTCTGACCGTCCCGGTCTGACCGGATTTATTATCTCAATTTATTAATAATTTCATCATGAACCAGTTCATACGATTTCTCCAAAAAAGTTGCAGGGTCATAGTCACATAGCTTTACCGCCAATTCTTTATTACATAACGTGCCATTTCGCAAACCCGCATAGTCTTTAAAAGATGAAAACTCCCAGTCTTCCAGCCGCACAACCAGTTTAGCTCTGAATGGATTCTGATGCAGGTAATGAAAACAATTTACAAAGTAATCCATGATTGTAATGTTTTTCCCCGGTTCAACTGTTATATCGTTCAGGCATTTCGATTTGGATTTTTGACGGAATACTGAGCCCGTTCTTTCATACCTCTTGTTGAAAATTCGTGCATAACCGCTTAAAAGTTTTCTGATGGCATTAGTTACAGGATCAATCACCAGGCCGCCTTGTTTTATTTGTACGAGACATCTTTCATCAGTATAAACCATAAAGTGAAAATGGTTGGGCATCAGGCACCATGCTAATGTTTCTGCACAGGGAATAAACAATTTCCTGTACATTTTTAAAAAGATGATATAATCATCGGCGTTGAAAACAATGCACTGCCTGTTGTTGCCCTGGTTATAAATATGATACAGGTGTCCCGGTTTGAAGTTCATAAAAATGATAATTGCTCCCGGATTTAGTTCTTTTCTTCACGTTATGGGGGTCAGACCGGGACGGTCAGACCCTGTGGCGTATTAATTCCTCACCGGTTTACCGCCCTTCAGCACACTCTGAATCCGCTCCAGTGTTTTCTTTTCACCACACAAGGAAAGAAATGCTTCCCGTTCCAGGTCGAGCAGGTATTGTTCGGACACAAGCGTGGGTTCGCTCAGGTCGCCGCCGCACATTACGTAAGCCAGTTTTTTTGCCACTACCACGTCATGATCAGTGGCATAGTTGGCTCTCCACATTCCGTTGATGCCGGCATATAAAGCTCCAAGTGCCGAACGGCCCAATACTTTAATATCTCTTCTTTGCACGGGCATGGTATAGCCGGAATCGGCCATTTCAATCACTGATTTTTTTGCTTCGGCCACCCGGCGGCCGGGGTTCATCACCACTTCATCCAGTCCTTTTCTGTACACGCCAATTTCAAAACCTTCAAATGCAGATGTAGCCACTTTGGCTGTGGCAATGGTAAGAAACCGGTTTTTCAGTGTGATAGTTTCCGGTTCATCTTCGTGCATTTCATCCGATGCACGCAGTACAAATTCTTTTGTACCGCCACCGCCGGGTATCAAGCCCACACCTAATTCCACCAGCCCTGTGTATGTTTCAGCAGCAGCACAGCACATATCAGTATGCAGGCTCAGCTCGCAGGCGCCGCCGAGTGCAAGCCCATGTGGCGCCACCACTACAGGAACTGACGAATAACGGGCCCGCATCATGGTATTCTGAAACATCCGTACCGCCATATCCAGCTCATCATATTCCTGGTCAATGGCCAGCATAAAAATCATTCCTACATTGGCGCCGGCGCTGAAGTTGGCGCCTTCGTTGGCAATCACCAGCCCTTTAAAATTTTTTTCCGCTTTATCTATTGCCGTCATTATTCCACTCAGCACATCACCGCCGATGGTGCCCATTTTACTGAACCATTGTAAACCCAGCACATCCTCACCCAGGTGATACAGGCGGCAACTCCCGTTTTTCCAAACCAGTTTATCCTGGTAATTGCTCATGACAATAAGTGCCTCAGCACCCGGCATCGGTTTATATGATTTCCCTGCGGGATCATAACAAAGTTTTTTGCCGCCTTCAATTTTATAAAACGATTTATTGCCGGCGGTTAACATTTCATCAACCCAACCGGCAACTTTATATCCGGCATCCTTCATTGCTTTCACGGTTTTCTCTACACCCAGCACATCCCAGCTTTCAAAAGCGCCGATTTCCCAGCCAAAGCCGGCCATCATGGCATCGTCAACACGATAAACCTCATCGCTGATTTCGGGAATGCGATGTGATATGTAAGAAAATAAACCATAATGAAAGTGCCGGTAAAATTCACCGGCCTTATCCTGCCCTGCGCAAAGAATTTTCAGCCGCTGAATCAGATCATCAACAGGTTTGGCTGCTTCTACAGTTGCAAACTTTGGTTTGCTCCGGGGCTTGTATCCGAAAGTTTTTAAGTCAAGAGTAAAAATTTCTTTTTCCTCTTTTTCTCCTTTTCTCCTGGCAAAAAATCCCTGCCCGGTTTTATCACCCAGCCAGTTATTTTCTGCCATTTTGTTCAGCCAGGCGGGTATCTTAAATACATCTCTTGCTTCGTCGTTCGGGCAATTATCGTACACTCCTTTTGCCACTTTTAATAAAGTATCAATACCGACAACATCTGCCGTGCGGAAGGTGGCTGATTTCGGCCGGCCAATGATGGGTCCTGTCAATGCATCCACTTCATCAACGGACAAATCCATTTTATCAACCAGGCCAAACAGGGACATGATGCCAAACACACCGATGCGGTTGGCAATAAAAGCTGCTGTGTCTTTACACAGCACAGTGGTTTTTCCGAGAAACAAATCGCCGTAGTGCATCAGGAAATCAACAACGGCCGGATCGGTATGCGGCGTGGGAATAATTTCCAGCAGCCGCAGGTAACGCGGCGGATTGAAAAAGTGAGTGCCGCAGAAATGTTTTTTAAAATCATCGCTCCGTCCTTCGGCCAGCATGTGAATGGGAATACCTGAGGTATTGGAAGTAATGAGCGAACCCGGCCGGCGATACTGCTCCACTTTTTCGTACAACTGTTTTTTTATGTCCAGTCTTTCCACCACTACTTCAATCACCCAGTCGCAGTCGCTGATTTTTTTAAGGTCATCATCAAAATTACCGGTGCTGATTTTTTTGACAACATTTTTATAATAAACCGGCGAAGGATTTGATTTGATAGCGGCTGTCAGTGCATCATTCACCAGCTTATTTCTTTCAGCCGGGTTTTTACTTTCAACCGCTTCTTTAGAAACAATGTCCAATAACAACACCTGTAAACCAATACCAGCAAAATGACAGGCAATGCGGGAACCCATCACACCACTGCCTAGCACCGCTACTTTCCTGATGATTCTATTTTCCATGTATTAATTAGTTAGTTAAACAACTATTCGAAACCGAAGATAGGTTTTTTTGCCAAACCCGGTGCGTATTGAAAGTAATAAAGTCCTTAATTCAAAGTTTATTTATGCGCCGGGCTTTTACTACTGATGAATTTTTTTTATATAGATAGAATTACTTTTCTGGCAATTGCCTGCCGGCTTATCGCTAATCAATATCATCCGGGGGCAGCTGGCGAAGCTTCAGCTGTTTTTGATAACGGCGCAGCAGCCGTTTGTTTTTCTTTGCCCCGATGCTGGATGCCACACCGCTCATGGCGATTTTTATGTAGTAGTTAATAAAGGAACGGTCACGCAGGCGTGGAAAATAGACCACACCCGACCTTTTATTATTTTCATTTTTAATTACAAAACTGTTGGCAATAAAAGTAACCAGCCCCTGCAGGAATCTTTTTTGGTCTTCACTTCCGTTTTTCAGAAACTGCACTTTCAGGTCATGGTAATACATCCTCATTTCACCCAGCGCCAGGTATTCGCGGCCCACAGCCCGCATAACAAGTGTATCAAGATAACCCGACTGGATTCTTACCGATGCCAGCGGCGGCAGAATTTCATTCAGGTACAGCAGTGATTGCGGACGCATGCGCAGGGTAATCTGGAAACCAGACAACGAATCAAACATTGATTCCCTTGTGCGCAGCCTTATCCATGCCGAATCGAGCAGGTAACCGTTCAACCTGATGCGGAAAGTATCCGTTGGCGAAATGCCGGAATTCCGGATGGGAAAAATATCGCCGCTGATTCGGGTCACGGGCACGATGCCGGTTTCTCTTGTTTTATCATTCAGCTCGGTGTACACGGCTGTGCCGTTTGAAACATAAACGGTATCAACAGAAATTTTTAGAGGAATTTTCTGAAGCAGCTTCGAAGGCAGCGGTTTGATGATGCCGGCTCTGAAAGGCGGTCGTTTGTCCCTGTATGAAGTGAACATAGGGTTGTTGATTCTTAAAATTCCGGCTGTCACCACACTGTCTTCAAGATACCGGTTAAGGTCAATGCCGCTGAGGCTTATTTTTCCTGATGAAAAAGTAATGTAATCAGTTTGCCAGGCGCTGGTTGCCACATAATCTTCGCGGCTGAGCAGCGGTTGAAATAAAAATGAATCAACAGATAGCAATTTCCCGGGTTGGCTGTAAGAAAGATTAGCCCAGGTCCATTTATTTTTATCATCCGTAATTTGCCCGGAAACATGGCTGACTGTAAAGAATGGATTTTTATCAATAATGGTTTCCAGCCTGCTGCCGGTTTCAGAACCAAGCGAAAGATTTTCCAGCTTACTGCTCTTCAGGGTTAGATGCGTAGCTTTTTTACCAAAGCTGTCGGCGGAAAAATTGGCTGCATTCAGTTCTTTTATCAGTACAGACCAGGTTGGCTTATCCCCGGCATTGAAAATAATATCGCTTAACAATAAATCAGCCTTTCCCTCTTTTGATGACGTGGTTTTTCCTGCTGCGTCGGTCAATGTAAGCCGGGCAATATCTGCATTCACTGATGCGATTGACAGGCGGTCAGCCGGTTTTTCCGATAGAATATTTTTAATAATCACTTTATTACCGCTTCCATTCCAGTAAATTTTTTGCAAACCTTTCGATGTAAAATTTTCCAGCTTAAAAGACGGGTGAATAATCTCCGCTTTATCAATTGACAGGTTGGGCAAGGGCTTCTTTTCCGGGTTGCTTGCTTTTTCTGTTATTCTTATTTTTATTTCCGGTTCTGCCAGTTTCAGGTTGCTTATTGCGGGTGCGCCCGAAATAATGCTGCTGACATCTGCAGTAAACATCAGCAAAGGGGTCTTCACTTCGGTAGTGTTTTTGTTTTTTGTTTGTGTAAATTCAAAACCGCTAAAGGAAGATGCTTCCATGTCGGTTACCGAAAATTCTGCAGCTGCAGCCGAAGCCTGTGAGGTGAAAATGCCCAGGTTTTTACCACTTGTTTTCAAGCCGTAAAGTTTCAGTTTCTCCAGCTTCTCTACCGAGGCGACGGAAACAGTAGTTAAAAAGGCCGATAGGGTTGTAGAAGCGCTGTTATAATCAAGTTGAGTATTGGCGACGTTAATTTTTTTTATAAAAACAAGAAGCGGTTTGCGTGCTGTATTCTCTTTTATGTCCAGCCGGTTTATTTCAACCTGTGCCTGCTCCCAGTTCAGCGCAGCGGCATGAATGCTGCTGGCAGAATCGCTGAACAACAGGCTGTCGGCCTTCACATTTTTTGCGGTGAGATTGATACGTTGCTGCCGGTCGTAAATTCTTATTTTTTCCAGTGCCAGTTGTTTGTTTATGCCGTTAAACAGCAGGTTGTCCATATTCACCATCAGTTTCGTCGTTTTCATAATCCCCTTTTTAAAACTGAGCTCCTCCACCGAGCTTTCAATATTTTCTACCGAAAGTGAATCGGCTATTGACTGGCTGATCAGCGAAAGATTGGCTTCTTGAAGCAACAAGTTAACCCCGGAAAGTGTTTTCACTTTTATTTCTCCGTTTTCCACACGAATTTTATCCAGGCTCATAAAATTGTGAATGCCGGCAAGTGATGTTGCCAGCGGGTTTTGCATTTTGAATTTTGGCGCCGGCTTTTGTTCATAATCTATTACCGGGTTCAGCAAGGTGGCCTGCCGGGCTATTACATTCCTGTCAAACAACAGGTCGGCCCACGACAAGCCGCTTAAAATAAACTGCTGTACCTGTATGTTGCGTTTGTCTTTATAGGGTTCGGTGTTGATGGAAAAATTGCTGAGAAGAATCCTGTTTTCCCGCAGCCGGATGCTGTCGAAACGCAGGAAATAACTGCTGTCTTTTACAAAATTTTCATAATTGCGGATGGCCATGTCAAAGCCCTGCAGCGTTACCGGCTGCGGCAGGCTGTGGTCAATAGTAAGGCCCCGCATTTCAAAATTATTTTTATCCGAAGTAAATGATGTGCTGCTTTCACCCCGGTGCGTAACAATATTCACGGCAGCGTTTTTTACACCGATATAGCCCAGTTGCAAATCGCCGGTCAGCTGGTTAATCAGCGTATCAATATTGGGAATGGCGGCCCGGGGATTTGTTTTTGATTTACCGGGAAAAGGCTTCTGGCGTAGTTCCAGTTCAATTTTAAAATCCGGGTTCAGGCAATACACCGAATCGGCCTTTATCAAATCGTATTCATACAAGGATTCAAAATCTACTTTGGTAAGCTTCAGCGTGTCGAGAAAAATAGAAAAGCCCGAGCGGCTCGTATCATTTCTTTTACCCGTGAGGGTGCAGCTGTCAATCTCAATCAATCGCTTCCTGATATTTATTCTGAAGCGGCTAAACGCAAGACGGTGATTGCCGTCGGGAAAAGTGATGTCCTGCCCGCGGGTGCGGAAAACTATTTGGTCGGTCAGGGGAAAATCTTCGCCGGTGGAAGTGGTATCTATTTTTAAATTATCAATATGAAAATGCAGCCGGGTGATTTCCAGCGGCTGCTGGCCAGGAATGATTTTATTGACCAGCCTGAACTGCCCTTCATCAAACTGGAAGCGCTTTACTTCAAGAAACTGCAACGCTTCCATGATGGAATTATAAATGCGGCCCATTTCCCGCGGTATCGAAACCTGTTTGTTGCTGGTTCGTTCAACCGGCTTCAGCCGGGTCACTTCAATTTTAGGCGACGATAAAAAGATGGAATCAATTCGCAGTTCCCGCCGGGTGAAAATTGGCACCAGGGCTCTTACCTGCATCCGTATATTGTCCACCTGGAAATGATAGGCTGTGCGCAGGTCAAGCGAGTCATTGGAAAAAAAAGTTACATTTTCCAGCTCCACTTTTTTGCTGAAGTAATTAAAACGGATGTTTTTTACTTTCAGCTTCAGCTTTCCTTTCGATTCGGTGATGACAAGATCCTCGATTAACTTTTCAGCATTGTTGACTACATAAATGTGAAGCGCTGTAATAAGAATGATGATGATGCTCAGCAATATTCCGAGTGTCTTCAGTATCTTTTTTTCAAGCCAGACTATCCACATTCAGCGGGGGTTAATAAAAACAACCTGCCAGCCGGCAGGCAGGTCAAATTACTTAAATTTTATGGTAAAGAAAAAGCCACCAGTTAACTGATGGCTCCACAATTTTTTAACTTACTGATGAACCCGGGCTTACTGCTTCATCGGGTTTCAGCAAGCGCAGTTTGCCGTCTGTATCTTCTGCAGTTAATATCATACCCTGGCTTTCTATTCCTTTCATTTTTCTTGGCGCCAGGTTTATCACCAGCACCACCTGCCTGCCCAACATTTCATCCGCATGGTAATGCTGAGCAATACCGCTGACAATGGTTCTTGTTTCATTGCCAAGGTCAACGGTGAGTTTTAAAAGTTTATCTGCCTTTTCAACCTTTTCACACGCCGTAACTGTTCCAATACGCAAATCAAGTTTGGCAAAATCATCATACTGTATCTGAGGTTTGATGTCGGATGTCTGATTGGCTGCTTCTGATTTCTGATTTCCGACTTCTGACTTCTGACTTCCTGCTCTCAGCTTCTCCACCTGGGCCTTCACTTCATGGTCTTCAATTTTTCTGAACAATAACTCCGGCGGCCGCAAACTATAGCCCACACTCAGCAGGTTACTCTTACCGGCATTTTCCCAGTACAGCATTTTGTCCACTACTTTCATCATGTGCAGCATCTTCCTTGCCGTGTTGGGCAAAAAGGGATTGATGAGAATGGCGAGGTTGGCTGTAAGCTGCAAGCAAAGGTGTAAACAGTTATCAATTAATTTTTGATTTATTGAAGTATCGGGTTCTAAAGCCCCTCCTTTGGATGGGTTGGGGGAGGTCTTCTTCCACGGCTCTTTTTTCTGCATATATTGATTCCCCTTGCGGGCCAAATCTATCACTTCAAACAACGCATCGCGGAACCTGAATTCTTCAACAGAGCGTTGAACATTGAGCGTTGAGCGTTGAATATTTTCTATGAGCAGCCGGTCATCATCATCCATTACTTCGTTATGCAGCTTCGGCACTTTACCTGCGCAGAGTTTATGCATAAGCACCCAGGTGCGGTTTACAAAATTGCCGAAGATGGCTACCAGCTCGCTGTTATTTCTTTCCTGGAAATCTTTCCATGTAAAATCGTTGTCCTTGGTTTCCGGTGCATTGGCACAAAGTACATAGCGCAGCACATCCTCACATCCCGCAAAATCCTGCAGGTACTCATGTACCCACACCGCCCAGTTGCGACTGGTGCTTACTTTATCGCCTTCTATGTTCAGAAATTCATTGGCCGGTACATTATCCGGCAGCACAAAACCACCGTGTGCTTTCAGCATCGCCGGGAAAATGATACAGTGAAAAACGATATTGTCTTTGCCGATAAAATGAACAAGTTTGGTATCTTCTTTACACCAGTAATCAGCCCACAGTGGCGTCAGTTCTTTGGTGGCAGAGATATAACCAATCGGTGCATCAAACCAAACGTACAATACCTTTCCTTCAGCATCAGGCAATGGAACTTTCACTCCCCAGTTGCTGTCTCTTGTCATGGCGCGGCTTTGCAGGCCTGCATCCAGCCAGCTTTTGCACTGGCCATATACATTATTCTTCCAATCCTTGTGTCCTTCCAGTATCCACTCTTTCAGCCAGGGTTCATAATTCTGCAAAGGAAAATACCAATGCTTTGTTTTTCTTTTCACCGGTACCGCATCGCTCAGCGTGCTGCGGGGGTTGATGAGTTGCTCCGGCGACAGGCTGCTTCCGCATTTTTCGCACTGATCGCCATAGGCGCTGTCGTTACCGCACACCGGGCAAGTGCCGGTAATGTAACGGTCCGCCAAAAACGTCTTTGCTTTCTCATCATAGTACTGCTCCGTTTCTTTTTCTTCAAACACGCCGTCGTCATACAGCGTTTTAAAAAACGCCTGCGAGGTATCGTGGTGAACATTATTGGAGGTGCGTGAATAAATGTCAAAGGAAATCCCCATCTGCTCAAAACTCTGTTTAATCAGCGCATGGTATTTGTCCACTATCTGCTGCGGGCTCACGCCTTCTTTCAGTGCACGGATGGTGATGGGCACACCATGCTCATCGCTGCCGCAAACAAATTTTACATCCCGCCGCTGTGCCCGCAGGTAGCGTACATAAATATCGGCCGGCACATACACCCCGGCCATGTGCCCGATGTGCACGGGACCGTTGGCATAAGGCAGTGCGGCTGTTACGAGATATCTTTTAAACTCTTTCATAATTTTTTTATGTGCCAGGCTATAAAACTACTATTTAGCTCCTGTTGCGCCTGCCCGCCGTATCCGCCACAGGCGGAGCAGGCGGGTCGCACTCTTGTGCTGCAACAATTCTATTCAACAATTATTGCAGCATCCCGGCCAAAGCGTCAGGATATGTTCATTATCTCATGGCACAGAAGCAAGGACACAACGAAGGCTTGCAAAAATAGTCAATCGTAAATTAGCGGTTGAAGATGGCATAAAATCAAATAATCAGAGTGCATGAAGAAAAGTCCGGAGGACTTTAATATGAATAGCCGTGAGCGGAGCTCACGGAAAAAAGACAATGTTCCTAAACAACCCTGGAAGGGGTTAAATAAGCTGTATTCTGATAATCCTGTTCAATCACGTAGGAGTTGATGTGACCCGCCCGGATTCAAAACCACCATTTCATCAGGGCCATTCTCTTGTACATTCAATAGTTCAATCCGGCGAGAGAGAAAGCAACAATAGCCTCTAAAAAAAACAATCGACAATAAGCAGGTGAAATGGCTTACAACTTTCCGGGAACCGGGATTTCAAGGTCTTTTCAGATTTTTCTTACCAGGTTATTCTTGATTTCTCTGTGCCGCGGCACGGAGGAAAGTTTTTTGTTTGACTGGTTCTGGAAGATAGAATGATTGCCGCCCTCCCGGATAAGCAAGCAGTTATTTTGATTAAGGTGTTTGATAAAATCCCTGCTTTTCATGAAGCCAAATCGAGAGGTTCCCGAATTATTTTTTTATCGGACAGTTCTTTCTCTGAAAGCATTCGCTGCGTATCCATCATCAGTTCAAAAGCCTCAATAAGATTTTCCTTGGCCTCCTGCAAGGTTTCTCCCTGTGAGTTTACCCCGGGAATTTCTTCAATAAAAGCAATAAAACCCCCTTCTTCTGCTTCCTGGAATACTGCGGTGAATTTCACATTTGCCCTCATGATTTTCTTTTTTCAAATTTAATCAAAATCACCGGGAAATTTTGTTTACACTAAATTTATCATCTGATTGCAAAAGGCACACCGTTAATTTCGTTACAATGATTTTTCTATGCAACCAAAATCAATCGAAGAAAAATTAAAAGAGATGGGTTATACTTTGCCCATACTTCCGGCATCAAAAGGCATTTATAAGCGTTGCCTCATAGACGGCCGCCATCTCTATGTCTCGGGTCATATTTCGGTAAATACTGATGGCAGCGCCATTACCGGCAAGCTGGGAAAAGATTTGAACGATGAACAGGGCAAAGCTGCCGCCCGGCAATGCGGTCTTGCCATTCTTGCTTCCATCAAAGCTGAGCTGGGCGATTTGCAAAAAATAAAAAGGGTAATGAAAGTGCTGGGCATGGTGAATGCCACAGCCGGTTATGAAAAACATCCCATCGTCATCAATGGTTGCAGCGAGTTGTTTGTTGATCTTTGGGGCGAGAACAACGGAAAAGGCGTAAGAAGTGCGGTAGGCATGGGTTCATTGCCCAACAATGTGGCGGTGGAAATTGAAGCGATGTTTGAAATTGAAGCCTCCAACTCTGCCTGACCGGGAGGCAGGCCATGAAGTAGGTTAAGAAGTTTTCATAATCACGTCCGGTTGCTTAAAGTCCCGTAGGGACTTATGGTGGGTAGTAATGAAGCAGGAAGACAAAGCGTCCTATCGGGACGCATGGTGCAGCGATACAGGTAATACATAAAATATTCCATTGAAATAATGAATATGTCCGAAAGCTGGTACGAAATAAAAAACATCAACGAGCTGGACTCACCGGCTCTTGTTGTATTTCCCCAAAGGGTTACACACAATATTCAGCTCGCAATTGAAATGGCAGGCGATGTGAACCGCCTCCGGCCGCATATCAAAACAAATAAATCGCCTGATGTTGCCATGCTGATGTTGCAGGCAGGCATCACAAAATTCAAATGCGCCACCATTGCCGAGGCAGAAATGCTGGCTCAATGCCATGCGCCGGATGTATTGCTGGCTTACCAGCCGCTGGGTCCCAAACTCAACCGTTTTGTTTCACTGATAAAAAAATACCCGGAAACAAAATTTTCCTGTCTTACGGATAATATTGCCGCGACCGATGAGCAATCAGCCGCTTTCAGCGCAAATCAGCTTACTGTGCCTGTTTTTATTGACCTGAATGTGGGCATGAACCGCACCGGCATTTCACCGGATAAAAAAGCAATGGAACTTTTCAACCATTGCAAATTATTGAAAGGAATTACAGTGGCCGGTTTGCATGCCTACGACGGTCATATCCGCGATGCGGATTTTGAAACCAAAAAGAAAAAATGCGATGAAGCATTTGCCCGGGTGGAAAAACTGAACGAAGCATTAAAGCTTTCAGTTATCATTGCCGGCGGCTCACCCACTTTTTCTGTTCATTGCAAAAGAAAAAACATTGAATGCAGTCCCGGCACATTTGTTTACTGGGATAAAGGGTACAGCGACCTCTGTCCTGAGCAGGAATTTTTACCCGCTGCCGTGCTGGTCACAAGAGTGATTTCGTTGCCGGCTTCAATGCGGATATGTACCGACCTTGGCCATAAATCCGTGGCTGCAGAAAACGAAATCAATAAAAGAGTATTCTTTCTGAATGCCGAAGGCTTGAAGCCGGTCGGCCAAAGTGAAGAACATCTTGTACTGGAAGCTGGCGAAAATCATTCTTTCAAACCCGGTGATATTCTTTACGGATTGCCCTGCCATATTTGCCCCACTGTGGCATTGTATGAAAGAGTGTTTACCGTTGAAAAGGGAATAGCAAGTGGAGAATGGAAGAATAGTGCAAGAGACAGGAAAATCAGTTTGTAGTTTTTAGTTTATGGTTTGTGGTGAAGGACATTAATGGAATCCATCTGAACTTCAAACTACAAACTATAAACTTTAAACTTATTTATGTTCATCTTCGACGCACATCTCGACCTCGCCATGAACGCCATGGAATGGAACCGTGACCTGCGGCAACCCATTCAGCTAATCCGTGAACGTGAAAAAGGAATGACGGATAAACCTGACCGCGGCAATGGCACAGTTTGTTTTCCTGAAATGCGAAAAGGAAATATCGGATTGGTGGTGGCTACGCAAATTGCCCGTTACGTTAATCCTGAAAAACCATACCTGGTTGAAGGGCAGCCCCTGCCCGGCTGGCATTCTCCCGAACAGGCATGGGCGCAAACACAGGCGCAACTTGCATGGTACAAGGCAATGGAAGCGCAGGGAGAGATGGTACAGATAAAAGATTTGCGTTCATTGAAAATTCATCTTGATATATGGAATGACGGCAGCCCGGCAGAACAAAAACCCATTGGATATATTTTAAGCCTTGAAGGCGCCGATTCACTTGTCACACTTCAGCACCTGGAAAAAGCGTATGCGTACGGACTGCGTGCTGTTGGCCCGGCGCATTACGGGCCCGGCCGCTATGCCAATGGCACCGATGCAAGCGGTGAAATGGGAAAAGATGGTTTGGCATTGCTGAAGAAAATGGAAGAGCTGAATATTATTCTTGATGCAACACATTTGTGCGATGACGCTTTCTGGCAGGCGATGGATAATTTTCACGGGCATGTGTGGGCCAGTCACAACAATTGCCGTACACTGGTGAATCATAACCGCCAGTTCAGCGATGAGCAGTTAAAAGTTTTGATTGAGCGGGGCACCGTCATCGGCGCTGCGTTTGATGCATGGATGATAGTGCCGGGGTGGAAGAGGGGAAAATCAAAACCCAAAGAAACGAACTGTAATATTGAAAAAGTAATTGACCATGTCGATCATATCTGCCAGCTCGCCGGTAATGCGCTGCATACTGGAATTGGTTCTGATTTGGACGGCGCCTTTGGCAAAGAACAATGTCCTTTCGATTTGGAAACAATTGCTGATTTGCAAACCATTCCTTCCCTGCTGAAGAAACGGGGTTATTCGGATGAAAATATTGAAAACATCATGCACATGAACTGGATTAATTTTTTGAGAAGAGCGTGGGGTAAATTTTAAACTTCAAAATTAGGCCCGGTTATCAGCAGTTTATTTATCAAACATTGAAAATTGAGAATAAATCGCTGAGTATTTTGTTGTAGAAGAAATTTTCAATGTTCAATGTTTAGCAATTACCTGTATTTTGAAAACTCAATACGGCGACGGACCCGTTGCCAGCCAACCACCATCTACAATCAAACACTGCCCGGTGATTTGTGTTGCATCGGGAGAAACAAGAAACAAAGCGGCCTTTGCAATATCATCAACATTGGCCGGTCTTCCCATGGGGATAAAGCGGCTCCAGTTATTTTCATAGTCGGGGTCCTGCATGGTGCGTTCGGTAACTGTGGCGCCGGGAGCAATGGCATTAACGGTGATTTTATACGGCGACAATTCAATCACCAGGTTCTTCGCCAGCATTTCTATCCCGGCTTTCGACATGGCATAGGCGGAAAGTTTTTTGTGCGCCCGGTGGCCCACTACGGATGACATGAACAAAATACTTCCGCCTGTTCCCTGCTGTTTCATCTGTTTGGCGGCAGCCTGTGCAAGGAAGAAACTGCCGGCAAGATTCAGGTGCATTACGCTGTCGAATGATTTCCGAGTGTATTCAAAAAAATCGGCAAACAGGGTAATGCCCGCATTGGCAATGGCTATGTTGAGCCTGCCAAAAGTATTTACTGCCTGCTGCACCATGTGATAAATAAATGGCACATCCCCGGCGTCGCCGGCAAGGCCGATGCAATTACCGCCTTCGCTTTTGATTTTGTTTACAGCAGCAGTAGTAAGAGTTTCATCAATATCATTCAGTAAAACAGCAGCGCCCTGCTGTGCAAGCTGCCGTGCAATTTCGAAACCGATACCCTGGCCGGCGCCGGTTACGATGGCGGTGTGTGCTTTGAACAAATCCTGGTTCATTCAATCAAGATAAGATTTTATTTCTTCTTATACTTCGCCACCCTTGCATCCTTTATCACTCCCTTCCAGTTGAGGCCGAAGGCGAAATCATAAACATTGCCTTGTGAGTCTTTGTAAGGGTTCATATCATGCGGCACATCTTCATATTGCTTTTCCACTGTGGTCATATCGGCGGGCATCTGCATGGGCAGCAGGCCTGAAGGTTCGGCAGCGCCGGTGAATATATCCAGTATGGCCTGGTCCAGCACGCTAAAATTCACTAGTATGGCGTCGGCCATTTTTTCAAACCCGGCAAACACCATCGGGTTGCTCATGTTCACCGACACAATCACCGGTTTGCCTTTCATCTTTGCATACGTTTCGGTCACCATGCCAAGATCGGTAATGTTGATGGCCTTTACCGTTTTGCCCCTGTAAGTGCGGTTGGTAAATTTTTCAAACTTGTCGCCGCCGGCTATGCTGGGGTCTCTTGCTTCGGTAGCTGTGTATTCACTGTACTGAAGGCTGATAGGCAGGTAACCATTACCGCCTTTCTTCACATCCTCGGTGCTGTAGCCCAGCCCACTGTTGGGACTGCTGATAAACACCAGCGCATAATCTGCCTCATCGGGGTTGTCGGTTACATTGAAATATTTTTTTACAATGTTTATGTTCACCGGGTAGTCCAGTTTCTCCGGCGTTTCAATGCCGAGGAAATTGCGGCCAGCGGGTGTAAATTTTTTGGGTATATACACAGTCTTTCCTTTCTGCAGCGGCAGCGTTATATTCTTGTTTTTCAACAGTACAATTGACTTCAGCTGCGCTTCATAGCCGGCTTTCATAAACTCAGCATTGCCCACCATCTTTTTCGATTCCTGCGGGTCGAGGTAAGGATTTTCAAACAGCCCCGTGCGGAAAATATTTTTCAGCAGCCGCACTGCCGATTCTTCAAACCGTTGGCGGATGAATTTTTCTCCTTTTTCTTTCACGCCGATATGGTACGCTTCAATCACCGGGCCCATTTCATTGTTGCCGCCAAACTGGTCAACACCCGCCATCAAAATTTTATAGTGACGTTGAGCAATAGTCAGGCTGTCCACGCCCCACGGCTTGCCGGTGATGAACACATCCACGGCGGTTTCATCACCCGTTACCAGCCAATCGGTGCAAACCACTCCATCGTATTTATATTTTTTGCGCAGCAGGTCGGTAATGATATAGGCATTGTAATTATTAGCCACATTCTCATGACTCTTCACATCCTGGTTGTAGCTGATGGTGTAGTAGGGCATCACGGCCGAAGCCATCTGCGTTTTGCCATTCAGCTTAAATGCGCCTTCGGTAAACGGAATAAAATGCTCTGTGAAATTGTTGCCCGGATATACGGCGTATTTTCCAAAACCATAATGGGCATCCCGACCGCCTTCGCCGCTGCCGCCGCCGGGCCAGTGCTTCACCATTGCATTCACACTGTGGTATCCCCAGCCGCCTGCAATTTCTTTTTTGCCAGCAGAAGTCTGGAAGCCGTCAACGTAAGCACGGGCCATATCGGCAGAGAGTTGCGGGTTTTCGCCAAAGGTGCCGCTGGTACGGTTCCATCTGGGGTCAGTTGCTATATCTACCTGTGGCGAAAGGGCCGTGCTTATTCCCAATGCACGGTATTCGGTGGCGGCAATCTCCCCGAATTTTTTTACCAGCGATGGGTCGAAAGTAGCAGCCATACCCAAAGAACCCGGCCACATGGAAATGGAACCGCCGGCGCCTGCATTGAATTCTGCATTAGCCACGGTGCCATGCCTCGGATCAGAACTGTTATTGGCCGGAATTCCCCAATCAATGCCTTCTACAAAGGCTTGCACATTATTATTCCATTCGGCGGCCACCTCTGCACTCTGCACCGATGTGATGAGCACATGACGCAGGTTATCTTTTGTCAGAAAATCTTTTTGTTGGTCGCTCAGGTCTGATGCTTTGGCGCCGCTTTCTTCAAATCTTTTTCCGTTGTAAGTGCCGGCAAAAAATCCGCGGCTGCCGGCTGGTATTGCCTGGTGCCGGCTGTACAGCATCAGGCCTGCAATCTGCTCTACGGTCATTTTCGATGCCAGGTCTTTTGCACGCACATCAAAAGGCCGGCGCCAGTCTTCGTACGTATCCAGCTGGCCGTTTTTGTTCAGGTCTTTAAAAGCAAAGCCATCCACGGTAAGCAGTTTCACACCTGAGGTGAGTGAATAGCCAAGTGCTTGCCCGCCGGGGTTGGTTACTATGGCAATAGTTCCTTTTACCTGCTCAGTCCATTTTTTCTGCGCCTCCGCCGCATACACTGACAGGAATAAAACAGCAAGGATAAGTAAGATGGTTTTTTTCATTGTGCGAGATTTATGAGTGATGAGTTTTTATTGTTTTGAACTTTTGTAACTCCGGTTTATCGTTCCTTGCCCCGAAGGTTCGAGGCTCCGTTCATCGCCATGAATTCTTTTCTGCAATCCAAAACCCGATTGATGCAGATTTGAAGTATTGTTGCAGACGAAATCTGTTTTAGTCTGGCTCATTTGTGTCATCGGAGCTACTGTTTAAGCTGAGTAGTATTACCGAACGTACAAGAGTGCGACCCGCCTGCCAAAGTCATGTATGGCGGGCAGGCGCAACGGAAGTCAAATAGAATTCCTGGTGCTGGGAACAAAAAAAATTACTACGCTCCCAACAGCTTGCTCAAATAACCGTAGCTCGACGTAATGCTTGCCAGCGGGTCTTTGGGCATGTCGTGCTCTACAAAGAAATGCTTCATGCCCGAAGTTTCTGCTGCATCAAAAATCCGTTTGAAATCAATGGTGCCTTCGCCAACCGGCATCACCGTTTTCATTTCTTTGTCTAAATCCTTTACATGCCACAGCGGGAATCGACCGGGATGCAGCTTGAATAATTCCACAGGATCCTTGCCACCTTTGGTGGCCCAGGCAAGGTCCAGCTCCATCTTCATTGTTGTCTGCGATAAAAACATTTCATAAGGAACCTGTCCTTCCACTGCAAGAAACTCCCTGTCGTGATTGTGATAAGCAAAAGTGATTCCCGCTTTTTTGCAGGCTTCATCGGTTTTGTTCAGCACTTCAATGGAGGCTTTTACTTCATCCAGTGTGCCGATGGGTGTGCTGGCGCAAACAAGATAGGCCACGCCGCCTTCGGCTGCTTCGTCCACCAGTTCCTGCATATTATCACGCAGGCTGCGCATGGGCGGAATGCTGATGGGCTTGCCATCGGGGCCTAAGATGGGTGGCGCATTAGCGGGTCGCCTGAAAGGAGCGCCGCTTACATGGTGCGATTTCCAGTTCATGCCCATGTCGTTCAGCATGGAAGCAAATTCTTTCGGCTTCATGCCGTAGTAACCGCCTTTGCGGCTGAAGGCTGATTCAATTTCTTTATAACCAACCGCGGCAATCTGCTTCAATGTGCCGGGCACATCTTCATCTATCACGTTGAAAAAGGTGAAGAGCTGCAGACCGGCATTTATTTCTTTCGGAAAAGCTGCGAAAGAAGCCAGCGATTTATTGCGCAGCAGCAGTGAGCCGAACAAAGCTGCACCGGAAGTTTGAAGGAATTGTTTTCTTTTCATATTCTGAGATTTTAAAGTAAGCATTGAGCCCGGGTATCCCGGAAAATAATTTTTTGAGCAGGTACTGTTTTACCTTTTCATTTGTTTTTCGAGAAATAAATAGCGGCCCCGGGTTTTTTCTTTTTCTGCCCTTGTATGTACATCTATGTACATCACCTGCGCATCGGTATTGCTGACAACAGCGGGCCACTCCGGTACACCAGGCCCGTTTGGATTACCAGTTTTAATAAAATTTGCAAAGAAGGTTTGCATGATATCTGAAACCAAATAATCCTCCGGCTGCCAGTCGTAAACCCGGTTGGTAGGAAGATTTCCCAGCGCATATTCTATTTCGGCCGAATGCACGGCGCCTTTGGGTAATGGAGCTTTGGGCGCCTGGCCGGTTGTATCTCTTGTGATGCCGCCGGCAAGGTTGGCTGTTGCATTGCCGATTTCAGAACGCATAGCAGGCCGTGGCCGTGCATACAAATACCGATAGACCGGCTTGCCTCCTGTTTTACTTTGTACATCATTCCATCTCCATGTGCTGAACCCGATGAAACGATCACCCGCCAAATCGGTTGCCGCCTGTTCTGCTTCTTCATCTGTTGAAGCAGCATAAAGTTTCAATACTTCCGTTGCATTTTCACTATATAGTCTTTGCACAGCCTTTTTATAGTTGTCTGCAGTTGGTTTGTCGGGACCTAAAACCACCTGGTAACCCATTTCCTGCGAGTTCCAGCCAACCAGCAAGGGCACCTGCGCCTGCTCACCTTTATCAAAAATTTCCAATGGTGATTTTGGGAAAAAATATCCGTCAACACAAACAGGGAATCTTCCAAAGCCTGTACCGGAGGTTGCCTTCAGCAAATCTTCTGCATTCATGGCACGCAGCTCAGCAAGTGAATTTTTATTAATATTCCGGACAAAGGTTTCACCGGCTTTTTCTGCTTCCTGCAATGTTGCTGTTGCATTGCCAAGCAATGAACCGCTTTCCCCGATGGCGCCTGCAATAATATTTTTCGACAAAGGAGAAGCCATTTGTGCAGATACAGAAAATGAGCCGGCTGATTCACCTGCAATGGTTATTTTTTTCGGGTTGCCGCCAAATGCAGCAATGTTTTTTTGCACCCATTGCAATGCAGTGCTTTGGTCAAGCAAGCCATAATTGCCGGAAGCGTGATGGGGAGATTCCTTTGTAAGTTCAGGATGGGCAAAGAATCCAAACACACCCAGCCTGTAATTGACCGTAACGCTTACTACACCGCGGCGAGCCATACTTCCGCCGTCATAGCGTGGTTCAGATCCGTCGCCAGCCATAAAACCTCCGCCATAGAAATAGACAAGCACGGGAAGATTGTCTTTCCCGGTTTTCGAAGGTGTCCAGATGTTCAGGTACAGGCAATCCTCGCTCATGCCATCGGAACGAAAGTTCATGTCGCCGAAAATGGATAATTGCATGGCCCGTGGAGCAAACTTACCGGCTTTGCGAACACCGCTCCAGTTTTTTACCGGTTGCGGTTCACGCCAGCGCCACACACTCACGGGTGGCGCTGCATACGGCACACCCCTGAAAACATAAATGCCGGATTCACTTGTTCCTTCCAGAATTCCATTTGCAGTTTTTACCTGCGGCATTGAATTATCATTACCGGCTTGTGCAATGCTTTTTGTAAATACGAATAAACACAACAGAAAAAAAACTGATAGCTTTTTCATAAAGCAAATTGGTGTTTGAAAAATATATTACAAATTGAAAAAGAATATCTCCTTTCCGGGTCCGGGTCGTTTTCATTTGCCACGTTTATGCGCCAGCATCCAGCTTAGAAATTCTTTATCGGCAAATGCATGGTCCCAACTGTTGTGTCCCACGCCGGGATATTCCGAGTATTTCACCTCTGCCTTCAATGCTTTCAGCCTGTCTACCATCTCTCTTGAAAGTTTTACATCCACCACATTGTCGGCATCGCCATGAAACACCCAGAAGGCGGTTTTGGTTACCCGTTTATCATACAGGTTTACCGAGCCGCCGCCGCAAATGGGCAATGCGGCTGTATACAAATCAGGATAACGATATACCGATTCAAAGGCGCCCATGCCCCCCATGGATAAGCCGGCGATGTAAACTCTTGATTTATCTATGGCTTCTTCATTCAGCAGTTTTTTTACCAGCTCATTGGCGGCTGCCAGCGGCCAGTTGGGTTCGGTACTGTAATCAAATTCGATTTTAAAAGGCGTTACGGTTCTGTCAATTTTGGTAGAGGCCCAGAACGACTCATTCGGGCACTGGGGGAATATGATGATGCCGGGAAAATTTTTTCTGCCTGCTTCACTTGTAAATAATCTTGCGCCATGTGTCAGTTGCAGCTCATTGTCATTTCCCCGTTCGCCTGCACCGTGTAAGAAAAGAAGCAAAGGATATTTTTTGCTTTTATCATAATTCTCCGGGTACAGAATGCGGTAGGGCAGCGCTTTCCCTTCAGCAAATACAAACTCTTTTTTCAGGAAAGGAACAAAGGCAGGGTCTTCCGTTTTTTTTGTCAGCAGGCCCTGCATACCCAGCCAGTCGCTAAAACGTTCAATCCAGTTATCTGTCGGCAGATTTTGCTTGCGCATACCAAAGCCATGGTCGCCTTTTGCGTACAAATGCATTTCGGCAGGTAGTTTGGCAGCAAGCCATTTATTGTACAGCTCTATGCTGTGCGTGGCAAAGCCAAACTGGTCGTCGGTGGCAGTTAGAGTAAAGAGCGGAGGAGTGCCGGCCGACACGGTTCCGTGCATGGAAGAAGGAAAGTAGGGATAGATGGGTGCAACAAAATCAGGTTTGTTATCTCTTGAATAACCGAATGCTGCGGCTGCCGACACCGTGCCGCCGGCAGAAAAGCCCATGATGCCGATACGGTCGGGGCGAATGTTGAATTCTTTCGCATGTTTGCGAACGTAGGCAATCGCTGCTCTTCCATCTGCTACTGCCAGGGGAATTACTTTTTTATTGTCTTCATCAAATTCCTTTGTTCTCATTTTGGCAAACAACTCAGTAGCAGGTTCAGTAGTTTTGCTTTGCACCAAACGGTATTTCAACACAAAACAGGTCACACCTTTTTCCACCAGCCACCTGGCTACTTCAAATCCTTCGCTGTTGACGGAGAGAATATGAAAAGCTCCACCGGGAGCAATGATGACTGCTGTGCCGTTTGATTTTTCCTTATCAGGAGCAAACACCGTAAGCGTGGGTTTGCTGACATTGTACACAATTTTTATTTGCAAAAAATTGCTGTCATTCTCTGCTTCATCCCAGTTCCATGTTTCGGAGCCGGGCGCCGGGCTATCGTAAAGCGGAATTACTTTTTGCTGGGCATGCAGTGTTGTTAAAAAAAGAAATGAGAAAAATGTGGACATGATTTTCTGCATAGCAATCAATTTGCTGTTATTAACTGAGGCCGGAACCGGTTTTAGCCAAAGGATTTTTGAAGTTGAAAGGTAACTCTTCTTCCTGGATGCGCACTGCTGCCAGGGAGGAAGGTAATTTTGGGACAATAAAGTTCAGGGTAAAACAGAAGCGGGTGAGTTGATAAATATCAAAATGTATCAGCGGGCCGAGCGGATGCGGCTGAGCGTTTCCAGTGTGATGCCGAGAAAAGAGGCAATGTGGGTGAGCGGCACCCGCTGCACAATCTGCGGTGACGATTTCAACAAACGTTCATATCGTTGCTGCGCCGATTCAAACTGGATGCTTTCCATTCTTTCCTGGGAAAGAATTAATGACCAGGTGACCATTTTGCGCAGTAGCCTTTCCACGTCGTGAAATTTATCGGCCATCCGGATCAAATCATCATAATGAATGCCGGATACTTCGGAGCGTTCGATGGTGTGAATGATGAGGTGGCTGGGCCGGCGCAGGAAAAAACTGCTGATGGAAAGAAAGAACTGCCCATCCATGGCAATCCACTCGGTGATTTCTTTTCCGATTTTATAATAATAAATGCGGGCTACGCCTTTTTCGATGAAATAAATGTAATCGGCTACCGTGTTTTCTTTCAGCAAAACAAATTCTTTCGGCGCTGTCCAGTGTCGCCAGGCATTTACAAACTCCGTCATGCTTTCAGCCGAAAGCGGAGAAATGGCAGTGATGGCTTTTTGCAGGGCTTCCACATAGATGATTTCACCGGAAAATTAATCAAATATCTTTTTTGTCAGCCGGCTCATGTTTTCACTACTATGGTTTTGGTAAGGGTAAAACCATCCCGGGTATTACCGGTTATGGCTGCCATTTGATCTGTAAGGCTGTCGGCAAAAATATTATCCCTCGTGTTAGGAGTATCTGCTGTGCCACGGGCTGCATATAAAGGAGATGAATAAACTTTACCTGAAATATCTTCAGGGAAGGCCACTTGTGTAACGAGTAATGATTTTCCTTCTTTATTAAAAATTTCAAGATGAATATGCGGTGCCCGGCCGGGATACCAGCCGGGATAAATGGAAATAAATGAAACCCGGCCATTGGCATCGGTAGCCTGGCGGCCACGCAAAAAATGTTCTGAGGTAAAATCTTTTCGTTGCAGGAAATTGCTGCCGTATTCGGAGTAATTGCCTTCTTTATCGCAATGCCATACATCCACAATGGCGCCGGGCAGCGGTTTGCAGTTGTTGTTTTTATCCACGATGGCCAGGTTGATGAGCAACGCCACACCTGTGCGGTCGGCTTTTATATTGGCCTGCATCAGTTCCGTCGGTGTTTTGGTAGGGAAGGGGCCCCTGGTTTCTCTTGGCGAAATGACACAATCATCATTTGGGGGCTCAGGTTGTTGTTTAGTATGGCTGGTAATAGCTGCGCCCGTAAGAATGGTGCCAAGCCCGATAAAACCGGTGTTTAAAAATTTTTTTCTTTCCATACAGCTGTGTTTGAAACGTTGGACGAAAATCCTGGTAATAACCTTCGTGCGGGACATAATAAAACGGGTAAACAGCCAGAATGTACCGATGAACAACAGATAGAAATACAATGGATGCCGGTGCTGCATTTTTGTATTCCACCCGTAAGAATTCATTTGGGCATTTCAAATATGGCAGGATCGATTTCTTTATTTACTTCCACTTTATCTGTTTTCATATTTAGCTGAATCATCCCCATATCAATATTTTTTGCGTAAGCAATCATTAACCCGAAGTCAGTTTTTTTATAATCAGAGTAAGTGGTTATTACCTCCACGGCCTGCCCCATCATTTCACTTTTTACAATGCTTTTGGTAAGTAAAAAGGTGCCGGCATCAATAAAATAATACGTTTCGCTGCTGCCATCGGTTATTTTTATTTTATAGGCTTCGCCTTCTTTGCCGGCCAGTTCCACTTTATATCCCTTTTCGGCATAGTCCATAAGGCCGCCGCAGAAATAGATCTGCAGTTTTCCCGGTTTGTAAATGGCATCCGGCATCGCTGTGGCATCAGAGCCGCCCATCAAGGGATTAATCAGCCAGCCGCCTTTGTCCGTAAAACAATTAATAATATTCATGCCGTTAAACTCTACTTCTGTTTTGTATCCTTTCCCTTCCAGCAGGTATTCCTTTTGGGGTGCAGCGCTTCCCATCACTTCCATGCTGTTTTCGGTATAAAGTGATTTTAACTGGCTGAGTTTTTCTTTACCGCCAAGCGCATCAATATGTTTGGCAATGATTTCATCTGCTGTTTGTGCGTTTAATACAAGATTTCCCATGGCATACAGGGCAAGCAAAAGAATTGTAATCCGTTTCATGATTAAATTTTTTAATGAAGATCTTATTTTAAGGTGGGTGAATGTACAGTTTCTTTTGAAATTAAAGGGAGTGAATAAAATAAGTGTCGCACCGGTATGGATGACCGGTATCGTTACGGCTTCCCCGGTGTTACATGCCACGCTAATCAGGCATCATTGCAGGGTATAATCTGAAAAAGTGATTTCCGCTAACTTTAATTATGAAACGAAAGAACTTTATCTGCTCGGCAGCGGCTGTGCTCGCTGCTTCAAAACTGTCCGGGTTTCCCGATATCTGTGCAGAGGAAAATTTTTTTTCCCTTCCGCCCTATTTAAAACCCGGCGATACCATCGGCATTACTTCACCGGCAGGATACATCATGGCTGAAGAGATACAGCCGGCCGTTAAAAAAATGGAAGAGTGGGGTTATAAAATAAAAACTGGTGAAACAATTGGCAGGCGGGATTTCACTTTTGGCGGAACGGATGAAGAAAGAGCAAATGATTTTCAGCAGATGCTGGATGACCCGAAGATAAAAGCCATCATGTGTGCAAGAGGCGGCTACGGCGCCGTGCGGATAATTGATAAACTGAACTGGGAAAAATTCAAAGCCAGGCCAAAATGGATAATTGGTTTCAGCGACATCACGGTTTTTCATTCGCATATAAACAGGAACCTGGGCATTGCTTCCCTTCATTCCAAAATGTGCAACAGCTTTCCTGAAGACTGGAGCCAGGCCGAAGCCGTGCAGATTGAAACAATCGAATCTATCCGGAAAGCGTTGAGCGGAGAGAAGATGAAATATTCAGTTGAACCCAATCGGCAAAATAAACCGGGCACAGCAGAAGGAGCATTGGTTGGCGGCAACCTGAAAATACTGGAAACACTTGCCGGTACAAAATCGGATTTGGTGACGGCAGGAAAGATTTTATTTGTGGAGGACACCAATGAGTATATGTACAATATTGACCGCATGTTCTGGCACCTGAAGCGAACCGGCAAGCTGTCGCATCTGAAAGGGCTCATCGCCGGTGGTTTCAAAATAAAGACAGATGAGGATGCAGATGATTTTGGCAAAACGCTGCAGGATGTGGTACTGGAAAAAGTGAAAGCATACAATTATCCTGTTTGCTTTGATTTCCCGGCAGGTCATCAGAAAAATAATTTTGCGCTGAAGTGCGGGGTGAGGCACCGGTTGAAGGTGGGTGAGGAGAAAGTAATTTTGGATGAAATTGTTTAATTTTAAACCATGCAAACGATCAGAACAAAACAGGAAAGAAATAAAACTACCATTATCGTTTCCCGAAGGCTAAAAAAAGATGAATTGGAACAAGTAGTAAGTCTTTTATCTCCTTCCCGCCGTAAAAAACCAAAAAGGATGTCTGCAAAAAGAATCCGGGAGCTGGCTGATGACGTAACGTCTGCCGCATGGGAAAAATTAAAGAAGAAAAGAAAATTTTCATGGTTATAGTTGTTGATGCCAATATCATCATCAGCAGCATTCTGAATATTAAAAGAGAGATTGCTTCTATCATCCTTAATAAAAAACTTCACATTGATTTTGCAGCCCCGGAATTTGTATTGAAAGAAGTTGCAGGCAGACGACGCTTACTTATTTCTGAAAATGATATTACGGAAAAAGAGTTTGATGAAAACCTTTCCTTATTGATTGAGAAGATAATTATCTTAAATGACGATGAAATAAGTGATAACATTTATAAGAAAACATGGCATCTGACAAGTGATATTGACCCCAAAGACACAATTTATGTAGCACTGGCTTTGGCTTTAGCCGGATTGTTTTGGTCGGGGGATAGAAAGTTATTCAAACGACTATGAAAAAAGGGATTTATGCAGATTGTGAATACTGCTGAATTTAAAGCGATTATAAAAGGAATAAAATAATGATAAAAATCCCCCCTTACCTTCAAAATGGCGATTGCATCGGGTTGGTTTGCCCGGCCGGTTTCATGCCGGTGGAAAGAGTTTCAGAATGCATCCGTGTGCTGAATGAAGAGTGGGGCTTTACCACCAAAGTCGGGAACAGCATCGGCAATCAATTCAATTATTTTTCCGGTACGGATGATGAGCGGCTGCAAGATTTTCAGCGGATGCTGGATGATGATGAGGTAAAAGCTGTTCTCTGCGCAAGGGGCGGCTACGGTCTCAGCCGCATTATTGACCGGATTGATTTTTCAAAATTCAAAAAACAACCCAAGTGGATTATCGGCTTCAGCGATGTGACGATCCTGCATGCGCATATCTATCGCAACTATTACATCGCCACGCTGCATGCACCGATGGCCAATGCTTTTAATGACAGCGGTTTTCAGAATGAATATGTGCAATCGCTGAAAAATGCGCTGGAAGGAAAGAAAATAAAATACCAGGTGCCGGTGCATGAATACAACCGGAAAGGAGAAGGAGTGGGGGAACTGGCCGGCGGCAACCTGGCTCTGTTATCTCATCTTACCGGCAGCAATTCCGATATAAAAACCAAAGGCCGCCTGCTTTTTATTGAAGATGTAGGCGAGTACCTTTACAATATTGACCGTATGATGTATCAATTGAAGCGCAGCGGCAAGCTGGATAAACTGGCCGGGCTAATCGTGGGCGGATTTACCGATATGAAAGACACCGAGCAGCCCTTTGGCCAAACCGCTTACGAAATTATCCGCGATGCGGTAAAGGAGTACGACTACCCGGTTTGCTTCGGTTTTCCTGTGAGCCACGAAAAAGAAAACTATGCGCTGAAAGTGGGAGTGGGGTATAAGCTGAAGGTGGGGAAGAATAAGGTGGTACTGGAGGAGTGAATTAATTTCTCAACAGTGAATCCAACTTCTGAATCGTTTCTTCAAACCTGAACAAATCATTGTGGCTGCCGTCTTCAATAGTTACAAATTCATCACCCGGTTTCAAATATTTTTTTAAGCGACTGGCATTACGGTAAGTTATCACCCTGTCATCCTTTCCCTGCAGTATAGTGACCGGTGCAATTACTTTTTTGAGGTATTCATGCGTCGGCATTTTGTAATGGATCATCCGGTCAACAGGATAAAAAGGCAGGTAATGTTTTACCACGGATGGAAAATCATAGTAAGGTGTTTCCAGTACCAGTCTTTTGCAGGCCTGTACGGATGCCAGCTGTGCCGCAATGCCGGTGCCCATGCTTTTACCATAAATAATAATGCTGTCGGCAGCAAAGCGGCTGCGGGCAAAGCGGTACATGAAGCCGGCCCACTCATAAAGTGTCTGTTCGGTAAAGCGGCCTGTACTTTTGCCAAAGCCGGGATAATCAATCATCCACACTTCGTACCCGTGGCGGGTAAAGCAGGGCGGGTATTTGGCGTACCGGGAAATATTTTTCTTATTGCCATGAAAATAAAGCACTACGCCTTTGGTTACGGTATCGGTAGAAAAAAACTGGATAATGTTCAGGTTCGAATTTTCATCCACGGGGATATTGATGTCGCGGTGTTTTTCAGGAAAATCATATTTATGCTCCCGCTCCAGCGATACGGGGTGAAAAAGAATATAGTCTTGCAGAAAATACAAACCGATACCGCCGGCTATATATACAAGAAGCAAAATCTTCAGCCCGGTGAAAACTTTTTTTGTCCATGTGCCGCTCATTGCTGCAAAGATGAAATAAAAAAGGTAACCCTCGCCCCCCGGCCCCTCTGCCGAAGGGAGAGGGGGGAGGTATTACAGACGACTGTAATAATTCCTGATGCGGCTGCTGATGCTGCTGTTGATTTCATTTATGATGTGCCGGATAATTTCGTCCTCATGGGGCGGGCTTTGGTGCCTGCGGTTTACCAGCTCCTTATCACTGTCGCTTAAAGCTCTTTCGTCGCCGGTGAACGTTGCAAATTCGGTATGCCAGTTATGATTGCCGTGAATATCATCGCTCCACAGCCAGCGGCCTTCGGCATCACGGATGTTGATCTGCAAAATGCCATCGGATTGAATAGTTCTTTTGGTAGTGGTTATCCTGGCAAATACTTTTTTATATTCTTTTACTACCGAGTCCGGTCTGTACACAGTTTCTTTTACCACCACATCTTTTGATACTTCTCTTGTGTGGTTTTCATCTTTTATCCTGCCCGTGTTGAAAGTAGTGAACCGGAAATCAATAAACTGGTCAGGCCGTATGTTTCGGCTGCGGGCTTCCCACAGGCTGTAAACTTTTACAAACTGATTGCCCGTGTGATAACGAAGCTGGTTGAGCAATTCATTCTCAAAATTTTTGAATTCATAATCGTTGTACGAGCTGTACCGGTAGCGATAATTATCAAAAGGCATCACCACTACATTGATAACGGCATTTTCATATGCTTCCTTTCTTTTTTCCGTCAACGTCCTGTCGGCCGGCCGGAAGCGTAAAGCGGCATTGAATTCATTGTAGGCATTCCGGAAACTCATTTTATCATTTTTCTCCATCCACTGCAGTCCCCGCTGGTACCGCACACCGGCGGCTTTATCGCTATAGGTATCCAGGTAGCCCGAATAATCTTTTGCATGAACAACAGCCATTGCATCCGGCGAACGGCGTATGGCTTCGTAAAGTTTCTGGAGTGAAGCATATTCGCTGTAAATCCATTCCCATTTCAGTTCATTACTGTTATCGCTGAGCTGACGGACAAGGTTTTCATGATCGTTCACGGCGTAGCGGTAAGCATTTTGCAATAGGGCAATGGTTTCGTCATCACCCGTTTTCTTTTGCAGTTTTTTTACTGCCAGCTCCACGGCTTCATCGTAGTTCCCCTTGTCGTATAGTTTGGCTGCCGATTTGCAACCTGCTGTTAATAATATAATCCCGGCAAAAACAACTGAAGAGTAAATTTTTTTCATAGACGTCGCTTTACTTTAATACGTTCAAAACTCTTTCCGGGAAAATTTAAAGCGGGTTAATTAGTGAAATCTTAACAGGAGCGAATCCGGTAATCTGCATTCTGTGGCAACTGTCTTCAGTATTTTAAAATATCCCGGATAAAATTGTGATACTCGTCAAACGAAGGAAGATCATTGTGATGCCCGCCATGTATGCGTATAAGGGTAATTTTACGGGGGTTCAGTCTCTGCAGTCTTTCACTGTGCGATATGGGTATCAGCCAGTCTTTGGTGCCATGCAGAATGTAGGTATGGCAATTTACCTGCTGCATCCATTTATCGGTGCGCAGGTGATACCGCAACACCCACCGCACCGGCAGTATGGGTAAAAACCGTTCCACCACTTTTCTGAAACTGTAATACGGCGCATCCAGAATCAGGTAACGGGGATTGTTGTCGGCCGCCAGTTTGCTGGCAAAGCCGCTGCCGAGACTTCTGCCATAAATAATCAGGTGTTCTTCACCATACTGTTCTTTCAGTTTTTGATAAACAAACTGCATGTCGCTGAGCATTTCCTTTTCACTTCGCCGCCCCGTGCTTTTGCCAAAACCGCGGTAGTCAACCAGCACCACATCGTAATTGTAGCGGTAAAAATCTTTAGCATACCGGGCCCAGCCTTTTATACTTCTTGTATTGCCATGAAAATACAGGATGAGCCCCTGCGGATGCTCCCTGTAAAAATGCAGCCCGTTGATGCGGACACCGGGTTCGATGTCAAAAAAATATTCCTGGAATGGAATATCGTAGCGGAATTCAAAATCCTGCTTAAGTTTTTCCGGTTTGAAGATCAGTTTATCCTGGAAAAAATAAGCAAGAATGGAAAGCAGAATAATTCCGCCAGCGATATAAAAAACGATTCCGGGCAAGGGCGGTGATTTGATATGTCTAAAGTAAATGAATTTAAAAGAAGATGCCCGTTAATCTTCTTCCATTACCCGTTTGAGTTTTATAGTAGTAACAGGCGCCACGATCAGCGGGAATTTTTCCACCATCACATTGGAAATATCAAGGCCGAATCCTTTTTCTTCACTCAGGCTGATTTCTTTTATCCAGAAATAAACTTTCATCACCACCCGCTCCCAGAAGGGGAGTTCATTATCCTGGCTCAGGTATTTTTCCATTACTATAAACTGGAAGTCGCCCACAGTATTGCTTCGCTCCAGGCTGTCGTAGCGGCTGTAGATGTTCACTTCGTTATTGGCCACCAGGTCCTCCACCACTTTTTTAAACATCAGGTTAACCCGTGGCTCCACCCTGAAACCGAGGCGCAGGTCCACCCGGATGATATCGTTGGGAATGATATGCTCCACTTTGTACTCGCTGGTGTAGGGGTCGTCCAGCGTATCCACATGCACCAGCCAGTAAATATCGGCCCGCTTGGGTTTTTTATTTAAAATGGAATAAATGATTTTATGCTCGATCTCTTTCGGATTATTGGCGCTGGTCATATACACCAGGTGCGTGGAATATTTCGGTACCGACTTATCATTGCTCAGCTCCTGTATTTTTGGGATGTAGTGCTCCAGCCTTACAAACTCCACATACCGGTTCTTGATTTTACGGGCCCGGTACCACACATACATGATGAGGAAAAGAATACCGCCGATGACAAACGACACATAACCACCATGCAGGAATTTATTCAGGTTGGCCACCAAAAACGAAAGCTCCACAGTAAGATAAACACCCAGGTAAAGAATCACCCACCGGGTAGGTGTACGATGTGTAACCAGGTAATATGAAAAAAGCGTGGTGTTCATCAGCATGCCAAAGTTGATAGTAAGCCCGTAGGCTGCTTCCATGTTTTGCGATTTCTGAAAATACAGCACCACACCGCAGCAACCGAGGAAGAGCAGCATATTGACAGCCGGTATGAACAACTGTCCTTTTTCCTCTGTGGGATAATTAATCTTAAGCTTTGACCAAAGGTTCAGCCGCATGGCTTCGCTTATCAGCGTGAATGAACCGGAGATCAATGCCTGGCTGGCTACAATGGTGGCGGCAGTGGCAATGATGATGCCCACGGGCCTGAAGCCATCGGGCATGATGGCATAAAAAGGATTTAATTCGCCGATAGACGAACCGGAATGAGTAAGTAACCAGGCGCCTTGTCCAAGATAATTCAGTATAAGGCTGGTTTTTACAAAAATCCATGACATACGGATATTGCCCCGGCCGCAGTGGCCCAGGTCGCTGTAGAGCGCTTCGGCGCCGGTAGTACACAGAAATACGGCTCCCAGAATCCAGAAACCTTTCGGGTAGCGGGTGAGCAGCTCAATGGCATAATAGGGATTGAATGCTTTCAGCACCCGGATATCATCCAGGATATGACTTAAGCCAAGAATGGTGAGCATGGTAAACCAAACCAGCATTACGGGCCCGAATGATTTACCGATGGAAGCGGTGCCGAACTGCTGTAGGAAAAATAAAATAACAAGTATGACCAGCACGATACCCACAATTGTCCACTGGCTGATATCATGAAAGACGTTTATTTGTTTCAAACCTTCAATAGCCGATGTGACTGAGATGGGCGGGGTGATAATGCCTTCGGATAGTACCGCAGCGCCACCGGCCATGGCGGGAAATACTGCCCACCTGCCATGTCGCCGTACAAGCGCAAACAATGAAAACATGCCGCCTTCTCCCTTATTATCGGCACGCAGAGTAAGGATTACATACTTGATGGTGGTTTGGAGTGTCAGCGTCCAGATGATGCAGGAAAGAGAACCCAGGATAAGATCTTCCGAAATAGTCCTTCCTTTGACAATAGCGCTCAGCACATACAGGGGTGAGGTTCCTATGTCTCCGTATATGATACCGATGGCAACGATTAATCCAGCAAGTGTAACTCTATTGGTGGGGATTCTCACAAAAAATTTTTCTTTTTAGCCTGTACAGATCAGGTGTACGAATTAACCCTCAAAGGTATAGGGAAAAAAAATGAATTCAAACCGGTGTAACACGGTTTGCAAGGCAGCTTACTTTTTTAAGTAAAAAAATAAGTTGCCCTTGCATCGGTAAAACCTTCCATGTAAAAATTCATTATTTATGCCTCATTTTCGTCCGGGCACGGGGCTGAAATTGACTGACATCCTGTAACTTTAATGTATAAAAAATACTTCTATGAAATGCTGCGGGTTGCTTGTTTTGCTGTTTGGCTTACAATCATTCTTTTCATCCCTTACTGCACAACGGATTTTGATATCTGAACCGGACAAAGACGATTCACGAAGAATAGATTTTGAAATCATCGGGCGCATGGGAAACAATTATCTTATTTATAAAAAAATCAGGAGCGAGAATTACATCTGCCTTTATGATAATGAAATGAAGCTGCTTCAAAAAGTGAAACACGAATACCTGCCCGATGAACGGATGATTAATGTAGATTTTTTCCCTTACCCTGATTTTATCTACATGATTTACCAGTACCAGAAGAGAAATATTATACACTGTGCCGTCGTAAAGCTGGATGCTGCAGGTAAAAAAATTTCAGAACCGGTGGAGCTCGATACTTCGCTGATTGGCGGGTCGCCCAACAATAAAATTTATACGGCGCTGTCAAGCGAGGATAAACAGCGCATCATCATTTTTAAAATCAACAGCAAAAACCGGGACCGGTTTCTCATCACCACCAAACTTTATAATGACAAGCTGGAATTGCTGAAACGTTCGGCCATCACCATGCCCATGGAAGAACGGAATGATCACCTGGGTGAGTTTACCATAGATAATGATGGCAACCTGCTGTTTTCAAAATTTCACCGCACTTCCAACGAAAGCATTTCCAGGGCTTACATGGTAATAAAAAGAGCCATGGAAGATTCGTTCAGTTATTACAAAATCAGCCTGGAAAAAATTTATCTTGACGAGCTGCGGGTAAAAGTGGATAACTATAACAAGCGCTACATGCTCAGCGCATTTTATTACGGGCAAAAAAGAGGCAATATCGAAGGGCTGTTTTTCCTGGCGCTGAACAGGAGCGACCTGAAACCCGAACTGGAAAAAGCCTTCGAGTTCAGCGAAGACCTGCGCCGCGAAGCCAAAGGCGACGCCAACTTCAAAATGGCCTTTAATGATTATTTCATACGCAATATCGTTATCAAAAGAGACGGCGGGTTCCTCATAGATGCCGAGGCATATTATACTACATCACGCAGCACTGCCTGGAACCGCTGGGATTATCTTTATGGTTCACCCTTTCTTTACCCGATGGATTATTATTATTATTCGCCTTACTACAGCAGCTGGTGGTGGCGCCGCGGCGGCAGCAGCAGCCAGGCTGTGCGGTATCATGCCGATAATGTCATCATCTTTTCTTTTGACAGTGCCGGCAGCCTGCTCTGGAACAATGTAATTGCAAAAGGCCAGTTTGATGATGAGTCCGATGACCGCATTTCGTACCAGGTGATGAATACCGGCGGGCAGCTGCATTTTCTTTTTAACCTGCAGGAAAAACGAAACCTGCTGCTGAATGATTTCACTCTTTCACCCGACGGCCAAATCAACCGGAACCCGACATTGAAAAACCTTGACAGGGGCCATGAGTTTATGCCCAAGTACGGCAAGCAGGTGAGTGCAAGGCAATTTATTGTTCCCTGCTTTTTCCGTAATTATATTTGCTTTGCCAAAATTGAATTTAACTGAAATGGTGAGTTGTGAGTTGTGATTGATAAGTAAAATAAATCATTGGATGCAGGCTATTCACTCACAACTGACCACTCACTACTTACAATCCTAATTCTGTGATAGGCCTGTTCAAACAAAAAACCCCGGCAAACATTCTTTTTCTTTTTGTATTGGGCATTCTTATCAAATTGCCCGTATTTACAAATACAACTTCGCCAACGCTTACCGGTACTGAAGCATTCCTGTACCGCGAAATTGTAATGCTGCTGGAATCTTTCACTGTAAATAAGGCATTACTTTTTGGCAGCATCACTTACCTGCTGTTGTTTACCCAGGCACTGCAGCTAAGCCGGCTGATCAACAGTAACCGCATGATGCAGCGTATAAACTTTTTGCCGGCTTTGGCTTACCTGCTAATTACATCGCTTATGCCGGAGTGGAATTATTTTTCGGCGCCCCTGCTGGTCAATTCGCTGCTGCTTCCGGTGTTTGCAGGTTTGTTCAGGCTGTACAATCAATACAGCATCAAGGGCGCCATTTTCAATATCGGGCTGCTGGTAGGTATCTGCTCGTTTCTTTTTTTTCCGTCGCTGGTGTTGCTGCTCTGGCTCATCCTGGCGCTGATGGTAATGCGTACGGTGCGGTTGAATGAATGGCTGATTTGCCTGTTGGGTGTTACTACGCCCTATTATTTTCATGCAGCTTATCTTTTTATTATTGGTGAGTGGTCGTGGCAAAAATTACTGAAGCCTGTATCCATTGCTTTGCCTGCTCCCGGCCAATCATTGTGGCTTGCGCTTTCGGGGTTATTATTGATTGTGCCATTCCTTATCGGGGGCTATTATGTGCAGGAAAACCTGCGAAAAATGCTCATACAGGTACGTAAAAACTGGAGCCTGGTGCTTACTTACCTGCTCTTTGCACTTTTTATCCCTTTTTTGAATAACAATTCCCCGGATTTTGAAAACTGGATACTCATCACCATACCATTTGCTGCTTTTCACTCGTTCACTTATCTGTATCCGCCGCAGCGCTGGCTGCCGGCAGCCATTTTCTGGATTACCGTCCTCTACATCATAATTTACCAGTATGGCGGACCGGGGTGGTGAATTCCGGGTTTAAGATTTTTGATTTTGGATTGAATCAACTGCCTATGAACAGTTTTTTATAAATCTGAAACCGAAAATCAGCAATCTGAAATATCTTTGTCCTTTCTGACTCAAACCCATATTATGAAATTCGGCGTTGTTGTTTTCCCCGGCTCCAATTGCGACCGCGACATGCATGATGCCCTGAAGTACGACATGGGCCAGGAAGTGATGATGCTCTGGCATAAAGACCGTGACCTCAGCATGTTTTCCACCGAGGATTGCATCATTCTGCCCGGCGGCTTTTCGTATGGCGATTACCTGCGCTGCGGCGCCATTGCCCGGTTTAGCCCGATGATGCAAAGTGTGATTGATTTTGCCCATGCCGGCGGCAAAGTGTTTGGCGTGTGCAACGGGTTCCAGATTCTGTGTGAATCACATTTATTACCGGGAGCTTTATTGCGCAATGGTCACCAGCAATTTGCCTGTAAAAATATATTTCTTACTAATGCCCCTGGCCGGGTTTATAAAATTCCCATTGCACACGGAGAAGGTCGTTACTATGCCGATGAAAAAACGCTGGACAAACTGGAAGCCCGCGGGCAGGTGATATTTTATTATTGTGATGAAAATGGCCGCATAACGCCGGGAGCCAACCCCAATGGCGCCATCCGCAACATTGCCGGTATCTGCAATGAAGGCCGCAATGTGTTTGGCATGATGCCCCATCCTGAAAGGGCCACTTCGGAAATACTTGTCAATACCGATGGCCGTGAAATTCTTAAGAACCTGTTAATGGATGAAGTATTGGTGGGTTAAACCGCTGTTTCTGTAATGTGTTTTGATTCTTTCGTCAAATTCATTACACATACTCCCGGAATCTTTTGCAATCTTTGCAAAGGAATTTTTACAAAGTGATAAAACCAGCGTTCCGATTTTTGCATCTCAAAAAGAAAAAATGATGAAGGTATTATTCGCAAG